>Ga0075163_10008246_pt1 | contig 13756 bp, 13 predicted proteins | sample JI1023141ADNA_FD_71478 | JGI IMG/M metagenome (GOLD analysis project Ga0075163, IMG submission 71478) | Wastewater effluent complex algal communities from Wisconsin, to seasonally profile nutrient transformation and Carbon sequestration -... | ecosystem: Engineered > WWTP > Effluent > Algae...
TTGATGTGCGACGGATCGGGCGTCGCCTCCATGTCGGACGCGGCGTCTTCGAGTTTGCTCGCGAACGCACCGGCATTGGTGTTGGCTTCGCGAAGATGGACGAGTGCGCCGACCAGTTCGTGCGCAATGGATTCGCCAGTTTGAACGAGTTGCTCGTAGGAGCGCGTCGGCATGAAGAAGCGCTCGTACAAGTCCTCGCACAGAGCCGGCGTCAGGTCTTCGCCTGCGGCGAGTCGCGCTTCGACTTCGCGGTTGAGGTCCGGGAAGGCGCCTGTCTTATAGGTCGCCCACAACTCATAGTTCGGCGGCGTGGGCGCGATCTCCTTGTCGCCAAGTTGATCGACGACCGTGTGGGCGAAGGCGATCCCCGCCGCGCCTGCATAGCCGGTTGCTTCGTCCGCCATCCATGTCCCCACATGGCGCTCGCCCATTTCGCGTCGCCAACGGCGGCATTTAGCGAGCACGCGGTTAATTTGTTGTTTATTGCTCGTCTGGCACAATCTTGCTGTCGCCACTGCCGCCTCAGCCCGAGCACGTCATTCCATGTCCGACCATCTGCTAGCACTTAATCCGCGGAGCGAAGCGGGCGCAGCGCGCGCCTGTGTTCGTCGCCTGCCCTACACTGTCGAGCATGTCGCTTCGGGCGAAGGCGGCTTCGACTTCGCCTGGTCCGGCGAGAGCGCCTATCTCGCGCTGCACGACATCGTGCTGAGCGATGGCGGCATGGCGGGCGATGAGGTGGCGCCGGTGCGTCTCCTCGATATGCGCCGGCGTATGACCTTTCTTCCGCATGGCGTGCGCGTTGAAGGCTGGTGCGAACCCGTCGCCCGGAGCAACGCCTTCAGCGTCCTCTATTTCGATCAGGATTGGCTGTTCGACGAATTGGAAGTGTCGCCCTCGCAGCGCTCGCTGCACCCGATGGTCTATTTCCAGAGCAGCGAGTTGATGAACACGATGACGAAACTGGCTCGCCTTGCGCAAACTCCCGAACGCGCGCCGCAGTTTCTGATGGACTCACACGTCATCGCCGCAGGCGCCGAATTGCTGAAGACCGTTGCGACGGACACAGGCGATGGCCGTCTGACCGACGCGCAATTGGGCGAGGTGCGCGACTTCGTGGACGCCCAACTTGCCGACGACATCTCAGTGGCCGATCTCGCGGCGCTCACGGGCCTCAGCCTCTTTCATTTCACGCGAAAGTTCAAAACCACTGTCGGCGTGACGCCCTATCGGTATGTGCTGGAGGCCCGCGTGGAGCGCGCCAAGGCGCTCATCCGATCAAGCGCCCTGCCGCTCGCAACGATCGCCGAGGTGACAGGCTTCAGCTCGCCCAGCCATTTCTCGCGCACTTTCGCAGAGGTCGTTGGTGTCAGTCCTGGCGCCTTCAGGCGGTCGCGACAAACGTAGGCGGCGGCGACACCACGAGGCAGCGCGATCGATGTTCGGCAAGTCCAAGTCAGATCAAGCCAGCAGCGTCTTGAGCAAACGGCTACGCCAAATCGTCGAGCAGAACGCTGCGCCGCCGCCTCCGACACACGCCTGGACGCGCAAGGTCGAGCGCGCTGTTCGGCAAGCAGTCTTCAGGCAAGGCGCGCTCATCCTGGCAAATGGGGAAAAACTGCCAGTAGCACTCAAGAACATCAGCGCCACCGGCGCGCGCATCGAATACTTTGTCCGCCGCGATTTGCCGGAACAGGTAATTCTGGTGGAGCCGACGCTGCGCATAAAAGCCGAGGCCCGTGTCGTGTGGCAACGCGAAGGCGTTGCAGGGCTTGCGTTTGTTATATGAGCGCGTGCGTGAGGCGATGGCGTGATCCGGAGGAACGAGCAGCGGTCCGTCCCATCGTGCTCGGCGGCGTCAAGGCACGCTTACGCTTTTCAGCCCTGACGCCGCCTGCGCGCGATGGCATCCTGAGGGTGTCGGGACATGGCGTAATCGCGCGATCAGCCGGCGACCGGCTTACGCTCGCGCGTCAATCCAGCCAGGCCAGCCAGGAGCGCGCGCCATGACCACCCAAACCGAAAAGCACTATGTAGGACTTGATGTTTCCCAAGAGCTCACCGCGATCTGCATCGTCAATGACGAAGGCAAGATCGTCTGGCGTGGCGCCTGCGCCACCGAGGCGGGCACGCTAGCGGAGACTGTGCGCAAGCGCGCGCCGCACGCGGTACGCATCGGTCTTGAGACAGGTCAGTTATCCAATTGGCTGACGCTCTCGCTGCGGCGTCGAGGGCTTCCCGTCGTCTGTGTCGACGCACGCCATGCAAAGGCGGCGCTGCAAATGCAGATCAACAAAACCGACGCCAACGACGCTCATGGGCTCGCCCAGGTCGTTCGGACGGGCTGGTACCGCGAAGTCACGGTCAAAAGCATGGATGCGAGCGCGCTGCGCATGCTGCTGGTGGCGCGGGCGCAGCTGGTCACGCAGCGCCAAGCGATCGCCAACACCCTGCGCGGGCTCATGAAGGCGTTCGGCGTCGTCGTGCTCAGAGGCGCGAAAGGAAGATTTCCGATGCGCGTGCGCGAGGCGGCCGAAGGCAATGCCGCGCTGAGCGCCATCGTCGAACCATTGTTGCGCGCCTGGCAGGCCTTGCGCGAAGAAGTCGAAATCATCGAGCGTCAGCTTGTTACACGGGCAAAAGACGACGCCGTCACGCGGCGCCTCATGACCGTACCCGGCGTTGGCGTCATCGTCGCTCTGGCGTATCAATCCGTGATCGACACGCCGGATCGCTTTCGACGATCGGAGTCCGTTGGCGCTTACATCGGACTCACACCCAAGAAATACCAATCTGGCGAAGTCGATGTGTCGGGGCGCATATCACGATGCGGCGATGGGCTTTTGCGCGCCTATCTGTTTGAAGCCGCGAACGTCTTGATGCAGGCCAACCGCAAAGCGTCTGCGCTGCGCAGCTGGGGGCTAAAGCGCGCGGATCGTCTGGGGCGCAAGCGCGCCAAGGTCGCGCTGGCGCGAAAACTCGCCGTCGTCATGCATCGCATCTGGGCAAACAAGACCGAATATTGCGGCGACGCCATCACGGCCAACAGCCTCTGAGATCGGCGCGCCGACCGTAAGGCCGGCTCGCCGCCGATGTCCCGCCGGGACGAGGCTTGGTGAACGCGCGCCCCTGCGATGCGGCCCCAATCCAGGGAGACCGCGATCGGGACAGAGCGTCGCCAGCTTCGACTGCCATGTTGCGGCGGCTTTTGCTGACCGCGAAAAGAACCATGACCCGGTGCGGAGATCGATCATTTGCATGCAGGTGACGCCCGGTTGCGCAACCATCGTCGCGGCCGTGCTCGCCGACATCAAGGCCAAGCCCTGGCGGGCGGCGCGTGCGCGCCGGCCTTGACCTCGGCTGCGCGCGACCGCGCTGCTGAGCTTGGGCCGGGACGGAGAAACGGGCTTTTTGCAGGCCGAACATAGAAACAGACAGGAACAGCGCCAAATTCTGCTTGCTCCGAGCCAGGCGATTAAAGAACGCAGGGCTTTGTCATTGGTCACTGGAGAACCGTGCGCCTCCGGCGCGGGCCGAACACAGGGCTGAAGGTGCGACCTGTCAGGTCAGGCGCGTCGGGCACAAAGCTGCGAGCGGTCAGAATTGCAAACCACGGTGGCAGGCTTGGCACAGCGAACGCTTGCCCCGTCAGCATATCGGTGACAGAAACACCGCTACCGGGCACGTGGGCGCCCGGTCAGACGGCTTCCGTCCAAGGCCCGCTCAAATCCCTTGCGGGAAAGGAGCGCGTGCGTGACGAACCCGATCTCATCCAAAACTTCCACCTTGCCCCTTCGTATCGCCTTTGTGTGGCGCGGCGAGCGCGACGCCAACGGCGCACCTATTAGCGTCAGCAACCGCCTCGCGAAGGCAGCGGAGGCGCTGCAGGCGCTCGGCGTCCAGGTGGAGGCCGTCATCTTCAACGAAGATGCAATCGAGGACGTGCAAGCCCAATTGCAGTCAGTCGATGGTGTTCTGGTTTGGGTCAATCCTCTCGCCGAGGGGCGCGACCGATCTGTCCTTGATCCGTTGCTCCGCAACATTTTCCGGGCTGGAAAATTCGTGAGCACGCATCCCGACGTGATCTTGAAGATGGGCGTCAAGGAAGTTCTCTTTCGAACGCGTGACATCGGCTGGAGCGCGGACACCGATCTTTACACGACGTTTGAGGATTTCGCCGCGCGCTTCCCGGCGCGCCTCGCAACGGGTGGCCCACGCGTTCTCAAACAGAACCGTGGCAATGGCGGTCTCGGCGTATGGAAGGTCGAACGCATCCCCACCAACAATACCGATAGCTCTGCTGCAATCGTCCGCGTGCTCCATGCGCGACGCGGCAGCGTCGACGAAGAGCTGCCACTCAAAGAGTTCATGAACTGTTGCGCGGACTATTTCTCGGGTGAGGGAAGGATCATTGATCAGGCGTTCCAGCCGCGCCTGCCCGAAGGCATGATCCGCTGCTACATGAGCCAAAACAAAGTGGTTGGCTTCGGTCACCAATTGATCAAAGCGCTTGTGTCAGTTCCCGCCGGTCAAGCGCCAGAAGAGCCCGGACCTCGTATCATGCACGATGCGGAGGCGCCCACATTTCAAAGTCTCCGCGCGCACATGGAGAGCCACTGGGTTCCCGAGATGCAATCGACGCTGGACATAGCAACAGACGCGCTGCCCGTACTCTGGGACGCAGACTTTCTGTACGGCCCGAAGGATGGTGCCGGCGAGGACAGCTACGTCCTCTGCGAAATCAACGTCAGTTCCGTATCGCCATTTCCCGATTCTGCCGCTTCCCCTCTCGCAGAGGCGGCAAAACGATTGACGTTGGCGGCACGCAAGAGCGTCTCGTGATTGGCCGATCACATCACACGCATGAAGGACAATTTGAAGAGCGCGCCGCCGCCTGGATTGTCTTCTACGCTGACAGTCCCGCGATGCGCCTTCATGATCTCCGCGATGATGGAGAGTCCCAGACCCGCGCCGTCTCGGCGCGCATCAGGACCGCGCCAAAATCGTTCAAAAATGCGCTCCCGATCTTCGACGGGAACACCGGGTCCGTCATCCGCCACGCTGACGCTGCCATCTTCACCGACACCCACCGTCACTTCGTGCCCGGCCTGCGCATAGGTGACGGCGTTCTCAACAAGGTTGCGCAAGGCGTCCTCGATCGCGGGCGCATTCCCCAGAATAAACACGGGCGCCTTTTGCTGGACCAGCGCGATATGCCTGTTCTGAGCGATAGCCCAAGGCGCCATGGCTTCGACCACCCCGCGCGCCGTTTCGTTCAGATCCACTTTTGACGAGACATCGAGCGGTTGCGCATCGAGACGCGCAACACTCAGCAGGCGCGCAACAAGATGGTTCATCCGTGCGACATCGGCTCGAAGTTTCACGACCTCCGCACTGTCGCCCATAGTATCGAGCGCTGCCGTCACGATGGCGAGCGGTGTTCTCAGTTCATGAGCGGCGTTGTCCGTAAACTGACGCTGGACCACCATGCCCTGTTCCAGCCGGTCCAGCGCGCGGTTCATCGCCGATACGAGCGGCGCCACTTCGCTCGGCAAATCCGTTTCAGGCAGGCGAATGGATGTGGTCCAGGGCCCGATCGCGGCGGCGCGCTCGGATATCTGCATGATGGGCTTCACCCCAGCCCGGATCACGACAATCGCGATGATGAGACTAATCGCGAGAAGTAGCGGAAATATCCAGGCGGTCTCGAACAGGAAGTCCGCGACTATGGATTCAACAAAAGCATGCGCGCCATCGGCTTGCGCCACGGTGATAGACACCATCCCCGCTTGCGTGCGCATGGCGACGCTAAGCCCGTAATAGTCCTGAACGCGCGGGCCAAAGTCATCGAGCCTGAACCAATTCGGCTCCTCGCTTGCCAGCGGCCACTGCGCAACCCGCTCGCCGAACGCTGCCGGCGACGCGGCGATGATCCGACCGCCCCGGTCTCTGACGACGAAGAGATCGCCGTCCTCGCTTGCCGCATAAGCGGCCGCCAAGGCAGGCGGCATGGCGAGTGTGACCGCACCAGAGGCATCAACCGACACCGCGCGCGCGATATCGGTCGCGCGCAGTCTCAATTCCCGATTATTGAGCGCCGCCGCACTGTCGAACGCGCGGAAGAGCAAAAGCCCCACCGCAAGAATCGTCACCACCAGATAGACAAGCGCCAGCCGGACGGCGAGGCGGCCCTGCAGTGATCGACCTGGCAGCCGCATCACGGCTTGGTTTCCATTAAGAGATAGCCAACGCCGCGCACGGTGTGAATTTCCGCATGCGCGCCGGCGTCCACCAGTTTGCGCCTAAGGTGATGGACGTGAACCGGAATGGCGTTGGACTCCAACTCGTCATCAATGCCGTAGAGTTTTTCCTCCAATACCTGCTTGGGAACGACGCGGCCGAGCCGGCGCATCAGATGCTCCAGGATTGCGCACTCGCGCCGTGGCAGCGCGAGTGCGCCCTCTCCGACGCGCACATCGCGGCCGACCGTGTCAAACGTAATGTTACCCGCATGTAGTGTAGCGCCCAATGCGCCGCCCGGACGACGCAAAAGCGCCTTCGTGCGCGCGATCAGTTCGGTCATGGCGAAAGGCTTGATCAGGTAGTCGTCCGCGCCCCTGTCGAGACCGGACACGCGATCTTCGACCGCATCGCGCGCCGTCAGCACCAGAACGGGGATGAGATTGCCGTTGGCGCGCAACTCCTTGAGCAAGGTAAGGCCATCCCCGTCCGGCAAACCGAGGTCAAGGATGGCTGCGTCGTAAGGGGCAAGCGATAGCGCTTCTCGTGCATCAGCGCAGAGCGCCACAGTGTCCACAGCGAAACCTGCTCCCTCAAGAGCAGCCTTGAGGAGTTCGGCAATCCGGGCTTCGTCCTCAATAATCAGGAGCCGCACAGCGCGATCAATCCTTCTGTTTGAACATGCACTTACCCGCCTGTTCTCGGACCGGGAGTTTAAGGCCGTTTTAGCCCGGTCGGCGCGCGGCTTCCATCGAGGCGCCTGTGCAGACGAGCGCCTCCGTAAAACTGCCTTAAACGAAGCTCGCCAAGAGGGCGCCTCCCCCTTTCCCGGCGGACAACAGAGATGGAGGCGTTTATGAGCGACATCGATCGGCGCGGCTTGATGACTGGCGCAGTCGTCGCAGCTGGGGTTACGCTGGTAGCGACGCAGGCAAACGCGCAAACGGTGGCGCCGGCCGCCTTCACGTCTCGCCCCCTCCCATTCGTGCCTACCGCCATCCCAGGGTTCTCAGAGAGGATTCTTACCTCTCACCACGACAACAATTACGTGGGCGCGGTGAACCGGATCGGCGCAATCCAGACGCAACTCGGACAACTGGATATGACGACGGCGCCGGGATTTCAGATCAACGGGCTCAAGCGCGAAGAATTGCTCGCGATGAATTCCATGATCCTGCACGAGCTTTACTTCGCTTCGCTCGGAGCCGCAGGAAGCCGGCCCGGCTCACGCCTCGCACACCAGATCGAGACGGATTTCGGCAGCCTTGACCGTTGGCGCGCGGAATTTGTCGGTATGGGCAAGGCGCTGGGCGGCGGTTCGGGTTGGGTGCTGCTTACCTGGTCACCACGCGCCGGACGCCTCCTCAATCAATGGGCGTTTGATCACACCATGACGCTCGCGGACGGTCATGCGTTGATCGCACTCGATATGTACGAGCACGCCTATCACATCGATTTTGGCGCGCGCGCCGGAGACTACGTCAACGCCTATATGGGCGCGCTCAATTGGACAAACGCCGATCGGGTATTCACCCGCGCTGTCGCCGAGCCCGCCCAATGAGACGCGTTGTTGTCTGGATATGTGGCGTCGTCGCGGCGCTCGCGGTCGCCGGCTGCGCGACGGTGGCGACACTGCAGAACGAATTCGTGTTTCCAAACGCGGCGGAAGGGCCGATGGACCGACCGCCGCCGCCCGGCGCCATTCAGCATTGGATGACGGCGCGCGATGGCTCGCGCGTCGAAACCTGGCTCTTCCTTCCACCCGGCGCATCTGCCCAAGCGCGCGTGCCGGCCGTCATCTTCTTTCACGGCAACTCTGACTACATCGAGACGAAGCTAGAATACCCGCAATTCTACACCGCACACGGCATGGCCTGCCTCATGGTCGAATATCGCGGCTATCGCCGTTCAACCGGAACGCCGTCAGAAGCCGCGCTTTCTGAAGATGCAGACGCCGCCTTCGATTGGCTCGCGTCGCGCGAAGATATCGACCCGACACGGATCGCCGCGCACGGCCACTCGCTTGGCGCAGCCATCGCCGCTGGCTTGGCAAGCCGGCGCCCCTTGCATGCGCTCGTCATGGTATCGGCGTTCCGCAACTTGCCGGCTATCATGGGGCGTTATCATGTGCCGGGGTTTTTGGCGCACGACCGCTTCGACAATGAAGCGGCCATCGCCACCTATCGCGGCCCCATTCTGTTTGTGCATGGCGTGAACGACGAAATCGTGCCAATCGCGATGGGCCGCCGTCTTGCGGCGGAGGCGGCTGATCACGGTCAACTGATCGTCGTCTCTCCAGACGACCACGACGTGCCGTGGAATTGGCAAACATTTGGGGCAAGTCTCATGGCGTTCTACACTCAGACCGGAATGGTCTCTGCTGAGCGCGGCACTTGAACGGCACGGTGAAGCCGACCTTTGCCGAATTGGTCGAAGCGTCATTCAAAGTGGGCTGTCTGGGTTTCGGCGGACCGGCCGGACAGATCGCCCTGATGCACCGCATCTTCGTCGAGGAAAAGAAATGGATCGATGAAGAGCGCTATCTCCACGCGCTAAGCTATTGCACGCTCCTGCCTGGACCGGAGGCGCAACAACTTGCAACCTATATCGGCTGGCTTTTGCACGGCGTGCGCGGTGGCGTCGTCGCGGGCGCGCTGTTCGTGCTTCCAGGCGCGCTCATCGTGTTCGGCTTGTCGTGGCTCTATGCGGTTCATGCCGACGCGCCGCTGGTCGCCGCCCTGTTTTACGGGATCAAGGCTGCGGTCCTCGCGCTCGTGGCGGAAGCGCTGATCAAGATCGGCAAGCGTGCGCTCAAGACGCGCCTTGATCTGGCGACGGCGATCGCCGCCTTCATCGCGCTCTATCTGTTCGGCCTGCCGTTTCCGCTTGTCATTTTGCTCGCAGCTCTCATTGGTCTTGGTCGCGCCAGTAGCAGCGCCGCATCGCCGCACGCAACACCACTGTCGCAGCCCAAGGCATCGGGCGCCTTTGGCGCCGCGCTCCTCTGGGGCGCAGCATGGCTGGCGCCGCTTGCGCTGTCTTTGCTCGTGCTCGGACCAAACCATGTACTTTCGCAGGTGGGCGTTCTCTTCAGCCAACTCGCAGTGGTGACCTTCGGCGGCGCCTACGCCGTGCTGGCTTATCTTCAACAACAAGCGGTTGACGCACAACACTGGCTGAGTGCCGGACAGATGATTGACGGATTGGGCCTCGCCGAAACGACGCCCGGCCCACTCATCCTCGTCAACCAGTTCGTCGGCTTTCTCGCGGGATGGCAATCGGCGGGCGGAGGGTTCGGCATGGCGGTGCTGGCGGCGGCGATGGCGAGTTGGTGCACCTTCGCACCCTCCTATCTCTGGATCTTCGCCGGCGCGCCCTTTGCCGAGAGCCTGCGTGCCAACCGCTATGCCGGCGGCGCGCTCAAATCGATCACGGCCGCAGTGCTTGGCGTCATCGCCAATCTTGCGCTTTGGTTTGGCTTACACGTCATCTTCGTTCGCGATGTCCGGTTTGCAACGCCTTGGGGAGGCTCGCTTGCCGCGCCCGAACTCACAAGCTTCGAACCGCTCGCCGCCGTCATCGCGCTCCTGGCAGCCGTCGCGCTCCTGCGCTTCAAGGCAAACATCGTTCTTGTCATCGCGGCCTGCGCGATTGCCGGGCTTTTGCGCCTAACCTTGGCGTGACAACGCCTGCCATCGTGCTTGTCGGCGTCAAGGCGCGCTTGCGACGGCGTCTGCGCGCGATGGCCTGAATGTGTCGGGATGCAGGGCTTTGCCATTGCTCTTTTGGCGAGCCGGGCGCCTCCGGTGCGGGCCGAATACAGGCTGAATGAAAGGAATATTTTTAGCTGGACTTCTCTCAGCTCGCTTTTGCGGTGTCGGTTTTGCCATCGCCGCCATGAACATCAACACCGCACGCGCCCTAGCGCCAAGATGCGTTCGCGCAGCCCTAAGCCCGGGCGAACGCCAACAAGTGCGCCATGTCGTCAGCATCGGCGGCCTTGAGCGCCCGGACATAAAGTTGGCGCGTCTCTGACGCCGCGACGATCGAACCCCGCCCCCAGGTGAAGCGCTCTTTTTCGAGTTGGAGCGCGAGCAGGTCGGCAGCGAGACGCGACCAGCGGCCATTGCCGTTCGGAAACGGATGGATGGCGACGAGCTTGTGGTGGAAGCGCACGGCGCTCTCGTCGGGCGGATAGGTGTTTTGCTCGGTCCAATAGCGCACGTCGTCGAGCGCCTGGCGGAGCGCGACCTCGATGGTCCAATGATCGACGCCGAGATTGCGCGCGCTGGTTCTGTACTTGCCGGCCCAGCGCCAGACATCGCCGAACATCCTCAGATGCAGGCGGCGCAGGAACACTTCATCGAGCGCGTCGCGCTTGCGCGCGAGCGCCCAGCGTTCGCCGGCAAGCACGTTGAGCGCTTCGGCCTCGTTCAGTTCGCGCCGGAGCGCGACGTAACTCAGCCTGAGATCGAGACGCTCTTCGGGCGTGAGCGGCGTTGCCGCGTCGTCAGCCTGAAACGGATCATCCTCGCTCATCCCCGTCAGCCCCAGAGACGCTTGCCGCCCGCCTTGGCGATGTCGGCGGCGAGCGCTTCCAGCATTTCGCGCTTGTCGCCGGCGCGCACGCCTTGGGCTTCGAGCTCCATGGTGTGAAGCGCGGCGATGAGTTCTTTTTGCGCGGCGGCTTTGGCGGCGTCCTCGACGGTCTTTTCGAGGCTCTGCTTGGGCACGAGCGCATAGACAAGCGCGCAATCGAGCGCTTCGGCCGCTCGTTTCAACGTAGCGAGCGTGATCCGCCCGCTCGCTTCGTTCTTCTCAAGCTCGGAAAGGCTCGCGGGACGGATGCCGAGGCGGCGGGCCAATTGGGCGCCGGTGAGGCCCAGGGCGTCTCGAATGGCGCGAACCCAGCCCATGGGCGGCGGCGCCCCGAGACCGGCATAGGTCTTGAGGCGCTCGTCGAGGCGGCGGCGGGCCAAGGTTGGGGCTTTCACAGGGTATGACCTTATCCAAGAGCCGTTTAAGATAGGTTATAGCCTGTCTAATTGCAATTCTATCTATGGCTATGACCTAACCATCCCTCCCTCTTAGCGTCGCCGCCTGTGGCGGCCGGGCGCTTGTGCTGACGCACGAAGCCGCGCCGCTTTGCCAATCCCAAGGGCGCGTCTTCGCCCTCCGGGCGGCGCTCCCTGACGCGGTCTTCCTGCCATCGTGCGCGCCGGCGTCAAGGGACGGCTTCGCCTCTTCGCCCTGGACGCCGGGCTTGCGCGCGATGGCGATGCGATGGGTGTCGGGACGTGGGAGCCACGTCCCGTCTCGTTCGACCTCGCGCCCTGCTCGGGCCGAGGTCGAACATGGGAGGACTTGTGCTGCTCCGAAAGGATCGCGCTGGCGTTCGTCGGGGCGGCGCGGGCGTTTGATGTGCTTGGGCTGTGGCCACGCTCTCGTCATGGCCGACGCCACATCACGCCAACAGCTCCCTCCCAAACGATCCCTCAAACGATTGCGAGCGAACATCGCTTGGTGTCAGGTTGCGTGGAACATCGCAGCTAGCGGCTGCTCACCTCGTCTTTGGGGGATGCCAAACATGCAGCCGGACTTCATCGTCGTCGGAGCCGGGACCGCAGGATGCGTCCTCGCCGCACAGCTCTCGCAGAAGCACAATGTCCTGCTGATCGAGGCAGGCGGGCGGCCAACGAATCCATTCGTCTCCATTCCCGCGGGCTTTACGCGGCTGATGAACTCCGACCACGACTGGTCCTTTGAAAGCGAACCGCAAACCCACCGCGGCCGGCGCGTGTTTACGCCTCGCGGCAAAATGTTGGGCGGCTCAGCCAATTTCAACGCCCAGATTCATCAATGGTGTCATCCGGCGGACTTCGACGAATGGGCCGCCGACGGCGCTCCCGGCTGGGCATGGTCCGACGTTGCGCCGACCTTTGTCGAACAGGAAGGCTGGACGGGTGAGAGCGCGAACCGCGCGCGCGGCCGCAACGGACCGATGCAGATTGAGCCCAACCGGCATGCAAACCCACTTTCGCATGCCTTCGTGCAGTCGGCGCGTACATGCGGCCTGGACGGGCCGGAAGACTACAATGGCGGCGGATACGAAGGCGCCTGGATCGCTCAGATAGCGCATCAACAAGGTAAGCGCTTTAGCGCGTATGACGCCTACCTTAAGCCGGCGCTGCAAAGCCGTTCGCTCAGTGTCGTCTCGAATGCTTTGGTCACCGGCCTGACTTTCGAACAAAGGCGCTGCACCGGCGTAAGCGTGCGTGAGAATGGCGGCGATCGCGCGTATCGCGCGGAGCGCGGCGTGGTGTTGGCAGCAGGCGCCTTCGGATCACCGCACATTCTTATGTTATCCGGTATCGGCCCCGCCGAGCACCTCCGTGCGCATGGCTTGGCCGTGTCGATTGACTCGCCTGGCGTCGGCGCCGGCTTGCAGGATCATCCAACTGTCGCGCTGAATTTCGGCACAACGCGGCGCGACACACTTAAGACCGCTGACTCAATATTCAATCTTTTGCGCTATCTATTGCTCAAGGAAGGTCCACTGGCTTCAAACGCCATCGAGGCATTTCTGTTTTCACGCGTGGGCGCGGGCGAGCCAGCGCCTAATCTGGAAATCATGTTCGCGCCGGTCGAATGGCGCAATCAGGGCCTGGAGAAGCCCGCTGTACACGGCTTCTCGCTCGCGCCGAGTGTCGTGAAACCTCGTTCGCGTGGCGCACTCACGCTCACAAGTCCTGATCCCGCCACATCGCCAAAGATCGACTTCGGACTGCTCAGCGATCCCGAAGGCTACGACGAGGCGGTCCTGCTCGCGGGCGTGGCGCTCGCACGCAAAATCGCCACCACCGCGCCGCTCTCAAGCATGGCGACGCGCGAGTTGGCGCCAAGCCTCGGTTGCGACGACCCACAGGCGCTGCGCGACTTCATCGGCGACAATATCCAGACCGTCTATCATCCCGTATCCACATGCCGGATGGGTGATGACACTGCCGCGGTTGTGTCTTCAGACCTGCGTGTGCGCGGCGCGGAAAACCTCTGGGTAGCGGATGCGTCGATCATGCCCAGCGTGCCACGCGGACATCCCAACGCCGTCGTGGCCATGATCGCCAATCGTGCGGCCTCCATGATCAATCGGCCATGACACGATAGGGCCGACAAAACCCGCACGGTCCATTCCCGTTCAGAACAGATCGCGCTGACGTTCGTCGGGACGGCGCGAGCGTTTGATGCGTTTGGGCTGAGGTCGCGCTTTCGTCATGACGGCGATGCGCTTGGAGCGCTCGCGCTCCCGCTCGAACTTGCCGCGTCCCTCGAATTGCATCAGCGCATCTTCAAGCTTGCCGAGATCGGCTTTGCGCCAGAACACCATGTTGCGGATGATCACTGGCGCCGGAAAGCCTGGAAGATTGCTGCGTCGCGCGCGCCAGAGCGTGGCGAGGCTCACGCAGAGATCGTCCGCCACGACCTTCTGCGGCACGAGATCGGCCGGAACCTTCATCGG
>Ga0075163_10008247_pt1 | contig 13755 bp, 14 predicted proteins | sample JI1023141ADNA_FD_71478 | JGI IMG/M metagenome (GOLD analysis project Ga0075163, IMG submission 71478) | Wastewater effluent complex algal communities from Wisconsin, to seasonally profile nutrient transformation and Carbon sequestration -... | ecosystem: Engineered > WWTP > Effluent > Algae...
GAGCGTTCGCGCATTGTTTCGACCTCGAATGCCCGCGCGAATTTCAAACAAACGATTGCTGAAGCCGGAGACGGCACGGCGACCCTGTTCGACCGTTACGGAGGCGGCAAAGCAGCGGTTGTAGACGAAACGGCCGTCACGTATCTGGCGGCGGTGGGCAACAAGGCTTTTGCGCAAGCCATGAACGGGGATGACAAAGTTGCCGCGGTTCGTGCTTTGAAAAAGCTGATGGACAAAGGCGGCGAGCTCGGCGAGCGTATTGCCGATACTTTGTGGAAAGATGTCCGTCCGAAAGTTATGAAAGAATATAAAGCGTCGTTGCAATAAGCAATTCTACGCTGACTTATCCACCTGATGATCCGTGCCCATACCGCCTTTGGATATGCCGACTTTGGCGGCGCGCAAGAGACGGTCTGCAATCACATAGCCAGCTTCCACCACCTGAATGACGATGCCCGCGGGTTTGCCCGGAACAGGCGCTTCGAACATCACTTCATGGAAGTTGGGATTGAAGGTTTCATCCAGCGGTTCGATTTTCTTGATGCCGTGCTTTTCAAATGTTTTGAGAAGATTGGCGTCCATTGCCTCCAGACCCGTGATGATCGACGCGATGCGTTCATCGTTATGCAGTTCGGGAGAGATCGCGGCGAGCGCACGGTGGAAGTTGTCGGAAAAGTCCAAAAGGTCTTTTGCGAAAGAGGTCACGGCATATTTGCCCGCGTCTTCACGATCCTTCACCGAGCGGCGGCGCGTGTTTTCGGCATCCGCCAGCGCGCGCATCATCTTTTCTTTCCATTCGGCGACTTCGGCTTCAAGCATCGCAATTTTTGAAGTGGCGAGGTCTACAAAGGCGGCTTCAGCAGCCTGGCTTTGATCGGCCAAGGTTTCGGGATTTATTTCCGGCGTTTCTTCCGGTTTCTGATCAGGTTCGTTACTCATATTATTTTCAACTGCTTTTGTTAAAGACGTGTTCCGGGACGCGTTACAAACACCGTCAGATCGACCGGTGTCGTGGTGCGGCCTTCGGCGCCATCCGAGGGGCGCTGAACGGTGATGGTGCCGACTTCGGCATAGCCATCCGCACCGATTTCCTTCGCAAAACGTCCGCTTTCATCGATGAAATAGTACGCATCCGCGCCTTTTCCAGTGCCGGTATCGCCGGCGGGCTGCAGAGCGCGGGTACGGGCGAAGTTTCCGACCGCTTCGGAAATGTCTTCACCCGGTTGTGCCATAGGCACCTGAAGGGCGATCATTTTGTCGGAAGCGAAGGAATGAAGTATACGGTCTTTCAAGGGGCCGCCGAGATTGGCACCTTTGAATACCACCATGCTTTCAGGGATCAGTTCGATATGGTCGTTATCGAGAATGAGTTTATAGGTATCGGCCCCTGCCGGTGAGGAGAAGCGTATTTCCTGCGTACCGCGGGATTGAACATCTTTTTTGTCGAGTACCATAAGCGCCGTGGACATCTGGTTGCCCGTGCTGCATTTCTGCGCGGCGGCGGAACCTTCGGGCGCTACGCGGCGGTATCTTTTGACTTTGATATCGAGGAAATGGGGATCGACGAATTTGGCTTCGTATTCCAGCGGCGTGAGAGAGTAGCATCCGCTGATCATATCGGGGATCGCCATCTGGATTCCGAACTGGTCGTCCTGCATGTAAGGATAGTGAACCACATCCACCTGAACTTCGGTGGGATAGATAAATCCTTTGTCCGCCATGCTCGCGCGCTGGCGTTCCTGAATCTCTTTTACCGCGTCGGGTACGGACCCCGTGAAAGTAGGGTCGTATAGCTGGGATTCAGCCCCTTCGTCCTGCGCGTACACCGCGGGAACAAAGGCGAGGAGGGAAAGGGCAAAAATGAATGTTTTGAATGTCATGGACAAGGGCTTAACTCCGATTCCTTCAAGAATACATATATAGAACGCCGAGGGCAATTATACCGCGTTGCCTTATCCTTCTGAAAGTTTGCGGATATTGCGGGATATCATCTCGGCCATAAAGTTCACGGACGGGACTATTTTTGCATAATCCAGCCTTGTCGGACCTATCACGCCCACGGCGCCCACGAAGGAGCCGGCCCCGTTGCGATAGGGGGTGAGAATAAGGGAATGGCCCGATCCCCCGAAAACGGGGTTTTCGGAACCGATGAAGATTTTCACCCCGTCGGCCTGTCCTGCTTCATCCAGCAATTTCGAAACCGTTTCCTTGGCTTCGAGCTGTTCCATAAGAAGGCGGACGCGGTCCAGATCGTTGATCGAGTTCTGATCGAGCAGATTGGAAGCGCCGCGCACGATTAAGGTTCCGTCTCCGCTTTGCGTTGCAAGTCCTTCTTCCACAATGCGGGACATGAGTTCGCCGAGTTCGCCTCTGCGCTGTTTGATTTCGTTCGTGATCGCACCGCGCATTTCGCCGAAGGTTTTGCCGTAGAGGCGTTCCGAGAGAAAATTGCTCGCCTGTTTCAAAATGTCGGGGGTGATCCCCGCAGGCAATTCCATGATGCGGTTTTCGACCATGCCGTCATCGGGCACGATGATGGCAAGCGCGCGGGTGGGTTGGAGCGATACGAATTCGATATGGCGGATGGCCTTGTCGGCTTTGGGGGCTACGACCAGTCCGGCGCTGCTGGAGAGGCCCGACAAAACGCGGGTGGCTTGTTCGAGCATACCTTCCATCGAATTGCTTTCGGTGTATTGGGATTCCAGAACCGCCTGTTCGGCGGCGCTCAAAGAACCGATCTCCAAAATACCGTCCACAAAATAGCGAAGCCCCTGCGTGGTCGGCAGGCGGCCTGCGGAAATATGCGGCGCTTCCAAAAGACCCAAATGTTCCAGATCCGCCATCACGTTCCGGATGGTTGCGGGGGACAGATCGAAATTGCGCGAAATACTGCGCGAGCCCACGGGATCGCCGTTCGCCATGTAGGTTTCGACGATGTGGCGGAAAATATCCCTCGCCCGGTCATCCAAGGTGGTATAAGACACTACCGTTTTCATAAGCGATAATATATAGATAGCCTGTACACAAAGGAAGAGAGAAACCAGACCATGACCCGACCCTCCGGCCGAGCTGCCAACGAACTGCGCAAGATAGAAATCATTCCCGGCTATTCCAAACACGCCGAAGGAAGCTGTTTTGTGAAATTCGGCAATACACACGTGCTCTGCACCGCCACCGTGGAAGAAAAACTTCCCGGCTGGATGAAGGGTCTCGGCAAGGGATGGGTAACGGCGGAATACGGCATGCTGCCCCGATCCACGCATTCGCGCATGGACCGCGAGGCCGCAAAGGGCAAGCAATCCGGACGCACGCAGGAAATTCAACGCCTCGTCGGACGCGCGCTTCGTGCCGTTGTGGATCTGCAGGGGCTTGGCGAACGCCAGATCAAAATCGATTGCGATGTCATTCAGGCCGACGGCGGCACACGCACGGCATCCGTCACCGGCGGGTATGTAGCGATGGTCGAGGCCATGAAGCATCTGGTGAAACTCGGCATGCTTCCCAAAATTCCTTTGACGGATTCCATCGCCGCGATTTCATGCGGCATTCATGAAGGCACGGCTGTGCTTGATCTGGATTACGTGGAAGATTCCGCCGCCGATACAGATGCGAATTTTGTTATCACGGGCAAAGGCGGGATTGTTGAAATTCAAGGCACGGCGGAAAAAGACCCGTTCTCCCAGGAACAATTTCTGACGCTGCTCGATCTCGCGCGCAAAGGCTGCGACGAATTGAAAGAAATTCAAAAGGCGGCATTGGGTCAATGATCGAAAAACTCGTCATAGCCTCGCACAATAAGGGCAAGTTGAAGGAATTCGACATGCTCTTGCAGGGGCTGGTGCGGGAAGTAACGAGTGCGGCGGAACTGCGCCTGATTGAACCTGCGGAAACGGGAACTACATTCATCGAGAATGCGGAGATCAAGGCGCTGGCCGCCATGCGCGTTTCGGGCCTGCCTGCGTTGTCGGATGACAGCGGTATGTCTGTGAATGCGCTGGGCGGCGAGCCGGGCGTTTATTCCGCCGATTGGGCAGGAAATCCGCGTGATTTCAACAAAGCCATGGCGCTGGTGCATGAAAAAATGGGTGACGCCACGGACCGATCGGCCTATTTTACCTCTGTCCTCGTTCTCGCATATCCCGACGGGCGCATCGAAAGCTTTGAAGGGCGGGTGGATGGAAAAATTGTCTGGCCGCCGCGCGGAAGCGGGGGTTTCGGGTATGACCCGATGTTTCAACCGGACGGATACGACAAAACATTCGGTGAAATGAGCGACGAAGAAAAGAAAGCGATTTCGCACCGTGCACGGGCGACGCAAAAATTTATAAACTACTTAAAAGGAGAAAAAGCATGAGCGGTATAGCAAGAACGGCAAAAGCAGTATGGAAAGGCACCGGCAAAGAAGGCAAGGGTACAATCGACACGCAAAGCGGCGTTTTGAAAGCACAGCCTTACGGTTTCAACACGCGTTTTGAAAACGAACCCGGCACGAACCCCGAAGAATTGCTGGCCGCCGCGCACGCTGGCTGCTTCACGATGGCTCTGGCGTTCGGTTTGAACAAAGCAGGCTTTACGGCCGACGAACTCACGACCAACTGCGCCGTCACAGTTGCGGCCGATGCTGGCGGGTTCACGATCACGAAATCGGAACTGACACTCACGGCAAGCATTCCGAACATCACGCAAGCGCAATTTGATGAAATCACGGCCGGTGCGAAAGCGGGCTGCCCTGTTTCCAAATTGTTCAATGCCGAAATCACTTTGAACGCGACGCTCGCGGGTCAAAGCAAAGCGGCCTAATTATTATGCAGAACGGCCAATTCGGAATTTATGTCCATTGGCCGTTCTGTGCCTCCAAATGCCCGTACTGCGATTTCAACTCGCATGTCGCGGAAACTATAGACCATCAGGCTTGGCGCGATGCCTATAAACGCGAAATTTCCCATTATGCAGAGATGACCAAAGACCGCACGGTGACATCCGTGTTTTTCGGCGGGGGCACGCCGTCTTTGATGGAGCCCACAACGGCAGGACTCGTGATCGATGAAATCCAGCGCAACTGGCGCATATCGAATGATTGTGAGATCACGCTGGAGGCGAACCCCACGTCGGTCGAAACCGAAAAATTCAAAGCATTTCGATCCGCAGGCGTGAACCGTGTGTCTATCGGCGTGCAAAGTTTGAGAGAGCAGGATTTATCGTTTCTGGGACGCAAGCATGACGCGCCGCAGGCAAGGCGTGCGATAGATTCCGCCGCGCAGGTGTTTGACCGGTATTCCTTCGACCTGATTTATGCGCGGCCCCAGCAGACCGTGCAGGAATGGGAGGCGGAATTGCGGGAGGCACTTACACTTTGCCGTGATCATTTGTCGCTCTATCAGCTTACCATCGAAAAGGGCACGCCGTTTTACATGATGCATGAGCGCGGCGATTTCAAAATTCCCGATGAAGAAGTGGCGGGGGATTTGTACGAAGTCACGCAGGATATACTGGAAGCCGAAGGCATGCGCGCCTATGAGGTTTCCAACCACGCACGGGACGGGAAAGAATCCCAGCACAATCTGACCTATTGGCGTTACACCGATTATGCCGGCATCGGCCCCGGCGCGCATGGGCGTGTCACTATAGACGGCAAAAAGCAAGCCACGCGTGGCCATCGTGCACCCGATATCTGGTTGTCGCAGACATTGGAGCAGGGACATGGCGCGCATCCGTTTGAAGAACTCACGCCAAGGGACCGTTTCACCGAATGTCTGATGATGGGACTTCGTCTGGAAGAAGGCATTCCAGTTTCGCGTCTGGAACATGAAGGCGGAAAGAAATTCGCCGAGCTTATTGATGCCCAAAAAATCGAAGCCCTTCGCGGGGAAGGGCTTCTGGTATTTGATGGTAAAGTTTTGAAGGCCACGAAAGCGGGCCTGCAACGCCTTAACGGGGTTTTGGCGTACCTGCTGTAGCGCCGGAGGCGGGCGCAACGCCGCCGCCCATCAATGATCCGAAATCCGTGCCGTTGATAAGAACGCTGCCGTTCGCGCCGAACACGACGTCATAGGATTTGCTGTTGGGATTGCCCGCAACGGGTTTGCCCATCGCGCTGATCGCGCCGATGCCGAGCATCGCCTGAAGCATTTTTGCGCGGTTTGCAGGCGGTGCGGTGAGCATCGATTGCTGAAGATCCGCTGTCATGCCGTCAAGGCCCGTCACGATCCCCGTTACACGTTCCGGTGCGCCGAACAGGAATGAGAAAACGTTATACGCATCGGGCTGGGCCGATTGCTGGCGGTTTTGCACTTGTTCTTTCGTCATAGGTGTTTTCGAAGCACGGTCTGCGAGATTGGTTGTCAGTTTGATCTGAGGCACAGTGCCTTTGTACGATGTTGCGGCATCGAAAAAGGAAATATTGGCCAGCGTTGCAATGGCCGAGCCCGTGTAGGCTTCGGGGTCTTGTTCCTGCAGATTGCTGTCAAAATTCAACGCGCCGACCGTCGCCGTGTTCTGGTCTTCCAGATCGTTCAACTGAACATTCGCAAGTTTTGCAGAGAGCGAGGTGAAGTGGCCCAGTTTTTCATTCCATACGCCGCTGGCGCTTTGTGTGCCGATATCGGTTCTGAATTGTTCGGCGCCCGAGGGTCCGAATGAGCTGATCGGCGTGGGAACAGCCAGAGAAACTTTCCAGTCGAATTCGCCTTGCGGCACAGCGTTCACCGCGATCATGCCGATTTCCGAGCGCACGCCGCGGGAATCCGTATAAGTGAGGTGCGGTAAAGTGTAGGCGTAATAGTCAGCCGTCTTTTCCATGGTGACGGAACCTTTGCTCACGAGTTTGCATCCGTTTTTCACAGCCATGGCCTTTTGATTTTCGAGAAAGCCTTCGATCTGACCTTTCAATACCTGTGCACGCGCATCGGTATCGAGCGCCGCATTTGCGGCGGGTGCGAAGAGCATCATAATAAGAGCGAAAAGAGCGATGTATTTCATGTAAAATGTCCTTTTGAAAACCTTGCTAACGAATAAACGCGGAAAATGTGCCATCTTTATGGCCTTATATCTTTGAAAATGCAAATTATTGAAGTACATCAAACATATGAACGTCACAAATCATGCGGTCAAAGGGGATAGTCGTATCACGGCAGTGTTGGGGCCGACCAATACGGGCAAAACCCATTACGCGATAGAGCAGATGCTCAGCTACCAAAGCGGCTGTATAGGATTTCCGCTTCGTCTTCTGGCACGCGAAAATTATGACCGCGTGGCGGCGAAGGTGGGAAAGGCGTATGTCGCCCTTGTCACCGGTGAGGAAAAAATTATTCCACCGCACGCGCGGTATTTCATGTGCACCGTGGAATCCATGCCCATCGAACAGGAATTCGAGTTTATAGGCGTGGATGAAATCCAGTTGTGTGCAGACCCCGACCGCGGGCATATTTTTACCGACAGGCTGTTACGAGCGCGCGGAACCGAAGCCACGATGTTCATGGGCGCGGATACCATGAAGCATGTTATCGCGAACCTTGTACCGTTTTGTGAAATTATCACGCGTCCGCGTTTGTCGGTTCTGGAATATACGGGTTTTAAAAAACTTACGCGTTTGAATAAACGCACAGCCGTGGTGGCATTTTCCATCGACGATGTTTATGCAATAGCCGATATGATCCGCAGGCAGCGCGGCGGAACGGCGGTGGTGCTTGGCGCGCTGTCCCCGCGTACACGCAACGCGCAAGTGGAAATGTATCAATCGGGCGAAGTGGATTTTATGGTTGCGACCGATGCCATCGGTATGGGCCTTAACATGGATATCCAGCATGTGGCATTGGCAGCCACGCGCAAATATGACGGGGAGAAACCAAGGCCGCTCACGAAATCCGAACTGGCGCAGATTGCGGGCCGTGCGGGACGGTATAAAAAAGACGGTACGTTCGGCGTTACGGGCAATGTGAAAGACCTCGACCCCGATATCGTGGACGCCATCGAAAAGCACCAGTTCGAAGCGCTCCAGCATATTTACTGGCGTAATGCCGATCTGGATTATTCAGCGCCGCTGGCGTTGTTCCGTTCGCTTGAACGCTCATCCGGAAAATCCATGCTGCAAAAAGGACGCCCGTCGGATGATTACCTCACGCTGGCTAATATGTTGGAGCGCGACGAGATCATGGCGCTTGCGCATGGAAAAGATTCCGTGAAGCTGCTCTGGGATGTGTGCCAGATTCCCGATTTCAGAAAGACGCTTACCGAAACGCATAATGATCTGGTTGCCGAGATTTACAGATTTTTGAATGAGGGCGGCGCTCTTCCCGAAGAATGGATGGAAGACCATATTCAAAAGCTCGATTCCATCGAAGGCGAGGTCGATACATTGATGACCCGCATATCCCATGTGCGGACATGGACCTATGTGACGCATCGTGCGGATTGGGTGGTGGACCCGGAACATTGGCGCGGACGAACTTTAAAGATTGAGGATCGTTTGTCCGATGCGCTCCACCAGGCGTTAACCAAACGTTTTGTGGATAAGCGTTCCACCGTGCTTTTGGGCGCAATGGAAGAGGGTACCCAGCTTTTGGCCGGAATTAAGAAAGACGGCGAAGTGGTTGTGGAGGGTCAAAGAGTGGGCCAATTGGCTGGTTTTCGCTTTTATCCCGACGAAACTTCGGGTAGAGAAGAGTTCAAAGCCATTATGGCCGCCGCAAGGCAGGCCCTGCGGCCGGAAATAGGAAACAGACTAAGCATGATTTTAAAGTCCGAAGACAAGCAATTCAAACTCGCCGATGACGGCCAGATTTTGTGGCAGGCGGATGCAACAAACCCGCTTCCCGGCGCGCCCGTGGGCCGCATCAAAAAAGGCAACACGCTGTTAAAGCCTCTGGCCGATGTGCAGGATTCCAATCTGCTGGACGGCGCCGACAAAAATGCCGTCGGTGAAAAACTGCAGGAGTGGCTGGACCGCCACATTCATTTTACGCTTGAGCCGCTGTTCCGTTTGACGGGCGGCGATGATTTGACTGCGCAGGCGCGCGGCATCGCGTTTCAATTGCAGGAATCGCTCGGCATTGTTCCCCGTGAAAATCTGGAAGATCTTATTGCACCTCTGGATGAAGAAGGGCGCAAGGCGCTTCGTGCACGCAAAGTCCGTATGGGACCGCTGCTGGTATTCCTGCCTGAACTGAACAAACCTGCCGCTGTAAAATTGCGCGGTGTTTTGCTGACGCTGTGGCAAGGCAAAGAACTTCCTGCCGAATTGCCGAAGGAAGGGATCGTGTCCTTTTCCGTCGCCGACAAAGCTATCGACAAGGATTATTACCGTTCCATAGGTTATCCCGTATATGGCCCGCGCAGCATCCGCGTGGATATGCTGGACCGCGTAGTGTGCGCTGTTTACGACGGTGCGAAAGACGGGCAATTCAAGGCCGAACACAAGATGGCCGAATGGCTGGGTTCGAATATTCTCGATCTTTATGCCGTTCTGGAAGCCATGGGTCACAAGATCATCCATGACCCCGCCGCCGAAAAGGTGAAGGCCGAAGAAACTCCTGCTGCGGAAGCTCCTGCAGAAGCCGTCGAAACGCCTGCGGAAGCAGCGCCTGCAGCAGAAAAGGCAAAACCCGAACTGGCCACGTTCCGTTTGAAGCGCGGCAGAGCAAACCAGGCTTCGGCGCCGCGCCCCGAGCGTGCCGAAAAAGGCGAACGGAAAGAAAAATCCTTCTCCAAACCTGATAAAAAGGCGCACGGCAAAAAAGACAACGAAAAATTTTCCAAGAAAAAAGACGGCGGCAGACCGAAGCGCGATGATCGTGACAACCGTGAAGATCGTGTTTATTCCAGCAATCCCGACAAATTCGAAGATTCACCGTTCGCGATATTGCAGCAGCTGAAACTGGGTAATGATAAAAAGAAGTAAGATACGCCGCTTGTCTTCTTACAGCGCCATAATCTTTATGGCGTTTTCGTTTTTAATCGCCCCTGTGCATGCTGCTGAAAAAGGCGCGGCAGGTCTTTTTTCCGCCGCCTATCTTTACGAGCTTTGCCGCAGCGACACCAAGGGCAAGGAAGTGGTCAAAGGCGGGCACACGGCCTGTCAGGCCTATATCGCGGGTGTTATCGATTACCACAAGCTGATGAGATCTTTAGGCACGCAACCGCTCATCGATATATGCGTTCCCAACACGGCATCGATGGAACGTCTGCAAAATATCGTGTGGGTATTTTTGGGAAGGAATCCGCAGCACGGAGATTTTCTGGCATCGCCTGCCGTAACGCTTGCCCTGTATGAATATTACCCGTGCCCTGCGGACAAGAAATCCAAGAAGCGTTAAAGATTCAGCAAAATTCCCAGCAGAATGATTTGCGGCAAGGTGATGAGCGGCAGGAAGAGTGCGATCTTCCATGATTTTGTCGCATCCTTCATCACCATGATTTCCGTGTAATCCGTTGAAACGCCCGCCATTAAAAAGGCGAATGCGTTTCCTGGCGCATGCGCGCGGGTGGCAAGGTCCGCCGCGATGGGTGAAGATCCTTCGGAGCAGACTTCCAGTACCGTGGCAAAGAATATGGTTGCGGTCATACCTATCAATGTCGGGCCGAAATATTCGGCGAAGGTGGCGGGGTCTAAAAACACGCGCAACCCGGAGGCAAGAACGATCCCGAACAAAAGCCAGCGTACGACCATGCCGGAATCCTTGATGCCGCCGATGAGCATGCTTTTAACGAGATCGACGTTCCAGTGCACCTGTTTCAATTGTTTTTTGGCTTCGGGCATGAAGTCAAAACCATCGGGCATGTCGAAGGCATTGGGATTTTTGGGCAAAATGCCGCGTTTTACCAGTTCATCGAAAATCATTCCCGAGATGAACGCTATGACCGCCGACAATACGATGTAAAGCAGTGTAAGTTTCAGGCCTATCATCGCGATGAGAATGAAGGTCAGAGAAACGGAATTCCAGGGCGAGGCGATGAGAAACGCCATGGTCTGGCCGATGCTCGCGCCGCGCTGGTATATTTTCGTGCCGATCATCAATATGCCGTGGTTGCATAGATCGAGCAGGATGCCCGCGCCTATGCTGCGTATAATACCTTCCGCGCCCTTGTTGTTGCCCAAGGCGGACATTACGAATTCACGCGGTATGCGCGACAGTGCGGCAAGGCACAGAATACCGATGATGACGCCCCACCATGTGGCGTTGAGGAATTCATGCACCGAATGCGTGTAAATTTCGAGCCATCGGTAGCTGTTGACAACATCGGGCGCTACAAACAGCAGCAGATAGGGAACCAGTACCAAGACAGCGCTGGCAATCATCATCCAGTCGCGGCCTTGTTTGTGGCCGTGACCGTCATGATCGTGGTCGTGAGATGGTTTGCAGCAATCAGTCATGATACCTCGTGAACAATTCTTTCAGTTCGTCGATTTTTTGTGCAACGAGGTCCGGGTCATCGGCGCCCAGACCTTCCGCCACACAGTGGTTCAAATGGCGTTCGAGAATATTCGCCTCCAAACCCTTTACGGCAGAGCGAACCGCACGCAATTGCGTGAGGATATCCGTGCAGGCGCGTTGTTCTTCGATCATCTTTTTCACGCCGCTGATCTGGCCCGCAATGCGGTTGATGCGGGGGAGGTCTATGTCATGGGACGGATTTTCGGTGGATTTGCCAGCCATAGAGCCATTATATACCCCATAGGGGTATAGACACAAGGGTAAAATGGAATTAAAACCCCTCCAGCACGTTTATAGAAATAGAAAAGGGACGCGAGAGATGAAAACAGTACTCCTGGTAATAATCGCCTTAGTCACGGTATTCACCGCGAACGATGCCGAAGCGCGTCGCCGCCAGTATTATTCCGCGTCGCCAGAACCCAGCTTCTATGACAGCTCTACGGGCCAAGCCTATTCCGCCGCCCCGCAATACACACCGCCGCGCGAAGGTGATGGCCGTTTGTACCCGGGCCGTGAATCCTATGGCCGTGATTTCGGCTCCATGCCGCGCCACCCCGGTGATTACCGCGACGCGCTTGACCGCGGCACGTGGCAGCCGGATCCCGATGCCGGTTCCAAAGGTTTTTACGGCTGGTAAAATTTAAGACAATTCCCATTCAAGCGCGCCAAGGTTCCCAGAGGAACTTCCGGCGCGCTTTTTCGTTGGCTTCACTGAAATAGAATTTTTTTCAGATTTTTAATGAAGGAGCGAAACAATGACCAATCATGTAACAGCCACGTTCAAAACACGGGAATCGGCAGAGAATGCCGTTGACCGTTTGATTCATGCAGGATTTTTTCAAGAAGATATCAGCTTGCTGGTAACTGACACGACGCGCGGCGCGTCATTCGCCATCAAGCAAGGCGACAAGTCGCAGGAATATGAAGCAACCGGAGCGGAAGCGGGCGGCGTGTTCGGTGCCATCACGGCGCTTTTGATTTCCGCGGCGGTTATTCCGTCAGGCGGTCTCGCGCTTGCCGCAGTCGGCCCTGTGGCCGCAACGCTTGCAGGTTTGGGCGTAGGCGGTTTGACGGGCGGTTTGCTCGGCGCGCTGGTCGGTTTGGGTGTTCCCGAACACGAAGCCAAGCTGTTTGAAACCGATGTTAAATCGGGCGGTATACTACTTGCGGTTGCTGCCACGAACAACGACGAGAAGAAGCTCGCCGAGAAAATTCTGAAAAACACCGAGGCGACCAAAGTTGCCGCCTAAACGGTAAAAAGTTTCCCCCAAGGAAAGAAGAGCCCCGCTTCGGCGGGGCTTTTTCTTTGCCCGAATTTCCAGCCGATTCAACGGCCTTTATCCAAAAATCTAACCCTTCCAATCACTTGGCATGCGCCGTGCATGGATTCCGTCTGAGTACAACTCAAACCACGGAAGGAATCCAGTGGTCGACTATGTAGGAAACATACTCGACGCCGCGTCCAGAACGCGGCTGCTAAGCATGCAAAAAACGGCAGGGCAACTTGACGTTGCTTTTGCATGTCTGAATTCCGGCCTTAAAATCAACAGCGCGCTGGACGATCCGAACGCGTTCTTCCTGTCCAAAGCACTACGTAACCGTGCAGGCGATTTGAGCCGGTTGCTCGATGGTATAGGCCAGAATATCCGCGTGATCGAAGAGGCCGATAACGGCATACGCGCGCAATTGAAAAACCTCGATCTGGCGCAGAGCTATCTCGAAGACATCATCGCCAAATACAATGCGGGCGGATTGCCCTCAGGCGGGCTTGCGCCGAACGAGACGATGGTCACGTTCAACGGACCGGGTGATTTCACAACCTATGTCGCGGGGCAGGATGCGGGCGGAACGGTTACGGTTACAGGAAACAACGAAGTACAGTTTGCCGGCGGAAGCCCGTGGAAACGCAAGGCGTTCAATTACAACATCACGGCGAACACGGTGATGACGTTCGAATTCCGCTCTACGGCGATCAACGAAGTTTCCACCATCGGCTTTGACAACGACCAGAATTTCGGTAACGACAACAACCGTTTCTGGATTTACGGCACGCAAACATCGGGTATTACATACGCTGCGCCTTTCACCACGTATGAATATTCAGACCTCGGTAACTGGGAGGCGATAGAAATTCCCGTGGGCACATTCTTCACGGGCGCGTTCAGCCATATCAACTTCGTGTCCGACGATGACGCCGCGCCGTTCGGCAATTCCGCATACCGCAATATCATCCTGCGCGAAGGTCCGAAGCAGGAAGGCGTGAACCTGTCGCAATTTACCGCGGGCTACGCGACGATACTGGGCCAACTCGACGATATTGCGCGCG
>Ga0075163_10008248_pt1 | contig 13755 bp, 10 predicted proteins | sample JI1023141ADNA_FD_71478 | JGI IMG/M metagenome (GOLD analysis project Ga0075163, IMG submission 71478) | Wastewater effluent complex algal communities from Wisconsin, to seasonally profile nutrient transformation and Carbon sequestration -... | ecosystem: Engineered > WWTP > Effluent > Algae...
ACCTCATCGAAAAGGTCGAGATTTCGGCCCTGTGCGAGCAGCACGACATCCAGCCCAGCCTGTTCTACCTGTGGCGCAACCAACTCTTCGAGAACGCCGCCAGCGCGCTCCAGGACCGCCTGCCACAGCCGAACAAGTGCCTGCCACCTGGATCAGCAGGCTGCACCCGGGCAAGCCGTCCGCGGTCCCAGTGGGCTACGTCCGCCATGGAGGATGGTCACCCTTCTCGGTATGAGTCACGTCGGCCGGGCGATTCATTGTGTCGGACGCAACGCCGACCACGTCGGGTGGCTCGGTCATCGTGTCGGGTGGGGTCACATCACGTCGGGCGGGTCGATCATCGGCGTCGGGCGTATCGCTCATCGTGTCGGGCGGCTCGCTCATCGTATCGGGTAGGGTCACATCACGTCGGGCGGGTCGATCATCGGCGTCGGGCGTATCGCTCATCGTGTCGGGCGGGTCGATCATCGTATCGGGTAGGGTTACATCACCTCGGGCGGCTCGCTCATCGTGTCGGGCGGCGCGCTCATCGTGTCGGGTGGCTCGATCATCGTGTCGGGTGGCTCGATCATCGTGTGGGTCGGCTCGCTCATCGTATCGGGTAGGGCTACATCACGTCGGGCGGCTCGCTCATCGTGTCGGGTGGCTCGATCATCGCCGTGGGCCGAACAAGTGCCTGCCACCTGGGTCAGACGCCGAGGTCCATTTCGGCGGGCGCCTACTCGCCCACCTCGGCGAGCACCCGAGTGCGCAGCTCATCCGCAATCCACAGCGCCTCGGCCGCCAGCCGATCGAGCAGCGGAGCAACCACCTCGATCAACCCTGCCCGCTTCGCCACCACCAGCACTCCGAGGGTACCCTTCACATTGAGCCCCATCTTGCGCGCCGTCTGCCGGCCACGAACATCATCGAGCAGCACCAGCTCCGCCGATCGTTGGCAGGCGAGGGCGAGCGCCGCAGCCTCTCCGGCATCAAGGGTCTCTCTGAGGCCCATCACCAGCGGGTCGTCCTCGGACACGGGAGCGACCTCGACCCAGGACGCCGCCGCGAGCTCGGCGCTGCCGGCAGGCCTGCACCCTTCACCACGACCTCGTCGTAGACCTGCTGCGGAACGACGATGCGCTGGTACAGGGCGGCCAGGAGATCGAGCCGACCCACCGCGCTCAAGGCGATGATCGGCCCGGAGTCTGCGACGACGATCATCCGGCCAGCTCAGCAGCGAGCTCCCCATCGTCGTAGTCGAACATCGAGATGTGGTGCCGGCCCATCAGCCGCAGAAACTGCGCCCGCGGCACCCCGGCCAGCTCCGCCGCCTTGGCATGCCCCAGCCGCCGCTGCCGCACCTGGTCGAGCAACCAGAGGAGCGGCAGCTCGTCCGCAATTTCGCCGGGTTCATAGCGATGGAAGTGGAATGCCTATTCGGGGAGATCCACCATCACGCGCATGCTTCGTGGGGCCAACTCGCTCATGAGGGGATTGTAGGGCGAAGGGCGACCCAGGTCACCTGAACCCGAACCGTCAATCGACCCCGAACCTCGCCCGCGGTCCCAGTGGGGACTCAGAGTCGCCGAAAGCGCGGGCGTTGGCGGCGGAATGGCGGGCGAGGGCGCCCGCGGTCCCAGTGGGGACTCAGAGTCGCCGAAGGCGTGGGCGCTGGCGGCGGGATGGGGCGTGGGGGCGGGCGAGGGCGCCCGCGGTCCCGGTGGGGACTCAGAATCGCCGAAAGTGCGGGCGTTGGCGCCGAAAGCGCGGGCGTTGGCGGCGGGATGGGGCGTGGGGGCGGGCGAGGGCGCCCGCGGTCCCAGTGGGGACTCAGAGTCGCCGAAAGCGTTGGCGCCGAAAGCGTGGGCGCTGGCGGCGGGATGGGGCGTGGGGGCGGGCGAGGGCGCCCGCGGTCCCAGTGAGGACCCCAGTGACGTCCAATGACTTGATGTTGCTGGCTTTTTGGAGAGGAGAGGAGCGAGGCAACCCGCCGGGCGGCGGGCTTCAGCCTACTTGCACTGGGGGATGATGAGGCGCTCACCCGCGTTGATGCGGTCGTTCTTGAGGCCGTTGGCGCGGCGGATCTCTTCGGGCTCGCACTTGAACTTCTTGGCCAGCCGGTTGAGCGAGTCGCCGCGCTCGATGCGGTAGACCTTGCGGGTCTTTTGGCTCGCGCCACTCTCGGTGGAGCTCTTGGGGCTGCGACCCTTGCGGCTGGGGGCGAGGGCGGTCTTGCGCTCCTCGTCCCGCTTGCGGGTGTTGCGTGAGCCCTCGTCCTTGCCGTTGCCGCGCTTGCGCACGCCGTTCTCGCGCTTGATGCGCACCTCGGGGTCGACGTTGGGTACCCAGTCCGCCGTGACCGGATCGGGGCACGCCTCGGTCTTGAGCTGCCAGGGGCATTCCTTGCGCTTGCCCTTGCCCTCGGCGTTGACCTCCAGAATCACGAACTGCACGCGGCGGTTCTTCTGGTTGCGGGTCTCGTCCTCGGTCCACTCGGCCAGCTGCTCTTCGCCGTAGCCGCAGGAGAGCAGGCGCTCGGGCTCGATGCCGTTGTTGTTCAAGAACTCCCGCACCGCCACCGCCCGGCGCTTGGACAGGTCGATGTTGTAGGCGTTGGAGCCCATGGTGTCGGTGTGGCCCTGGACCTCCAGCCGCAGGATGTCCGGGTAGGAGCTGAGCACACCGGCCACCCCCCGCAGGACATCGAAGCTGCCATCACCCTTGATGACGGCCTTGTCGAACTCGAACTCCACCCGACCCATGTCGATGGTGCAGTCACACACGTCGCCCTCGCCGTCCTTGTCCAGGTCGGCCTGGTCGGCGTTGGCGTACTCGGGGCAGTTGTCGCAGGCGTCGGGCTTGCCGTCGCCGTCGCGGTCCGTGTCCCCACCGGGGGCATCGGGGCAGCCATCGCAGATGTTGCCGATGCCATCGTTGTCGTCGTCTTCCTGGGCCGGGTTGGCGTGCTCGACACAGTTGTCGCACACGTCGCCGCGGCCATCGCCGTCGCCATCGGCCTGGTCGGCGTTGGGGTCGTTGACACAGTTGTCGCAGGCGTCGCCCACCCCATCAGTGTCCGTGTCGGTCTGGCGGGGATCCACGGCCGTCGGGCAGACGTCGCAGGCATCGCCGACCCCATCGCCATCGCCGTCGGTCTGATCGGCGTTGGGCGTGCCGGGGCAGTTGTCGCAGACATCCCCCACGCCGTCGTCGTCGGCGTCTTCCTGACCCGGGTTGGCCACCACGGGGCAGACGTCGCAGGCATCGCCGTGGCCGTCGTCGTCGGTGTCCGCCTGGTCGGGGTTGGCCACCCCGGGGCAGTTGTCACACAGGTCGCCCGTGCCATCGCCGTCGTCGTCCGTGCCGCACTCATCGGGGGCGTAGGCGATGCCGGCAAAGACACGCCAGGCCGGGGCGCCGTAGTCGGCGTTGACGCCGGTGGCGGTGCCCGCGGTGAGGACAACCCCTTGAGAAGCAAAGAAGCGCGCCGCCAGGACGGTCTCCACCGGGCTCGTCTCGCTGTTGCCGTCCACTTCCACCCAGGGCAGCGACCCATTGGCCTCGAGCAAGAACTCCAGGGCTTCGGTGCCGGGCTTCACACCCAGGCCGAGGCCGTAGACGAACTCGTGGCGCACATCCAGGGTCTTGACGTTCTTCTGATCCCGGAACAGGGAGCCGGCGTTGACCGCCACCCGGAACCAGTCGAAGTTGGCGTCGATGACCAGGGTCGGGCGCGCCGTGACCTCGTCCTCACTCAAGAAGGCCTGCGTGTCGCCCGTGGGCACAGTCACCGGCAGCACCACACCCAGGCCCACCGGGCTGGAGGCCTTGGGCTTGATGAGGTTGAACTTACCGATGAACCGCAGGTCGCCCAGGCTGAAGCCCTCCTTGTCACGGGCGGCGAGCTCGGTGCCCTCCGCGATGTGCAAGGGGATATCAGCCGCCAGCTCCAGCCAGTTGGTCACGCCGAAGGTGGCCAGCAGGTTGATGGTGGTCAGGCGATCCACGTAGTCGCGGGTGATCTTGTCGCCTTCGCGGAAGACCAACGGCGACTTCGCGGCATTGACGTACAGCGACGGCACAAACTGGCCCTTGTCCAGCGTGTCGGCGCTGAACAGCTCCACGTAGTTGTGCACGCCGGGCGCCGGCTTGAAGTTCTGCACGTCCTGAGCAGCCGCCGTGGCAGCCGAGAAGGCTGCGGCGAGGCCGAGGAGCTTGTGCCAGGTGCGGAAGTGCATGTCCAAATCCTCCTCAGGGCCCGGTTCTCAGGCCACCCGCCGACGGCGACGGATCAGGGGCAAGAAGGCCAGCAGGGCCAGCCACCAGCCCGAACCGCCGCCGTGGGTGGTTGAGCAGTTGTCGGTCAAGTCAGCGCCCGTCAGGCGACCAGCAGCGAGGCCGGCGTCCGCCGTGCAGTCATCAGGGCAAGTGTTCGAGTTCTCGCCCTGATCACACGTCATGTTGCCGCAGGTGCAGTCCATCGGGCAGCTCGTGATGCTCTCCGTGGGCTGGCACACGCCATCGCCACAGGTGCCGCAGTCCTCGGGGCAGCTCGTGGGCGTCTCCCCGGGATCGCACACCCCGTTGCCACACGTCGGACCGCAGTCCTCGGGGCAGCTCGCGGGCGTCTCGCCCGGATCGCACACCCCGTTGCCGCAGGGCGGGCAGTCCTGGGGGCAGCTCTGCGAGGTCTCACCGGGGTCGCAGGTGCCATTGCCACAGGCACGGCACTGGGCGGTGCAGCCGTCCGCAGGGGCCACATTGCCGTCGTCACACTCCTCGCCGGCATCGGTGGTGCCATTGCCGCAGCACTCGGGAGCGGCCTGGGCCCCACACATCGTGCCGTTGCCATCCATGCTGCAGACCATGGTGCCGCTGGCGGCGCACTCACCTGCCCCCACCGTGCAGGGCTGGCCCAGGTCGGGGAAGGTCTCGTCGGTGCTGCCATCGCAGTCGTCGTCGTCGCCGTTGCAGACCTCAGCGCGAGGATCACCCGGCGGAGGCGCATCGCAGATCGTGGTCTGGCCGCCCGGCGCGCAGATGGTGACGCCGTCGCGAGCACACAGCCCCACCCCGTTCTGGCAGGGCTGGCCGATGCCTTCGAAGGTCTCGTCGATGGCGCCATCGCAGTCGTCGTCGCTGCCGTTGCACAGCTCAGCGATGGGGTCGCCCTCGGGCACGCAGACCAGGGCACCGCCCATGCACTGCTGGGTGCCGGCGGAACAGATGCCGGGCTGACCCGAATCGCACGCCACGCCCGGGCCCGGGAGGGGGTCCAGCGCGGTGTTCTCGTCCACGCTGCCGTCGCAGTCGTCGTCGACGCCGTTGCAAATCTCTTCGGTGGCGCCGGGCCGGATGCGCGGGATGCAGATCTCGCGACCCCCCGCACAGTCCAGGCTGCCGTTGCCGCACACGCCGGGGAGGCCGCTCTCGCAGTTGATGTCCACGAAGGCGACGGGCTGGCCGTCCACCATGCGGAACAGCGGACCTTCGTCCACCTCGCGGTCGCAGTCGTCGTCGAAGTCGTTGCACAGCTCGACGCTGGCCAGGCCCGGCGGGCAGAGGGTGGGCGGCGGCGGGCCGTCCGGCGGATCCTGGAGGAAGCCGCCGTTGAGGAAGTCCTCACCCACCGCGTCGCCCGCGGAGCCCATGTAGGCGTCCACCCGGAAGAACTTGGACAGGTCGGGGCCGCCCAGACCGGACTGGTACTCGTCGGCCAAGACCGAGAAGTCGCGGATCTCAAACTCCAGGTCGGGCTGGCGCGCGGTGGGGCTCGCCAGCAGGCGCCAGCTCGAGTCCACCGGGGCGCCAAAGGCCGCTCCCGGGGCCAGCGCCGCATTGGGGCCGCCAATGAATGCCGACACCTGGAAGCCGCTGACATCCTGGGGTCGCGGCTGCAAGCGCTCGAGATTATTGGGATCGATGGCACCCAGGAAGGGCACGCCGGCGATGAGGTCGAAGATGCCGTCCTCATCGAAGTCGATCATGAAGGCGAAGGACTCGGGCGGCCCGAAGTTGGGCACGTCCACCCCACCCAGCGCCGCCAGCTCGGGGCTGGCCTGGCCGGGGCGGCCGTCGCCATCCACGTCGCCGGCGATGCCGAACGCGCGGATGCCCACATACAGGGTGTCGCGCTGGGGGTCGTAGGACACCCGCAGCTCGTCGATGTCATACCCGGAGGAGCGGTCCCCCAGGACGGCCGGCAGGGCCAGGTCCCGTCCGTTGGGATCCACCGCCCGGTCGATGCCGTCGGTGATCGAGTTGACGAAGTCCTGGAGGACCTGCCCGGTGAAGGGCACGACCTGGGCGTGCGCGACACTCGCGCCCAGCGCAGCCGCCGTGATCCCCAATACTTGCGCTTGCCGCTTCATCGCCATCTCCGTTTCAGCCGCTCTCCACACACACAGTTCACCTGTTCGCCGCACCTCTGAGGGTGCGTCCCCGCGAAAAGTGAACCCGCTTCGTGTGCTCGCTCCCCCGTTTGCGGGGAGGTCAAGTCGACGATATCTGACAATTCCAACCGAGCAACTTTTTCGCCGAAAAAGTTATCGTGCGTCGGCCGGGGCCTACCACATCAACACCCACTCCACGAAAGCGAGGCCCGAGGTCTCACTCTGGTCCCCGCCATCCCAGATCCCCAGCAGCCCCACGCCCGCCTGGAGCGGGAGCTTGCGGGACGCCAGCACAAAGCGCGGGGAGAACGAAAGCGCCGCCCCCGCATCCAGCAAAACGACCCCCAAAGTGGCATCGGCCAGCAGGCCGACGTCCCCCACCACGGGGCCCGCGCGCCAGGTCAGCGAGAACATATGGGGACCGACTTTGTCGGTTTCGTCCGCCTCGTCTCGGCTGTAGTCGTAGTCGTAGTTCATGCCTGCGGACCACATGAAGTCCGGTGCGAGGTGGTCATAGCCCACCCCCACGCCCACCAATGGATAGCCCACACGCAAGCGTGTGCTCAGGCCCTCTTTGGCCTGTTGGGGCAACGCCACGGGCGCCGCGCACTTGTTGGTGATCAGCGCCGAGGTGGTCTGCCGACCCGCGGGTCCGTCCAGAATCAATGTGATGGGCTGGCTCATGCCACCGGTGCCCGGTGCCCAGTCGAAGGTGGCCGCGTGGTTGGCCCCCAGCAACCCCTTCAAGTCGAGGATGCCCACGGCTTGCAGCTCCGCCTCCGACGGATCGGAGGTGACGCGGTACTTGTCCGCCGTGAGCTGGAGCGGTGCTTTGCTGAGCTGCGAGGTCAACCGAATGATCGAGCGGCAGGGCGAGCCCGCGGTGGCGTCCAGATCCGCCGCGCTGGCCGCCGCCGTGCTCTCCTCCATCCGCTGCACCTTGACCCGGAAGGTGAAGGTGGCGGTGGGGTTCTTGGGATCCACAAACAGGCGATTGCGGTCGATCAACCGCAGCTCCACCTTGCCGCCCACCCCGCGCACCTCGATGGCACCCGCGGCATCGTCGGCCAGTTTCTGCTCTTCTTTCGAGCGCTTACGCGGATCTTCGCCGGCGCGGAGGAAGACCTCCACCTGGGGATTGGCCAGCTTGGCGGCGGGGGGCACCTCGCGATCGCACGCGTCGCCCTCCCACACCTGGAGGCTGCCGCGGGTGGTGGAGCCATCGGCAAAGCGGCGGATGAGGGGATCGAGATCCTCGTCGTGGATGCACAGACCGGCGTGGGCCGCGACCGGCAGCAGGGCCGGCAGCAGGACCACCAGCGCCATCAGCAGCCAGGTCCCGGTCGTCGCTCTTGGGCGCTCGCGCTCCACGCATCCCCCTTCCGTGCCGTGCACCGCCACCCCAAGGGGTGCGTGTCGCGGCGGAGTCGGGCGCAGTTTCAGTCGGGATCGCGCAGAGGGCAAATTCTTGAATTGCGAAGGGTTGCGCGGACCGAGCGGAGAGCCTGCATCCACGAACCGGCCCCGTAACCTGACGCCATGGCCTGGGGGGTCTACTCGGCGTGCTCGACGGGATCGGGGGCGTAGGACATCGGCGCGGTGTCAGCGGGCAGGGGCGACTCGGCATGGGGGGGCACGCGGGCCAGGAACGTCTGCACGGCCTCAAACCAGGCCTCAGGCTGGGTGCGCGCGATGGGCCGCCCCCCGGGCACCACCCGCAGCTCCCGCGGGCCGGCCAGCGCCTTTTCCACGAGGTGGGCGGCGCCCTCGTCTTCCCCCACCGCCATGCCCTCAGTGTCCTCGCGCCCCACCAACAACAGCGTGGGCACCGACACCTGGGCGGCATACACCACCGGCTTGAGCTGGGCCGCGGGGAACCCCATCGTGTAGCCCGCCCAGAAGCGGCTGATGCGCGCCACCGGCCACGTCATCATGCTGGTGGCGCCGATGTAGCCACTAAAAACATCCAGCAGATCGGCATACACCCCCTCCAGAATCAGCGCGTCGGCCTCCAACTTCAGCTCGGCCACTGCGCGCAGCGCCGCCGCCGCCCCCGAGCCCAGGCCGTAGATCACCCGCAGCCCCCCCGCGGGCTGGTAGTCGTTGGCCCGCAGCGCCACCCGCACCAGATCATCGGCCTCGTGCCACCCAAAGGACGTCTCCTGGCCCTCCGAGTCACCGCTGGCGCGCAAATCGGGCATGAACACGGCGAAGCGGAGGTCGTGGAACTCCACCGCCACCTCCAGCAGGTCTGCCTTGCTCTGCCCGTAGTCGTGCAACACGATGGCCAGCCCTTCCGGGTGCTCGTGGGGCAGGAACCAGGCGTCGAGCCGCTGGCCGGGGTTCTCGCCGGAGATCTCCACCCGCCGAAACAGCAGCTCCAGATCACCCGGCGTGCGCAGATTCTGCGGCCGCGGGCGCTGGTGGCCGGACAGGAACACCCCGACGCGCCTCAGAAAGCTCATGTCGCTGAGCTGCTCGAAGGGCTGATCCACCGGGCCGTAGAGCACCAGGGAGCGGGCGTGCAGGTAGGTGACCAGGAGGCCCACCAGCGTCACCAGGGCGGCCAATTGCACCACGCAGCCCACGCGGCGCAGGAGCGTGACCTCCTCGTCGCCGCGCAACCGCATGAAGCGGGGCAAGGTGACCTTCACTCGGCCTTCCCCTGGATGAGGCGATCGAGACTGAAGGCCCCGGGCCCGGCGAGCAGCACCCCGGCGAAGGCGGTCAGGTACAAATAGCGCTGGGTGCGGGCCAGCTCCAGCGCCACCGCGGTCTGGTACTCCGGCAGGAAGCTGGCGTCCCACCAGGGAAACCGAAACGCCATCAGCCCCAACCCCACCGCCGCCAGCAGCGCCGCCGGCCGCGCAAAGAGGCCCACCCCCACGAGAATCGGCGCCACCAGCTCCACCGCCACCAGCAGCCCGGCGCTCACACGATTGCCGAGGGCAAAGGGATCAGCCACACCCACCCCAAAGGCCGTGACCTTCTCGGCGCCATGGTGCATCACCAGCAGCAACGCGGGCACGGCGCGCAGCAGCAGCAGCGCCACCGAGGTGGCCGCATCGTGGCGACCGGGATTGATCAGCAGCTTGCGCAGGGCGGCTCCTCCGCGGTGGGTGGTGACACAGCCGGCAGAGTTCCAGCACGACTGGGCCACCGGCACAAGTTCTCAGGCTCGGAGGTCGGGCAACGCGGCCCAAAACTCCAACAAAATCATGCACTCAGCTCGGCATATCGTAGCGGTAGAAGCCCCAGCCACTCTTGCGCCCCAAGCGGCCGGCGCGCACGAGGCGCTTGAGGATGCGGGGCGGCCGGAAGGTATCGGTGCCCAGCTCGCGGAACAGGTGCTCGGTGATGGCCAGCCGCACATCGAGCCCCACCAGATCGGTGAGCGCCAGGGGCCCGATGGGGTGGCGATAACCCAGCGTCATGGCCTTGTCGATGTCCTCGGCGCTGGCCACGCCCTCCTCAAACATGCGCATGGCCTCGTTGCCCAGGGCGATGCCCAGGCGGCTGGTGGCAAAGCCAGGCGAGTCCACCACCAGGATGGTCTGCTTGCCGAGCCGCTCACCCAGCGCCCGCACGGCCTCCACGGTGGCGTCGCTGGTGAGCTCCCCGCGCACCAACTCCAGCAGGGGCATCACCGCCACTGGATTAAAGAAGTGCATCCCCACCACCTGGGCCGGCCGCCCGGTGGCCGCGGCGATCTCGGTCACCGGCAGGCTGCTGGTATTGGTGGCCAGCAGCGCGTGGGGTGGGGCGGCGTGGTGGCAGCGGGCGAAGATCGCGCGCTTGAGCTCCAGAAGCTCGGGCACCGCCTCGATCACCAGATCGGCACCGGCCACCGCCGCTTCCAAATCGGTGGAGGTGCGCAGCCGCCCCTCCGCTGCCGCCGCCGCCTCCGGTGCCACCTTCCCCTTGGCCACGCCCTGGGCGTAGCTCTTGCGGATGGCCGCCAGGCCCGCGCCCGTGCGCGTATCGTCCATGTCATTGAGCACCACATCGCACCCGGACAGGGCCGCCTGCCCCGCGATGCCATGCCCCATGGTGCCCGCGCCGATGACCGTGATGGCCTTGATCTCCATGGTGTTCCTCGCCGTGGTTGTTGCCCTACTCCTAGCCTCCCTGGCCCGCCACGTCGATTCCCATCGGCGCCCGGCGCCCGAATGCGCTAAAAACCGGGCCATGAAGGCCTATCTCGACCTGCTGCGCCAGGTCCTCACCACGGGGAGTCCCCGCGGTGATCGCACCGGCACCGGCACCGTGGGCATCTTCGGCGCCCAGCTCCGCTTCGATCTCGCCGCCGGTTTCCCCGCCGTCACCACCAAGCAGCTCTTCTTCCGCAGCCTGGTGCACGAGCTGATCTGGTTCCTGCGGGGTGAGACCAACATCGCGTATCTCAAGGAGAATCGCGTCGGCATCTGGGACGCATGGGCTGACGAAGACGGGGAGCTGGGCCCGATCTACGGCAAGCAATGGCGGGCCTGGGAGGCCCCCGATGGCCGCATCATCGACCAGCTCGCCGAGGCGGTCCGCCAAATCCGCGAGACGCCCGAGTCGCGCCGCATCGTGGTGAGCGCCTGGAACGTGGCCGACCTGCCGCACATGCGGCTGCCCCCCTGCCACCTGCTCTTCCAGTTTCATGTGGCGCCCGGTCGCGACGGCGCCCGCGGCCGCCTCTCCTGCCAGCTCTACCAGCGCAGCGGCGACCTGTTCTTGGGCGTGCCCTTCAACATCGCCAGCTACGCCCTGCTCACCCACCTCATCGCCCAAATCACCGATCTGGACGTGGGCGACTTTGTGCACACCCTGGGCGACGCCCACGTGTACCAGAACCACCTGGACCCGGTGCGCACCCAGCTCGAGCGCGACCCTCTGCCGCTGCCGACGCTGTGGATCGACCCCGCCATCCGCACGCTGGCCGACCTGGCCACCCTGCACGTGGACCAGATCCGGCTGCTCAACTACCAGCACCACCCGGCCCTGCGCGCGCCGGTGGCGGTATGAAGCTGACCCTGGTGGCCGCCGTGGCCCGCGGCGGGGCGCTGGGCCTCGCGGGTGGCCTGCCCTGGGACCTGCCGCTGGATCTGAAGCGATTTCGAGCCCTTACGCTGGACAAGCCGCTCATTGTGGGGCGCAAGACCTACACCTCCATCGGGCGTCCCCTGCCCCGCCGGCGCATGGTGGTGCTGAGTGGGCGGACCGACTGGCGGCCCGAGGGCGTGGAGGTGGTGCCCTCGCTCTTGGCCGCGCTGGTCCTGCTGGCCGAGGAGGCCGAAGTGTGTGTGGGTGGCGGCGCGGCGGTCTTTGCCGAGGCGTTGCCGTTGGCCACCGACTTTCACCTGAGCGCCGTGCACACCACGGTGCCGGCGGACGTGTTCTTCCCGCCCTTCGAGCCCACCCAGTGGGCGGTGGCCGAGCAGGCCCACTGCCCCGCCGATGCGCGCCACGCCTACGCCCACACCTGGTACCACCTCGTGCGGCCGAGTCCGGGTCTGCCGGCCGCGCCCGCCGATCCCTGGGCCGACCCGCCCGCCTGACCGATCAGCGCCCGATCACCGCGCCGCAGTCAGAGAAAATATCCAATCGAATCAAGCGCATGCGCACCCTCCCCTCCACGAGAGGATGCCGTGGGCCCCACCGGCGCCAACCTGCTAGTCTGCCCGAAGCGGACAAGGGGAGCGCAGCATGAGCAAGATTTGGATGGCCCTGGTGGTGGCGTGCGCCGCATGGGCGTGCGACGACGGTGGCAACAGCAAAACGGCCGCCGATGCCAGCCGGGCTGATGGTGCCTTGGATCAAGGCGCAGGCGGTGCCGGTGGGGCAGGCGGTGCCGGCGGGGCCGACATGACACCCGCGGTTGATGCCGCGGTGCCCGACGCCGCCGTGCCCGACATGGCGGTCATTCCGCCGGTGGAGCGCTGCGCCGACGGTTCCATCAAGCGCGCCTTCCAGCCCGGCACCGGCTTCGCCTTTGGTGACCTCGCGGGCGACTTCACGGTGCAAACACTCGATGGCCCCTGGCACTTTGAAGAGGCCTTCACCGGCTGCGACGCCTATGTGTTCCTGGTCTACGTGCCCGACCTGCGCCAAAACCCGCGGGGGAGCTGGCCGGGTGACGAGCTGTGGGATTCTGACGTGGACCTGCTGCTCTCGGGCAAGGCCGAGAACACCCACTACTTCTTCGTCTCCTTCGAAGAGGACGCCGCCGATCGGGCGGCCCGCATGGAGGCCATGCGCGAGCGCCTGATCGCCGCTGGGGCCGACGCCGCCAGCCTGCCCGCCCGCTTCCACCTGGTCACCGACCGCCTGGTGGACATCGAGGGCAGCGTGGGCGCCCAGAGCGCCGACTATCTGACCTACATGTTTGACCAGGCCAGCTTCGTGGACCTGGGTGATCGCGGCATGGCCCAGCCCCCGCTGCCCTTCACCTTCGCCATCGACCGCCTGCAGCGCTGGGATGAGGGCGGCAGCCTCAGCCCCGTGGTGGGCCTGCCCATGGAGCTGGGTATGGCCAGCTACTTTGGGCCTTTCTTTAATCATATCGCTGCGGTGCACGACGAAGCCGAGACCGGCAGCGCCACGGTCATCTCCCTGGTAGAGGAGACCACAACCGGGCGCATCCTGACCAAGACGGTGGACCTGCCGGCCGACATGTCCGCCTTCGACACATTGATCTTCGACGTGGGCATCACCTGCGGCGCCCGCAACGTCTTCGCCTGCAGCGAGTGGGATCGCATCGCCAACATCCAGCTCTGCCAGGACGCCGAGTGCGCCCAGCGCCTGGAGATTGTGCGGTGGATCACCCCCTACTGGCGGCGCGGCGAGCAGCGTTGGTTGATGGAGGCCTCGCCCTTCCTGGCCTTCCTGCGCGCGGGCGGCCCCGCCACCTTCCGCATCGAGCTCGGCCCGGACTGGGAGCGCGCCACCGAGTGGGCCGTGCACGTGGACCTGCGCCTGGAGGCCAACGGCCGCCCCCGCGCCCAGGGCGGCGTGCTCGCCTTCACCGGTGGCGGCTTTGGTCCCGAGTACAACCTGCGGGAACCCTTCCACTTTTCGCCGCCCGCCGACGCCACCCGCGTGGAGCTGGTGGTGCTGGTGACGGGCCACGGCCAGACCGACGGCGACAACTGCGCCGAGTGGTGTGATCACCGCCACGCCTTCCGCATCAACGACCAGGACCTCTCCGTCATCCGCCACCTGGGCCGCATCGGCACCCTGACCGGCTGCGCCGATCGCGCCGAAGACGGCGTCCCCCCCGGCCAGTGGGGCAACTGGGCCCCTGGCCGCGCCTTCTGGTGCCCCGGCCTGCCCGTCGAGCCCATCCGCATGACCCTCACCTCGGATGTGCGCCTGGGTGAAGACAACCAGCTCACCT
>Ga0075163_10008249_pt1 | contig 13754 bp, 10 predicted proteins | sample JI1023141ADNA_FD_71478 | JGI IMG/M metagenome (GOLD analysis project Ga0075163, IMG submission 71478) | Wastewater effluent complex algal communities from Wisconsin, to seasonally profile nutrient transformation and Carbon sequestration -... | ecosystem: Engineered > WWTP > Effluent > Algae...
CGGAAACACCGGCGGACGCGGCGGCAACGGCGGCAACGGCGGCACCGGCGGCGCCGCAGGCTCCGGTGGCGGCGGTGTCACCGGGGCCGGCGGCAACGGCGCCACCGGCGGCGCAGGCGGCGCAGGCGGCAACGGCGCCACCGGCACCGATTCCGTTGACCCATCACAGGCTGGCGGCACCGGCGGGGGCGGCGGTAACGGCGGAACCGGAGGCGATGGCGGTGTAGGCGGCACAGGTGGCTCCACTGGTGCGTCAGGCACCGGTGGCAACGGCGGCGTGGGCGGTGCGGCCGGCAGCGGTGGCAACGGCGCCACCGGGACCGCGGCGCACCACGATGGTTCGCGTGGCGGTGATGGCGGTGTGGCTGGTAACGGTGGCGCCGGGGGTAGCGGATCGTCCACCGGTGCCACCGGTGCTGGTTCTACAGCGGGCAGCAACGGCGGCAACGGCGGCAACGGCTACGACGGCGGGTCGAGCGATTCGACTGGCGGCAACGGCGGTGCCGGGGGCAATGCCGGCGCTTACGGCAGCGGCGGCAACGGCGGCGACGGCGGGTCCGCCGGGCCAACGACGGGAATCGCCGTTGGCGGCAACGGCGGCGACGGCGGTAGCGGAGGTTCGCAGGCCGGGTCCGGCGGACGGGGCGGCGCCGGCGGTAGTGCGGCGGCGTCGGATAGGACAGCCTCAGGCGGTGTCGGGGGTGCCGGTGGAATGGCAACGGGAATGACTGGCAATGGAGGCGTCGGAGGCGCGGGAGGTGCCGCAACATCAGCCGGCGCCGGCAGCTACGGATTAGCTCTTGGCGGCAATGGGGGCACTGGCGGCATTTCGGTGAACGCACTGGGTGGAACTGGCGGTTCCGGTGGTGCGGCGACAACCACGGGCACCGGCAACGCTTACGGGGGCGCCGGCGGGAAGGGCGGCAGCGGCAGCTTTGGCGGTGCCGGGGGCGCTGGGGCAAGCGCCGACGCGCTGTCCGGAAAGGCCGGTGGCGGTGCCGGCGGTGCCGGCGGGACCTCCTCAAACGGAGACGCCGGAAGTGGCGGATCTGGCGGCACTGCCGCATCTGCCGCGAACTCGGCATTCGGTGGTGCCGGCGGAAGCGGCGGCGGTGCATCGGGGGCCACTGGAAACGGGGGCGCAGGCGGCGCAGGCGGCGATACGCGATCGTCCTCGACTGGGACCATCCATGTGTCTAATGGCGGGAAGGGCGGAGCCGGCGGCAACTCTGTGGGTGGCGTCGGTGGTACCGGCGGCGCAGGTGGTTCTGGTGTAGCCACCGCCGCAGCCTCCGTCATCGGAGCTGCGGGCGGCACCGGGGGGAACGGAATCGTCGGCGGCGCGGGCGGCCGCGGCGGCAATTCCGAAACGGTTGGCAAGGCGGGCAAGGCCGGTGCTGGAGGGGCCGGCGGCGCTGGCTCCAACGGCGATGGCGGTGCTGGCGGCGCCGGGGGTAACGCCACGGCAGCAGGCGCTTCGGCCAGTGGTGGGTCGGGCGGTGCGGGTGGTGCCGCTACAGGTGCCACAGGCGACGGCGGCGCCGGAGGCAATGCGGGCTGGGCAGTTACGTCCGGCAGCGGAAACGCTTATGGCGCCAAGGGTGGTAGCGGCGGTACTTCAGTCGGCGGCATCGGTGGAGCCGGTGGCGCCGGTGGTACCGCCGACGCCACCGGCGGTACCCGGGCATACGCCGGCTCCGGTGGGCGAGGCGGAAACGGAGCCAGCGGCGGAGCGGGTGGCCTGGGCGCGGACGCCACCGCGACGCAAATGGCTTTCGGTGGCCGGGGCGGCGCGGGCGGGAACGGTTCGGCCGGGGCAGGCGGCCGAGGTGGCGCGGGCGGCAACGCCGGCACCACCCCCGGTATTTTCACGCAGGCCGATGGCGGCGCAGGAGGTACGGGCGGCTCCGGGGCAACCGTCGGCGGGAATGGTGGCTCTGGCGGCTCGGCAACCACCGTAGGGAACTCGTCGCAGGCGACCGGCGGTAGTGGTGGCAACGCCGGCCCCACGGGAGCGAGTGGTGGTGCCGGAGGCACCGCCTCAGCCTCAGGCTCAGGTGCAGTCGCGACGCAGGGGGCCACCGGGGCGAACTCCTAGCCGACGGCCTCAACTACGTGTCGCGGCCGCCCAGTGCCGTCACGCTTGCCCGGAGAGCGACAGCACTGGCAGCATCCCGGTTCTGGCGACGCTGGCTCGCCGGCCGATTTCACGGTAGTTCTGGTAGGAGCCGAGAAGGGATACCCGATGCCCCACGAACTCAAGATGCCACCCGCAAGGATTGCCCGCGCCGCCGAGCGCCTTCGCCACCATCTCTATCGGCTTCATCAGCGATCGGTGCCCCCACCGCTGGCGCTGCTGGAGATGATCATGGCCGGATGGGTGGCGCAGGCCATTCAGACCGCCGCAGAACTGGGCATCGCCGATGCTCTGGCGGACCGTCCACTCAGTTTGGACGAGTTGGCACGTCGTGTCGAAGCAGATCCGGATTCACTGAAACGTTTGATGCGAGCGCTGATCAGCCGGGGCATCTTCCGTGAGCGTCGTGGCCGCTACGAGCTGACTGCTCTCGCCGATCCGCTACGCGCGGACGCCCAGTATTCGATGCGCGGATGGGCCCGATTCGTGGGTTCGTCACAGCACCGGGAACATTGGAGTCAGCTGGCCGAATCCGTCAAGACGGGCGAGCCCGCTGTTCCACGGTTGCGCGGCAAGGAGGCATTCGAGTATCTCGCGGACGAGCCCGAGTTCGCGGCGGTCTTCAACGATGCGATGACGTGCCTGTCAGCCATGACAGCGCTCGCTGTCGTCGGCGGCTACAGTTTCGATTCCTATTCCACGATCGTCGATGTCGGTGGGGGGCACGGGATGCTGCTGGCCGGGATCTTGGAGGCGACACCGAATGCCCGGGGTGTCCTTTACGACCTGCCCGACGTAGTGGCGGGGGCGCCCACCTTGTTGGCCCAACGCGGTGTCGTTGATCGTGTACGCGTCGAGGGCGGGTCTTTCTTCGACAACGTTCCGTCTGGCGGAGATGCCTACGTCCTCAAGAACGTCATCCATGATTGGGCTGATGAACCGGCGGTGGGAATTCTGCGCAATGTTCGCGCGGCGTGCGGTTCCGGCGCGACGTTGCTACTGGTGGAGGCGGTTATCCCCGAGCACAACCGGGACTTCGTCGGCAACTGGGTTGACCTGGAGATGCTGGTGCAGGCCGGTGGCCGTGAACGCGATACGCAACAATGGCGAAACCTGCTCAACAAGGCGGGCTTTCGCCTGAATCGGGTAGTGCACACCGCGTCTCCGCTCAGCGTCATCGAAGCGACGCCATTCTGACGTCAGAGCAGTGCGCGGGCACTGCCGCGTCGTAGCTTGCCTGACGACGTCTTCGGCAGAGTTCCGGGCGGAAACAGTCGGACATCTCGTGGCGCGTGCCCCACGTGGCGACTCACTTGTGCCGTGATCCGGCGGCTGATGCTCAGGCGCGCGTCTTCATCTCCCGCATCGTTGGCTTCGGCAAGAACCACAAAACCCTCACGTTCGACGCCGTCCTGTCCGGGTTCGGTCCGAAGGGCGATGACGCAGCCCTGCCGTACGCCTTCTACTGTCGCGGCGGCGCGTTCGATGTCGTGCGGGTACAGGTTGACTCCGGCCAACACGATGAGGTCTTTGGAGCGGCCACACACATAAATCCGCCCTTGTTCGTCGATGTAGCCCAGGTCGCCGGTGTCGAACCAGTCGTCGTCGCCGGCGAGCGGAACAATGCCGTTTACTGTGAGATAGCGGCTCGCGATAGCCGGGCCTCGCAGTTCGATTCCACCAATCTCTCTGGGCCCCAGAATCATTGACCCACGGGTGATACGTACCTCCATACCGGGAAGTGGAACCCCCAGGCACACGATGTGCTGCGCGTCCGTCGAACCGTCCGGAATCGGTAGCGCGCGTTGGGATTCCGCGACGGCCGTCCTGGAGACCACATCGACGACGGGTGGCTCGTCGTGGGCGTGGAACGATACCGCGAGGGTGGCCTCGGCAAGTCCGTAGGAGGGCATGGGCGCCGTGGGGCGCAGTCCAAATCGCGCCGCCGCCGTTGCGAAGCGTTCCAGGTCGCGATGATCGACGGGTTCAGCTCCGTTGCAGGCAATCCTCAGCGACGAGAGATCGATGGCCCCGGGGGCTTGGGGATCGCGCCCCTCGAGTACGCGGGCGAGTATCGAGTAGGCGAAGTTGGGTCCGGAGGTAATGGTCGCGCGGTGCTTGCTGATCAGTTCGGCCCAGACGACCGGGCGGCGCAGGAACTGATCGGAGGTGATGACAACGGCTTCGATGCCGAGTTGCATTGGGAAGCAGATGAACGCGACCATCCCCATGTCGTGCGACAGCGGCAGCCAACTCAACATCACATCCCGATCGACGTCGGCGGCCAGTCCAGTCACCATTGCGGTGGCGTTCGCGGCGAGGTTTCCGTGGCTGATCTCAACGGCCTTCGGGATGCCGGTCGAACCCGAAGTGAGTTGCCGCATGGCAATTGTGGTCTCACCGGTCTCTTCGGGCTCGACTGGTTCGGCACCGCGCATCGACTCCACCGTGAACACGACGAAGCCGTGTCCGGCCAGGTGATCCAGTGCCGACAGAAAGGGTTCACCGATGACCACAGCGTCGGCGTCGATCATCCGGATCGCCCGCGTGGTGTCATCCAGCCAGACCGTCAGATCGGCTCGCGGCGTGGGCTGCTGCAACATGGTCAAGGCCGCGCCGCGCATCCAGATCGCCTGCGCGAGCGGAGCCACATCGGCCGCTTGGGCGGCTAGCACCGCGACTGAGCCGTGTTGACCGATTCCGCTGGCGGCCAGGGCTCCGGCCATTCTCTTAGCCTGCTCGTTGACTTCGGCCCAGGTCATTCGCCGGGGCTCGTCCGCAGTACCGACAGTCAATCCGCGCGGCGCCGATGCCGCAGCGGAACAGATGTCTCGAATGAACGTGCTCATCTGTTCACTCCCCCGAACTGGCACTGTTGACGATTCGCGCTATCTCCAGGACCAAATCCGGGGCCGGTTCACGAAACAGGAAGTGGTCGCCGTCGAATATGCGCACAGGCTGAGGCTGCGCGGAATGACTCGTCCAGTCTTTCAGGGCTTCTGCTGGCACCAGTGGATCGTCTCGACCACCGAAGACGTGCAGCGGGCAGGGCAACGGCAGGTCCGCAGAGGGGCGGTACGACTGGCAGACCCGCAGATCATCCCGCACGATTGGGATGAGCAGATCAAGCCATTCGCGCCGGGACAGGATCTCGGGGGGAATGCCTCCGTAGCGTGCCAGTTCTGCAACGAGCGCGTCGTCGTCATCAAGATTCAGATCGTCCATCGCCCCCCGTATGCCCGGAGCGCGGTAGGCGGCAACGATCACGGCCTCCGGGGCCCGAAGTCCCCGTGAAATACGTTGCCGGCTGATCGAATACGCCAGAAACGCCCCCATGCTGTGGCCGAGCAGCACATGGGGACGACTCAGAAGACCCTCGAGTTCTGCGGACATGCCCTGCACGCAGGAATCGGCGTCGACGTAGCGCTCCTCGGCGAAGCGCGAGTCGCGACCGGGCAGCGTCACCGTAGTTAGCGCCGCCTCTGAGCCGACGGCTTCCAGCGACCGCCGCAACCGGTGAAACGTCGCGGATCCGCCGCCGGCATGGTGAAAGCACACCAATTCAACGGTGCTCATCCGGATACATCCGCCGCCGGGCCGATCCGATCAATCACGAAGTCGATGATCTCGCCGACCGTCCGGATCTTGGGCAGTACCTCTACGACCGGAACGTCTTGCAGCTGCGGGTATTCGTCGCGCAGTCGTTCAAAGAGGCGAAGTTGCAGCAGTGAGTCGTAGCCCAAGTCATCGCTGAGCCTGCTGGTTCGGGCCAGCCCAGCCACCGAGTAACCCCCAACGTCGGCGATCACCGCCAGCACTGCATCTTCCGGTGCACCGGAATCTGTTGGCGGTGTGGACAATTGTGCGTCCGAAGAGACATCTGCTTTTCGCTCGGGTGCCGCTGAGTATGCCGTTCGCGCGGCGGTCGCGACGCCGCCGTCGAACCAGAATCGACGCGATGTGTCGAAGACGTACGGAGGAATCCGGCGCAGTGTGCCCACCGGACGGCCATAGAACGGCGAGAGATCCGGCGAAAATCCTTCCCTCACAAGCGTTCCCCCAGCGGCCAGTGGTTCGATTCCGTCGGAATCGGCTCCGCCGCACAATGTCAGCGATCGAACCTTCGACGGCAGTCCGCACTGTCGGGCCATGGCGACCAGGCTGGAACGCGGACCGGCCTCGGCAGCGTAGTCGGCAGCAATAGCGCCAGCGGCCCGCACAGCATCGAAGAACTTTACCGGCGAACAGATCTGGCCTGTCCAGTAGTCGACGTCCATGTCCTCTCCCCTGATCTCCCGACCATGGACGGTGGAGAAAATGGGGAACTTTGCGGGGTTCGGCGCAATCCCCGCAAGCTCACGACGGAATTCATCGACGATGGGCTCCATCAACGGCGAATGGAAGGCGTGGGAGACCTTCAGGTTCAATGCTTTTCCGCCTTGTTGAAGGACCGCGTCAGACACTCGGCCGACCGCTTCAAAAGCACCGGATATGACCACCGAGCGTGGGCCATTGACGGCCGCGATGGCGCACTCACGTTCGTCCGCGAGAAGCGACTCGGCTTGTTCGACGGCGAGGTCGATCGCCACCATGGCTCCGCCGAGCGGCAATGAGCCCATCAGCCGACCTCTCGCGGTGACGATCCGAGCCGCTTCATCGATCGATAACACGCCCGCCAAGCACGCCACGGCGAACTCACCGACGCTGTGTCCGATTCCGAATACTGGTCGAACACCGCTCTGCAACAACATGTTTCCCAGTGCATAGGACACCGCGAACAATGCGGGCTGCGAGAATCTGGTGTGATGAAGGCGGAGACCGCCACCGAATATCACGTCGCGGAGATCACCCGCCAGATGCGGCTGGAACGCCGTCGCCGCGGTATCGAGCAGCTCACGATAGTTGGGATTGGTTTCGTAAAGCTGCCGTGTCATCCCCGGGTACTGCGCACCTTGCCCCGAACACAGAATTCCGACTCCGGCCGGGACTTTGCTCATCGGAGCCGACGACACCAGATCCGTGCGGCTTCCTGCGACGAAGGCCCGAAGCCCTTCGATCAGCGCGGCTCGATCGCCGTGATGCACGAAGCGGTGCCGCTGTGATCTCTTCACGACGTTGGTGGTTCGACACCATGCGGCCACTTGTTGATCGTCAACATCTTCCAGTGCGTCGGCAATCGAATCCGCATTGCGGCGCAACGATTCCGCGGAAGGCGCGGACAGCGTGAGGATGCCGTGGCGGCCAGAATCGGGTTGCGCCGGGACGGGGCCCGACTGCAGCACCACATGTGCGTTACTGCCGCCCAATCCGAATGAACTCACCCCGGCGAGTGCGCCGGCCGCCGGCAGCGCCTGTGGCCCGTCGGCGAGGCGCAGCCCGTGTGACTCCAAGCGCAGCCCCGCGTTGGCGTTGTCGCCGAACACCGTCGGGGGCAGCACGCGATGATGCAACGCCAGGCAGGCTTTGATGAACGCCGCGATGCCCGCACTTCCCTCGGTGTGGCCGATGTTCCCCTTCACAGAACCGAGCAGGCATGGCTCACCGTTGCGTGCCTTGTGAATATCGCCCAGCGCATTGGCCTCGATCATGTCCCCGAGGAATGTGCCTGTGCCGTGCGCTTCCACGAAGTCGATCTGCTGGGCATCCACGTTCGCGAGCTCCATTGCCCGGCGCATCAGTTCCACCTGCGAGCGCCGGTTCGGTGCGGTGATCCCGTTGCTGCGACCGTCGTGATTGGCAACGGAGCTTCGCACCACGGCATAAATGGGTTGGCCGTCGGCGATGGCATCGTCGAGTCGACGCAATACCACCGCACCGACCCCCTCACCTCGGCCGATGCCGTCGGCTCCCTGTCCGAACGGTTTGCAGCGACCGTCCGGCGCGGAGAGGCCGGCCTGTGTGTAGAAGATCGAAAGCGCCGGCGTCAGTATCAGATTCGCGCCGGCCGCGATGACAGTATCGGTATCTCCCGAGCGCAGCGCCGCGCAGCCCTGGTGCACGGCCATCAGGGATGAGGAGCACGCGGTGTCGATCGCCATGCTCGGCCCGGTCAGGTTCAGGTGGTAGGAGATTCGGTTGGCTGCCATGAAGTAGCCGGCGCCTGCCCCGCGAAATGCGGTGACCTTCGCATAGTCGAACATCTGAAGGCTGGTCCACTCACTGGACATCATGCCGACGAAGACCCCCGCCGGCGTCCCAGCCAGCGATCGCGGATCGATTCCGCCGTCTTCGAGTGCGCGCCACGCCGCCTGCAGTAAAAGCCGCTGCTGTGGGTCGAGTGCCGCAGCCTCGATCGGCGCGATCCCGAAGTGGTCATTATCGAAGGCGTCGGCGTCATCGATGAAGTGGGCGCGTCGGGTGTTCGCCGAACCGGCCCTGCCGTCGGGGTGGTAGTACGCGCCAACATCCCAACGTTGCGGCGGCACCTCGGTATCGGTGACGACGCCGTCCATCAAAAGCTGCCAGAACGCGTCTTTGTCGGGCGCGCCCGGGAATCGGCAATCGATGCCGATGACGGCGATGTCCGTCACTGCGGCGCTCGCTGCTCGATCAGATAGGTGGCGATGGCCTCGATGGTCGGGTGGTCCCACACGATGGTGGTTTCGACGGCGAGTCCTTTCTCGCACTCAAGATCCGCACACAATGTCATTGCCATGACGGAGTCGAGCCCGCAGTCAGCCAACGGCGTGTCGATGTCGATCGTGTGCGCTGGAACCTTGAGGTAGCCGGCCACTTTGGTGGCCAGCCACTCAGTCAGTTCCTGATGCTCCGAATCCTGCGCGGTCATGGGCTGAACGAAATCCGGCGATAGAGGTAATCGCGCACACGTGATTCGAAACGCGCACCGCCAAGGATTGCGGCGCCGGCGATTACCGGCAGACCCATTGCGATACCGATTCCCAGTCCGATCACGAAGACCACCAAACTGGCGGCCTTCGCCACTCCCCCGAACCGGCCGGCCGACCTGACCGTTGCACCCCACCGCCGAAACAGCTTGCCCGCCAGGAGGTCCGCCGCAGCCAAAGTGGGCACGACGGGAGCTGCGCCTGACGGACAGCACCCCTCTGCGAGCTGCCGGCCTACGCGCTCAACACGTTCGAGCTCATCGTCACCAACGCCGGCCCGACCGAATCGCATGAATGGCTCCCGCTTGCCGGTGAGTAGCCAGCGCAGGGTGGTCACGAATGTCACTGCCTGCGGCCGAGTGTCGATTGCGGCAACCACTTCCACAGACCGGGCGCCGGCCGCCCGCAGCAGCCCGGCCACTTCGATGGCCGCTGAGTACCACATGTTGCGGCAGGCGATCACCGAGACAACTCTGCGATCGCGGAATGCCTCGGGGTGCTCCTTGATGAGCGATCGAACGGGAAGAGAAGGTGCCAGGTACCACACCTGATAGGCCAGGATCACGATTTCATCGGGCGCCGTCTCGAAACCGCCGGGTGAGTCGGCAAGTTCCACGAGTGCTTCCGGGTCCACCGATGCCGGAAACACACCGAAGAACCGCCGGATCGGCCATGGGAACGGAAATGCCACGCGCGGTTGAACATTCACCGTTCGGATGGTCCACCCGCGTTCGAGCAACGGCGCAGTCAGTGCGTCGGTGACCTCGCGAAGTTGTCCCGTCTGGCTGTAGCAATACACCACCGCGCGCGTCATGAAACCGCCGTGAGGTGCATGAAAGACACTGCAAATCGCCCGGATTCGGGCACCATGCACAGCAACGTATCGCCTTCGTTGATCAAGCCCTCAGTCATCATCTCGTCGAGAATGACGAAAATTGAAGCGCTACCGATGTTTCCAACTTTCGTGAGGTTGCTGTACCACATCTCGGGGGGACCCATATCGACGTTTCGGCGGGTGAATTCACCGAACATCAGCGTCTTCATGCGTTCGCTCGAATAGTGGGCGGGGAACCAGGTAACCTGCCGTGGATCGAATTTGCCTGCATCCCAGAGACGCTGGTATTCATCGATTCCGACACGGACCAGGTGCGGCAGGAAGGACAGTCTTTGACGCAGCGCGAATGCTCCGTCGGCGGCCGCCTCGGCGACGGTCGAGTAGTCACCCCAGGTCTTTGATGCGGAATTGTCGTTACTTCCGAGGTACATGCACGCCTGCTCGGTATTCGCGTACGAAGTCAGCGAAATCCAATCGATGCGCAGGCTGATCCCGGATTCGGCGGGCCGGTCCTCGATCACCACCGCCCCGGCGCCGTCGGAGAGCATGTAGCGCAGGAACGCGACTTCCATCGGCAGCGCTCCGTCTCCGGACTCCGCATTCAGGTTCTCGTAGCGGGTGCTCTTGAACCCGCGGGAGGCGAATTCGCTTGCGACGCAGATCGCGTTGCGCTTTTCCCCGATCGCCACCTGTAGATAGGCGTTCTTCAGGGCCATCATCCCGCAACTGCAGATTCCGTGTGCAGTGGCGATCTCCAGCGGTCCGTATCCCAGCTCGCCATGCACCATGCTGGCGTGCCCCGGCCCCATCAGGTCGGGCACCGTCGTGGCTGCTGTCAGCAGTTCGACATCGTCGGGCCCCAGACCCGCACGTTCAGCGGCGACTCGCACTGCGCCGGCCGCCATCGCCGCGTTCGACATCACGGTCTGCTGGTTCTTGTCGATGGCGTAGTGCCGCGTCTTGATTCCACAATTCGCGAGGATCAGGTCCTTGAGATCGGACGACGAGTGCCCCGCCTTGCCGATGTAGTCCTCGATTTCTTCGTTTGGCACCGGATAGCCGGGCAGAAAGGCTCCGGTAGCCGTGATGTAGGCGCTCATCGTTCGCCGATCTTCAGCAGGATGAGGTCTTTGAAATCGGCGAGCGTTCGAACACCCGCAATCCGTTCGTCGCTGAGTGAGATGCCGTATTTCTTTTCGATGATTTCCGCAATCGCGAGCACTCCGAGCGAATCCACTCCGAGGTCTTCCAATGTGGAATCGTCACTGATCTGATCGGGCTCAATCGCATAGTGCGCGCCCAGGTAGGCAGTGATCTCCTGCTGAATTTCCTGTTCAATCGGCATGCTGATGCTCGCGTCCTCCGTTCCCCTGACCCTTCGGCACATTCGAAATACGGTTGGCCGGGCCATTCGGTTCAATCCTGCAACCCCATCATGCGCCGTCAAATCGTGGGGGGCTGCCAGGTTCGTCTGCTCGGCACCGCGCGGTCGCCGCGGGCGACGTTTGGGGGTCGGCGATAAACTCCGGCGTGGTCACTTCGCGCGTCGTGATCGTCGGTGCCGGACCAGTCGGAGCGACAGCCGCACTGCTGCTCGCCGAACATGGAATCGACACCGTCGTTCTCGAGCGACGAACTCACCCGTCACCCCACCCTGCCGCGCATGTCTTGTCCGCCCGGACGCTGGAGATTTTTCGCGAGCTGGGCCTCGAGCACGACGTGCGCCGCCTCAGTTCGCGGGTGTACGAACTGCGCGACGCCATCTACGCCACCACTTTCAACGGTCCGGACCTGGGGCGGGTCACGATTTACGACCCCTATTCAGCCGAAGCGCAATTGATTGACACCTGGAGTCCGACGCGCGCGGCGAACCTTTCACAACATGTGTTGACTCAGTTGCTGTGGGATCGACTTGACGCGTGCGAGCGGGTGGAGTTCCGCCGCGGCCAGACCTACCTGAAGCACCGGGAACGCACTGGGCTCGTCGAAGTTCGAGTCAACGGTCCCGGCGGTGCTGACGAAGAGATCGCGGGCCGCTATCTGATCGCCGCCGACGGTGCGGGCAGCCCAGTTCGGTCCAGTCACGGGTTCGAGATGCCCGGCCCCGTCCTTCAGCACGTGATCAGTGTTCATTTCAGCGCCGATCTCCGTCGCTACCTGTGGTCACGACGCGGACCGGTCATCTTCACCTTCACGCCGGGCGGGATCGGAATCACAATTGTCCACAGTGCGCCCGGCGAGTTCGTCTTCCAGATTCCGTATTTCCCACCGGTTCAGCTCCTTGAGGATTTCACCCCCGCGGAATGCCGACGCCGGATCCAAGACGCGTTGGGCGACAAGACATTAGATGTCGACGTTCATTCCGTACAGAGCTGGGCGATGACTGCTCAGGTTGCCACTCACTACCGGCAGGGCCGGACTTTCCTTGTCGGCGATGCCGCACATCGCTTTCCGCCGACCGGCGGTCTCGGGTTGAACACCGGCGTCAACGATGTCCACAACCTGGCCTGGAAGTTGGCGTGGGAGATCGCCGGACGAGCACCGGACGGATTGCTCGACACCTACGAATCGGAGCGTCGCCCCATCGGCATCGCCAACACCGAACACTCGGTGCAGAACTTCGTCAGGCTGGCGGAAGTATTCACGGCGCTTGGGTTGCCGCGATTGGGGTTGCGCGTACTCCAGACCTTGGCCCTTTCCCGGCCGATGACGGCATTACCGCGCCGAACGGCTCAACGGGTGTTCGCCTTCTCCATGGCGGCAGGTCTGCGAGTACTCGCCCTGGCTGCGTCGCCAGGGCGCGTCGGAGAGCGGATCCGACGCAGGGCCGGCGCGGCGATCGCCAATCAAAGCGGAAACTATCGCACGTGGGGACTCGACCTCGGGTTGTGTTATCAACGCGGAATCCTCACCGGCGGTGACGGTTCCGGCGGAGCACGCGACGTTGAGATCTACACACCTGAGGTGCGTGCGGGCGGGCGGGTGCCACACGCCTGGGCCACATATCGCGGTGCGCGGGTATCCACGCTGGATCTGGCTGCGCGTGAGACGCTGACGATTCTCACGACGCCCGGGTACGAGGCCAGTTGGCGAGATGCGGCTGCAGAAGCCGGATGTCCGGTGACTGTGATCGGGGTCGATCTTGCATCGTGCGGGGAGCCGTTGCAGTCGCACTTGGACTCGAAAGCCATTCTGCTCCGGCCGGATTCACACATAGCCGCGGTGCTCGACCCATCGAAAGGCGGGTACGCGGTCGCGGTCGGATCAACACTCGACAAGCTGGGTATCAAGCCCACCGCGAAGGAGCATCGTGCACCCACGCATTAACGAGATCACCCTCCTGACTTACGAGTGGGAGCCCATGCAACTGTGGTGGTCAGCCCTTCTTGGAGTGGAGCCCCGCACGGTCACTCTTCGGACTGCGGTGTTGGAGACGACCGATATGCGAGTGGTCATCGAGCGTTCGGAAATCGCGATGAACGCCAATCCTGAAGTAGCAGGCGTTATTTCATTGACGTTGTCAGCACCTGACCCTAGATCCGCGCTGGCGATTCACAACCGTCTGGCCGCGATCGGATCCCGCCATCACCGCGCCACCGAAGACGCCGGCGGCGTTCGACTGTGGTATCGCGACCCCAACGGCACCGATGTGGCACTCCGACTACCGTTTGACGCCGCCCCGGGTAACCGGCCCGGCCGGGAAATCGACCCCGATCAGATCGTCGTCCGGTTACAAGCCGCTGCGGCCGGCCTGGCCCCGCCCTCCGATTGACGGACACGCCAAAGAAAGCCGGGTAGCCCGGCAGGTGTGGAGCTAACCCGGATTTTTCGCGGATTGTTGTGAATTTCGGGGTGTAGATACGCGAAAGTGCCTGTCCTGCAAGGGATAATTGGACTTCTCTACGGTTCAATCAACCCACTGGGAAGGCACTTCGCA
>Ga0075163_10008250_pt1 | contig 13754 bp, 13 predicted proteins | sample JI1023141ADNA_FD_71478 | JGI IMG/M metagenome (GOLD analysis project Ga0075163, IMG submission 71478) | Wastewater effluent complex algal communities from Wisconsin, to seasonally profile nutrient transformation and Carbon sequestration -... | ecosystem: Engineered > WWTP > Effluent > Algae...
TCATTAATATAAAAATCCTGTAAATCTTTATCTTTTAAAAGAGTATCAGCAGCGGCAGGTCTACCAGATGTAGTTTTAATAGCTAAAAGAGAGAAGACTCTTTCAACAAGTAAAGGTGTAATTAAAGGAAAGGGTAAGTTATTTTGATACTTATAAAGAATGAAAGAACGCAAAAATAGTGAAACTCTGGAGGATAATAGATGCATTCTGGAAACAGCACTAAAAAGAGTGTCTAAAGGAAAATCTCTGTGAATAATAGATTTAAGAGAAGTTTTGATAACGGAATAATCAGGTGGTTTCTTGTTATTTGAAAGCATATTTTATTTGATAAGAGTATTATCAAAAGGAACAAAGAAAATCAATTTTTCTAAAAATATATTTTTATAATATTAAAATAAAAATATTGAATTAAATGATTAAAGCTAAAATGCACTTGCTTGAATTATTCTGCATATCTATTATGTATAAGAATTGAAAAAAATATCATAATAAAAATTTACTAAGAAAATCTAAGGAAAACTCTATCTAGAGTTTTCTTTCCTGAGCGCAGCAAGTTGACAAGTCCTAGTCTATCGACTGAAGGGAGTTACCTTTAGGGGTTTTTGTCTCTTTAGTCTCTTTAGTTTTAAAAAAGGGCTTACTTACCATCCATAAACGTTGTAGTAACCATCATTATTATAGAATCTATCATATCCCCAAAAACTGGTGTAGAATGGTGAACTAATGTCCCATGGAGCATATTCTGGATTATTGGTTGAATATTCGGGTCCGTAGTTTGAAAACTCATCAATTACATCAGGTTTGCGCATAATAGTAATGAATAACCATATTAATAAGATCACTATCAGAAATACAACTATATTATTTTCGTCCATTTATATAAAATACAAATATTTTTCTTTATACTTTATCTTTAAGAATTAACTAGATTTAATACTTAACATTTTGCTTTGATTTAGTTTAGCATTTAGTTTAGCATTTAGTTTTAGCACTCCGTTTTAGCACTCCGTTTTAGTACTCCGTTTTAGCACTCCGTTTTAGCACTTCGTTTTAGCACTCCGTTTTAGCACTTTGTTTTAGCACTCTGTTTTAGCGTGATTGCGCGCGCGCGTTTAAAATGACCTTTTAATTTTCTAGACTATAGGATATTTAATTCAACTAATTACTAACAAAAATAACAATCTATATTCAAAAATAAATTTCTATAGTCTAGGAAACAAAAAGGTCGTTTTAAACGCGCGCGCAGTCACGCTAAAACAGAGTGCTAAAACAGAGTGCTAAAACAGAGTGCTAAAGATATTTTTTTAGTATGATTTACGATTAATTTATTTATTTTTTACGATTAATTTACGATTAATTTAATCATAAAAATAAATGCCAATACCTAGTATGGCATTTTATTTTAATATTAAATTTAGTATTAAAAAGAACTAATCTTTTACTAATTTTATTACTAATTAATAATAAAATTAGCCTTTTTTACTAATTTATTTATTAATTTTATTACTAATTAATAAAATAACTCCTTTTTATTAATTTTTATTACTATTTTTTTATTACTAGTAATTTACTAATAAATTAATAATTAGTAAAAATAACCCTTATTATTACTAAATAATAATAAAATAACCCCTTTTTATTACTAAATAATAATAAAATAACCTTTTTTTTATTTTTATTTTTATTAAGTAATAATTTTATTACTTATTATTAAATAGTCTTTTTATTATTATTAATTAGTAGTAATAAATTGATAATGTTTCTTGTTTATATGATTTATGGGAAAATAATAAATGTCACTCGATAAGTGGTTCGTAAAAAAGGATAATGACGGAATAGCAGTTGAAGCGATACATACAGTATTCTTTTTAGATGGAGACTCAATGAATGCTATATGGATAAAAGAGATTCCTAAGCCTAATGCGTATTCAACTACGATTAAATGGACTGACGGTAAGACTGTAACACTTGTATTAAAGGAAATAAATAAATTCTCTAATTTTGCTTTTCCACCAGAAACTATATATAATAATGTTCCTTATCTTAAATCGCATTTACAAAAATGTATAAGAAGATCGAATCTTAACCTTACGTTAAAGACTGCATTACATCTAGCTAAATTAGATTTACAGGAACTTTTAAGAAGATTATGTATTATAATGGTGGAGGATGCAATGTTGATGCCTGAATTCTCTACATTAGTGTGGTTAATGTCAGCGGTTTCTAAAGGATATTCATTAGATAAAAAGAAGGTTTATTGGCTTTTCGGTCTAATAGCTAAGACATGTAATATGCCGTATAAGGAGAGTATTAGTAGTGGTACTATTGATAGTAGTGAAGATAATGGCGAAAATAATGGTAGCGAGAATCGTAGTGTTAATCTAGAAATAGAAAATCGCGATAAGAAAGTCTCATTAAAGCAAAAAACGTTAAATTATAAAAAAGATCAACAATATAATGATCAAGGTGATACAGTATCTATATCTATCGATAAAAAAGGAAAAGATAAAAAAGACAAGAAAAATGTGATAGATGATTGGAAAAAATGGAAATTGTATAAACTAAAAGAGGATGATAAGAGTGTAGTACAATCATTATTATTTAGGGAGAGTTATGGTGGAATGCCGGGTGATAAAAACATGTTGTTAAAGGCCGCATCTTTATGGTATAATAGATTTTTAAATGAAATAACGAGTAGTAATAGTGAAAGTGATAATAACATATTAAAAGAATATCGAAAACAGGATAGAATAGTATATATCTCTCCACCAAGTGAGAATCTGAATCTATCTGAATGGATCTTACCAGCAATCGACTTTCATGTCGTAAATAATATGATTATGATATTGGTGGATAAATATGAGACCCTGAGTTATGCAAATATAAAGGATGCAATATGGCATCATAGTAGTAAATATACGAATAAGGAGATAATCGGTGTAAATGGTGTAATTGACAAAGAATTTAATAGGACGATCGATTATTGGAATTTGATTAGAGGAGAGTTTTACGGTCTTGCAAACTATTTTTTAAAGAATAATCATTAGCCCTTTTAGCCTTTTTTAAAAGCTAAGGTCACTCTATCTATTTATATGCTTTGTTATCTTATGTTATAAATATATTGCTATTATTTGTAATTATTGATATAATTAATTAAAATATTTTTGATAAAAATTGATAAAAAAATGTCCTGAGCGGCAAACTTAAGATTATTATTATCAGACAATTTATATAAGTAAAAGTAAAGAAAAGATGCCAGCAGTTAATAAACAGCAAATTGTAGAAGAGATTGGTGCGAATATTACTGAGAAATATGGTATTGATGCACCCGTAGTAGAGGATTTTAAGACGATGATTATGAACTCATTATCAGCATATTATGTATATGATAGTGATCAAGGAAAAACTCCACGCAAAGCACAGAAGGGTGGCAAAGCTGCTCCGACTGCTGCAGCAAAAGTTGAAGCTAAGGATAAGAAGCCTCGCAAGACATCTGCATACAACGTTTATGTTAAGAAGATGATGCAGAGTGAGACGGTAAAGGATGTTCCACAGAAGGAGAAGATGGCTAAGATTGCAGCATTTTGGAAGGACTTAAGTGAAGCAGACAAGGCTACTTATAAGGTCGAAGCAGATACTTTAAATGCGGCTAATCCATCATTAGCTGATGACTCGAAAACTGAGGCTTAAATCTTTAGTTTTCACAATAAAAACCCTAAGTAATATATTATATTAATTGTGTAAATATAATATATTTGTGTGTTTCCATTGAGAAAACCCAGCTTTGCTCGGCTTTTCTCAATTTAGCTGAACTTCAGTTTTGAATAGTTTGTATATTTTGTCTTTAATGTCAACCTTGACTGAATCTCCACAAGATTTACAATTTCTGCGCATGAATGCAGACTTATGGGTTACATATTCTAATTCTGGAAGTCCGCATTTATGACATAGAACATATTGATCTATGAATAATCGTAATGGTTCATATAATTGTTCATAGCTGAATCTTCCTTTAATATAATAGCTTGAAAGATCGTTTTTATCGGCTAATAAAAATTGTGATCCAAGATTAAGTTCGATAAATTTAATTATGCTTGCAAGACTAATCTTAAGTGATTTTGCAATATCAGGTAGATTAGAAACGAATGTTTCGGCAAATTTACCTTTATCTTTAATACGTGACTGAAGTTTCGGCATCTTATATCTAGCATGATTATCTACTACATTTTGAATGTTGATTAATTCAGATGTTGTATTATTACCAGCTTTGCTGTTATTACCTTCTTTTTCGCTACTCTTAAATAAATTATCGAAATCCATTCACCTTAAGTTAAAACTCTATAACTATATATAAATTAATATAGTTATAAAATCAAATTTTAATTCGCAAAGCAATAAAATAGCCTTAGTTATGGCAAATTTTTAAATCATTATAGCTTTAGCAAATTTTGATTCGCAAAGCAATAGCCTTAGCTTATGCGATTTTAGTTTGACGATTTTCGGTATATATTTATAACATTAATGGTCTACCTCTGCCTCTACCTCTGCCTCTGCTACTTCTACCTCTGCTACTTTGATTCTGATTTCTAGCTTTAGTCTTTATTGCGTTTGTTTCTTTTTTCTCACTCTCATTACTATCTTTAATTTTAATACCTTTAGCATTTTCACCAATATTATTATTTTTTATAATATCTTCTAAATCATTAGGTGTTATTTCGAGAATATCTGATAAATCTTTTATAATATTTATCCTTTCCTCTTTCCAAATTTCTTGTACAAGAAAATTTATGTAAGAATTAATCTCATTAGGTAAACCTTTACATATGCTAAAAATTTTATCTTTATCTAAGATATTTTCATTCATTTATTTGATAAATAATATATTTATCGTAATTTAATTTCATTTTTTTGGTACGATCCGTAGCTGAATTTTCTTACCTTCTACTGCATTTTCATTCGTCTTAGTATTGCAATTAGGTTCACTATTATTATTATTGATGGTAACAGCTGGATAACTGGCATGTCTGGGCTTTATTGTTACAGTTACATTTGGTTTTTGTATGACAAGTTGTGGTATTTGAAGTCTTGAATCATTTAATTTTACGATTGTTTGGGTAGAATTAATTTTAGGAGTTATTTTAGGTATTATTATTTTTTGTTTTTCATCAACTGATTTAAGTGATAAATTTTTATCCTGCAGTGTTTCCAGCAATTCAGGAGTTTGTCCTTGCGATAAAATAACTGGTATATTTTTATCTGTTAAATCATTCGATAAAATAACTGGTATATTTTTATCTGTTAAATCATTCGATAAAATAACTGGTATATTTTTATCTGTTAAATCATTCGATAAAATAACTGGTATATTTTTATCTGTTTGCGATAAAATAACTGGTTTTATCGATAAGGATTTTGTTATGGATGCTTGTGTCTTAGTGATTCTTGGCTTAACCACCTTATTCTTCGTAGGTTTCACCTTATTAATAGAATCATTATTGTTATCGCTATTGCAATCATCTTTATCTTCTTTATCTTTATCTTTATCTTTATCTTTATCTTTATCTTTATTAATAGTTTCATTCTTTGGCTTTTCAATCATGATTGGTGTAATTGTGTTACTAGTGTTACTGCTATTATTACTATCCTTGTCACATAAATAGATTAATGTATCGGTGCCTTTGACCTTTAAACTCTGTGTTGAATTTATATCGGTATTAGTTCTTTCGTTATGGTTTAAAAGATTTCGTAAAAAGTCTTCGGGTATTTCACTAGGCTTATTTTGATCGGCAATCTTATTAATATGGTTCGTATATAATTTTAATAATATTGTTTTAATACGTGATGTATGTAATAGAGCATAATGATCCTCTAATTTGTTCATCTTAATCAAATCTTTAACATCATTAATGTGCAAATTATATTCTACTAAATAATTTATACCTACCTCTTGATTTCCTTTCGGATCTAATAAGTTATAAAGGATAATCTCACTTAAAGCTCTGATATCTTCTAACGAATATGTATCCTCTTTATTAATTTTTCGAACCAGACCATTAATATTTTTCTGATTAGCTCGTTGAAAACTAAAGCGACCAAGAGCAGTCGTAAAACACACCTTCTTATATGCACTCTTTCTCTGCTTATTTACATAATAACATGGGACCCATGAACTTGTAAGCCCATGTATCTCTTGTAAATGCCAGCTTTGATTATTATACATAGTTTTATCGATTATATCACCAAGAACGATGCTATCAATACTATCTTTAATATTGCTAAGTTTTTCGAAATCGTTTAATCCAATTTGTAAAGGAATAAAATCGAGATAGTTTTCATGCATCATCATTGGTAATAAACTTTTTTCAGTTTCATAGATTTTAAGGAGTTGTTCTGGGTGTGAAGAATGATTGAATATGCCATTTACTTTTTCTGTTAAATGCAAATCTAAATCTTTCGAACAAAAGATAGATGTCTGATTATTTACAAGATCTGCATCGATACAAACACCATCACTGTTATTGCTCTTATAGTTTTTAGCTATAGTAGTTAGATTTTGCAGGATCGTTAATAACCTTCTATAATCGCCTTGAGATTGTGTGCAGACTAAATCACATGCTTCATCAGTAATTTTAAAGTTTTCAAGGGCCGATACTTTATTAATAACAGTTTTAAGCTCTTTTCCGGTTGGTTTTTTAAATATAATTTCTAAACAATCTTTTTTAAGTTCTTTCATCTTTTTATCAGTATTATCATTGCAAATACAAATTATTGGAGGAATCCATCGTTGTGCAAGAGCATTCTTTTCTTCTTTCTTAACACTTCGCTTACCTCTAGCAGGATTTATAAAACTAATAAGTTCGGCCATACCACCCATATCACCAGAGCTCATACCATCAACCTCATCCATAATAATACCGAAACTTTTATAATCTGGTGAAGCTTTATCAACCGATGCAGTATGAACCAAATGAAATAAATTCTTCTTAACTAATTTCTTACTTCTTACATCAGATGCATTATACTCTTTAATTTTATAACCATGCTTGTTCAAAACTGCATGGGCTAATGTAGTCTTACCTAGTCCTGGAGGACCAGATAGTAGGAGTGCTCTTTTTATATTTGCATCTTTATTCTTATAAGCTTTAAACCAAGCTTCGATTTCATCGATCTGAGAGTTGCTACCTACTAAATCGGCTAAATCTTTTGGTCTATATTTTTCTGTCCAAACTGGAGATCTAAACATAATTTCTCTTAATGTATTATGTTAATTTTAAAAAGTAATAAATTCTTTTGCAAAAAGATTTAAAAATCCTGCTTTAAACAAAGATAATTTAATCATCATTTTTTATATAAGCACGAAAATTAATTTATTTATCCCAATTTTTTTTAATATAGTTAACTAGTTTTCTTCTCTCATCATTCGTTATATGATAATATATTTTATTTGAATTATCATGATAATATCTTGCTGAAAATTTGCATAAGCCATATGTACGTCTTTCACTCATATCCCTGCAAATTGTTGTGAATACACAACCAGTCTTTATACTTTTGATAAATTCTTTCCAATCATTTTCACTCAACTGAATTCCATTAAGGAATGTTATATTCGAACAATATCTGCTAGTTGTCATTTGATTGAATACTTTTTATCTTCACAGCTTTATTCAATTTTTAGAAAAAAGAGTAAGGGGACTCTATAGCGTTTTATTTTTAATCTATTTTAATCGTAAATTAATAGTAAATTAATAGTAAAATTAATCGTACAACATCCAAAAATCTATTTTTGTGTTTTAGGGTTTTTGTAAAATAATTTACAGAGGATTATTAAACTAAAGAGACTTTGTTAAATAATTTACGGAGGAATTTTAATTCATGTAAAAAAGAGCTAATCATTGGATTTTATTTTTTATATCAATATCACAAATAGTAAATAAATAAAATTGATATACAAAAAGGTCGAATGATTTTTCATTTGAATTAATAAATGAATTATGTAATGGATTATCTTTTGGAATATGTAATAGTATTAATAGTAACATATTGTTACTATCCTTTTAACTCCTATCCAATAGCTTATTTCTTGGCATTAGATGGTATATATTCTACATTAGCTTTTATGAGGTTACAATCTCGTAATCTGACTCAGAGTCAAGTTTTAGAAAAGATTGGAATATTGTATAATATTGATTTTATAGATAGATATATTTATTATATTGCGGTATCCTTCTTTTATCAATATTTACAACTACTTTTCTGGTTAAACGAATCTTTTTCTACTTACTTAATAATTTTATTGCTCTTAGTGTTTGCGCCACCGAATCAGATAAATTTATTACATAAAACCTGGTTGAATCCAACCTTTAGCATATTAGGAGAGATAAGAATAAAAGTGTCTAAGACGGTATGTGCATTTATCTTAGCACGTATTATGAATTTTCTTTCATTAGTCTGTGTAGATCTTAGACCTAATATTCATACAGCTGAATTATATCCTTTAATGAAGAGTGCAACACTAAGTAATACACCAAAAACGCTTTTGAATTTTTTAATTGCCACATTAGTGCAATATACACAAAATAATGGTAGGACGATGAGTAGTAGGTTAATTCGAGTCGTATATAGATATAATACAGGAAAGAAGATAAACACAGTAAAATCAGAAGAGCAAGCAAAAGAACAAATAGTTAAAGTCTTAGTTGAAAGACGTTTTAACGAATTAATAAGACCTACAACACTACAAACAGTATTCTATCTTTATCAATCAAAAGAGGATGGATTGTTATACACGATATTTACAGAATTCGAATATAGAATCTTACAAATAGGCTCTATTTATACATTAACTAAGAGTATTTTAGGAATTCCGGCATATTATGCAGCTATTTTCTCTTCTATCTTATGTCTGTATAGAATCTATGCTAATGTAACAGATCACAGAAAGGATTTTATAAAGAATGAGACACAAAAGAGTAGTAATGATAATTATAATGTAATAGATGAATCTGAAAGAGTGGTTAGAGCTATGATAGGTCGTATAGTAGGTTTAATAATTGGATCTATCTCACCTATGAATTATCTGCTGACGATATTAGTATCTGAATTAACATATTATTTAATAATACAATTTGAATATGGTATAGTCTTATTATTAAAGAATTATTTTTCTATTAATTATGCAAGTTTAGAGTCTCTGTATAAGATTATAAGCGAGACTACCGATTATGAAATGAGATATATATTGATCACATTATTATTAATATCGAACTATTGGTCATTATTGTTATTAATATCATCATTAATTCTTGCACCAAATTTTACAGCTATTATCGTCATTATATTTAATGTAATTTTATTAAGGATAAGTAACTTTAATTTGCTGCATTTGAGTTTTATAATCTTTCAGACGTTCTTCTATCCACATTATTCATATTATCTTAAAAAAATATTATACAGTTTTGATAAGAATAATAATTTAATATTTAAAATATATAATACTAATGCTAATACTAATACTAATACTAATAATAATACTAATAATAATGGTAAAGTTAGTAGTGATGCAATAGTTACATTAAATATGGTGGATAGCTATTACCCATCGAAAGATACTTTTAATACGGTAGTATCTGCATCTATAGTTGAAAAGGTTGAGGATCAAGATGATAGAAAGAAAGATATAAAGGATATGAATGATGTTGAAATTAGAGAAGATCTACAAAATATATTGGAAAGATCAGTAAAAGGTCTAGATAGCCCTGTAATATCAGATGAGGCAACCATAAATCTTTTAAAGTCTATTAAAAATAATAGCGGCATTATAAGTTTGGATAAAAGTATGTATCTAGGATATAGTGAGGATGAGGATAAGAATGACATAGATGAATTAAGTCTTTATTCTGAATACTAGGGTTACTTTATTAATTACAAATCATTAAGAATATAAATTGATAATGATTAATAATATATTATAAAATATTAATATATATCAATAATAATTTACGAATAATTATTACGAAGAAATAAAAAAATGATGAGTGTACAAGCCAATCCATTCGTTGAGACCAAATCAGAATTTAGTTTTGTGTCAATGACGAGTCAATTCATAACAGTTGGTAATGTTTATTCGATCGATTTGGATCGTTTTGTATCAGCCTTAGTTCAGCCGGCAGGTATGTTCGGAAAGCGTCCAGGTACAGATGAATCCCTCTTGGTTATAAGATTAAAAGGATCTGGTTTTTTAAAATATTTAAAATACAGTTATTATCGAATTTACTATAAGACTTCTGTAGAAGCAATAAAAGACATGAAAATTGTTATTGATGCAGCAAACAAATGGCAAAATGCTAAACAAAAGAGCAAAGTAGCATAATAATAAATTATTTAAGAATATGTACAATGATGTAATAAAAATGAAATTGTTTTAAAACTTTTTTCCTTATCTTAAAAAATGTCACTGAAATGTGGAAATAGAGTAGAAATCAATAGATCGATTAGTAAAAAGCTTTTAGAGAATTGTCTAATTGATTTAAAAAATGGTAATATTTTAGTATTTGATGAAAAACCATCTTTAATAGAAGATGAAATAAATATTAAAATTTCTGCAATTGGATTCATTCGTAATAAAAAGAAGTTTTTAAAGTTAACTAATACTCAAAGAAGGGAATTTATTAGTAAAGCGACCCAAAAAAATCTTATGAATCAAGAATGTAATATTGTTATAAAGGGCAATGAATATATTGATTCTCTTACCAAGGCTTCTTAAATATAGTGGGGTAATGGCTTTTGAATATACCAAGGAGTGTTATCGTAATTCAAGGTAATTTCTTCATCCTTTTTCAATGGTTTTAATACTTTGATATACCAACCAGTTATTTTATCGCAAGCAGATAAAAATTTACCAGGTTTGTCCTTACGACAAACTCTGGAAGTGCTTTCAGCAATACTAGAATCTACCCAATCAAGGTATGCAGTAGGATTATACGAATGATTTACGAATGATCCTAGATATTCTGTTACATATGGGATGAAATAATATTCAAAGCCAATTCCTAATCCGATAACTTCATTAACTTTAAGATTCTTTGCACTTATAACTCCTTTTCCATGTATATTTGAATCTCCTATATAATAGTTTGAATTCATATATTTAAACAAAATATTATTTTATTTAATAAAAAATAATTTACGAATTATTAAACTAAAGAGAGACTTTTTAGTAATTATACCATAAAAAAATGATAAATAATCATTAATGTGTAGACTGCTAATAATGCATATAATAAGATAAACTAATATGTCAGAGGAGGAAATATTACATAAATTTATGAGTGTTGTAAATGTTACATCATCCGATAAAGACACAAATATAGATACCAATATAGATACCGATATAGATACCGATATAGATATTCGAGATGAAAATAAAAGTAAGACGAATCAGATAAATGAGGTAACAGGGGATATAAAGATACCTAAAGGATTATTGGAAGTAATGGAAAAAGAGAGGAAAGTTTTAAAAGGTGTATATAATGTTCCAGATTTAAAATTCAATACCATGGTAATGGTTAGCTCTATTGAACGAAAAATAAATTTAGATATAGTTGCAAAATATATTAAACTATCAGATTCTTTTATATCGAAACCTGTAAAACAAAAGAGTAAAGATAAAAATAAAGATAAAAATAAAGATGTTAGTAAAGTAAATGAAAATGAAGTTAGCAAGGTAAACGAAGTTAACGAGGTAAACGAAATTAACGAGGTAAACGATATAAATAAGGTTAGTTTTGGAAACCAAATAACGTTCGATCATAAAGATAGTCAGAGTGGTGAAATTTTGAATGTAAAATTATTTAGTAATGGTATGATAGTCTTAGCAGGATGCAAAGAGACTGAGATTCATCCTAATAAGGCAATATTAGATTTAGTAAAGATCTTAAAATGTAAGGGAGATATTACCATACCTATTTTATCAAATATAAATAAATTTGTAACGAAGGATAGGACGAATTGGACTAAGATAGCACGTGATTCTATACCAATATATAATAAATTAGCTGAATTAATTAATAGTTATTTAAAATTAGAATTACCAACAGATCTGTTATCTTTAACTATTAGTAATGATGAAGAGACAATTAAAATGAATAAAAAGAATAAGAAGAGTGGGAATCTGCTCTTAACTGAGAGTCTCGAACAAAAATTAGCATTTATTTTTACAGTTTATCAAATATTATCTATATACTATGATCCACAGCTAATTTTATCAGATAGTAATGTTGAACTATGTAAGGATATTACCATAAATGAAATGAATAAAAAGATAGATATATTTATGGCACTCTTAAAACATATATGTGATAATTATAATGAAATTAAGAGAGAGTTTAATCTTAATTTACAGAGCTATTATGATAGTCTTGAAGATCCAAATTTAATTTATAACCCAATAAATTTAAGGATTGCATTAATAAATATGGGATTTAAAATGAATTATAACATTGACCGTGTTAAAGCCGCCGAAATTCTAATCGATAAATATAAACAGAAAGTCCAATATGATCCTGATCTCTATCAAGGATGTAAAATTACTTACAAGAGTGATAAGGATTGTTGTATTCATAACCTAGCTTCTTCCTGTAAGATGCCTACTAAATTTATAACTGAGTCGCAAATACACGAAACTAATAATGCGCGAGAATTAGCAAGTACGACAGTTACGAAAGTCACGAAAGGTACGACCGTTACGACAGTTACGACAGTGGTTGATAATTGTAAATGCTCATGCAATAATGTTACAATATCAATATTTAGAAACCATATAATTATAACTGCTGCAAAGAGTTGGAAACAAATTTTAGATGCATATAATTTTTTAAATATTTTTTTAACAAATGAAAAAGAAAATATTCAGATATTTGTAAACACTGAAATGGTTCAAAAAAAGAAACAAACAGCATCTGCTGCTATATGTCATAATGATTGTATCTATTTAAGCAAAGCGCATATATTGTCGAATCCTCGTAATTTCTTATTACTAAAAAAACTTGGAATGTTAGAAGCATTTAGTTAGTATGTGTCTTAACATTCTGTTCTGTATCAACAATCACATCCATTTCATACTTTGCATATGGATTACTGGCAATTTGTGTAATTTTAGGACTGCATCCTAATTTAACATCTGATTCAACTAGTAAAACATATTTTGTTACGAGTTTACAATTTTTTTCATCATAAACCTCTTTTTTAACGACTTTGCAATTTGGATTAGCTGCAACATCTAGTTCGATTTCGAAGGTAGTCCTGTTGTTATCTTTTAATCGTTTAAGTAAGACATCTGGAATAACATCAACTTTAACATCGACAGAATCTGTAGCTACAGGTTTTTCACAGCTTTTTGCCCTTGCTACTGCTACACCTTTATGTTTTTCAGCTAAATCTTTTACCATCTGTCTTTCTAATCTTTTCTGTTTCTGACATTTTGTGCATTTACATAAAGCTTTATCTTCGAGTATCTTTCTCATATTTATTTAATATATTTTATTATATATTAAGTAAATAAAATATTATTTACTTTTAATGATTTATATTATTACGATATAATAATAACTGGACTCACTTGTTTCTAGTGATATATCAAATTTTTAATCATTAGATAAAATAGCTTTAGCAAATTTTTAATCATTAGATAAAATAGCTTTAGCAAATTTTTAATCATTAGATAAAATAGCTTTAGCAAATTTTTAATCATTAGA
>Ga0075163_10008251_pt1 | contig 13753 bp, 11 predicted proteins | sample JI1023141ADNA_FD_71478 | JGI IMG/M metagenome (GOLD analysis project Ga0075163, IMG submission 71478) | Wastewater effluent complex algal communities from Wisconsin, to seasonally profile nutrient transformation and Carbon sequestration -... | ecosystem: Engineered > WWTP > Effluent > Algae...
GGTGTATGGTGCAGCATGAAAGGATTTGTTGATTTAATACGAAAAAAGAAGGAATGGGGAACGATGAAACGGCAAGGCTTTGATGGAGCTAAACGTTAGGCTATTGGAACATTTTATAATATGAATACATTTTTTAAACAGATTTGTTGGAATTTAAATAATAAATCTTCTATAATTATAGATGATAATAGAGTTTCGTACGCCTATCTTCTTTATGATAAGAATATAATTGGCGATGTGTGGTTATATAATCGTGTAGCTACTCCTATATCCTCCAATTAGGATAAAAACGAAATGCCTTTTTTAAATCCTGCTCCTTTTATAAAGTATATTAATTTTGAAGTACCTCAAAAAAGAATTGAAGAATTTGATTTTGAGTGGATGGTTAATGAAAATAATGATCTAATAAAAGTTAACATTTACATTAAGAAAAAGTTGATCAAGCTGATTACATAATTTATTTCTTCAATGATATTGTATTAGACATTTTTTGTAAAAACTGATGCAACTGTTCCATATCATTCATATCATTAACAGTTAATATACAAAACTTTCCTGTTTGTTTTAATTGTGCATTGCGCAAAGCCGTTTGTATATATTGTAGAATATTTTGAAATATAGCAGATTCAAAAAAGGGAGAATCAGGTTTGCTAATAAAATAACATTTTAGGATTTTATCTTTTAATACCAATCTTTCAAAACCTAATTGTATCGCTATTTTCCGAATGCGAACGGTTAAAAATAAATCTTCTACTTGAGATGGTATTGGTCCAAATCGATCTTGCATTTCATTATGTAACGTTTCTAAATCTTCTTCATTTGCGCAATTATCTAATCGATTATATAAAGATAACCGTTCCGTAATATTTTCTACATAAGTATCTGGAATCAAAATTTCTAAATCGGTATCGATGGTGCAATCGGCTACAAACTCATCTTGTTGTTGTATTTCTTCTGTAAACAATTCTTTAAAAGCAGTACGTTTTAATTCTCGAACAGATTCTTCTAATATTTTTTGATAGGTTTCAAAACCCATGTCCATCATAAATCCACTTTGTTCACCACCTAATAAATTACCAGCGCCTCGTATATCTAAATCTCGCATCGCTATTTGGAATCCGCTGCCTAAATCGCTATGTTGTTCTAAAGTTTGTAGCCGTTTACGACTATCCGTAGGTAGTGTCGTAATAGATGGTGCTAATAAATAGCAAAATGCTTTTTTATTGCTACGGCCTACACGACCTCTTAACTGATGTAAATCACTCAATCCGAATTGATGCGCATTATTAACGATGATGGTATTTACACTAGGAATATCCACACCACTTTCTACAATGTTTGTACAAACTAATACATCATATTTTCTATCAATAAAATCTAAAATATGTTTTTCTAATTCATGGCCTTCTAATTGTCCATGTGCAAAACCCACACTTACATCCGGACATAAACCTTGTATAAGGCTTGCCATTTCTGGTAAACCTTGTACACGATTATGAATAAAAAATACTTGACCACCCCGTTCTACTTCAAAATAAATAGCATCTCGTATCAAATCTTCATTATAAGCATGTACTTCTGTTTGTATCGGTTGCCGATTAGGCGGTGCAGTGTTGATGATACTTAAATCTCGAGCGCCCATTAAACTAAAATGTAAAGTCCGTGGAATGGGCGTTGCTGTTAGGGTTAAGCAATCTACATTGGTTTTTAAAGTTTTTAATTTTTCTTTAGCGCCTACGCCAAATTTTTGTTCTTCATCAATAACTAATAATCCTAAATCTTTAAACTGCACATCTTTGCTTAACAATCCATGTGTGCCGATAATGATATCGATTTTGCCTTCGGCTAATTTTTGTAACGTTTCTTTTTTTGCTGCAGCACTTTTGAAACGATTAATATAATCTACTGTAACGGGAAAATCTTTTAATCGTTCGCTAAATGTTTTGTAATGTTGAAACGCTAATATAGTTGTAGGAACTAATACAGCTGCTTGTTTGCTATTGCAACAAGTTTTAAATGCAGCTCGTATAGCTACTTCTGTTTTACCAAAACCAACATCGCCACATACTAAACGATCCATAGGAGATGCACTTTCCATATCTCTTTTTACATCTGTGGTGGCTTTGCTTTGGTCTGGAGTGTCTTCATATATAAAGGAAGCTTCTAATTCTGTTTGTAAATAATTATCTGGAATATGTTGAAATCCTTTTTGGGCTTTTCGTTTGGCATATAAAGAAATTAAATCAAAAGCAATTTCTTTAACTTTTGTTTTGGTTTTTTCTTTTAGTTTTTGCCAAGCATCGCTACCAATTTTACTTACTTTGGGTACAGTGCCTTCTTTACCCGTATATTTTGATATTTTATGTAAGGCGTTAATATTTACATATAAAATATCATTGTCTTTATATAAAAGACGAATGGCTTCTTGCTGATGTCCATTTACTTCTATTTTTTGTAACCCACTATATATACCTACGCCATGGTCGATATGGGTAATATAATCTCCAGGTTGTAGATCACGTAAGGCTTTTAGGGTGATGGCTTTATTTTTATTGTACGCTTGTTTTATTTTGTATTTGTGGTAGCGTTGAAATATTTGATGATCGGTATAGCAAACAATTTGTAAATCTTCATCTATAAAGCCAGCATGTATAGCTGTAGGAATGGGTGTAAAGGCCCCCTTTAATTCCCCCAAAGGGGGAAAATTTGTAAAACGAATATTGGCTTGCAGGTCTTCAAATATAGTGTGCAACCGTTCAAGCTGTTTAGGGTTTTCTGCAAATAGAAACGTAGAAAACTTTTTTTGTTCCCAAAGTTTCCAATCATTCATTAATAAATTAAAATTTCTGTTGAATGCAGGTTGTTCTTTGGTATGAAAGGGTATTTCTATTCCGCTGAAATGGGCTTTGTGTCCGAATTCTATGAGATGTTTATGTTGTAATTGTTGCCATAATATTTCTGCTGTAATAAAATTATTTTTTGTTAAGTTAACTTTTAAGTTATCCTCTTCTTCTGTTTGTGTAGCTATTTTTTGTGGTGTAGCTAAAAAGTTTTCTAGTTCTTTTTCCTGTGTTTTTATTTTTTCATAAATAATATTGGCATCTTTCATCCATATAATCGTATTGCTAGGTAAGTATTCTAGTAATGAAATTTTTTCTGTAGCATCAAATTGCGTTTCAATATTTGGAATGATATTTACTTGTAATAATTTTCGCTCACTCAATTGTGTTTCTGGATCGAAGATGCGGATAGAATCTACTTCATTCCCAAATAATTCTATGCGATAGGGTTTATCGTTTCCAAAAGAATAAATATCTAAAATACCACCTCGTACAGCAAATTGTCCGGGTTCATATACAAAATCAGTTCTGGTAAAACCGTATGTGATAAATTTTGCTAATACATTATCTACATCAAGGGTATCGCCTGTTTTTATATTGATAGTATTTGTGTTTAGTTGATTGGGCGCTGCGACTTTTTCGAAAACTGCCTCTGCATAGGTAATAGCAATCTTTCCTTCTGCTTTTGATGGGGAAGAAAAATTGATTAACATTTCTGTTCGTAGTGTTATATGACTACTATTTAATTGTTGAAAATCTTTATTGTTTTTGAAGGAAGAAGGAAAGTAGAACAGGTTAAGAGATTGCGTAATATTTTCTATGGTATTGTGTAAATAGGCTGCTTCTTCAGCGTCTTCGACTATGATTAAATGATTGAATGATTTTGATGAGGGGTGTTTTAGAATACTGGCTATTACAAATGCCGAGCTACTTCCATATAATTGAGAAAGAAATAATCGCTGTGGTTCAGGCATAGCAATACGATCAGCTATTTGTTGTAGCCGGGGATCATTGCTATATTTTTCCATCAACACCTGCAGATTCATTCGTCTGGCTTAGTTTCTTGTTGGGCTTAAAGTTGCGCAAAGGTAAGAGAGTGAAGAGAAATGTTATTTAAAAATATTTTTCTCTAAGAAATAAAGTTTTTCGGAAGCAGCTTTAAATAGAATAAATACTTTTGAATATATTTAATCTATAATCAAAAATAAATGCTACCAAAACAAGAAGAAGATAACACTTCTAATACTAAATCTAAAGAAGATTCTTCTTCATTTTCAAAAGAACGATTAATAATTATATCAGAATTATTATTTGTTTTAGTGCCTTTTATTGTAATTGCGATTATTCATCTTTCAACTGGAAATTTCAGTGATTTAATATATACTGCTGACTGGTCTATGGCAGCAGTCATTTTATATGGACAAACAATTGTAAAATTGATTTTAGGTTTTGCTTCTTACGAAGATTCTTCAAATTGGAGATTAATAGGTTTATACTCAGCCTTAATTATTGTTTTTGGTTTAATTCCATCAGCAATAACTTTAACATTATTTATAATTTCAAAAGATCAAGGCGTTGGTATTATAATTGCGCAATTTTCCACTTTTCTATCTTCAATTATTATATTTTTAGTTTTTGGAACAATAGGACAAGGTCTCTCAAGCAATCATTTTTTAAGGAGAATTGGTAAAGCTCTACTAGATCGTAGTAATAAAAAAAGAGATAAAATAATAACTTCATAATTTATTTCTCTTCCAACAATATCAATTTCTCAAAAGCAATTTCATATTCTTTATTTAATATAGCAAGTGTTTCTGCAGCTTGTTTGTAAGCTTTTTCCGTTTCTACAAAGGCTTCTTTATTAGAGTACGTTTCAGGATGTGCTAACAACGATTCAAGTGCTGCTTTTTCCTGTTGTTGTGTGGCTATTTTTTCTTCTAGCTGTTTACACAATTTTTGTTGCTTTTGTATTTCCTTGTTTTTTTCCTTGTCTATAGCTGTTTTGGGAGCTGTAGCAACAGGTTCTATAATTTTAGTAGGTGTTGGTTTAACTTCTTTAGTTGTTTTTTCTTTTTGTACTTTCCAGTTAGCCCATTCTTCATATGGACCTTTATATTCTTTAATTTGATGGTCTTCTATTTCCCATATTTTATTAGCTGTTTTGCTTACAAAATATCGATCGTGACTTACTAAAATGTAACTGCCTTCATATTGATTGAGTGCATTAATAAGCAGCTCTACAGAATTCATATCTAAGTGGTTAGTTGGCTCATCGAGCAATAAAAAATTAGCCCTGCTAATCATTGTTTTAGCCAAAGCTATTCTGGCTTTTTCGCCACCACTCAATACTTTTATTTTTTTATCAATATCATCTCCCCCAAATAAAAAACAACCTAATACATTACGGAGTTGCTGTTCTGTTTGTTGACTGCCGCAATCTTTCATTTCTTGTAATATGCTATTGTTTAGATTGAGAGCTTCTAACTGATGTTGTGCATAAAAGCTTTCTTGTATGTTATGCCCCCAAGTTCTTTTGCCATCAAAGGTTTCAGCACCTGCTATAATTCTTAGTACAGTTGACTTTCCTTTACCATTAGCACCTACTAAAGCTATTTTATCTCCTCTATTAATTTCTGCATGTGCATTTTCTACAATAGTATTTTCACCAAATTTTTTAGTAATATGTTTTAGCTCACAAATAATTTTTCCGGGTTGTTTTTCTATTTGAAATTGAATGCGTATATCTCGTTGTTCAATAGATGCTTCTTCGAGCCGCTCTAATTTGTCTAATCGTTTTACAATACTTTGTGCTTGAGCAGCTTTGGAAGCCTTTGCCTTAAAGCGTTCTATAAATCGCTCTTGTTGTTGAATATATGTTTGCTGATTTTCATACGCTCTTTGTTGTAATGCAACACGTTCTACTTTTTCTCGTTCAAAAAAATCATAATTACCATTATATACATGCAATTCTTTTTGGTACAACTCTATAATTTTTGTAACCATCCTGTTTAAAAAATACTTATCATGCGATACTACTACAACAGAACCTTTGTAGCGCTGTAAATATTTTTCGAGCCATTCAATAGAAGGCATATCCAAATGGTTGGTTGGTTCATCTAATAAAAGCACATCAGGCTGTTGTAAAATCATTTTAGCTAATAACACTCGCATACGCCAACCACCACTAAATTCTTTATATGGACGATGTAAATTGCTTTGTTGAAAACCAAGTCCATGCAATACTTCAGCTGTTTTATGTTCTATATTGTAAGCATCTAATATATCTAACTCATGTAGTTTTTCTGTATATAAGTGCAACATTTCTTCATCACCAGTTTGTTCTAAAATTGTACCTAACTCTTCTATTTCTTTTTGTAATTGCCTTGCTTTTTCAAATGCATTTAAAGCAACTTCTAAAATAGAATCATTTGTATCAAAACTTAATAGATCTTGATGTAAATAACCAATAGTTACTTCTTTTCCTCTTTCTACAGCTCCAACACTGGGTTGATATTCACCTACAAGAACTTTTAATAAGGTAGATTTTCCTGTTCCATTGTAGCCAACTAAGCCAATACGTTCACCTGGCTGAATATGCCAGGTAGCGTTGGAAACAATTATTCTGGAGCCAAATTCAAACGTAACATTTTGTAAACCAATAAGCATAATAGTCTTAAGTTGAAAATAAGGAGATAAAAAGCGTGAAGTTAATATTGTATAAGGAGATAAAATGTATATTCCATTAACTTTGTATGAAAATCGTTATTATATAACTTTTTGGAATTAACTTTGTTTATACCTCATATAATTTTTAATAACGTTTAACAATAAACACATTATGGCAAAAGAATTTACAGATGCAAACTTTGAAACAGAAGTAATGAAATCAGATAAACTAACTATGGTAGATTTTTGGGCTGAATGGTGCGGACCTTGTCGTGCTATTGGGCCTGTGGTGGAAGAACTAGCAATTACTTACAATGGTAAAGTAAATATTGGGAAAGTGAATGTAGACAATAACCCCAATATAAGCATGCAATTTGGAATAACCAGCATACCTGCTATTCTATTTATTAAAGGCGGTAAAGTGGTTGATAAACAAATTGGCGCTGTGCCTAAATCAATGTTAGACAAAAAGATTCAAGCCAATCTTTAATTGTAATCATTCCTTGAACGGTAGTAGCGGAGACACCAGGAGCTTCTCCTAAAGTTTGTTTGGTAATGGCCTTACCTGTTTTGATTAGGACAAATTGCAAGTATAATTGGTATTATATGTTGTATGTCTGAATATTAATAGTACGTACCATATTAGGTGTACAGACATAACATTTATAAGCCTGATCAAGAACAATTTCTCGCAAATACCAATGTTCGCTATCTCCAAACACTATCTCCTCCACAATGCTAATTTTTGATAACCCGCTGGCAATACCCTTTCCTGTTGCTTTTAAATAGGCTTCTTTTTTTGCCCAAATAGTAAAAAAAGCATCTTGCTTATCAGATGCCCTATCAATATATATTTTTTCTTGATGATGTAAATAAGTAGATAATCCCTGCACATCCACATCACTTTTTTTTTCTATATCTATACCTATTGATTGATCACTAAAAGCTACGGCTACTCTATCACCAGAATGTGTAATGTTAAATGCAGGACCATTTGAAATAAACGGTTTTTCATCTATTGTTTTTTGCCAGTTATCCAAGGTGCCATCATATTTTTTTTCTTGTAAATATTGTTTTATCATCAAACGTGCTAATAATCTGGATTGTCTATCCTTCGGCATTTTATAGCGGCAAATGTCTTGCTGCATAAAAGCAGGAAGTACTGTTAAATATTTTCCAAAGAAATCATTTTTAAAATGATGAATATGGCAATGCCTCACGTCGATCATAACAATTTTTAATGATGTTTGCTAATTCATTTGGGTGATGGTGTATAAAAAAATGATCTCCAGATAATAATTTTTCTTGATATAAACCCGTTGTATATTTTTTCCAATTACTAATGTGTTCAACACTTTCCTCGTTTGTACCCATCATAGCATAAATAGGTGTTTTAATATGAAATGTTGTTAGCGCTTGATGATTTTTTTCTACTACTTCAAAATCAGCTCGCAAAATAGGTTCATATAAATTGAATAATTCTTCATGCTCAAAAAACTCATTAGGAACACCGCCAAGTTGTTTAAGTTCTTGAACAAAAAGTTCGGCAGGCATGTTGTGTCGATATTTATCTTTTATACCTGGCCCTGGATTTCCGGTAACTACCAACTGTGTAGGTGCATGCATTTCCTGCTCCATTTTTTCAGCTACTAAAAAAGCAAGAATAGCACCCATGCTGTGACCGTATATCAAATACTCAGAAGTATTCAGTATGGATTTTAGTTGATCATAAAGATCATTACAAGCAAGCATGCAATCTTTTATAAGTGCCTCTCCCATTCGTTTTCCTCTACCCGGCAGCTCAAGTGTATGAACTTCAAAATGATGGATAAGCAAGGGCGTTAAAAAATTATAGGAATAAATGTTGCCGCCTGCAAAATGAAAAAGAAATAGTTGCGGTTTTTTCATATTTATATCTACTCAAAAATTAAATGTTATGCGAATAAAGAGTTCAAATGTAAGTGTGCAGTGTGAATACTGCCAACGAAAGCTTGCCGTGGCCAGCGTCTCCACTCACCACCACTAATGAATATTTTCTTCCGTTAAAGTACCATATTCCATCTTAAATAATTTATCCGCACAATGATAATATTTATCATCATGCGTTATGGCTATAATAGTAAAACCATCTTTTTTTAACAATGCCTAAAATGTTATAGGAATTGTCAGTATTTCATTATTTCTTTTAATGGTAACAGTTGTGGTATAGCCTTTATGTAATTTTTCTTCACTTAATATTTTCATATAGCTTTTCATATCTGTTATTTTCCATGTTTCAATTTGAATAATAATATCTCCAGGCTGTAGCCCTGCTTTTTGTGCTGGCTTGCCCTCGCTTATGCCATCTGCCTTTACCCCTTCACCACTAAAAGTATAATCAGGCATAATGCCTAAACTTACCCGCATAGCATGTTTATCACCCATTGCTTGTTCTTTTGTTTTTGTAAAAACTAATTTATCACTAGCATAAGTTTTATGAATTATTTGTTGAATGAAGATTATAATTTTTGCTTCTCCACTATAATTTATTTTATCAAAATCATCGCTAGGTTTATGATAGTCTTGATGCAATCCCGTAAAAAAGAAAAGCACAGGAATATTTTTTCTATAAAAAGAAGTATGATCGCTAGGGCCAGCACCACTGCTATCTATTTTAATAGTAAAAGAAGGGTTTTGTGTAGATAGGATAGAACCCCAACTAGGCGAGGTTCCTACACCACCTATAGTTAAGTTATGTGTGGAATCGTTTAAACGGCCTACCATATCCATATTAATCATATAATTTACTTTTTGTAAATCAATGGTAGGATGTTCTACAAAATATTTTGATCCAAATAACCCAAGCTCTTCTCCCGAAAAAGCAATAAATAAATAATTATAGGGGGATTTTTTTTCTTTCTTTAATAATCTTGCCAATTCTAATAAAGCAGCCGTGCCACTAGCATTGTCATCTGCGCCATTATGGATCACAGGTGTAGTGCCTGTATACATGCTGTTATGGTCTTCTCCATAACCCAAATGGTCAAAGTGTGCGCCTAATACAATAGTATAGGGTGCTTTATTATCAATATAAGCAATCACATTTGTGCCCATGCGTGTTTTTTTTGTAACAGAATCTTTTGCCTGTATTATAAATTGTTGGTCAAAAGGCATCTCAAAATATCTATAATCGCCTTTAGGCATAAGCCCATATTCCGAAAATTTGTTAGCAATATAATGAGCCGCTAGCATTTCACCTTTAGTTCCTGTACGTCTTCCTTCTAATGAATCGCTAGCTAAAAATTGTATATGAGTTTTTAAATTTTGTATTAATTGTTTCTCTACAGCCGCAGAATTTTGAGCTAAGGCAACATTCATTAATCCTACAACTAGTACTACCCATTTCATCATAAAAAATATTCATTGTGCAGGCAAAGGTATTGGCATTAGCCTTAAGTAGAGCGTATAATTGTAAAATTTCTGCTATATTAATGCAGCCTCACTATAACCTATTACCTTTGTGGTTTCGCTTTTATCATTGCGTAATAATAACACTATACATATTGCTTTAGTAGGCAACCCTAACAGCGGCAAAAGTTCTCTGTTCAATAGTTTAACAGGCTTAAACCAAAAGGTAGGAAATTTTCCTGGAGTAACGGTAGACAAAAAAATGGGGAACTGTGTACTTACTCCAATACTTAATGCACAAATAATTGATCTTCCAGGAACATACAGTTTATATCCTCGTAGAGAAGATGAATGGGTATCGTATAAAGTATTGTTGCAACAAGATAAAGACGTATTGCCTGAACTTATTGTATTGGTGATAGATGCTTCAAACCTAAAACGGAATCTGCTTTTTTGTTCTCAAATCATAGACTTAAAAAGACCTGTAGTTATAGCATTAACAATGCTTGATCTAGCTCGAAAAAAAGATATTGATATTGATGTAGCTGGATTATCCAGAGAGCTAGAAGTGCCCATTGTAGAGGTTAATCCTCTTAAAAATAAAGGTATTGATGTACTTAAAAAAACAATTGCTCAAACGGTTCTGCAAAATCCTAAGCCTTCTGTACATTATTTTATAGATATTAAATCTTTAGCATCGCCGGCTATTCAGGCTACCAAACACACACTACCACAACTAAGCGATTATGCAGCTGTGCATTATTTAACACATCACGAATCCTTTACACTACCCGATACTACACAACAAGCCATAGAAGCGATAGAACAAGAAAATGCCTTTAATCCTACAAAATTTCAAGCAGCTGAAATTATACAACGCTATGCTCGTATTAAAAGTATTATGCAAAAAACGGTTGTAGAAAAAGATCCGCTAGCACGCAATTTAATTACAGAAAAACTAGACAGTATTTTACTACATCGCCGTTGGGGGTATCTTATATTATTAGGCGTTTTATTCTTTTTATTTCAAAGTATTTTTTGGTTTGCACGTTATCCTATGCAAGCTATTGAATGGAGCTTTGCACATGCAGGCGGTTGGTTAAGCAATGTATTACCCAATAGTTGGTGGAGCGATTTAACTATTAATGGACTGCTTGCAGGGCTTAGCGGCATACTTGTTTTTGTGCCGCAAATCATGATTTTGTTTGCGTTAATCACTTTGCTAGAAGACTCTGGATACATGGCTCGCATCAGTTTTTTAACTGACCGTGCAATGCGCTCTATAGGATTAAATGGGAAAAGTGTAATGCCCCTTATAAGTGGTATGGCTTGTGCCGTACCGGCTATTATGAGTGCCCGCAATATTGAAAATAAAAAAGAGCGACTCATCACTATTTTAGTAACTCCTTTAATGAGTTGCTCTGCACGGTTGCCTGTATACACTATATTAATAGCACTGGTTGTGCCTGATAAATATTTTCTTGGGTTTTTAAGTATACAAGGATTAGTAATGATGTGTCTTTACTTATTGGGATTTGTGATGGCTACGTTGGTAGCGTATGTATTAAAATGGCTTATCAAAATAAAAGAAAGAAGTTTTTTTATTTTAGAACTTCCATTATATCGACCACCTCGTTGGAAAAATATGATCGTAACTATGGTGGAGAAAGCCAAAATATTCGTAAGAGATGCAGGCAAAGTCATTATGGTAATTAGCCTATTGCTATGGATACTAAGTTCTTTTGGACCTTCTAATAAACAAGAGAAGCTACGGAAAGAATATACCGTCTTAAAACAACAACAGCCAGAAAAATTACAAGCATTAGAAAAGGAATATAAAGCTAAAAAACTCGGAAATTCTTATGCTGGAATAATAGGACACACGATAGAACCTCTAATACAACCTTTAGGTTTTGATTGGAAAATAGGCATAGCACTAGTAACTTCTTTTGCAGCTCGTGAAGTATTTGTAGGTACTATGGCTACCCTATATAGCGTAGAAGAAGATGATACAAACAGTAGTTTACGACAAAAGCTACATGCTGCTGTAAGGCCCAATGGTAAGCCAGTATACGATACTGCTACAAGTTTTTCATTAATGATATTTTATGTATTGGCTATGCAATGTATGAGCACACTAGCTGTAGTAAAACGAGAAACCAAAACATGGAAATGGCCCATCATTCAACTATTGTATATGACAGGATTGGCGTATATAATGAGTTTTTTAGTATATCAATTATTAAAATGATTCTATATACTGCTGCTCCTACCCTAGTGTTTAATGCTAAAGTTGTTATTTGGATATTTATTTAGCAGGGTTTATTACAACATATTTTAGCGTTGCATAAAAATCTAAAAAATATCTAATTTGCATAACATTATATGAGCTTAGATAAATATACAGCAAAAAGAGATTTTACAAAATCCCCAGAGCCATCGGCAGCATTAAAAACCACTGGTACTACATTATCATTTGTTGTTCAAAGACACAAAGCCTCTCGCTTACATTATGATTTTAGATTGGAGTTAAATGGTGTTTTAAAAAGTTGGGCAGTACCCAAAGGGCCATCTATGAATCCAAAGGATAAAAGATTGGCAATGATGGTAGAAGACCATCCTTATGATTACAAAAATTTTGAAGGCATTATTCCAGAAGGGAATTATGGAGCAGGAATTGTTGAAATATGGGATGAAGGCAGTTATACAGATGTAAAAAATATTGCTCAACCAGAACTAGAAAAAAAATTAATGGATGAATTGAATGCAGGGAGTGTAAGAATTAAATTATTTGGTAAGAAATTAAAAGGCGAATTTAGCTTAAGAAAGCTAAAAGCAAAAGAAGACAATGCTTGGTTATTGATAAAGCATAACGATGAATATGCCACTCAGGAAGCATATGATAGTGAAAATGAAACGGCTGAAGATTCTCCCATAAACAAATGGTTGGCCGAAAATAAAAAAACGGTCTAACCTAAATCCGTCAACCTGTTTTTAAATTAAATGGTAAAATCATTATGTATAAATTATAATACAATGAAAGCTAAATGTTTTTTTACAAACCATATATTTATTTCGTTTTTTATAATTTTTGCACTTGCTTGTAAAGTCCCGTCAGAAAAGGATTCAAAAAAAAGAGCAGAAGAAATAAACAAAGCTAAATTTAATAAAACAGAAGAAAAAGATGCCCAATATTTGGTAGATATTTACTCTAGTGGCTTGTTTGAAATTAAAATAGCTGAAGAAGCTAAAAACGGAGCCACTACCAAAGAGGTTGAAGATTTAGCTCAGCTATTAGATACAGCCCATCAGCAAATCAATAGCCAAATTAAAAAAATTGCTATGGACAAACAGGTAAATCTACCTAATACATTAACGCCTACTCAAAATTACGAGATGCAAAGTTTGACAAGAAAAAATGGATTGGATTTTGATAAAAGTTTTATTGATCTTATGATTTTTGAGCATAAAGAATCAATAAATAATTATAAAAAAATAGCTTCTGAATCTTTAGATAGTACAATTAGAAAATGGGCAGCTAATAATTTGGTACAGGTTCACAAACATTTAACTACGGCCAATAAAATCAAAGAAAAAATAAATACCCAAAAACAATAAAAAACTTTTACTATCAATAATTATATCGACCTATTAATATCAAAATGCTCTAATTCTTTAGCCACTGCATTTAAAAAAGTAGAACCCAGTGCCCCATCAATAATACGATGATCGTAAGAGAGTGATAAATACATCATGTGTCGAATAGCAATAGAATCGCCTTGAGCAGTTTCTATAACTACAGGACGTTTTTTAATAGCGCCAACGGCTAAAATGGCTACCTGTGGTTGGTTTATAATAGG
>Ga0075163_10008253_pt1 | contig 13752 bp, 11 predicted proteins | sample JI1023141ADNA_FD_71478 | JGI IMG/M metagenome (GOLD analysis project Ga0075163, IMG submission 71478) | Wastewater effluent complex algal communities from Wisconsin, to seasonally profile nutrient transformation and Carbon sequestration -... | ecosystem: Engineered > WWTP > Effluent > Algae...
GACGAGTGCGTCGATCGCGGCCTGCGCCGCGTCCCATTGCCCCATCCCCATCAGCTGCAGGATCAGCGCGAGCTCGGGATCGAGCGTCGCGCCCGTCGAGCTGGACGCGGCCGGCCGCGCCGTCGTCGGTGCCGGGGGCGCCGTCGGGCTGGCTGGCTTCGCGAGCGTCGGGAACCGGATCGTGCCGCCCGGTTGGCTGGCCCGTGTCGGCGTCTGCGGCGGCGGCGGCCTCGTCCCCGCCGACGGTGGTGGCGTCTGCGGCGGCGGCTTCGTCCCCGCCGACGGCTGCTGCTGTGGTGGCGGCCTCGTCCCGGAGGACGGCGGCGGCATCGGCGTCGGACGGACCGCAGGTCCCGCAGCCGCCGGTGGCTTGCCCACGGTCGTGGGCATCGGCTGCGTGCTGCGATGCGGGGGCGTCGTCCCCGGCTCCGGCTTGGTGCTGGGCGGTCGCGTGCCCGGGTTGGTGGTCGGTGTCACCGGGACGCCGAACGGACGCGTGGTCGCCGGTTGCTTGGTCACCGGGATCGCGGTGGTCGACGCACTGCGCCCCGACGGCTTGGTCTGCGGCTTCGCGATCTGATCGTGCGCGGCGCGCAGCGCGAGGAACACCTCGTTCGACAGGCGCTGGATCTCGACGGTCATCCGTCCGAAGCGCGCCGGATGGAAGACCTTGGTCAGCTGGAGAAACGCGCTGCGGATATCCGATGCCGTTGCATGCGTCGGGAGTCCGAGCGCCGTGTGCGGCCCCGCGGCGAGCTTGCTTTGCATGTCGAGCAGCAGTGCACGCGCACTGGCTTCGGGGCTGCTCATCTTCGGGATCGTAGCTCGAATCTCCGTCGGCGAGCAAAGTCAGCCATCGATCTCCTCGATCTCGTCTGTCCGCTGCTTACTTCGCGGCCTGGGAATCACCCTGCGGTGACTGCGGGGCCTGGGCCTGCGGCGCCGAGCTGTTCGGGGCGTTCACCGGGGCCTGGGACTTCTGGATCGGCTTCGGTGCCTGCTTCTGCGGAGCCGTGTTGATTGGCTTGCCGATGGTCGGTGTCTGCGTCTGCGGGATAGCGGCGTCGTCGTCGAAGTTCGCCTTGTCCGATTCCTTGCTGTTGGCCTTGCTCGGGGGCTTCTTGGTGGTGGGCACGGGCGCCGGCTTCGTCGGTGCCTTGATCGGCTTCGCCGTGTTGGTGACCGGCGATTTGCCCGACTTGTTCTCGAGCAGCTGCGCCTTGAGCTTCTTGTCGTCGTCGGGCAGCCGCGGCGACTTGCCGCCGTCGAACGCGTTGTCGAGGGAGTCGTTGACCTTGGACTTGATCGGCACGCCCACCGGCGGCTCCGTCACCCGGGTCTCACCCCGCGTGGTGCGATCGTCGGCGCGGGTCAGCAGGCGCGGCTCGCGCCACGTCTTCGACACCACCTCGCAGTGGCCGTCCTTGCGCCTCGTCTCGATCCTCTCGACGCGCACCGACAGCGTCTGGGCTTCTGGATCGAACGTGTACTCGATGCCGTGCGGGTTCGAGCAGCCCGCATCACCGGCATGCGCGCGCTCGTCGGTCAGGTCCGCGGTGGTGGCGAACACGACGAGGTCCTTGCCCGCGGGGCCGAGCACGAGATCGCAGGTCCGCCACAGCTCGCGCTCGCTGGAGGTCACGCTCTCGAGCCGATAGACATCGACCTTGCCGGTCTGGGTGCGCCAGAACCCGCGGAGCTTGCCGTCGGGCATCGCCCACACGCCCTCGAAGCCGAGGATCGGCTGGAGGTCCTTCGACAGCGCGACCGACCGGTCGAACGCGACGGTCTCGGTCACCGTGCGGTAGCCCGGCTTGCGGATCGTCAGCACGCCCTTGCCGCCGGCGTCGATCTCCTTCTTGAACGGCGTCTGGCCGAGCTGCACGCCGTCGCGCGACACCGTCGCCTGATCCGGCCGGGTCACCACGTCGAGCTCGATCCGCGAGCTCGCTGTCTCCGACGGCAGCGCAGCGTTGGGGCGCGCGCGCGGGTCGGTGTCGTCGTCCTTGGTGCGGAGCACGAACACCCCGACGATGGCGAGCCCGAGCACCGAGACCCCGGCGATCGCGGGGACGGTCAGCGAGCGCTTCGTCGCGATCACCTTCTTGCCCTGCGAGGCCTGGCGGAGCGCCTCGACCATGTCGTGGCCCGACGCGAACCGCTCGTCGGGGTTCTTCGCCATCGCGCGCGCGAGGACCGGCTGGATCGCCGCGTGATGCTCGAGCTTGGGGAGCGTCAGCGACAGCGCCGGCACCGGCGAGCGGAAGTGCTGCTCCATCATCTGCGGCAACGTCGGCGCCTTGAACGGCAACACGCCGGAGATCAGCTCGTAGGCCATGACGCCGAGCGCGTAGCGATCCGACGCCGTGCTCGCACCCTCCGCGCTCCATTGCTCGGGCGCCATGTACCCGGGCGTGCCGAGCCAGGTGCCCTTCCCGGTCAGCGTGCCGTTGCCACCACTGCCCGTGGCGGTGGCCGAGAACAGCTTCGCGATCCCGAAATCGAGGACGAACACCTGGTTCGTCTTCGACAGCATCACGTTGTCGGGCTTGAGGTCGCGATGGATCACGCCGCGTGCGTGTGCGGCATCGAGCGCGTCGGCGATCTTGGCGAGGATGTCGAGCGCGGTGCCGACCGGCAGCGGGCCCTCCTCGACCAGCTTGCGCAGCGACTTGCCGTCGACCAGGTCCATCACCAGGAACAGCCGGCCGTCGTCGCCCTTGAGCTGCCCGAAGTTGAACACGTTGATCACGTTGGGGTGATCGATCTGATTGACGGCCTTGGCCTCGCGGATGAACCGCTCGGACGCCTCGCGATCCGAGGCCAGCTCGCGCTTGAGCACCTTGATCGCGACACGCTTGCCGATCACGGGATGGCGACCGGCGTAGACATCGCCCATCGCGCCGGCGCCGAGGAACTGCTCGATCACGTAGTCGCCGACGGCATCGCCCTCGACGAACCGATCCGGCAGCACCTCGCCTACCGGGTCTCGGCGCGGGGCTGCCGCGACCGTCGGGCCTGTACCGATGTCCGCCACTGCCATGTCGAATCTAGCAGTCGGGACACGGCAATTCCCAATCGGTTTCTCCCAAAGGCCGGCCCGCGTTCCGGTGTCGCGACGGGGCGCTCCGACGCTGTCGGCGCTGTCGGCGAGCGTCTCAGGATCGGTGGATCGATCCGCTCGGGCCGCCTCGAGCCTACTTGCAATGCCCCGACGCGGAGGCCAGTATCACGGACGCTTGTCCGCCATCGCGCCGCTCCACATCACCGTGACGCGTCCGGCGATGACCGTCGAGGGCCACGCGCTCGGGGACGTCGTGCTCGCGGGCTATCAGCTCGGCCGGCCACTCGGCACCGCGCCCGTGGTGATCGTCGTCGGTGGCATCACCGCCTCGCCGTTTCCGTTCGGCGATGGCGCCGGCAGCGAGCCGTGGTGGCCCGCGCTGCGCGGTCCCGACTTGATCGACCTCGACGCGATGACCGTGCTGTGCCCGTGCTGGCCCGGCAACGGCTCGACGTGGAAGGGCTTCGAGGAAGGGCCGATCTCGCAGCTCTCGGGGCTCGGGCTCGCCGATCTGATCGCGGCGTGGCTCGACGGCATCGGCTGCACGACGCCGGCGACGTTCATCGGCGCGAGCCTCGGCGGCCTGGTCGGCATCGCGTTCGCGACCCGGCACCCCGCGAAGTGCACGCGGTTGATCACGATCAGCGCCGGCCTGCGCCCCGACGGCTGGGGCACCGCGACGCGGCACCTCCAACGCGAGCTCGTCCGCGACGGGATCAAGACCGGCGACGTCGCCACCGGCATGATCCGCGCGCGCCAGCTCGGCATGCTGACGTACCGCGGGCGCGAGGAGCTCGACACCCGGTTCGGTGCGCTCGTGCCCGAGCTCGCGCAGCCGCCGGTGGCGGCGTACCTCGATCACCACGGCCAGCGATTCGCCGCCCGGTTCCCGGTGCGCACGTTCCTGCTGCTCAGCGAGGCGATCGATCGCGCGCGCTTCGGCATCGATCAGGCGAGTGTGCGGGCCGAGCTCGCGCGCGTCACCGCCGACGTGCTCGTCGTCGGGGTGCCCGGCGATCTGCTGTTCCCGTACGCGCTCCAGGTCGAGCTCTATCGCGAGCTCCAGGCGGTCGGCGCGGCGTGCTCGCTGTGGAAGCTCGACAGCGAGTACGGCCACGATGCGTTCCTCGCCGATCAGGACAAGCTCGCCGCGCTGCTGCGCGACGCCAACGCGTTTCGGGTCGCCGCACCGCGCGCGCCGTTCGAGGGGCTCGGCACGCGACCGGTGCGGGAGATCCGGATCGGCATGATCGGCTGCGGGGTCGTCGGCGGTGGCGTGCTCGAGCTGCTGGCGATGCAGGCCGGCGCGATGGTCGAGCGCTACGGCGTGAAGTTCACGGTCACCAAGATCGCGGTGCGCGATCCGTCGAAGGTGCGCACCGCCCACGCCAACGGCATCCCGGTGATCACCGCGCCGCTCGAGCTGGTCGGGGACCCGAACGTCGATGTCATCGTCGAGGTCGCCGGTGGTCTCGCGGTGGAACCCACGGTGCGGGCGGCGCTCGCCGCCGGGAAGCCGGTGGTGACGGCGAACAAGGCGCTGCTCGCGCGCAAGCTCGCCGAGCTCGGCCTGCTCGCGCAGCGCACCGAGACGCCGCTGCTCTGCGAGGCCGCCGCCGCCGCGGCCCTGCCGATCATCCGCCACCTCTCGCACCGCGCCGACGAGATCGACTCGTTGCTCGCGATCGTCAACGGAACTTGTAACTACATCATCACGCGCCTCGAGCAGGACGAGTGGACGCTGGAGCGCGCGATCGCCGAGGCACAGAAGCTCGGGCTCGCCGAGGCGGACCCATCCGCCGACATCGATGGTCACGACGCCGCCGCGAAGCTCTCGATCCTCGCGTACCGCGCGTTCGGCCACTGGGTGCCACCCGATGCCCTCGCGGTCCGCGGCATCCGCGAGCTGCGCCCCGCCGATTGCGATCTCGCGGAGGCGATGGGCTTCCGGATCCGGCTCGTCGCGCACGCGGCCCGGACCGAGACCTCGCTGACCGCCGCCGTCGAACCGGTCCTGCTGCCCGACTGGCACCTGCTCGCGTCCGTCGAGGAGGAGTACAACGCGGTCTACCTGCAGTGCGCGTCGTCGGGCGACCTCTCGCTGTTCGGCAAGGGCGCCGGGGCGCTGCCCACGGCGACCGCGGTGCTCGGCGATCTGATCGATCTCGCGCAGGACAACTCGGTGCAGTGGCCCGAGCCGCGCGAGCTCTCCCCTGCCCCGCCCCCACCGCGCCGCCATTACCTGCGCGTCACCGCCGAGGCGCACCCCGGCCTCGGGCGCCGGGTCGATTCGCTGGTCCGCCGCGCCGGCCTCACCGTCCAAAACACCGCGACGCGCAACGAGCCCGACATCACGCATCACGGCTTCCTGATCTCGGCCTCCACCGACACCGTCCTGATCGACGTCGTCGAGCAGATCCGCGGGCTCGGGCGCGTCGGCGCGCTGCTCTGGCTCGGCCTCGCCGAATAATGGGGACGGTCACGGGCCGAGTTTCACGAGCGCGCGCGACGCGAAGCCGCTCGACCGGGGGAATTCAACACTGTCCCCGAACGCACCGCGGGTTTCCGCGCACTTGGGCCTACTACGTGTTGCAAGTGAAGACAGTCCCCATTCCTGCGCTGCTCGTCCCCATTCCTGCGCTGCTCTGGTTCGCGCCGAGTGAACGACACTGCGGGAGATGCCGAAGAGACCGGAGTCGAAGCCCACGAAACGGTCGAGCTCGACGAAGCGATCGAAGCCCACGAAACGGTCGAGCTCGACGAAGCGATCGAAGCCCGCGACGCGATCGAAACCCGCGAAACGATCGAAGCCCGCGAAACGATCGAAACCCACGAAGCGATCGAAGCGGCTCGCCACCCGCTTCGTGAAATCCGACCGGCCCGCCGCAGGCGGTTCGAGCAGCGCCGGATCCTGGAAGCCTCCCCGCGGCGTCGACTGGACACGCTCGGTGACCGAGTTTCTCGGCCGGCTGTGGGCGCTGTTCGGCGCGCCGACCGGCGATAACGGCAAGGGCTACGAGTACGACCTCCTCGACACGACGACCGGTCAGATCGTCACCGCGTACTCGGGGGCGAGCGGGCCGTCGTTTGGCAACGACGCGGGTCAGCGCACCGAGGCGATCGATGCGTTGTGCGCCCTGATCGACCACACCGATCCCGTCGACTGCGAGACCACCGTCGACTACGGCGCCTCGCAGATCGGCATCGCGAAGGGGCAGCACTTCTACGAGTACAGCGGGCCGAACGACGACTCGTTCGCCGATTGACCGTCAGGGACGCTTCCACATCGTGCGGTCGAAGATCTGCGTCTTGCGCGGATCGGCGCCGGGCGCGGTCAGCGTCAGCCGGAACGGGAAGTCGTCGACCATCTCGACCTCCCAGATGGTCACGTCGCGAAATAGCCGGGAGGCCTTGAGTCGGTCGCGGAACTGACTGAGGTCCGCCGTCGTCAGCGCGTTCCCGCGCAGCGTGAACGTGGTGCCGTCTTGCTGCAGGTGGGTCATGCGCACGCGCTTCGGGTTCCAGGCCGGATCGAAGCGGATCCGACGCGGATCGTAGTGACCACCGCGGCCGGGCGTGAGGATGTCGACGAGCTCGGCGAGCTCGTCGGTCCGGGTCGACGCGTCGACCGGCGCATCGGCGGCGGCGGCATCGGCGAGCCCGGCATCCGGCGTCACGACGAGCCTCGTCGGTCCGGGCGGCGACGGAGGCGCGGGCGCGTCCGCCGCACGCTCGCAGGCGACCAACAGGAGCAGCAGCGCACGCACGGCACGAGAGTATAGTGCGCGCGATGTCGATCGCTGCGTGGCTCGACCCGACCACCTGCCCCACCGAGCGTCCGCCCCGCGCGCAGATGAGCGAGGCGACGAGGACGCTGCACGATGGGCTCGACGCGAACGCGCCGTGGCTGCACCCGACCGCGCATACGATCCAACGCGATCTCCGCGGCTCGCCCGAGGTGGTCGCGTGGCAGGAGGCCAAGCTCGCGTTCATGCTGCGCGGCGACGGCGCGTGGTCGGAGCTCCCGCACCTCTACGCGCGCTACGGCACGCCGAACACCGCGCGGCTGATCGGCCAGCTGCGGGCGCTCGAGGGCGCCGCCGCGGCGCTCGTCACCGACTGCGGGATGCAGGCGTTCGCCCTCGTCGTCGACGCGCTGCTCGCACCCGGCGACCACGCCGTCGTGCTCCGGCAGGTCTACAACAAGACCAAGACGTTCCTCGAGTGGACCGCGAAGCGGATCGGGGCGACGCTGACCCACGTCGACGACGGCGATCCCGCGGCCGTCGCTGCCGCGATCACACCGCGTACCAAGCTGGTGTTCGCCGAGACGTTCACCAACCCGCTGATGCGCGCGCAGGACATCCCGGCGCTGGTCGCGGCGGCCGGCAAGGCGCGCTTGATCATCGACTCGACGATCGCGACGCCGTGGGCCTTCGATCGCCCGCTGCTCGCGCAGGGCGTCTCGATCGTGATCGGCTCGCTGACCAAGGCGCTCGGTGGCCGCGATCTCGGGCTCGGCGGATACATCGCCACCGACGACACCGAGCTCGGTAACTCGCTGATGGATCTGATCGCGATGCGCGGCGGCATCCTCGACGAAGCGCGCGCCGGCCTGGTCGCGGATCACCTCGACGCCGCCCAGCAACTCCACGCGCGCCGCTGTGCGACGGCCTCCGCGGTCGCACGCGCCCTCGCCTCGCATCCGCGCATCGAGCGCGTGTTCCATCCGTCGCTCCCCGATCATCCCGATGCCGCGGTCATCGCGCGCGACTACCACCGCACCGGCTCGATCGTGTCGTTTCACGTCCGGGACGCGAACGAGCTCGAGCATCGCGAGATCGCCGATCGGATCGCGTCGTGCGGGATCATTCGCTTCGCGCTGTCGTTCGACGGCCTCGCCACCAAGGTCAATCACCACAAGTCGGTGTCGGAGTACTTCACGCCGCCCGACGTGGTCGCGCGCGCCGGCATCGATCGCCTGATCCGCCTCGGCATCGGCATCGAGGAGCCGGCGGATCTGATCGCCTGCCTCCACTGGGCGTTGCACCAGCGAGCTTAGCGAAGGCGGTCGCCGGCCGCCCGCGCGGCCTCGACGCGTGGCGAGGCCGGAAAGCGTGCGAGGAAGTCGGTGAACCGGCGCCGCGCCTCGGCGGGCTTGCCGAGGCGTTCGGCGGCGACCGCGGCCCAGTACACCGCGTCCTCGGCCACCACCGGATCGGTCGCGCGATCGAACGCCGCGATCGCCGCCGCGTGGTGGTTCGCGCGCAGCTGCGTCCAGCCCTCGCGAAACGCGGTGAGCGAGCTCGCCGGTTGGACCGGTGCGACGGGCTCCGGCAGGCGATCCCAGGTCTGGCCGGCGATGATCACGTGGCGGGTCGTGCCCGTCGTGATCTCGACGGAGCCGGCGAACACGGCGACCTGCTCGATCACGCCGGCGCGCGCCATCACCGACGCCCGCGCATGCGAGACCTCGACGCGCGTGGCACCGGCGAGGATCCGGACGGGGCGCGTGTGCGACGCATCGATCGACACGCTGCCACCGCGCAGCGTGATCACGTCGCGCTCGGCGGTGGTGTCGCGCCGGAGATCGCCGTCGATCGAGTGCAGCTCCGCGAGGGGCTCGACCGGAGCGCCCTCGGGGCTGGTGGCCACCACCGGCACGTGGATCGCGGGCACGTCGTGCGCGACGGGGAGACTCGGCACGGCGACCTCGCGCGTGCGGGTCGCGAGCACGATCGCGAGCACCGCGACGAGCCCGCCCGCCGCGATCGCGACGCGACCATGCCGACGCGCCGGCGCTGCCGCATCTGCGTGCGCCATCACCTCGGCCGCGAGCGCGGCGCGCCGATCGGAGGACATCGCCGCGGGCCGGAGCGCCTGCGCGAGCGCGCGGATCGCTTGCTGCTCGCTGAGGAGCGCGGCACACCGGGGACATGCGGCGACGTGGCCTTCCGTCGTGGCTTCCGTCGCAGCCCTGGCGAGCTGCTCGAGCGAGACGCAACTCACGCGTCACCTCCAAGCGCGTCGCGCAGCGCCTTGCGGGCATGGAACACGCGGCGCCACAGCGTGCCCTCGGGGATGCCGAGCGCGGCGGCCGCATCCTTGCCCCGCTCCTCCTCCAGATCGACGAGCACGAACGAGGCGCGCAGATCGTGCGGCAGCTCCGCGATCGCGGACGGCAACCGCGCGAGCAGCGCCGGATTGACGGCGAGCGGACGCGCGTGCCAGTCGACCTGGCTGGCATCGGAGATCGAGAGCAGCGCGCGCTTGCGCCGGATCTCGCGGCGCGCGTACGCCCGGACGTGATTCGCGGCGATCCCGTAGAGCCAGCTGATCGCGCGATCACCGTGGAACCTGCCGGCGCTCTGGAACGCGCTGATGAACGTTGCCTGCACCAGATCGTCGACGGTATCGGGATCCGCGCCGCGCATCCGCCCGACGAAGCGGTGCACCGCATCGACGTGGCGCTCGAACAACAGCGCGCGGGCGGCGCGATCGCTCGTCGCACACGCCGCGACCAGCGCGACGTCGGAGAGCTCCTCGACGCGCACCTCGGGGCGCAACTGGACGAGCTTGCCCATCGTCACAGCGCGCGTCGAAACCCTGCGAACATGCTGAGCTCGGGGCGCTCGCGGGTGATCGTGTTCGGCATGGTGTCGGACGTCTGGCTGTCGGACAGCGAGCCGTCGAGCTGCTGCTTGTAGAACGTCACCAGCGGCCCCGCGCCGACCGCCCAACCGGTGCCGAGCCGATACGACAGCTGCGCGGACAGCTCGGCGGTCGCCGCCACGCCCTCGCCATCGTAGTAGCTGTCGGTGAATCCGAGGTCGCCGCCGGTGTAGCCGAACGCCTTGGTCTTGACGACGCCGAGGCCGCCCGCGAGCCGCAGCTCCCACGAACCGCGCCGCGAGGTCCGCGCGAGGGTCGCCGTCCCGCGCCAGTCGATCGTCTCGAGCGTGCCGTACATCCAGCTGTCCTGGAAGCCGACGAGCAGGTTGGTCGAGAAGCCGTGCGCGACCCCGAGCGAGAGGCCGGCGCTCCAGTTCCCCCGCGACACGACGTCGAGCTCGGCGCGGAAGCCACCACCGCCGCCACCCTCCATGCGGACCATCCCGCCGAGCGTCAACCACCGCGTCCTACGCGGCGACGGCTCGGCCTTCGCGACCACCCGATCGACGACCATCGCGGGTAGCGGCCCCGCGTCGATCGTGATCGTCGCCGGTGGGACGATCTCGATCACCGTCTCCTCCAACCCCGGCACGTCCTCGGCGACCCACGAGGCGACCAGCACGCCGGCGCTCTGCGCATCCGGCACGATCCGCTCGCGCACGTGCCCCGCGGGATCGCGGGCGAACAGGTAGTAGCCGCCCTGGGTGGGCACCACGCGGATCTCGAGCTGGGTCGAGCACCGCGGCTCGGCGCGTACCCAGGTCTCGATCGCGTCCCGCACCTCGTCGGGCGCCCGCGCGATGGCGACCTCGCAGGGCGCGGCGACGGCCGAGCTCGCGAGCAAGACCAGTGGGATGGGAAGCAAGCGCATCGCGGCTGTCATGGCGGTACCACAGGGTTGCCGCAGCCGGTGTTTTCATCGCGCGACGCTCAGTTTTTCTTCCCGAACGGGTGCGCCGGGTCGAGCACGCCGTTGAGCCGCACCATCACGGTGGTGTCGCCGAGCCCCTCGCCCTCGCGGACGCGCACCGCCAGCTCGATCGCGCCCCAGTCACGCAGCGCGTTGTAACGAACGCCGACGCCGCCGATCCACTCGAGATCGACGTCGCCGCGCCCGTGGCGGAGCAGCGGCACGTACGCGAGGTCGGCGAGCACCGTGGTGTTCGGGTACTGGCCGGGCGTCCACTCGACACCGCCGATCGGGCGCAGCTTGACGCCGAGCGCGACCTCGCCCATCGCCGCATCGACCGCCTGCACACCCGCGTGCAGCTTGATCGGTCCGAGCTCGCGGCTGGCGACGAGGTAGCCCTCCGAGACCTTGACGTCGCCCACCCGTCCCTGGTTCGCGAACGTGGTGCGCACGCCGATCAGCAGCGCGGGAGAGCCACGAAACACCTTGTCCTGCCGCAGCCCCATCCGAAATCCCGCGCGGCCGAGGAACAGCGGCTCCGCGTCGCCGTCGCAGGTCTCGCAGCTCCGCACGTCCGCGTCGGTCCCGACGTCGATCGCCGCGAGGCCACCGAGGCTGTAGCCGATCACCGCGCTGCCATCGAAGCGATGGTCGAGCGTGGTCGTGATCACCACGCCTCCCGCGGGCGGGAGCCACGCCGTCGGTGCGGTGAGCACCCTGCTCTCGGGCGGGTCATCCGCGCGCACAGGCGTGCCGCCCGCCGCGAGGATCGCGACGGCTGGGAGGAGGAGGCGCATGGAGGTCGGGTTATTGCAGGCTCTCGACCGCGCTTCGCAGCGCGCTCGACGTGAACGTCACCTGGCCGAAGATCTGCGCGTCGAGCAGGTTGGCCTCGCCGATGTCGGGCAGCCGCACGCCGGCCTCGAGCCGCACCCACTTCGCCATCTGCGTGCGCACGCCCCACGACAGCACCGGCTTGAGCCGGATCTTGCTCGCACCGAAGGCCTCCCCGGCCTCCTGTCTGCCGAAGTTCGTGCACTGGTAGCAGAACTCCGGCGCCCAGCCGATGTCGACGAGGATCTGCGAGCTCGGCAGCGGCCGCAGCTCGATGCCGCCGAACGGGCGCACCTGCTTCTTGGTCGTATCGTCGAGGCCGTGCAGCGTGACCTCGGCCTTGCCATCGATCGCGTCGTCGTCGAAGTTGCCCTCGAGCGACGCATCCCAGAACGCGCCGCCGATGTGCACCGCCGCGTTCTTGCCGAGGTGCTTGCTCATCACCAGCGTGAGCTCGGCGGTCTTGGTCTTGAACTTGTCCTGGTTGCGCTCGAACGACTTGCGGAAGCCGAGCGTCATGCCCGGCTGCGCGTCGAACAACCGGCCCTCCTGGATGCCGAGCCGGAACGACGCGGTGACGTACGGCTGGATCCGCGACGTCGTGATGTCGGTGCTGTTCTCGCGGGTGCGCACCTGATCGCTGGTCGCCACGCCGAACTCGGCGACCTCGCCGAGCCCGACGCGCGAATCCGACGACACGCCACCGCCGGTATCGAGGCCGGTGCGCGAGTACAGCATCGCGCCGGGGAGCAACCAGCCGGTCGGCGTGGTCAGCACCTCGGGCATGCACTCGCTGCCGCGCTCTTCCCACTGGCACCACTTGCTGGTCGGCACGCGCTTCTTCTTCGGCTTCGGAGGCGGAGGCGTCGGGTATGGATCGACCGGCGTCGTCGGCGTGACGTCGCCGCGCGGGATCGGCGTCGGCTCCGTCGGCTTCTCGCCGTCGGCAGGCACGGTCGGGATATCAGGCGGCAAGGGAACGTCGGGCACCGGTTGCGCCTGCGCGACGGCAGCAGTGACCGTGACTGCTGCAAAGATGATCACTCGCTTCATGGTTGGTCCTCTTCGCCTACTCGCAGAACGCCCCGACGGCGCGGCAGGCCAGCGCGCCCCAGGGCACGAACACCTCGGCACCGAGCCGGATGTCCCAGGTCACAATCGCGCCCGGACCTTCATCCGGTGCGTTGGTCGCAACGTCGAGCTGGTACCCGATGCTTCCGTCGATGATCACCGACGGCAGCAGGTTCCAGCGCATGCCGAACCGGCCGAGCACGCCGTAGCCGATCTCCGGATCGCTCGCCACGCCGGGCTGGTAACGGAACCGCGGCGCGAGGGCGATCTCGCCGACGATCTTCGCCTGCTTCGTCATCTGCAGCTCGTAGGCGCCGGTCGGTAGCCACAGCGTGCGTGCGCATGCCAGCGTCGGCCCCGCCAGCTCGCATCCGGTGCGGCGGTCCATCGCGAACGCGTCGTTCGTGACCTCGATCTTCGCCGACGACACGCGCACGCCGCCGTGCAGCGTCAGCCAGCGCGCGAGCTCGAAGCGCAACCGACCGACGAGGAACAGATCGTGAACCGTCTCGTCGATGTCCACCCCACCGAACTGCTCGTTCCGCGGCACGCCGAGCCGGAACGCGATGCCGAACGCCGGGACGTTCGGGCGCTCGGGGATCGGGATCTTGAGCTGCACGCCGACCGTCGGCACCGGTGCGTTGAGGCCCTCGATGCTGATCGCCGAGGTGTGGCGATACTCGAGCTGCGCGATGTCGCCGAAGCCGACCGCGATCACGCCCGCCGACGTCAACAGCCCCGGCTTCTGCAACAAGCTCGCGTCGCCCGACAGCGACAACACGTACGGCCCGACCGTGTCGGCCGCCGGCATCGTGTAGAGCCGCGAGCTCTGGAACGGCCCGCGAAACATCCGCCGCAGCGGCTGCTCGCGCGTGCGCTTCGCCGGCCCCGTGGGCGCGGGCTCCTCGCTCGCCTCCTCGACCGCCTCGTCGGCGTTCGCCAGGCGCGTCGCCGCCAGCGACACGAGCATCACGACGGCGGCGGCTCTCATTCACGTTCTGTTGTGCGACGTGGTCGCGTGATCCGACCAGTGCCATGCCGTGAGATCCACGTGATCGCCGCGGCCTGCCGCGAGTCACCGCTCGCCGCCACCTACGGTCTCGCCGGGTTGCCGCGATCTGCCAGCGATCACACCCGGGCGCGAGAACCGAGTACGGTGAGACGAATGGCAGATCGCGGCACCCCACGCCTGACGCGAGCG
>Ga0075163_10008255_pt1 | contig 13750 bp, 12 predicted proteins | sample JI1023141ADNA_FD_71478 | JGI IMG/M metagenome (GOLD analysis project Ga0075163, IMG submission 71478) | Wastewater effluent complex algal communities from Wisconsin, to seasonally profile nutrient transformation and Carbon sequestration -... | ecosystem: Engineered > WWTP > Effluent > Algae...
CACTTCGGGCAGATCGGAATAGGGATTGCGATAGCGCCCGAACAGGGCACGGCGCGCCTTGCGCTCCGCCTCGAAGCGCGGGGTGCGCAGGTAGCGGATGTCGTGGTCCACGGCGCCGTTCTCGAACCAGAAGCGACTGACCATGCCATCGGCAGACAGCGTCGAATCATCATCGAATAGCGGCGGGAACGCCGGATCGGGAACCGCGCGGAAGAACGCGCCCTGGATCTCGTCGGGGATCTTCCCCTCCACGTGCAGGTTGCGCGCCGTCCACTCGATGCCGAGCGGCCGGTTCAGATGGGTGAATTCGACGGTTTGGGGGAATCTGGACATGCGGGGCTCCTCAGACACTCACATCGACACGAAATACGCCATGACCCAGGCGCTGGATGCTCGACTTCCAGCCCTCTTCACGGGCAAGGCCGGCGAGCAGCAGCGCCTTGTCCCAGCGTACCAGCGCCATCACGGGTTCGCCGCGCAGCCTGACCTGCGCCAGCAGCGTGCCGCGCCACTGCGTGACCAGCTCCGGTCCCAGGATCGCGTCGGGTGAGCCGAGCTGCGCCTGCGGCAGCGACGCATCGAGCCAGCGCTGGGGATTTCCCAGCGCAGCGGACGCCGGAGGCGGACGCAGCACGGCGGCCAGCACGGCCACGGCGCCACCGGACAGCAACGCGGCGCGGCGCGTGATGGCGTTCATGGCTTCACCTTCACGAGATGCCGGATGATGGCCTCCAGCTGCTCATCGGACACCTCGCCGCGCGGAATACGCGGCATGTTGATGATGCCGGTGCGCACCGCCACGTGGATCAACTCGGGCGTGAGATCCTCGCGCCGCTCGAGGATCGCCCGGTCCGCTGGCTGGCGCCGCGCCAGGATTACCGTGCCCATGCCCATCTCCCGATGGCACATGCCGCATTTCTCGACGAACAGCGCCTGTTCGGGCGTGCTGGCATCGCGGGCCTGCACGGCGTTGGCGCCGGGGTTGGCCCAGTCGGCGGGTGGCTTGCCGCCGGCGGCAGCTTCTACCGCTGGCGGCTTGCCGCAACCGGCCAGCAGCAGACCGGCCATCAGGCCGGCAACGCAATGTACGGAAAACCGGCTCATGCGCGTGCTCCCCGCCGGCCCGCGGGCCAGATGCCGCTTTTGCCGGGCGCCAGGATGCCGCGCGGATCCAGCGCGTCCTTCACCTTTTCATTCAGCCTGCGCAGCGCGTGCTGGTTGAAGTCGAAGGTCTCGGCGACCACATCCATGTAGTCGATGTGCGTGCGGTATTCGCCGTACCCCTGCTCTTTCGCATCCACCACCAGTGCGCGGAAGATGCGATCCAGGTTCGCCGCCATCACCGGGTTGTCGCGATCGAACAGCACCTGGTTGACGTTGGTCATCGAGCGTTCGCCCATCGAGAAGCTGGCGTGATAGTCCATGCCATAGCGGTCGTACAGCGCCTTCGTGCGCTGGAACTGCTTCAGCGCCAGGTCGCCCCGCGGCGGCAGCACCGGCGAGTAACTCACGTGACCGCCGCGGCCACTGAACCAGTTGGCATTGGCCAGCGGAAAGCTGATCGGCGTGCCGGACACCGGCGAGCCCAGCGGCTTGTCGCCCTTGACCCAGCGTGAGGGCTTCATGGCCAGCACCTTCTTGCCGTTGAAGGCCTTCTGCACGTGACGGTTCGTGGCCTCGTTGATCTCCAGCGGTCCGTAGGTGCGGATCTGCACGCTCCACCAGCCGATGTTGAAGTGCTTGCGGATGGCGGAGATGGCCGTTTCATCCAGCATCTGGTCGGGCTTGGCCCACTGCTCGCGGCGTGTCATCACCGCGGCCGATCGCATCCAGTTGCCGAACGACGGCGACTGCTGGATCACGCCATCGCGGCGCAGCGGCGCCAGCACATCCACGGCCCAGCCGATGTCCTCGGGCTTGTCGAATTCGATGTCGAAGCCCAGCACCGACTCGGGCTCCGGCATCAACCACAGGCCCATCTTCGTGACGATGCCGAAATTCGACTGGCAGAACATCGTGTCCCACGAGGGACCAAAGCCCGGCTTGTAGAGCTGCCAGCTCTTCGAGTTGCCCATGGCGCCCATGCCGGTGCGCACCAGGTCGCCCTCGGGCAGCACCACCTCCAGGCCGCAGATGCGCGCGGCATGGTCGCCATAGGGCGTATAGCCCACGCCGCGATCCAGCGCGTTGCCGACCACCGAACCCCAGCTGTTGCCGGGCACCGAGAGCCACAGCGGCAGCTTGCGGGCCTGGATGAAATCGTACAGGTCGAAGAAGCTGACGCCGGGCTCCACGAGCACCGTGCCGTTCTCTTCATCGATCTCGATGCGCTTCATGCGGCTGAGGTCCAGCACCAGCGAACCCTTGAGCACCGGAGCCGGCCCGCCGTAGCCAAAGTTCTTGCCGCGGCTGATGGGCCACAACGGGATGCGGAATTCGTTGGCGATCCGCACCACGGCGCGCACTTCATCCACCGTCGCGGGGGCCAGGCCGCCGCTCGGCCGGTGCACGGATTCATCGGGCGCGTAGTGATCCGAATAGGCGACCCTGTCGTCTTCGGCGGTGAACACGTTCTTCTCGCCGATGGCGGCGCGCAGTGCGCTGATGGCGCGCGCGAGCATGGAAGGGTCGATGGCTTGTGGTTGCATGATGTCCTAGCCTGCGAAACGGGGTTCGGGAATGCCCTGCACGCCGAGGCCTTCGACCACGAAGGTGCTGCCGGCCTCGGCTTCGTCGGGCTTGTTGAGAAACGGCAGCGCGCGCGGGTCGAGCGTGGTGACATAGAGCTGATCGAGCTTCGGGCCACCGAACATCACGCTCGACACCAGCGTGCAGGGAAACTCGATCACCTGCTCCACCCTGCCCTGAGCATCCCAGGCGACCACCTTGCTGCCCTCGCACAGCGCGCTCCACACGCGACCCTCGGTGTCCACCGTGGTGCCGTCCGGGAAGCCACCGAAGCTGCGCGTGTTGATCCACTCGCGCTTGTTCGACGTGCGCCCAGTCTGGATGTCGTAGTCGTACGCGTAGATGACGAAGCGCTTGCTGTCGGAGAAATAGAAGGTCTGGTTGTCGGGCGACCAGCACGGGCCGTTGCTGATGGTGATGTTGGTGTCGATCACCGACAGCTGCAGGTCGGCGGACAGCGAGTACACGACGCCGATGTCCTCCTGCACCTTGGAATCGGTGGTGCCGACCACGAAGCGTCCGCGCCGGTCCACCTTGCCGTCGTTGAACTGCGCGCGCGGATGCAGCGTGGCGGGACTGGCTAGTGGAGTCACCGCGCCACTGTCGAAGTCGAGCGCATGCACGCCATCCGGCAGCGCCACGATCGCCCCGCCGCGCTCGCGCAGCGCCAGCGAGCCGATCACCTTCGGCACTTCCCAGCTGCGGTTGCGGCCGCTGACCGGGTCGTGGCGATGCACCTTGCGACCCACGATATCCACGAAATACAGCGCCTGCTCGGCGACATCCCAGACAGGCCCTTCGCCCGCCATGCAATGCGGCACATCCAGCTTGTGAACTTTCATTTCGGCTTCCCCGCTTCCGTTCCGGTTACACCCCAGATCAGGGCCACCGCGACGAGCCAGGCCCCGACCATCAGTATCGCAAATGGCAGGCCCCGGCCCGCCGCCGCCAGCGACAGCCACAGCGGCGGATTCAGGAAGGTTGCGCTCGCGCCCGCCTGGTTCATCAAGGCCGCCGCGGCGCCGCGCCGCTCGGGCTCGGCAACCCGGGGCAGCGTTGCCATCAGCGCCGCCAGCGACGCGCCCGACACCACGAACCAGACGGCGACCACGGCCATCCTCGCGGGCACGTCAAGGCCGGACTGGAAGGCCAGGGCTCCCGACGCCGCGCCGAGCACGCCCAGCACCGTGAACACCGGGCCGATGCGCACGCCGCGCGCCAGCAGCGCGCCGACGCCCAGCGATCCCGGCACCATCAGCAGCGTTCCCAGCGCGATCGCATTGGCGGTGACGTTGACGGGCAGCTCGTGCAGCCGCGCGAGGTAGCCGGGGAATGTGGTGTTGGCGCCGAAGCCGACGCTGATCATCAGGAAGAACGCCATCGCCAGCAGCAGCAGCGGCGGACGCGAATACGCCAGTCGCAGGCCGCGCAGCCGCTCGACCAGCCCGGGCAGGCGCGCCGCATCACTGCTTGCCAGCGTGGGCTGCCGCAGATTCAGCAGGCCCACGGCCGCGAACAGCGCGCCATGCACGAGGAAGGTCTGGCGCCACTGGGGACCGCCCGCGAAGTACCCCGCCAGCAGCAACCCGACGGCCGTACCCACCGGCATGTAACTGGCCCAGATGGTCATCGCCGTGGCGCGACGCGGACCCTCGCTGGTGCCCATCAGGAATGCGGGCGCGGCCGTGTAGAGATGGGCGATGGCCACGCCTTCGACCAGCCGGGCCGCCTGCATCCAGGTGTAGGCCGGGGCGAAGTAGTAGATCAGGTTGGCCGCCATGCCCAGCAGCACGCTGGCCGTGAACACGCGTCGTGGCCCGAAGCGATCCACCAGCAGTCCGCTGGGGATCGCCAGCACGAGCGCCGTGAAGCCCAGCAGCGAGATCAGCCAGCCGAAGTCGGCGGCCGAGGTGCCGAAGCGCGCGGCGATATCCGCGCCCAACGGCACCAGCTTGCTGACGGTGGAGGCCCCCAGCACCCCGAACAGGAAGATCGAGGCGATGGAGGACCAGCTGCCCGGCTTCATGGCTTAGTTGCGGAACGTGACCTGCAGCGCGAGCGAGCGACCGCGCTCGGGGAAACCCGACACCGTGCCCGGCGAGCCCGGGATCTCGAGCATGATGCCAAGGGTTTCCTTGTCGGTGAGGTTCTTGCCGACGAAGGCCACCTCCCAGCGGGTGTCCTCGGGTCCGTAGCCCAGGCGCAGGTCGTACTTGGTGTGACCACCCTGGCGCAGCAGCGGGTCGGCCGCGGCATTCATGAAATATCCGCTGGTGAAGTACACCGAAGGATCGATGCGCAGCTCGTTGCTGCCCACCGGCACATTCCAGGTGAAGCCGACGCTGCCGGTGATATCCGGCGAATAGGGTCGCTCCTGGCCCGACATGTCCTGGCCGCCGAGGCTCACCGTTCCGCAGCGCGCGGCGACGATATCGGCCGACTTGCACGGTGCATTGGTGAAGTTCTTGTATTCCGAATTGAGCAGCGCCAGGTCCGCCCGCAGCGCGAACTGCGGCGTGACACGATAGTCGAGCGTCAGCTCCGCGCCCTGTGAGACCGACTCGGCTGCGTTCAGAACCAGCGAGGCGAGCGTCTGGGAATAGGCGGTTTCCTGCAGCCCCTTGTACTCCATGCGGAACAGGCTGAGGTTGGTCGTGAGCCGGCCACCCTGGGCGCTGGTCTTCAGGCCCACTTCATAGGCATCGACTGTTTCCGGACCGAACACGTTGGACGTGGCCGCGCCACTGAAGCCGCCGGCCTTGAACCCGGTGGTGTACTTCGCATAGCCCATGACGTCGTCGTTGAACTTGTACTGCAGGCCCGCCGACGGCATGAAGTCGCTGTCGGAGATCTTGTACGGACCGGTGTTGGTGCGGTTCGCGCGGTCCTGCGGGCTGAAGCCGTAGTTGTCGCAGACCAGGATCACGCATGCGCCGATCTGGTTGGCAGCGGTGGGAAACGGCACGAAGGTGCCGAACTGGTTGTTGACCGACGTGCCGAAGGTGAGCGAACGGCTGCCCGTCTTCTCGATCTTCGAGTAGCGGGCGCCCAGGTCGAGGCTCAGCTGGTCGGTGAGCTTGACGGTGGCCGCGGCGAACGCCGAGTAGGTCTTGTCGCTGGTGCGGATCAGCGGCACACCGGTGTAGGCCTGCGTCGGGTTGGTGACGATATTGAACGGAGGGCCGTTGAACGGCGGCCCGGACAGGATGGCGCCGAAGGGAATGAAGAAGAATCCCGTGCCCGACGTGTTGCGCCACCGTGCCTGGCGATAGAAGGCGCCGACCATGTAGTCCACGCGCTCGCCGGCCTTCGACTCGAAACGCAGCTCCTGCGCCGCCTGGTGGTACTGCTCGCGCACTTCGGAGGGCAGGGCGTCGTAGTTGCGCGCCGTGAACGGCGAGATGTCGAGCGGCACCAGCTGCGTGCGGTTGTTGGCCTCCTGGTGGAAGTAGGAGGTGATCGAGGTCAGCGTGCCCACGCCGGTCTGGAAGGCGTTGGTCCACGCGCCCTCGTAGAAATCGTAGTCGTACCAGGTCTCCGGTGCGTTGCTGTGGTAGTCGAGGTCATCCTCGAAGCTCGCCACTCCCGCATTCAGCGCCAGGAAGCAGTTGGTTGGCGCGCGCCCCGGGGGCGGCGGCGCGGGGGCCGGATACCCGGCGCCCGGCGGGCAGCCGACGATCTCGAGTGGCACCGCGTCGTCGGTCTCGGACTTGCCGGCATCGAAGCGCAGGTCCGAGCGGAAGCTGTCGCTCGGTGTCCAGCGCATCGAGGCGCGGCCCTGCAGGCTCTTGTCGTGCGGGCCCTTGTCGCTGCCGTCGCGCAGGCGCATGTAGCCGTCCATGCCGGACACGCGCGCGGCGAGGCGGAAGCTGAGCGTATCGGACGCGGGCAGCGTCACGCCGCCCTCGATGTTGTATTCGCCATCATCGAATGCGTACAGGGCGCTGGCATTGGAGGAGAACTCGCTGCCCGGCTTGCGCGTGGTGATGTTCAACGCGCCGGCGATGGCGTTGGCGCCGAAGAACGTGGTCTGCGGACCCTTCAGCACCTCCACGCGCTCCAGGTCGAGCAGCGCGGCATTGGTGGAGCGCGACCGCGGACGGTAGACGCCGTCGGAGAACGTGGCCACCGACTGCTCGAAGCCGCTGTTGTTGCCCGAGCCGATGCCGCGGACATTGATGGGATTGGTCAACGTGCCGGTCGTGATCTTCACGTTGGCCAGGCGACTGGTCACGTCCTGCAGCGTCTTGATGTTGACGCGCTCCAGGTCCGCGCCCGACACGACGGACACGGCGACCGGCACGTCCTGCAGGCGCTGCTCGCGACCCTGGGCGGTGACGATCACTTCGGCCATCTCGCCTTCGGCGCTCTCCATGGCAGTAGCCGGAAGCGCCAGGACCGACAGCGTGCCCGCGGCAAACAGATTTCGCTTGATGACCATCAGATCTTCCCCCAGATGTGTTTTGTGCGGTTCCGCAGGAACCCGGAACGCGAGTCGCAGTGTAGTCAGCCCCTTCCCGCCCGCTTTCCCTGGAGCGAAGCGCGACTTTGCTGGCAGCGAACGCCGCCCGCCAAAGCCGCCCGCAGCGTTTGACCCGTTGCGAAGCCGCCACGCACACTGTTTGCCATTCCCACCACCGGAGTTCACGGCAATGACCCCGCGTTTCCTGGCCACGCTGCTGGCACTGTGCCTTGCGCCCACCCTGGCCATCGCGATGGATCCCACCGGATCCCTCACCGGCCGCGTGCTGGACGCCGACGGTGGATCCGTGCTGCAGCTGGCCGCGCCGGTCATGCTGCGCAACGAGGCCACCGGGGTCACTGTCACCGGCCAACTGGGCAACGATGGCCGGTACAGCGTGCAGAACATCTCCGCCGGCACCTATTCCATCGAGCTGCAGGTCGAAGCCCGCCTCTACAACCGCTTCCAGCGCACCGGCGTCGTCATCGAGGCCGGCAAGGCGCTGCAGCAGGACATCATGCTGCCCTGGGGCATGAACCTGGGCACGGTGGGCGATGACCCGCTGAAGCAGTCGGCGGACCTTCGCGCGCGGACACAGAACGTCGACGGTCCCTTCAAGCGGCTGGCCGATGGCAAGCCCGATCTGTCAGGCCTGTGGATCAACATCGGCGATGCGGTGACGCGGCCGCCGGTGCCGCTGCAGCCATGGGCACAGAAAATCGCCGACGAGCTGGCGAAGATCAAGCAGGACAACGCCGGCGCCTACTGCCTGCCGCAGGTGGGCGTGCCATCGCTGATGCACTATCCGCAGCGCTTCGTGCAGGGACCAGACAGGGTCGTGCACATGATCGAGGACATGGACCCCGGGTTTCGCCAGTTCCACATGGATGGCAGGAGCCACCCGGATCCCGACGCGTGGAATCCGGCCTGGTACGGGCACTCCATCGCGCACTGGGAGGGCGACACGCTGGTCGTCGACACGGTCGGCTTCAACGAGATCACGCCGGGCTTCGGCGTGCACTCCGAAGCGCTGCATGTCGTGGAGCGCTACACGCGCCTCAACCACGGCCGGATGCGCGTGGAAATGTTCGCCGAGGATCCCGAGGCCTGGACCGCGCCCCAGCGTCACAGCTGGACGATGGGGCTGGCCGAAGGCGCCGAGATCATCGAGTTCGTCTGCGCGGAAGGCTATGAGTCGCAGGCCATGAAGCGCGCACCCTGGAAAGGCCGGCCCTGAGCGAAGGACGCGCGGTCCCCCGATTGTTGTTGCTGCTGCTGGCGATGGCCAGCAGCGGCTTCGTGCTGCAGACCCTGAGCTTTTCGTTGCCGGCACTGGTTCGCGCCTGGGGCGTTGACGCGCCGGCGCTGTCGGCGGCGTTCACTCTGCACCTGCTCGGCATCACGGCTGGCGCCCTCGCGTTCGGCCGCCTCGGCGATCTGGTGGGCCGCAGGCGCGTGCTGCTGGGAGCCGCCGCGCTGCAGGGCATCGCAACCCTGGCTTGCGTTGCCTGTTCGTCGCCCAGCGGCCTGGCCGCAATGCGCCTGCTGGCGGGCATGGGCATCGGCGGCATCGCGGCCAATGCCGTCGCGCTGGCCGTCGACATGGCGCCCCGACGAGGCAGTTCACTGTGGACCACACTGGTGCTGAGCGGCGTCGCCGTCGGCAGCAGCCTCCCGGCCCTTGTCGTGCATTGGGGCGCGGCGCCGATGCGCTGGCAGCTGCTGTTCTGGATCGGTGGTGCCGGCACGCTGCTGCTGCTGCCCGTGCTGGCGCTGGCGCTGCCGGAGAAGCGCCAGCACACAGCGGCGGGCGAGCCGACTGACACCCGCGGCGGCTTTCGGGAACTGTTCGCGCCGCAGCGAGCATGGATCACCGTGACACTGTGGGCGGCGTTCGCTGGTTCCATGCTGGCCATGCATCTGGTTACCAGCTGGTTGCCGTTGCTGCTGGAGGCCGAGGGCCATGCGGCAACTCGCGCCGCGACGCTGACCGGCTGGATCCACGCGGCAGGCGTGGGCGCTGTATTTCTCTCGGCGCCGGCCTTCGCCCGCTTCGGACTCCACTGGCTGTCGGTGCTGCTGGGCATCGCCTTCACCAGTGCAGCACTGCTGGCGGCGTTCGGACTCGGCAATGGTGCGCTCGGCGTCCTGATGATCGCCTTCGGGTTTGGCCTGGTTGGCAGCCAGAGCGTGCTCGGAACCCTTGCCGGGCATCTGTATCCCGAGCGCTGCCGCTCCACCGGCGTTGGTGCCGCCATGGCGGCCGGCCGGCTGGGCTCCATGGTGGGGCCGCTGGCCGGAGGTGCGATGCAGGCGGCCGGTTACCCCGCGCGCAGCATGTTCACGCTGCCGCTATGGGCGATAGCGGTCGCGCTGCTGGCAACCGGGTTGCTCGCATCGCTGGCTGGACGTGCCGGCCGGAATCACACCGCCGGCAGCTGATCGGCCGGTATCCAGTTGCCGTGGATCTGCGGCGTGGCCTTGAACGGCAGCTGCACGCGCGCGATGGGACCGGCGGTGATGTCCTGGGTATCGAGCACCAGCACTTCCGATCGATTCTCCTTCTGGAAGTAGGCCGTGCCCATCAGGTAGCCATCGGCCTCCGGCGCGCCCTTGCGTCGCGGCGCGAACACCGCCTCATTCAGAGAAATATCCGGACCCGGGTTGTAGGTGCGATGGCTGCGTGCCTGGTGATCGAACATCGTCCAGCCCGCGCCCTTGCCCGGCGTGTTCGAGACCAGGAAGCCGTAGCGGTAGGGATCGACGTTGTAGCGATCATCCTGCCTCGACAGCGCCCCGGTCACGTCGGGGTACAGCACCTGCATGTCGAAGTTCGTGATGCGCTTCTTTGAAAGGTCCATCGAGAAGCGCCGGACCCGCGCCTGGCCCTTCACCGGATCGAAGCTGTCGTGCAGGTGCGGAAAGAACGGGAAGCGGTTGCCGTCGGCGCCATCCATGTCCCAGTAGAACCGGTCGCCATCGGACCACGAACCCATCGTGTGGTCGCTCATGTTCATCGGACCGGGGACCCAGCGGATGTCCTTGCCGTCACCGCCGCGACGCATCACGCCGAGCCATGGCTGCTTGGTGCTGTCCCAGGCCCAGTGAACTGGAGAGGCCGGGCTGTAGGCCATCGGGATCGCCAGGAAGGCGATGTGCCGCCGCGTGACGGCGAAGTCATGCAGCATGCAGCAGTACGGCGCATTGATCCAGGCGGACCACTTGAGCTGACCATCGCGCCCAACCGAGAACACGTTGATGTCGGTGCTGCCGAGGCCCGCGGCCTCGTAGCCGAAGGCGATCATCTCGCCGGTTTCCGGGTCGTTCTTGGGGTGCGCGGTGAAGGTCTGTGACGTCAGCGCGCCGCCGAAGGTGTAGTTGGCATCCAGCGTCTCGAGCGTGTGCGGATGGATGAGCGCCGGCGGCGAGTCTTCCTTCAGCGCGTAAAGCCGGTTGGCATGCACCCACACGTGGGTATTGTGGGATCCGCGCCGCACGTTCTGAACGCTCGGGTCGTCGCTGGCGCGATTGCGGTAGTAGCCGAACAGCGACCGGCGCGCCTCGTGCTGCGCCTTCCAGCGGTCATTCCTGACGTAGCGACTCGTGAAATCCACGTGGCCGTTGCGGAAGCGGAACATCGACACATGGCCTTCGCCGTCGAAGAAGATGTCGTCTTCGTACGCCTTGGGCTTGGGGTACTGCGCGTCCGGACCCACGCGATAGAAGGTGCCGTCGAGATCGAGCGGCAACTGCCCCTCAACCTCGCAGTCGTGCAACGTCATCTCGGCGCGGCTCACGCCGCCGGACTCGGAGCCACCGGCACCGAACTTGCCGCGCGCCTTCGGGAAATCCACCCCGGCCGCGACGGCTGGCGCCGCTGCGGCGCCCACCGTGACCGCCGCACCCGCGGCGGCACTGGCCAGGAAGCGCCGCCTGTCCTTCGATGCGGGGCCGCCCCGTTCGCCGGTCATCGTTGATTACTCTTTCTTGTCCGAGGCGTCGACGAGCGATGAGCCCGCGCTGATCGACCTGCCGTCCGCGAACTTGACGGCCTTCGCATTGATCAACGGCATGCCATCACGGGACTGGAATCCCTCGACGGTGACGCTGTCGCCGCTCTGCATGGATTTGCGGTTCCACCCGTAGCGCAGCAGTTTGTTGGGGCTGCCCAGTTCGACTTCGAAGTTGGTCACCTTGCCCTTGGCATCCTTCACGTCGACGAAGAAGCGCGCATGGGGATTGGTCCATTCGAGCTTGGTCACGGTGCCGCTGATGGTCAGCGGCTTGTTGGAATCGAACTGCGCGGCAAACGAATGGTGGGCGTCCGCGGGCAGGGCTGCGAACGCCAGCAACACCGCCGGAAGGAACCTGGACTGCGATTTCATGGTGGGCTTCTCCTCACAAAGTAATTTCATGGGCGCGCCCGCCAGGGGGCGCGTTTCGCGGACTGCGCCGGAGCGCCCTCCGCACAGACGAATTCGACGATCTCCGTGCCTTCGGCGAGGCCTGCCTCACGCTCCCTGACCCAGGGCGCGTTCCAGGCCTCGGGATCCTCGGCGGTCACCGTGATGCGCAGACGTCCACGGCTGGTGCGCGTGAATCTTTCGGTGACCTTCAGCGACTCGGAATGAATTCCGAATCCCGGTGTGCTCTCGTTGAAGCCGACGGTCTCGACGACCAGCGTGTCGCCTTCCCAGCGCCCGATCGAGTGGCCATACCAGGAAGGATTCCATTCATCCGGATCGGGATGACCGCGGCCGTCCAGGTGGATCTGGCGATGGCTGATCACCATGTCTTCGATCAGCTGCACGATCAGGCCCGGCGTCTGCACGAACTTGTAGGGATAGTTCGTCATCGTCATCAGGCCGGACTGAGGCAGGCAATACGCGCCGGGGTTGTCCTGGCGGATCTTGCGCCACTCGTCGTGCATCTGCTGCGCCCACGGCTGCATGGGTATCGCGCCGGCGTAGGAGTCGCCGAAGTTGACCCAGACGCCGGACAGGTCCGGCCTGCCATCGGCGGTTCGCGGCACAGGACCGTCGACGTTGCGGGTTTTCGCGCGCAGGTCCACGCCCTGCATCAACGGGTCGTCGCCCACCGTTCCCAGGTTCATACCCCAGGTGAGGGTCAGGTCCAGCGCTTCATTGCGCCCGGGCCGCACGACCACGCCGGCACGCTCGTAGCGTTCGAAGATGCGCGTGGGAAGCTCCAGAGCAAGAGTGTAGGTGCCCGGCACGATGGGCTCGATCCGGTAGCTGCCGTCGGCCCGCGCGCGGCCCACGGCGCGGCCCTGGGGTCCGGTCAGCACGATGTCGGCTTCCAGCCGCTCCACTCGCCTTCCGTCCGGATCTGACAACCGGCCCTCCAGCACGCCTGGCGCATCCTGCGCCGCAAGGGTCGCGCCCTGCGCCGTCAGTGCCAGCAGCGCAAGCAGGGTGAACTTTCCGGATATTCCACGCATGGCTTCGAGGATTTCACTGGATCGAGGGCGCCGGCGCTTTTCCGAGAGCGAAGTCGCGCTTGCATGCCGGAGAACCCGGGGTATCGGTCCCGGCACTCAGCCCGAGGGTCTGCCCTCGCGCACATCGCGCGGCGAGCACTCGTAGCGGTCGCGAAACGCGCGGCTGAAATGGGACACGTTGCTGAAACCCCATGTGAGGGCGATCTCGGTGATGGTCCGGTCGCGCAACGCGGGGTTTTCCAGCTCCTGGCGGCTGCGTTCGAGTCGGCGCGCCCATATGTACTGGTTCAGCGTCTGCGACTCGGATGCGAAAACCATGTGCAGATACCGCTTCGTGCAGTTCAGGCCCGCCGCGATCTGGTCCAGCGACAGTCGCGGATCCCGCAGCCGGCTTTCCGCGTAATTGCGGATGCGATCGCGCATGTCCTCGTGGGGCGAGGCGCCAGCGGGCTGCGCGATCTTCTCGTTCACCGCGATGTGGAACAGCCGCAGCACGATGTCCCCGAGTTCCTCGGCCTGGCGCGCGCCGAGACTGGGCAACTCGTCGAACAGTGAGTCGATCGTCTGGCACATCAGCGCGGCCACGCGCGACGCGCCGGTGAATGTCCGGCCTATCGCGAACCGCGGGTCGATGCCCAGCCGCACCTGCTCGCGCGGAATCAGGAAATGCACCTGTTCGCCGCCGGCCGTATGCCGCGAAACCCAGGGCCTGGGCGCGTCACACAATCCCCATGAACCCGCGGGCAGCCGCATCGTCCGACCCTGCTGCTCGAAATCGCACTGACCACGCTTCTGCACGGCGATCATCAGGTAGCCGGGGGTGTCTCCCGACATGGCAAAGGGATGGCGGACGACACACGACTTGTGCGCCGTGAAGTGTCCGATCTTCATCTGGCCTACATCGGCACTGTCGAGGGTTCCACCGGCCTGATCCGCGGCCGAGGCCTGCGGGCATTCCGAGAAACTGCGACGCCGGAACGCGCCCCGTGCCTGGTGATCGATGTTCAGCACAACTACCCCCCCCACCCCTGACGGTTGACCGCACTTGTTGGTGACGTTTGTTAATCACTCGATTAAAATGCGGTTCGCATCCAGATGCAAGGGGAAATGATTCGTGTCTGCAGTGCAACACCGGGACA
>Ga0075163_10008256_pt1 | contig 13749 bp, 19 predicted proteins | sample JI1023141ADNA_FD_71478 | JGI IMG/M metagenome (GOLD analysis project Ga0075163, IMG submission 71478) | Wastewater effluent complex algal communities from Wisconsin, to seasonally profile nutrient transformation and Carbon sequestration -... | ecosystem: Engineered > WWTP > Effluent > Algae...
CAAGTCACGCTGTGCGGTGGAATCTGAGTTAGTCATGGGTCGCCCTGGCCGCTACGCGTGTGTGCCGGAGTCGAGGAACGGTTCGTCCTTCTGAGCCAACCGCTCAGCGGTGGGTACCGCGATGTAGTCCTCCACCACCTCTTTGGTCTGGGCAGTCGCCTCGCCCAACGACAGGTGGGATGCATCGAACAACACCGAATCCCAGCCCTCGCGGATGCATTCTGAGATGACACCCCGGTCCGGGCAGTGGTCCAGGTGCAGTGACACCGGCGATCCGGAAGCTGAGGATACCAGCTTGAAATGATCCGATAGGCGCCTTGCGCCAATGGATTTCACTGTCTTCACAGATGTCTGGATGATGATCGGCGCTTTCTCTGCCTCTGCAGCCTCAACGGCGGTTCGCAATGTCAACTCATCAAAGACATTGAGCCCCAGGACGCCGTAGTGACCGGCCAGCGCCGCACTGACGATCTCGTTGAAAATGTTGCTTGCCAATTTATTTCGTCCGTTTCGAGGAGGTTGACCAGCGTCCGATACCGAAGGCGGCCAGCGGTACAACGCCCAGAACTGCCAGAACGACGGACACCAGTGGTAGATCGGATCTCTCTAGCGTGACCTCGGATCGCCACGCACCCAGCGAGGCCTTCACGACAATACGGCGGTCTTGGATATGGACACCGTCGACGGTTACGGGGAATCTCCCTACGGGCGACAAGACTTGCATGATCTTCTCCAGTGTTCGTGCCTCAGCGGAGGCGGCTGTCTATTTGACGGACGGTTTCGGTCGCCACAGCCAGCGACTCGTGATCTGTCTTTGGATCCGCCGTTGAAAAGCACTCGTAGACCGTCGGAGCGTCGGAGAACACGGCTCCCTCGATGTTGCGCATAGGAATTCGCCCGGCGGCCAGGATCACCGAGTCCGCGTGAAGCTCTACAGGACCGTCCGCAGTCTCGATCACGAGAGTGTGAAGGCGCGGAAAGCCAAGCACGGCTTTGGGAGTCGCCTGGTCGTATACCTGCACGCCTGCTTGCCATACACCTGTTCCCGGCCCGGCAGTCACCACGGTCACTCGCTCAGCACCCTTGCTCAGCAGCTTGCTGCTCAGGTGATGCGCCAACTCGCCGGCACCGATAACGACGGGTCGACGGCCAGGCAGTAAGCCGGCGTCCAGAAAGTGAAGGGCTGCTGATCCCGGCAACACGCCACTTCCTCGCTCACCACCGATGTTGAGCTCAGCTCGGGTTCGGGGTCGCGTTCCAGTCGCGAGAACGAGCGCTGTGATAGCGGTGCTGGTGGCGCCGTCGATACCCAGTGTCGACAGGCTTCCGTTACGGTATTCGACTGCCAGCGTGCCCAAGACCAGCTTGACACCCGCGGCTTGTGCCGCTTTGACCAGTGTCGCCGCATCGCGCTCAGGCTCCTGCCCCCCGGCCTGTGGGAGTCGTTCCACCAGAGTCACCGTCAACCCTCGTTCGGCCAGCATCCGGGACGCGTGAAGTCCACAGCGGCCACCGCCGGCCACCATCACGTCAGTCATTGGTGTTTCCCACCCCCAAGTCGGAGCCTTCTTCGTGATATGGGATCTGCCAGGGCTCATGGCCCGTGTAGAGCGAGGTGATGAACGAAACACCGGACAGACACGCTGAACCTTGGCACCGGCCCCATGTTGCGTGTGTTCGGCGGGCGACGCCGGCGATCGACGTCGCGGGCAAAGGCGATGACAGCGCTTGGTGAATATCAGCCGCAGTGACCTTCTCGCACGCGCAGATGACGGTGCGCCCGAGCGGGTCGGCGGCTGCGCGTGCACAATCCAGGTCCTGCCAGAGCGGGCTAGAGTAACTCAGGGTGCGAACAGGATTCGGCGCCGCATGGGTGCTAAGGCCTCGTTCCCAGAGCAGGGTGGTCACGTACGGGCCAATCCCCGGCGAAGCCGAGACGCCAGTGGAGCGAATTCCGGCGACTTGCAAGAGATTCTCGGCAGACTCCGACCATCCGATGCGATAGGTCGGATCGGAATTGGCGCGCACGCCGGCAAAACGTTTGGTCACATAGCTCAAGTCGATAGACGGCATCATGTCCATGCACCGACGCAGGACGGCGTCGAGCCCGTCCTCATCCGTTGACCGGTCGAGCTTGTCGTCTTGGTCTTCGGCTGTCGGTCCCAACAACACCGAGCCGTGCGCGGTGGGCAGCACCATCGGGCCGTGCCCAAGCTTCCCCGGGACCCCGGTCAGCATGCCCGGGACCTGGGCGCCGAATTCGCGGTCGAGCAACGCCCACTGTCCGCGTCGCGGCGTGACCGTGAACTCTTCGCCGCCGAGTGCGCGCGACACCTGGTCGGCACCGAGCCCGGCGGCGTTCACCACGAACCTGGGCCGGAAGGTTCGTCGTGAAGTCTCGACGGACAACACCCGGCCGTCGTCGTTCTTCGCGCTCTTGACCGGTTCCGAGAAGTAGAAACGGACACCGTTGAGCGCAGCCTGCTCGGCATAGGCCACCGATAGGCGCACCGAGTCGACCACGCCTTCGTCGGGGATGTGGAGGCCCGCGAGCGTTTTGGTGGACGCGTGCGGTGCCTCCTGAGACACCTCGTCCCCAGTCAGGAGATGGGCGTCGACCCCGTTTTTCTGGGCACGTTCGGCCCACTTCGGCAACTCTTTGACCTCGTCCTCGGTCAATGCGAGCATCGTGATTCCCACACGACGGAAGGCGACACCGAGATCTTCCGCGATCTTCTCCCACTGGGGCGCCGAAGCCAGGATCAGCTGCGCTTCCAGGCTGCCCGGGGCAGCCGACCATCCGCAGTTGGCCACACCACTATTGGCTTTGGACGTCTCTTCTCCGACGTCGTGCCATCGCTCAACCACGGCGACGTCGATGTCGAGGAGCGAGAGCTCCCGCGCGATCGATGTTCCCACCACCCCTGCGCCGATGATCAAGACGTCAACAGCGTTGTCTCGCAACGACAATCTGGCACCTCATTCGATTAAATCTTGGTCCACCCACTGCCCATTTGGACGTCCACCGAAGAATAGGATTAGCCGATATCAAAGGCCAAGGAAACGGCGTCGTATATATGCAAATGGCATATGACCGAGATCGGACCTCGGAATTACCAATAGGTGGACGGTAGCCAACGCGCACATTCACAGCGGGCAGGGTGAAGCGGTGGCCAGCTACGGGCTGGCGACGCCTCAGGTTCCAGATCCCTTGGCGATCGCTTCGGTGAGCAGCGCCTGGAAGTATCGATCAGCGGGTGCCTGGACTACGTTCCGCAATGTCACCGCACGGACATCCCGCTGGCCCCAATCGACCCCCGAGACCGTGAAGTCGACGAGCTCACCGCGCCGTCGCTCATCCGTAATGGCATAAATGGAAACGAACCCGATTCCGGTGCTCTGGCGAGCTACGCGCTTGATCGCGTCGATCGAGCCCATCTCCCACACCGCACCCCAACCCGGATCTGCCGTGTGCAGCCGCAGGGCTTGCGCACGGGTGCTCGAACCATGTTCCTGAACCAACAGTGTTCGAGACTTCAACTGGTCGAGGGAAACGCAGCCATCGGAGGAGATGTCGACTGCGCCGGGACTGCAGATGCCGACGATCTCGTCAGCGCCGATGCTCTCGGAGCGAAGACCGGGCAACTTGGACTCACTGCAGATGATGGCAAGAGTAATCCGCCCCTTGTTTAGCCACTCCATCACGGCTTCAGTCGAACCGACGGAGACCCTCACGGCGACGTCTGGGCAGCGGGCGATGAAAGACGCGACGACAGCGGGCAAGATGTAAGTACCTGGCACCGACGACGCGCCGACGGATAACACTCCCGATCGCAATCCGGCGCGCGCGGCCAGCGTTGATTCACCTGCAGCGAGGCTGGCCAGTGCCTGCGAAGCGCAGCGTGCCAGGATCTGGCCCGCGGGGGTCAGTACCAGTGACCGACCAGAACGTTCGGCTACGGGCTCGCCGGCTGCCGAGTTCAACAGACGTAAATGCTCGCTGGCCGAAGGCTGGCTGATTCCGATGGCAGCAGCCGCTGCGGAGAGGCTCGAAGCCCGATCCAGTTCGATCAGCAACCTCATCCGTGTGGAATCCCACACATCCATCAGTGTCGGCATGACGTCATAGTTCCCTAGTCGGGGCGACATGACCAGCCTGAATCGCTTTGAAGCGCCCGAACCGGCGCTGGCGTGAAGTCGATGAATCTCACGCTGCCTTATCACGCGCACGCCGTCGAAGCGGGCCGGGTCGGCGATCAGCACTCGCTGGCCTTCGGCCAGGACGGCGTTGTTGGCGGTGTTCCACGATACTGCCAAGGCTTCGGCGACGCCGGTGACGGTCAGGTGTTGGCAGACAATGGCTTTGAGCGCCCACTGCAGAGCGCTCCGGGATAGCTTGGCGCGTGGTTCGGCGGCGTTGCTGAGGTCTTGGCGCCACACACGGGCACAGCCGGCGCAGCGGTAGCAACGGATCGTGACCAGCAGTGTGGTGGGGCGCCCGAACGGCTCATGAGCCAGTTCTCGGGTGAGGCTGTCACGGGCACGGCCTTCCTCGCCGCAGCGGCGGACCAGCGGTCCTCGTCGGTGACTCGGCACGCCAGTACCGCGTGATCGGGGTGGACCTGCTGGCCGGTCACCTCCAACCCGAGGTCGTCGAGGCGGCAGAAAGTGGTCAGGTCAGCGCAGGCGAAGCCCGCTCGACCGGTAGCGTTGGGCACGTCGAGGTCTTTCGGATGAGGCGTGTAGGAACCTTCATCTTCGAGAGACCTCGACCCCTATCCGGCAGCGACGCGCCGATCACCTCTACACCCTCAACTGCGAAGAGCCCCTTTACCCGGCTAATCTTGAGCCTCCTGGCGACCGGTATCGCACCGCGCTCCTTCTATTCCGCCGAAAACGCAGAATCCAGGATTACCGCTCACTTTGACGGCCTGCCGGCAGATTTCGTCGCTGCGGCAGTTGCAGCACTTGGCTCACAGTTCGAAGAAGGGTTTCATTCGTACAACGTCGTCAACCCGCATGAAGACGCCGTATCGTTGGATGTCATCGTCGACTGGCTCATTGAAGCGGGCGAGCCGATCCGACGCATCGACCACTATGGTGATTGGTTTATGCGGTTCGATACTGCTGTCCGCGGACTGCCAGAATCATTACGGAAGTACTCCGTCTACACACTGATGGACGGCTACCGGCAACCGCAAACTGCGCTGAGCGGCTCAGCCGTCCCGGCGGATAAATTTGCCACAGCTCTCCGAGAATCGGGTAATGGCACCTCGTCCATCCCGCACATTACTCCGGGCCTCGTCGCGAAATACGATAGCGGACCTGAGGAAACTTGGCCTGGTGGGACTCGCGTGACCTACCGCTCGTTGTGGCAGTCACTGAGCTGATCATCCTGAGCGCCATCAACAAGTTGACACGGGCGAATAGAAGCAAGCCATTAGTTATATAAGGAGACGCAAATGATACGACCCGGAACTACTGCACTAATTACGGGAGCAAGCGGCGGCATAGGCGCAGAGTTCGCAGCACAGCTCGCTGATCGAGAGGTCGACCTCGTCTTGGTGGCACGTAATACCGATAGGCTCGCTGAAGTCCGCGACGTGCTCAACAAGCGCAAACCTCGCGTCCGTATTGATTTGATAGAAGCCGATTTGTCGACTCCTCAATCGGGAGCGGAGATTTCTCGGCAAGTAGCCTTACTCGACCGGCATATCGATGTTCTGATAAATAACGCGGGCGCAGGTATTCATGGTGATTTTTGACTCAGAATATTGAAACGCATTTAGCGCAAATTCAACTTAATAGTATAACTGTAGTAGACCTGACTGCGCGGTTCCTTCCGGGAATGGTGAAGGCAGGCCACGACCTTGTCATCAACATCGCTTCGACCGCCGCGTTCCAACCAACTCCCAGCATGGCGGTGTATGGAGCAACGAAGGCGTTTGTCCTCTCTTTCACCGAGGCTCTATGGCAGGAAACCCGCGAAGCCGGCGTCCGTGTGTTGACCGTATGCCCGGGACCAACCGAGACCGAGTTTTTCGCACGCTCGGGTGAGCAGTTCATGTCGGAAGCGCGACAGACGCCAAAACAAGTTGTAGACGCTGCCCTTAGTGCTGTTTCTAAGTCCACCCCTACCGTTGTATCGGGTGCACGGAACAGTTTACTTGCCTGCTGTTACCGCTTTATGCCAAGACGGGTCATGCTGAAGGTCACACAACGGATGATGAGGCCAGCAGCCGTTCACTAGTAACACAGGGGTGCGACCCGCGGCAACGAGTCGGGCAGGATTCCAATCAAGCCACCGAAGCAGGACCGGGCCGGCGTTGCCGCCCCCGATCGGATGGACAGATCCTCGGAAGAGCACCCTTCACGGGGGCCCGACGATTCACGAGTCACACCCAATCAGGAGGGCGACAGCGATCCTGTCAGCCAGCACAGGGCCAGCCATGCAAATACTTACAGACGGTTCACACTGCCCGAACACACCCCATAGCCAGGCCCGCAACACCAAAACACCGTGGGCTCCCGATGAAACCCCTTCAGTCCGAACGAACCCACGGGACTGGGACGTATTAACGACTTGTCACCAACCTCAAATGCCTATGCCGAACGCATCATCGTATCTACGAATACACTTTTGCTGAAAGCGCCATTTTCCATCCCTAACAGCATTAACACGGACGGCTCAAGTTGCTAGCCAAATCTGATCGCACCGGCGTGAGCGCGAAGAAGACTGCTAACCTGGGCTCACGGATCTGGAAGGGGCAAGAATTGCCTAGTGCGCGCACTGCCGACGGCTGGCTGCCGGAACAACGGAAGCGCGAACTACTGGCCGCCGGGCTTACCTTGCCCGCTTCAGTCCTTTGTCTGTACCTGGTGCGGGCGGTGGTTAACGTGCTGAAACGACGCCTGCCACCCAAGGTCGCGGACACGCTGTTCGCGCCAACTCCTCGAGAAACAGTCGGCCAGATCGGCGTCGATCCTGTCAATGTGCGGCAGCTCCTGGCGATCGCATTCCTGCTGTTGTACGGCCGCCATCTCTACCACTCAGTCCGAGGCTGGATTCGACGTAGTCGCCGTCGCAGCGCGCAATCTCTGGACAGCGTCGCAGTAGGCGATACCGAGTCCTACGATGGGCCTCAACCCATCTCGGACATAGAAGGCCTAGGCCGCGCGGAGAACCCAAATGGCTGATGACAAGAAGGCCGATGAAACTCGGCACACATCCGCCCTTGAGATTTTGCTGACTGGCGCCCTATCAGTTGTAGCGGGCAGACTCATTGGTAGGTACATCCTGGGCGAAGAGTGGATTCGACGCGCTGAACGAATCGATGCGCGCGCTGACGAACTCGCTGAAAAGCGAAAAGGAAATCGGCGCGAAGAAGAGGCGCTGCCACGATTCGAGGAAATGCTGGACGCCCGCCACAAAGGCTTACTGTCATTAACGATTCCAGACACACGGGCTGACACGTGACCGACGGCAGCCCTCAAGTTCCGCGCGCGTCCGTCACTGAACCGCGCGTCGGCGAAGCCCCATCACGACGGATGATGGAAGAACTCGACACGCACGCGCAGATCGAGGGATTCCTGCCTGCTGCGATGGTTCGCTTGATCGCAATCACCGACGAGGCCACCGCGACACTGGGCATCGAGGCAATAAAGCAAGCGAAGGTACGGCACGGCACGGCAGTTGACGAATCCGATGTGATCGCTGCCGATGCCAAACTCAACCAAACGGAACACACTTACCGAGTTAACCTCGATCTTTCGTCTGGCCGGTGGTTGATGTGTGTTCTGGGTGTGGCAAGTCGGTTGCGATGACGGGCGGCGTGGAGTTCCGGCGTTGCGTGTCGCCGGTGCTCCTGGGTCCTTGGTCGTCGGTTTGGTGAGTGTTGCTAGGCGGTTTGCATTGCAGTCCAGCCGGTTTCGATGAGGTCGCTCCATGGCCAGCCGCGGGGCAGACGCAGGATTCGACGCCGTCCTGTGTGGATGATCCGTCCGGCCACGGCCAGCAGTCGTAGGCGTAGCCGTTTGGGTTCCCAACGTCGGGCCGGGTGTGCGGTGAACGCCAGGACTTGGGTCCAGACCAGCAGGTCAGCGGCCAGCAGGGTGATTTCGAGCCAGAGCTGATTCTGGTCGAAGCCGTGAAACGGCAGGTTGGTCAGGCCGGTGTCTTTGAGGTTGCGGATACGGTCCTCGGCACGAGCACGTTGACGGTGCCGAACTTCCAGATCGGCGATCGACCAGCCTCGGGTGTTGGTCGCAAAACAGGTGATCCGCCACCCGTTGTCGTCGGTCAGGCGCAGCTGGGCGCCGGGATGGGGCCGTTCACGGCGAGCGATGACCCGCATCCCTGCCGGCCAGCCGCGCAGTGTGTCGGGCAGGTAGCGGGTCAGCTCGGCGACCTGGGCACCCTCGCGCGGTGCGCCATCGCCGTCGAGGGCAGCCCGCCACGCCTGGGGCGGCACCCGATTGAGGGCTTCGACGATCGGGGGCATGCCGTAGAACCCGACGCTGTACTGCAGTTTCAGGTCGGTGATGTGGTGCAGGAAGTCTTTGACCCCACCGCCGGTGTCAGTCCGTACCAGGACCTGGGCACGCTCATGGTCGGGAAGCTGCGCCAGGGCGGCGTCCAGGACGCTGATGTGGTCGGCTGCACTGTTGGACCCGGCTGAGCCGGGTCGCAGCAGGCCTGCCAACGCTTCGCCGGATCCGTGGCTGCCGTGGTCGACGAACGCCAGCATGGGGTGAAACCCGTACCCGTACTTGAAGGTTGGTGTTGCACCTTCTTTGTCGCTGTGGGCGGTCACCAGGGTGGCATCCAGGTCGATGATCACCTGGTTGCCCGCGCCGGGCAACGGTCGTTGACAACGCCAGACACGCTGACGAGCAAGTGCCCGCGCGGTGCGGATCGCCGTGAGAGCAGCATCGACATCGTCGGCGAGTGCGGCGATCAGTCGGGACACGGTGGCATCGGAGGCGACCTGCCCGAACAGCTCGGGCTGGGCCCGGACCACCGCGACATCAGCGGCGCAGTCACCGCCGAGAGCGACTGCGATCGCCATATCAGTCAAGACCTTGGCCGGGTCGTGGACCGCACGCGGTGCTCGCCACGGCGCTAATGCCGCTGACATGGCCTTTTCAAGTCCGGAGCAGTGCAGAGTCCGGGCCAACAACAGCCCGCCGGCCGACGACACCAGCGACTCGCGACTCGAATCCACCACTACCGAACACACCGCGCTACGCTTCACCTACGGAGTGCCTTTCCTCTTGGCGAACCTTGACCCTTAGCAAGTCAATGTTCTCAACTAGGACAGGCACTTCCGTGCATTACAGGCCCGCGTCACCGGCCAATTCATGAAACGTCGAGGTTAAGGCGTGGTTCTTCGGTATCGGCGGCATCCTCATCGGCGCGGGGCTGTCCGCCGTGCCGAGCGTGGCATTGACCAATCCCATGGAACACCGCGCGATTTGGTGGGGTGCGATAGCCGTCCTGTTGATCGCGGGGGCCATACTTGCGCTAATCGGCTTCCCCAGAAAGAAGCCAAGATAGGTCAGCCTGCCGTCCGCAGAGGTACGGGTCCTACGCGATCAGCAACCTGCTGCGTGTCGCCGCCCTGCGATAATGCGACCCAACACGCCAAGTCTGGTGCACCGTCGCGGTGGCGGTAGCGATCCTGGTCACGGTGGTAGACGCTGGGTCGACCACACCACGCGCACGGCTCATCGAATACTTCCACGCGGTCACCAGCTGACTGGCGGGCCAGAACTTCTGTGCGGTTCATCATTCCAACTTTCATCGTCTGGGCTCGACCCGACCTCTTCGCGCCACCAACGGGACGCAAAGAGGCCGGGGAGCCGTTCCCGCGCGCGGTCAACGCAGCGAAGCCGACGCGCGGGAGGTCCTATTACGCCGCGGTCGGAACGTTCAACAGCCTGAACGAGTTTGGCGTGAGAACATCGGAACCTGTTCTGAACCAAGCGAAAAGCCCTCTCTGGGCGGTTGGCCGCCTGTTGGGACCCATCAGGTGTGGGACGACCTCGACCGTGGTGCCGATCCGGTCGGCGATCAGGAATCGGGACCAATCACCAAGCGCCAGAAGGTAGTTGTTCTGGGTCGCAGCGGCATTCACAGTGCCGTCCATGTCGCTGATCTCATGGATGCGCCTGCCGAGTAGGGTCGGCACCTCGTTCTGGAGCGAAGGGTAGAGCAGCGCGCCGGATGCGGTCTCAGCCATCCGCAGCTTGTTGATGGTCGACAGGTTGGCCGCGAACGCCGAATTGGCCTGCGCACGCGGCGGCAACGCGTTCTGCAACTTCACCGGATCACCGTTGTCCAGCACCTCCGACCCATCACCGGCGACAACCACCGAGCTACCCGCTGCGGCCAGTGCCGTGACGAAGCCGGTCGGTTCACCGATACCGCTGCCGGTCGCAAACGCAACCGACCACAGTGCGTCGATGCTGTCCATCATCACCCGTGAAATCTCGGAAACGAAACCGGGGCTGTCCATTTCGACCTCGAAAGAGTATGGAACGAAGCAGTCGCCCTTGTACACCGGCACGGTCGGCTGCCCGAGTGTCGGGCTGTCATCGTTAGCCTCGGTGGCTTCCGGTGCCCACCGAGCAGACGCCCCGGCGGTAGACACGCCTTTCCAGATGTCACCGGTCACCTGAACAACACGCGCAATCTCACGGATCGGGTTGCGGAATCCATTGCTCGACAACATGATAGCGGGATCGAGATGGGCCGGGATCAAGAATCCGCCGGCCGTGTCGGTCGTGGACATTGCCCGATATTCGTTGACCTCGTGCACCCGGCGCACCGCCTCGACCTCGGCGGCGCTGAAACGATCACGCGCACCCTCGGGGTCGGCCAACTTCTTCTGGAACGCCGACAAGTAGTCGGGCGAGCCTGCGGCCTCGACGTAGCGAGCGGTCCAGCTGCGCTCTGGCGCGCTACCGGTGCCGAGCAGACGCTCAAAGATCCCGGCCGCGTCGGGCTGCATGGTGCCATCGCGTGTCGCCGCGTCCAGCGTGCGCATCGCAGCTGTCCGCTGACCGCCGAGCACGCGGTCACCGTGTGACCGATCATCGTCGGGAACGTAGGAACCCAGGCGGTCCTCACCACCGCTGCCAGCCATGGTGCGGATCTCCGCTCCGGCCAACGACCTCCGCCCACCGGTACCCGAAAACCGCGCCTTCTGCTCCAGGCGCTCGCGGTGCGTCTCGACCTGATCGAGTTCGGCCTGTAGCTCTTCGATCTGGCTCTCATCGCTGCGACTCAGGCGGGTCTTGCTGTTGGTTAGCTCGGTGATCTGTGCTCTGAATTGGGCGGCGTATCCGACGCACTCACTGTGTGTCAGACCTGCCAGTGCCTTGTTATCGAACATAGTTGTTCTCCTGCGATTTTGGGGATAGCAACAGCGCGCCTTGAGCTTCCGGCGATAGGACCGGAAGCTCAAGGGCGCGAAAAGGAATCAACTGCGAAGTGGAACCACTCAGAACGTTCGGGCTTCTCGTAACCGGGTTGCCGACCAGCCGCAGTGTGTGGCACCGGTATTGCGCGAACAGTGGATCGTGCCGTCTATGCTAGCAGCGGAAATCGTTGCCTGGCAATAGGGTCGGCAACATCCTGTACCGGCCCCATCTCAGGTGTCGAAAGCCATCATCACGCGGTCGATTCGGCGCTCCACGATCGCAGAGTTGAACCGCAGCGCAGCGGCGGCCTTCCGCATCTCGAACGCGACTTTCTCTGCCTCCTGGAGACAGGAGTGCAGCCCCATCGGCTGGCCAGCGTCATCAGTGAGCAAAGCCTCGTCACCGCTGTCGCGGAACCCGTTCGCTAACTGCACCAGTAACTCCCATTGCGTGCACCAATTTTCGATGGAGAAAGCGAACTTGGGCCTCCAGTCGCCTCGGAGCCCCAGAACATCGCGCACGCGGTGCCACTCGGCCAGCCCTTCGTCACCCAGTAGCCCCGGCGGCGGCTCGATGCCGGTCATGAAATCGCCCCCGCCGCGAACGGATTCTGGCCGTCCACCGCCGACGGGTCGTCTGCTGACAGCCGTTGCAGTGCGCTCGGTGTGATGCCGAACTCACGAGCCAGAATTAGGAACTCCCGCGCGGCTTCGCGCTGATCGCGCACCAGCGGACTGAGCACGACCACACCGGACGGCCTTTTCACCAGCCGACCCGCTTTGCCGATCCTGTCGCCAAGAATCTTCCAGGTGGCGTACGCCTCGCACAGCATCTCCAGCGCGGGACCGTCTGAAACCTTCAGTGCTCCAGTAACTTCCAAGTCATCAACCACTATGTCCCACAACGCGGATGCCTTGGCGGACAGATCATTTGGCTTCTCCGGTGCCTGCCGAATATGCTTGGGATCGTTGCGCACCCGCCGCCCGCCGCTGTCGCGCCCCTCGCCGGTGCCGTTGAGTAACTTCAACGCGCGAGGTCGCGGTGCTGGTCCTCTAGTTCCCATATCGGAAGTCCTTACCTTGCAACGAGTCCCGTTTGCCCATCGTACACCCGGCCAAATGCGCAGGTAGGCGATGGTTTCCGGCAGAAAATTTGATGTGAAACTTGACGGCATTCACGGCGAGACGCGGGGCGCTGTCCCCTTGGGTCGCCACTTGCGTCCCATACCCTACCCCCCGGTCGTCCACGTGCCAGTCATGTTGCAGCGCAGAGTGTTTGGAGTTCGCAGGTACTTCGGAAAGTGTTGTAGCGCTACGAGTTTGGCGACTCGTCATCGGTCTAGGTCCTTGGCCTTGCCCTGCGCCGCATAAGAATCCGCAAGCGCTATGAACAGTTGGGCGATAACATATCTCAGTTGATTGGTGCCGAGCTTATCCATGTGAACTTCGAGCGCTGTAACCATCGACGGCTTTCCGCGACGGGCGGCAGCGATGATGCGACGGGCGGCAGTGTCGGCATTGGCCGTGGCCGAAGACCTGGTCATCAGTCGTCCTCGTCGTCGGGATCGGACCAGGGTAGGGCTGCGGTGTCGAACTCAACGAGCAGGTCAGACCATTGGTTGAGGAACCATTCTGCGGCTGCGAGTTCGTCGGCGTCGGCCCGATGCAGGTGTAGTCCCATTTCTTCGAGCTGGCGCACAACGTTGGGCCGGTGTGAACGCCACGGCGGGTCACGGTGGGTGTCGAGCAGAGCAGTGGCTACCCGTTGTGCGAGCAGCGTCACCCGCATGCGTGTGCGGGCGAGGTCATCGGGGTCTGGGGTGGTCATCGTGGGTGTCCTCTCGTGATGTGGTGAGTCGTCGTCTCTTGGCTGCCCATCGGGGCGTGCCCGGTGTCATCTATCGGTCGGGTGCGTGATCGAGCGGGAGGCGACCGCTGGGGGCCGGGAATCGTCATCGCAGCCGGACCCCGGCATCGCCGCGCGCCTGGTAGTCGAGCCACCATGGGCATGTGTCGTCGTGGGCGACTTCGGCCTGCCAGATGCCGGGCGCGGACTCCACCATCGTCACGTCGGCATCACAGTCGGGACAACGGATCGCCGCGACCATGGCTGGCGGCATGCTGGCGTTCTTCGGACGCTGGTGACGTCGCCGGTCGCGCCTGTTCATGTCGGCCCGCCAGTGGTCGGGTACGACGTCGGAACTAGTGGTATGTCCTGCAATTAATTGGTGATTTGTTGGATATGATTCTGACTGTGAGAAAGCCCGTGCCTGCGCTGGAGATGTCTGCTGGACAACGTGAAGTGCTCGAGTCGTTGGCTCGGTCG
>Ga0075163_10008257_pt1 | contig 13747 bp, 6 predicted proteins | sample JI1023141ADNA_FD_71478 | JGI IMG/M metagenome (GOLD analysis project Ga0075163, IMG submission 71478) | Wastewater effluent complex algal communities from Wisconsin, to seasonally profile nutrient transformation and Carbon sequestration -... | ecosystem: Engineered > WWTP > Effluent > Algae...
TTCACGAACGTCGTCGCGGTCGAGAGCTTCCCGGACGCCGCGCGCGCTCTCGGGATCGAACCGACGAGCGTCGTAGACTCACTCGCGGCGAGGATCGCGACGAACGCGCCGCGGCCGAGCTTCGTGCTGGCGAACCCTCCCCGCGCAGGCCTCGGCGAAGCGGTCTGCCGGTCGCTGATCGCGATCGCGCCGGACCGGATCGCGATCATGAGCTGCCATCCGGGCTCGCTCGTACGCGATCTCACGACGCTCGAAGCCGCCGGCTACGCGCGGACGAGCGTCTCGTGGTTCGACACCTTGCCGAACACGCCGCACGTCGAGGTCGTCGTCCGACTCGACCGCGTCGTCTGACGACCGGAGCTCAGGCGACGCCGTGGAGCGCGCCGTAGTTCGCGCGCAGATGCCGCATGAGCGGCTCGATGCCGAGCGGCTTTCCGGTCGCGCGCTCGATCAGCTGCGCCGGATCGTACACCGCGCCGTGACGATGCAGTCGGTCGATCAGGAACGCGCGCAACCGGTCGAACTCGCCTGCGGCGATCGCGGTCTCGAGGTCGGGCATCGCCGTCGCGGCCGATTCCCATAGCTGCGCCGCCAACATGTTGCCGAACGTGTAGCCCTGGAACGAACCGCCGATCGTGGTGCAGAACCAATGCACGTCCTGGAGCACGCCTTCGCGATCGTCGGACGGGGTCACGCCGAGGTCGGTCGTCATCCGGGCGTTCCAGGCGTCGGGTAGCTCCGCGACCTTCACCGCTCCGTCGAAGAGGTCCTTCTCCAGACCGAAGCGGAGCATCACGTGGAGGTTGTACGTGACCTCGTCGGCGTCGGTCCGGATGAGCGATCGGCCGACGTGACGCACCGCGTGCACCATGCGTTCGACGTCGACGTCGTCGAAGGTCCCCGGCGCGGCGCGCTTGAGCTCCGGGAGGAAGCGGGACCAGAACGCCGGCGAGCGGGCGACGAAGTTCTCCCAGAAGCGACTCTGGCTCTCGTGCACGCCGGAGCTCGCGCCCTCGCCGAGCGGCGTGCCGTCGAAGGCGAGGTCGATGCCCTGCTCGTAGAGCGCGTGGCCGACCTCGTGCACCGTGCTGAAGAACGCCTCGCCGAAGTCGTCCTCGCGCACGCGGGTCGTGATCCGGACGTCGCCGCCGGAGAGCCGGGTCATGAACGGGTGGTGGGTGAGGTCCATGCGGCCGCGGTGAAAGTCGTAACCGAGCTGCTCGGCGACGCTGCGCGCGAACTCGAGCTGAACGTGCGCGGGAACGGGCCGCGCGAGGATCGACGCGTCGAGCGGCTTCGCGGCGGTGATCGCCTTCACGAGCGGCACGAGCTCCGCGCGGAGCGCGTCGAAGAGCGCCACGGTGGACGCGACGGTCGATCCGCGATCGTTCTCGTCGATCAGCGCGTCGAGCGGATGGTCGACGTAGCCGAGAGCGTCTGCGAGCCTTCGGGAGAGGTCGAGACCGCGTTCGAGCAAGGGGCGCACCGACGCGAAGTCGTTCGCGGGGCGCGCGTGGGTCCAGGCGACGTACGCCTCGGCCGAGTGCTCCTTGATGGCACGCACGAGCGCGGCCGGGACCTTCGTCGCCCGTTCGTGCCGCTGACGCGCGCGGCGCACGAGAGCTCCGTCCACGTCGTCACGCGACTCGAGGTCGCGGCAGGCGGACAGGAGATCCCGCATCGTCGACGAGGCGCGCTTGGCGTGGGCCATCTCCGAGACGAGCGCGAGCTGGCGACCGCGCGCGGCGGCGCCGCCGTCCGGCATGTAGGTCGCCTGATCCCAGTCGAGGGCGGCGGAGATCGAGTCGAGATCGCCGATCGTACGGAGCTCGTCGCGGAGGAGGTCGATGGCGGACACGGGGCCTCGGGGGAGACGAGAATCGGGGAGGACGGGGCGACTGGGGAGCGGGGATCATGCGCCCGCGTCGAGATTCGTGCACGTGCACGTGCACGATTCGCACGTGCACGCTCACGTCCTGTCGAGATCACGAGCACGAGCACGAGCACGAGCACGTGCAGGTGCACGTTTCGCGAGCACGAGGCACGCGAGACGGGCACGCGAGACGGGCGCGGGCCGCGGGCACGCGAGAGGGGCGCGGGTACGGTGTCGCGACGAATGCAATCGTGGGATGCGTGGGGCCGGCGTGATGAGCCTGCGACGGACCCACGCGCCTAGCGACCTTCTCCCCGGACGACGCGACGAAGGTCGTCGAGCACCTGGACGAGTTGGGGCGAGGGACCGTCGATCACGCGCCCGTAGCGGATCGGATCGAGGTCCGATTCCGGGAGCATCCGTTCGAGCATCTCGATCGCGTCGGCGCGACGCGCCAGCCTGTGGCCCCCGATGAGCTCTACGATCTCCGCGATGGCGTGCAGGACGATCTCGGCGTGTTCGTCGTCGCTCGTTCGGAGCGCGGAGGTCCGTTCGGTCGTCCGCGACGGGAACCACCGGTCGAAGCGGGCTTCGAGCGCGCGCGCGTCTCGCTCGATCATCTCGTCGTGCGCGAGCACACCCGAGATCGAAGGGCCGGGAAGGAAATCGACCTCCATCGCCGCGATCGCGAACGCTTCCTCGTCGAGACGTGCGTCGTCGAGGCGCCCTACCTCGGTCGCGCGCTCGATCGCGTCGAGCTCGGCGAGGAGTTCGCCGATCTCCTCGCGGAGTCGCGACCCCTCGGACGTCGCGAACTCCTCGATGGCGTCACGATCGAAGAGGTAGGGCGACGCTCCTCGGTCGTCCGCCTTCACGATCGCGCGAATCTCCTCATCGTCCAGGAATTGGTAGAACGTGAGGCCTCCGGCGGCGCGCTGCTTCGCGACGATCCGCTGCAAGATCACGTTCTCCTGGCCTAGCGCGATCACGCTCACGCGAACCGGCAGCTCCGGGATCGAATTCCTCGCGGCCTCGAGCCGCGCCTCGTCGATCCGCGAGATGCCGTCGGTGACGAGCACGATCTGCGCGGACGCGAGCTCGCGATCTTCGTCGACGGCCGCGCGGAGGTCTTCGAAGCACCGGACGAGGGCGCCCTCGATGTCCGTGTCCCCTCGCTGCGACTCCGTGACGATGCGTCGCATCGCCCGGATCGCAGAGGGCGCGTCCGCGATCTTGTGGATCGGCCCGACGTTCGCGTTGAAGTACCGATAGAACAGCACGACCCGGGACCGCCCCGGTGCGGCGGTGTGTCGCCGCATGACCTCCGAGAGCTCCGTGAGCACGAGCGCATCTCGCACCTGCGCGCGCGCCTCGACTTCCTCGACCACCATCGAACTCGACCCGTCGAGGAGGAGGAATCGAATCTCGGCGGTCCGCGTCGGGGCGATCTCTCGTACCGACTCCCGGCGCGCGAATCGTCGAGCGAGGAGTCGACCGCTCGCGAGATCGTGGAGCACCGTGCGCGGATCCCCGATGAAGGCGTTCGGCAGGTCTTCGACCGAATCGGAATGCTCGACGAGCATCGTCTGTTCGGGATGGCGGACGACGCGAACGCGACCCACGGTCGTCTCCGTCATGGCCAACCGATCGCCCGCACCGACCTCGAGCGTACCGGTGACTCCGAGCATCGTTCGGATCATCCGCGCGAGCGCGAGCTCGTCGACACGTGCGGGAACGGGAGCCCGATCGCCCTCGCGCGCCTGCTGGTCGGACTCGACCACGAAGGCCTCGCGAAGCGCGTCGAGCGCGCTCGTTCCGTACGTGTCGCCGAACGAACGCGCCTCGTGCTTCCTCCGTGTCGACACGCTCTCGACGTCCTCGGCGCGTCGGAGCAGACCGAGTGCCTTCGCTACGGGCACCTCGACATCCTTTCGCCCGGAAGTCGTCGCGTGATTGTGCATCGTCGCGAGCGCTGCGACGAGTCCGTCGACGTCGCGTCGGGCATGCGCGGATCGGGCCTGATGTACGAGCGTCGCATGCTCGTCCACGCCGGCGGCGCGCGCGCGATCGATGCGCACGATCTCGCGCATCACGAGGCTACGGTGGGGGAGTACGGCCCGTCGCGTGTCGGGATCGGCCGCTTCCAGGTCGAGGAGCGTCCGCTTCGCGGCCTCGAGCAACCTCCTCCTCCGCGCAGGGACCCGGATCTCTTCGAGAGCAGCACGGACGACGGCCTTCGCGAGCTGGACCTCGATCTCCCGGCGCGGCGACAGGACGGCGACCGTCGGGGAAGGACCCGGGCGCGTGACGTCCGTGAAGAGATACGACAAGGACCGGGCTCCCCGCGCACGGTCGCGGACGTCCTTCGCGGCGCCGAGCGACTCTGCGCGGACGAGGAGCGCGTGCGTCCGCGCGAGCCCGTCGAAGTGTTCGATGCCGATCGTGACGCCCGCCGCGAGACGCGCCTCGCACGCGGCGACGTTCCGGCGGAGCTCGACGCGCGCAGCTTCGAGCAACTCGGATGGATCCTCGTCTCCGTCGTGGACGCGGAGTGCCGAGACGAGTGATCGGAGTGCGGTCCGCTCGATCGCGAGCTCCGGGAGGAAGACACGACGCACCGCCGCGACGAATCGCCCGACCGCCGACGAACGAGGACGTGGGCGTGCGAGCGCCTCGACCCGCGCACCCAGCGGGATCTCCGAGTCGACCGTCACGGCTGCTTCGAGCGGTCGAGGACGTCGGACCATGCGAGGTCGGCGCGCTCGCGCGCGAACGCGTCCACCCGCGAGCGTACGGATTCGTGGAGCGATTCGGCGCGCGCGACGAGGCGCTCGGCGTCGGCGGCGTCCGGACCGAAGAGCTTCGCCAGCGTCCGCGCCTCGAGCGCGAAGCGGAGGAGTGCTCCGTCCTCCCAGACCACGCGTACGAAGTTCGAGTGCCGGATGTCGGACACCGACGCGTCGTCCGGCCGTAGTCGCGTCCACCACTCCGAGAGCAGCGACAAGGCTCGGTCGATCCGCGCGACGTCGGCCGCGACGATCTTCTCCCGCGTCCCCGGAGGGAGCGTCGCGAGCACCTCGACGACACGAGATTCCGCCTCACCGGGCGTCGCGTTCCCGAGCACGAGGTCCGGCGCCGATCGGAGCACCACGTCGGCGAGCGTCACGGCGTTCGAGCGCCGGTGCTCCCCTTCGCGAAGAGCCGCGTAGGCCTCGGCGCTCGGAGGCAGATCCGAGGGCGGCGACGCGACCCGTTCGGTCGCGAGCAACACGTCCGCCGTCCACCTCACCCAGTCTTCGGGAGACACCGTGTCGGCGACCTCGGCTTCGAGCATGAGTCGCTGGAGCGCGCCAATCTTGTCGACGGCAACCTTTCGGTCGTCGACAACGAGCTTCGCGAAGGCCGCCGAGAGAATCGACCGCATCCGCTTCCCCACCACGCGGGACCGGAATCGCGCGCCGCCGCCGAGATCCGTCAGGCGCTTCTCGACCATCGCGAGCTCGGTGAGCGCCGGCTTCAGCGCGCTCATGATGATCGTGACGTCGTCGATCCCGCCACGAAACGTGTTCGCGATGCGGTTCGAGGTCGCGTCGTCCCAGAGGACGACGAGCTCTTGCTCGGCGCGGTCGACCGTCGTCTTCCATGCCGCTTCGGTGGCTTCGACCCCGTCTGCGCCCTTGGCCAAGAGGCGCTCGCGGCGCTTCGCGCGCGCCGTGAGCGCGGCGAGTCGCTCGCGCGCCCGCTCGAGCGCAGCAGGTGATTCGTTCGAGAGCCCGAAGGGATCCGCACCGCCGGGAAGGGGCGCGACGCGGTACGACTCGTCGAGGACGGCGATCGCGCGCCCGCGCAGATACCGAGCGATCGGACGGCCCGGGACGCCGAGGACCTCGAGCGAGTCCGCGAACGACGCCAGCGTCTCTGCGACGGCCTCGGGCGAGGAGCTCCCTCCGTCCTTCGGACTCAGCGCGGTCGCCACCGCGATCGCGACCAACAAGGATCGTGCGCGCGTCAGGAGCTCTTCGGCTTCGCGCTCGGAGATCCTCCGTTCGCGCGCAGCGTTCACGATCGACTTGATCCCCTCGAGCACGACCGACGGCGACGACGATGCGAGCGACAACGCGAGCTGCGCGCTCGCCTTGGACGAGGGGGCCGTCTCCGGGCTCGGGACGCTCGGCGAAGGCGTGGGTGTCTCGGGGCGCCGCGTCGGCGCGGGATTCGGCGCCGGGAGTGAATCGAACGCGCGATCGAAGAGCATCCTCTCCGTCTGGAGGATCTTGAGTTGCCGACGTTCGCGAGGATCTCGCTCGTTCTCGATGAGTCGGTCCACGACCTCGATCGCCGGCCCGGAGAGCGTGAGGTGGAGATAGAGCATCCGGAGGTCGTCGGCCTCGACCACGCGCTGCCGCGCCCTCGGCTCGAAGATCGAGCGATGAATCGCGATCGCGCGCAGGATCTCGCCCGCGCGGACGGCCGTGCGCGTCGAGACGTAGCGTGTGGGTATGAAGGACGGATCAGCGCGCGTCGCCTTCAAGACCTCTTCGTCGAATCGAACGAGGAGCAACGCGAGCCGCTCACAGATCTCGTCGGGCACGACCACCGAGCCCGTCGCCTCCTGGAGCGCGTCGACGTCCTGCACGCTGAGCTTCGCCAGCAACGAGGCCCGTCCGCTCCCGCCGACTTGTCGCTTCAGCACCGAGGAGAGCGTGTCGTCGCCTGCGAAGCCGCGGGGCACGAAGCCGGCGAACGCGATGCGGTCGACGAACGCGAGCAGTGTCTCCCGCGAGTCCTCGAGCACCTCGACGAGGTACCGATTGCTCGTCATCAACGCGCACTCGATCTGGCCCTTCACGACCTTCGTGCCCTGCTTCAGTTCGCGCTCCTGGAGCACGTTGAGCGCGTCGCGCAGCAACATGTCGCGACCGTCGAAGATCTCGTCGAGGAAGGCGTGGACCGCGCCGAGCATACCCTCGTCGGTGAAGTGTTCGCTCCGGCCGGTCGCCATCAACGTCTTGAAGTCGACCGGACCGACGAGATCCGTACGCACGGTGCTCTCGCCGATCTGCCGCGAATAGAGGCTCGCCTGCCCCGTCGTCTCGTCGAGTATCCGTGCGAACACAGCGGACGCGAGCTGACTCTTCGCCGTCCCGGGAGGCCCCGCGAGCAACACGTGCTCGCGGGCGAGCAGCGCGAGCGAGATCTGCCGCAGCACGTCGGCTCGCTCGGCGAACGTACCGTTCAGCTCGTCGAAGAACGCCCGGTAGCGAATCGAGGCGGGTTCGTATCGATGTGCGTCCGAATCCATCGCAGGGGTTCTAACCGATCTGGGCCCGCATATGTGACCCTCGCCACCTCGATACGTCAGCTTCCACGGTCGGCATAGGGCGTGAGCGTGCACGTGCACGTGCACGATTCGCACGTGCACGCTCACGTCCTGTCGAGATCACGAGCACGAGCACGAGCACGTGCAGGTGCACGTTTCGCGAGCACGAGGCACGCGAGACGAGCACGGGCAAGTCGTCACGACGCACGCGCTCGTCGCGCAGGGGATGGGCGACGACGACGGAGCTGCGAAACCCTCGCGCACCGTGTTCGTCCATCCCCTGCACGTCTCGCGTGCCTCGTGCTCGCGGGACCGTTCACGTGCTCGTGCCACGTGCTCGTACACGAGGGAGTTCGTCAAAGACGTGAGACGTGAGACGTGCACGTGAGACGTGAGACGTGAGACGTGCACGACTACTCGCCGCGTCCAAGTCGCTTCGGCGCTCCCCCGCTCCCCCCGTTCGTCACCGGCCTGTGCAGCACCAACTCCCTCCCGGCCTCGCGTCCGCGCGTGTACCCGTCCGCGTGCGCCCTCCCCGACGTCGTCACCGTCCTCGTCCGCGGGTGCCGCTTCCTCACGTGCGCATCGAGCCCCGGATCCCCGGCCCACACCAGCCCGGTCGCGTCCGACTGCTTCTTCTCGGCCTCGAGCTTGTCGAGGAATCCACGCATCACGCCGGAGTAGAACGAGAGCCGCTCGCGATCGGCGCGGAGGCCCGTCTTCGCCTTGTGCTCCTTCCAGAGCCGCGCGGCCGCCGCGCGCAGGAAGTCGTAGACGTAGCTCGCCATCTGCACGTTGGTCTCGGTGCCGATGATCTCGAGCACCGATCCCGACTTGCCCTCGAGCGGCCGGTAGACACTGACGACGATCGCGTCGACGAAGAAATGATCCGAGAGGATCCGCGCGAGCCAGCGTTCGTGATCGGCGCGACGGCCCGTCGGCTCGCCGAGGTGCGCGTGCACGTAGCCGCGACGCTCGCGGGACGCGACCTCTTCGAGGTTGTGGTCGAGCATCAGCTTGCGTGCGGTACGCATCGCGGCCTCGGCCTCGTGCTGGTTCTCGCTCGCCGCGAGCGAGAGCAGCTTGCGGATCCGGTCGACCACGCGCGGCTCGACCTTCGTGTCCGCCTCGGGCGTGCCGGTCGCGCGTCCGTCGATGCCGAGGGCGTCACAGAGCTTCTGGAACGTCGGGCCGTGGGAGGGCTCGTCCGACACCGAGAGCCACTCGTCGACGTATTGGTGCGCCATCTCGTGCTTGAGCACTTCGACGACCTCGCCCCAGGGGCGCGCGAGGACGAATCCCCGCGAGAACTCGATCGCCCGGGTCGCGCGGATCCAGCGGGCCAGCACGCTCTGGGCGTCGGTCAGCGAGACGACCGGGGTGCGGAGACGGCGCCCGAAGTGCGCCCAGTTCATCCGAGCCCACTCGCTCGCGAGCTCACGAACCAAGAGGGTTTCGAGCTCCTTGGTGAGCTCGGGGTGCGTCTCGGGCATGCGGGCGCTGCTACCACGAATCGATCGCGTGCACTACCGCACGGTAGGGTGACGCACTAGAGTTCGCGGGCCGTGCGAATTTCGTCTCTTTCTCGGTCGATCCTCACGTCGACGGTCCTCGCGCTGACGCTCTTCATGGGTGCGTCCGCGCACGCCCAGACCGTCACGCCTCCCGCCATCCTCGAGACCGCGGACGCGGTGTATCCGGATGCCGCGCTCCTCGCCGGTCGAGGCACCGTCGTGGTGCACCTCCGGATCGTGATCGAAGAGGACGGCAGCGTCTCCGACGTCGCCGTCCTCGAGCCCGCGGGCGACGGGCTCGACGAAGCCGCGATGGACGCGATGCGCCGGTACCGCTTCGAGCCGGCGCGCCGCGACGGAGTGCCGATCCGCGTCGCGGTGCCGTTCGACTTCGCGATGCAGGAGCCGGTCTTCGAGGACGAGCCGACCGAGGATCCCGACGACGATCCGGTCGTGCCCCCTCCGCCCCCGACGGGACGGATCAGCGGCCAGCTGCTCGACGCGAGCACCGGCGACCCGATCGCCGAGGTCGACGTCGCGCTGATCGGCGTCGACGGGAGCGAGCGATTCGCGCTCTCGGACGCGGAAGGCCGCTTCGTCTTCGCCGACGTCGCTCCGGGCACCTACCGCGTGGTCGCACGGCCGCTCGGTCTGCCCGAGGTCGCGAACGAAGAGACCGTCGCGTCGGACGAGGAGACGTCGGTCGTCTATCGGCTCCGGACGACCCTCGAGGAAGACGAGCTCGACGAGCCGACGGCGAGCGCTCGCGCCGTCGTCGATCCTCCGCCCCGTGAGGTCACCCGCCGCACGATCGAGCGAGACGTGATGATGAGCATCCCGGGCTCGCGCGGCGATCCGCTCCGCGCGATCGAGATCCTGCCCGGCATCGCGCGTCCGCCCTTCGGCCTCGGCCTCGTGATCGTCCGCGGTTCGGCGCCGGGGGACACCGAGGTGCTGCTCGACGGCGTGCCGATCCCGCAGCTCTATCACTTCGGCGGTCTGACCAGCGTCATCAACGGCCGGCTCCTCCAGCGGATCGACTTCTACCCGGGTAACTTCTCGTCCCGATACGGCCGCAAGATGGGCGGCATCATCGAGGTCGACACCCGCGATCCGGCGACCGACCGGATCCACGGCAACGTGGAGCTCTCGGTGATCGATGGCTCGATCCTCATCGAGGGGCCGATCACGCCTAAGTTCTCGATCGTCGGCTCGTTCCGCCGCAGCTTCATCGACCTCTTCTTCAACGCGCTCGTGCCGACGGAACGCCTGAGCGTGACCGCGGCGCCCGTCTACTACGACTACCAGCTCTTCGGCACGTGGACCCCGACCGAGCGCGACCGTGTCCGATTCCGCTTCTACGGAGCGGACGACCGCTTCCGGCTCTTCCTCGGCGACGGCTTCGCCGACGATCCGCAGGCGCGTGGATCGCTCGGGCTCGCGACCAACTTCAACTTCTTCCAGATGAACTGGAACCACCGTCGCTCGTCGCGGGTCGACCAGGACGTCGTCTTCCAGATGGGACCGACGCGGCTGAAGTTCAACGCCGGCGCCGCGGTCCGCTTCGAGCTCGAGCTCGTCAGCATCTACGCTCGCGCCGAGTGGCGGGTGAACGTGAACGAGAACATCCGTGTCGTCGCCGGCGTGGACGTCGGCACCGGGCACTTCGACATCCTCTACCGCGGCATGCCGGTAGGACCGTCCGAGGGGAACACCCAGGACCAGACCGGGCAGGAGGTGCGCGTCTCGCAGTCCGGCTACGGCATCCGTCCCGGCGTCTACGTCGACTCCGCGTTCACGCTCGGTCGGTTCGTCGTGAACGGCGCGCTGCGCGGCGACTACTACTCGGAGATCAACGGCTGGTCGATCGACCCACGCGTCGTCGCGAATTACCGGCCGATCGACGCGGTACGACTCAAGGCAGGCGCAGGCCTCTTCAGCCAGCCGCCCGAATACCAGGAGTCGGTCGAGGGGCTCGGAAACCCGAACCTCGACGCGATCCATGCCGCGCACCTCGGGTTCGGCGCCGACTGGACGGTCGCCCCCGGCGTCGAGCTCGGACTCGAGGGCTTCTACAAGCAGCTCTGGAACCGCGTGGTGCAGACGCCGGAAGCGACCGGTCCCGTGTTCGTCAACGGCGGCATCGGACGGATCTACGGCATGGAGCTCTCCGGCCGCGTGCAGCCGACCGAGGACCGCCCGTACTTCGGATACCTCTCGTACACGCTCATGCGCAGCGAGCGGCGCGATCACGCCGGCGACGACTGGCGCCTCTTCGACTTCGACCAGACGCACATCTTCACCGCCGCGTTCTCCTACCGCTTCCGTCGCCACCATTGGGAGCTCGGCTCCACGGTGCGCTTCGTGAGCGGCAACCCGTACACGCCGATCGTGCAGAGCGTCTTCGATCCGGTGAACCAGACGCGCTACCCGGTCTCGGGCGCGCTGAACTCCGCGCGTAACCCGTTCTTCAATCGCGTCGACATCCGCGTCGAGAAGCAGTGGTGGTTCGATTCGTGGAAGCTCGCGCTCTTCCTCGACGTACAGAACGCGCTCAATCGCCAGAACCAGGAAGCGCTCCTCTACAGCTACGACTACACGCAGACGTCCCGCGTGAACGGCCTGCCGATCATCCCCTCGCTCGGTCTCCGAGGAGAATTCTGATGCGCGCTGCTTTCTTCGTCCCGCTCGCCGCCGTCCTCGGGCTCGTCGCCTGCGGTCCCGGATTCAACCCCGCCTACAAGGTCGAGAAGTCGCGCGTCATCGGCGCCTACGTCTCGGTCGATTCGGATCCGGGTCGATCGACGCCCGCTCCCGGCGAGGACGCGACGTTCACGCTCGTGACCGGCGACACCGGCCCGAAGCTCGGACGCACCTACGCGCTCGTCGTCTGCCGCGCGGGCGCGTCGAATCTCGACGTCGTGCTCTGCAGCGATCCCGCGACCTTCATCGGCCTCCGCTACGTGAACACCCTCCCAGGCGCGACCGATCCGAAGCCGGAGCCGAGCGTGACCTTCACCGTTCCGGCGGAGGCGGACCTCGCCGCGGACGAGACCGAGGTCTGGGTCTTCGGCGCGGTCTGCAACGGCGGCGTCGTGCGCGACCTGCTCGCGGATCCGCCGGAGTACGGAACCGATTGGGATCCGTGCGAGTCGGTCCCCGACTCCGAGCCACAGCCCTACGGCCAGCTGATCTCGACCCGTCTGCCGATCGAACGCGTGCCGACGGACACCAACCACATCCCGCGGATCTCGGGCCTGACCTTCGACGAGCAGTCGTGGGTCGCGGTCGCGCCCGACGACGCCGAAGCCGTCGGATGCGCGGGCATGGGGTACCCGGAGATCGCGCCGGGCGGCGAGCTCCACCGCATCGTGGGCACCGCGACCGACGGCGATCTCGAGAGCTATCTCGATCCGATCGAGGGCTTCGAGCGCGTCGAGGATCTCTTCCTCCGGCTCTACATCACGACGGGCAGTCCCGACGTCACCTACGACGTGATCGACGGCGACGATCCGTTCGCGGAGCTCGCGTGGCGGGCGCCGCCCCTCGAAGAGGTCGACCCGACCGGGACGCTGGCGCGCTTCCACCTGTACCTCGAGGACGATCGCCACTCGAGCCAGTGGGTCCAGCGCGCCGTCTGCGTCGTCCCCTGATCCTCAGGGGAAGATGCCGCGCTGTTGGTACGGCTCGCGCAGCGCCTCGAGCGCGAGCGCGTAGGCTGCGACCCGCATCGAGCAACCGCGCTCCTTCGCGCCCTCACGCACGCGGCGATAGGCGCGCGTCATCGCGGTCTCGAGCTTCGAATCGACCTCGTCGAGCGTCCAGCGCTCGTTGCGCTTGTTCTGTAGCCACTCGTAGTAGCTCACGGTGACGCCCCCGGCGTTGGCGAGGATGTCCGGGACGACCTCGATGCCGCGCTCCGCGAGCACGACCTCGCCGGTGGGGTTCGTCGGTCCGTTCGCCCCCTCGACGACGACCGCGACCTTCAGCGCGCGCGCTTCGGAGTCGCCGAGCTGATTCTCGAGCGCGGCCGGGATGAAGACGTCGGCCTCCGTCGCGATCCAGTCCTCGCGCGAGCAGGCCTCGGCGCCGCCGAAGCCCGCGACGCCGCCGTGGTCGCGGACGTGGGCCATCAGTCCCCAGGCGTCGATGCCGCGAGCGGCGACGATGCTGCCGGTGTGGTCGCTCACGCCGACGATCGAGGCGCCGTGGCCCTGGAGCACGAGCGCGGCGTGCGAACCGACGTTCCCGAAGCCTTGCACGATCAGCTTCAGACCTTCGACGGAGCGGCCGTGATCGCGGGCCCATTGGGTCACGCAATGCGCGACGCCCTGACCGGTCGCCTTCACGCGTCCCTGGGAGCCGCCGCAGGCGATCGGCTTCCCGGTGACGACCGCGCGCTTCGCGTTCTTGTGCGCGACGCCCCCGCTGTTCATGTACGTGTCCATCATCCACGCCATCTCTTGCGCGCCCGTACCGACGTCGGGCGCGGGGATGTCGTGGTCGGGTCCGATCGCGTCGCCGAGCTGGTGCGTGAAGCGCCGCGTGATCCGCATCCGCTCGCCCTCGGAGAGCGCACCCGGATCGCATTGGACGCCTCCCTTCGCGCCCCCGAAGGGGATCTCGAGCAGCGCGCACTTCCACGTCATCAGCGCTGCGAGCGCGCGCACTTCGTCGAGGCGGATGTCGGGGTGGTAGCGCATCCCGCCCTTGTAGGGACCGAGGATGTTGTTGTGCTGGATCCGGTAGCCCGTGAAGATCCGCAGGGAGCCGTCGTCCATTCGCACCGGGAAATTCACGATCAGCTCGGTCTTCGCGTGCGAGAGCAAGGAGCGCACGTCCGGCGGCAGCGCGATCACGTCGGCGGCATGCTCGACGTAGTCGGAGACGACGCGGAAGAACGCAAACGAATCGCTCGACATGGTCACCTCGTGGTCGGGAGTGGCGCGGCGCCGGGGGCGGACCTCGCGCTCCCGAGAGGATAGCAGCAGCGGTCGATCCTCTGCGTGACCGTCCGGCAACCGCGTCCTAGTCTCGGGC
>Ga0075163_10008258_pt1 | contig 13743 bp, 10 predicted proteins | sample JI1023141ADNA_FD_71478 | JGI IMG/M metagenome (GOLD analysis project Ga0075163, IMG submission 71478) | Wastewater effluent complex algal communities from Wisconsin, to seasonally profile nutrient transformation and Carbon sequestration -... | ecosystem: Engineered > WWTP > Effluent > Algae...
ACAGGGCCAACGCGGGCGTCACTAGCCGCAGCCCACGCCTGCAGCTACGGTTCTCGAACCAGTCAAAGGGAACCGCCATGTCCATCCGCATGCTTGCGCTAACCGTCAGCGTCGTCGCACTCGCCGCCTGCGCCACCGGATCGGCTGTCAAACCTGGCACATCGTCTGACGCCGCCACCGCGAACAGCTACGACGCCCGCATCATTCGCGACAAATTCGGCGTCCCGCACATCTACGGCAAACGTAATGCAGACGTCGCCTATGGCCTCGCCTATGCGCACGCCGAGGACGACTGGAAGAACATCGAGGAAGTCATCCGCTCCAGCCGCGGCACACTGGCGGAGATCGTCGGCGACAGCGGCGCGAAGTCTGACGATTTCATTCTTGCTCTCGGAATGACCGCGATTGTCGATCGCGACTACGACGCGAAGACGTCCGCCAAGGCAAAGTCCGTCGCCGAAGGCTATGCCGCAGGCCTCAATCTCTGGTGCAAGGAAAATCCGGCCAGCGGCTGCGCCCGGACAATGCCCGTTACGGGACGCGACATCGTCTCCGGTTTCGTCAACCGCCCGCTGTCATTCTATGGTCTTGAGTCGGAAGTCGACGCCCTGCTCTCCGGCCGCGCCAACATGGAAATGTCAACGAAGTCGACGCGGCAAGCCTTCCTCGACATCACCGACGATATCGAACTTGGCTCCAATGGCCTCGCGGTCGCGCCATCCCGCTCCGCAGATGGCCACACGCGCCTGTCCGCCAATTCCCACCAGCCTTATGAAGGACGCGTCGCCTTCTACGAAGCACGACTGAAGTCCGAGGAGGGCATCGATCTCGTCGGCGGCCTGTTCCCCGGCACGCCGATCCTGCTCACCGCGGTCGGCCCCAACATCGGCTGGGCCGCCACCGTCAACAAGCCGGACTTGTTCGACACGTTCAAACTTGTCGTCGACGACGAGAAAAACCCGACGAAGTACCGTATGGACGGAAAGTGGAAGAATCTCGACCGCACCCAGATCAAATACAACGTCCTTCGCAATGGCGCACTCGTCCCCGTGGAGCGCACGGGCTACACGTCAGAGCACGGCGCGGTCTACGTGATGGACAAGGGCGTCTACGCCGTATCCTTCGTCGGCAAAGGCGACTTCGCGCACCTCGACCAGTATCTCGCTATGAACATGGCGAAGACGATCGACGACTGGCGCGCAGCTCAGGTGAAGTACAACGACATCCCGTCGGTGAACTACATCGTCGCCGATTCAAAAGGCGGCATCGCCTATTTCTGGAACGCCCACATGCCCAAGCGCGTCCCCGGCTGGGATCGCACGAAGATTCTCCCGGGCGATATTTCCGAAACGCTGTGGAAAGGCTGGGAGCCGGTTGAAGCGCTGCCCTCCGTCATCCGGCCGAAATCCGGCTACATCGTCAACTCGAACCACTCGCCGCTTCAGGTCTCCGGCCCGCAGGACAATCCAAAGGCGGAGACCTATCCGAAGGACTTCGCGCTCGACACGCTGGTCACCAACCGCGGGCTTCGCGCGCAGGAACTCTACGGCAGCGACACGTCGATCACCCGCGACGAGTTCTTCGCCTACAAGATGGACCACAACTACTCCGCCGGCAGCAACGTCATGAAGATGCAGGCCGACTTCAAAAACGTCGATCCGGGCAATGACGCCGACCTCAAGGCCGCGCTCGCCGTGGTCGCGGCGTGGAATGGCTCAGCCGACATGGAAAACCGCAACGCGGCCCTTGCCATCTTCACTGGTCAGGCCGCGATGGGCAGCCAGATCCACGGCGCCTACAAGCGCGAGGCGGCGCTCGCCGCACTCAAGACGACCGCATCACAGCTGAAGGCCGCAACCGGCCGCATCGATCCGAAATGGAGCGAGGTCAGCCGCGTGCTACGCGGCTCCAGGTCCTGGCCTACAGACGGCGGCCCCGACACGCTGCGAGCCATGTACGCCGCCGGCGACCTGGCGAAGGACAAGTTCCGCTCCGGCCGCGCCGGCGACGTCTACGTCGCCATGGCGGACTGGGCGCCCGATGGCACGTACAGGATCGACACGATCCACCAGTACGGCTCGGCAACGCTGGACGCGTCCTCCCCGCATTATGACGACCAGTCGCCGATCTTCGCCGAGAAGAAATGGAAGCAGCCGCCGATGACCCTCGCAGGCGTGCTGGCTGAAGCCACGCGCGACTACCGGCCGGGCAAGGATCCAGTGAAGTAAGCAGCGCACCGCCTCTTTCGCGGACGACCTGAAACGGGCCCCTGTCCGAATCCGCAGCGGACCTGCTCGTCAACGGGCAAGGATGTTTGTGAAATGGATCCCGGATAGCGCTTCGCGCTTCCGGGATGGCAATGCGAGAGCTTGAGCGAACCGGCCCCTACTTCTTCGCCAGCTTCTTCTCGAGCTCTTCAAGCCGCTGGCGCAGGGCGCGGACTTCGTCGGCGTCCGCAGCAGCAGCTGCGGGCTCCGGCTTCGCGGCGGCGGGCCGCGCCGCCGCGCCAGCCCAGAGGCCGGCCAGCTGGTTCTGGTACTGGCGCTGCATCTCCTGCATCGCCGCCGGGTCGAACACGTTCCACGGCTGCGTCATCGGCATCTGCATCCGGCTCGCCATCTGCTCCTGCTGGCCGCGGATGAACGCGACCGACTGCTCGAACAGCCCGGTCATCATCTCGGACGCCTTCGACTGGTGCATGCGGATCATGTCCATCATCAGGTCAGCCGACAGCATCGAGCCTGACGCCTGATGCTCCTGCTCCATGATGATCTGCAGCAGCACGGCGCGCGTCACATCCTCGCCGGTTTCGGTGTCCTCGACGCGGATGTTCGCGCCGGTGCGCACCATCTCGGCCACTTCCGGCAGGCGCACATAGCTGGACGAATTCTTGTTGTAGATCTTGCGGCTCGGATAGCGGCGCAGCTCGATGGTTTCAGAAGGTTCGCTCATGGTCGTTCCTGTCGCGCGATCCGGTCGCGCATACTTGGTAAAAGGTCTGGCTTATCGCCCGAGCCAGTCGCGCACTTCCTTGTAGAAGATATCGGGCTGGTCAAACATCACATAGTGCCGCGCATTGTCGATCCGCACCTGCCGCCCGCGCGTGAGGCCGGCATAAGCCGACTGATACGTCCGCTCGAGGCTCGACTTGGTCGAATGCCCGTTCTTGTCCCACGCATAGATCACATCGACCGGCGCCTTTATCCGCGCAAGATCGCCGCGGAGGTCGGTCACCATCACTTCGGCCATCACGTCGGCAACTGTCTCGCGGTCGCTCTCGACAGCCCAGCGCAGCACGCGCTCCACCATGTCGGGGTCGCCCACCAGCTTCTCGTTGGCGCGCCGCAACTCGTCCTCGAGGGAATCCGCACTTTTGTCGATGTAGCGGCGGCGTGAATGCTCGGCGAGATGACCCATCGATCCCGCGGTCGCAAACGGCGTGATAAGCACCGAGAAGAACGCCGGCACATCGACGACCATCAGCTTCGAGACAACGTCCGCATGATCGCGTCCGAGGATCAGCGAGCCCAGCCCGCCCATCGAATGGCCGACCACCGGCACAGGACCCTTGCCCAGCGAGCGGATATAGTCGGCAAGATCGTCCGCCATCGGCTTCAGGAAATTTCCCGGCTCGCGCGCAGAACTCGGCGCCGATCCGGCAAAGCCCTTCATGTGCACCAGGTGCAGGCGCACATCCGGACCCAGCCGCGCCCTGGCGCCTTCCCAGGTCTCGGGTGAAGCAGCCAGACCGTGCACGAACACCACGTCCTTGCCGCGGCCTTCGGTGTTCACCACCAGCAGCTGGTTCTCGCGCTCACGCGAATCCGCCTTCTTCAGCCAGCGTGCGATCGAGCTGAGCTGCATGGGGCGGGACATCTCCTGAAACGGGGCCGGAAACGGATTAGAGGCTCTGGGCGCGCGAGTGTTAGCAGCCGCAGCATGGCCCGGCAGCTCTCATGTAGCGGGTCCGGGTCGATTCCAGAAGCCCGCAATTCGCACCTGCGGCATCAAGGTTCGAATTGCCCGCCGGTGCGGCGCCCTCGCCAGAGAGCTGAATCTTCGCGTCATTAGGGCCGCGTTTGCCGATTGGCTCTAGCAGTTTGCCTCAATGTGCGGCGTTATGAACGCACGCAGTAAAGAGGACCGACAGCTTCGATGGATGCCAAAGGCGGTCTCGGTGAAGGTCTCAGCGCCACGGGCGCATTCGAGCTGAACCAGAACTTTCAGCGCATCAATTTCCTGTTCCAGCGCCTTTTCCTCGCCCTCTCCCGCCGCGAGCTGCGCAATCCGGGCGTCGAGGGTCCAGGCCAGCCCTTCTTCCTCCGCGCCGCGATGGGCCATGCCAGCGGCATGATGTCGAACCCGATGAAGGCGCTGAACACCCAGATCCAGTTCTGGCAGCACACCACCGCCCTCTACGCCGACCTCACCCAGGCGCTGCTGTCCGGCTCTGTCGCCAAGCCCCCCATGCCCGAAGGCGGCCCCGAAGACGCCCGCTTCAGCGACGAGGAATGGTCCAAGCATCCCTTCTTCTACTACCTGAAGCGCCAGTATCAGGTGATGGGCGCCTACCTCGAAAGCGTCGCCGAAACCGCCGACCTTGGCGATGACGAGAAGCATTCCGAGCAGATCCACTTCTTCACCCGCCAGCTCGTCGACATGTTCTCCCCGTCCAACTTCCTCGCCTCCAATCCGGTGGCGCTGAAAAAAGCGGTCGAGACCAACGGCAAGTCGCTGGTCGAGGGCATGGAAAACCTGGTGAAGGATCTCGAACGCTCCGGCGGCGACCTCCTCGTCACCCTCTCCGATCCCGACGCCTTCACGGTCGGCGAGACGCTGGCCACCTCGAAGGGCTACGTCATCCACGAGACGCCCCTCTTCCAGCTGATCCGCTACGAGCCGGTAACCGAGAAGGTCCACGCCCGCCCGCTGCTGCTGATCCCGCCGTGGATCAACAAGTTCTACATCCTCGACCTGCAACCCAAGTCATCGCTGGTGAAGTGGCTCACCGAGCAGGGCTTCGCCGTCCACATCGTCTCGTGGCGCAATCCGGGCGAGGAGCTGCGCGACTACGGCCTCGACAGCTACGTGTTTGAAGGCGTCCTCCCCGCCGTCGCGGCGGTCGACAAGCTCTCCGGCGGACACGGCGTCAACGTCGTCGGCTACTGCATCGGCGGCACGGCGCTGTCGCTGGCCATGGCGTGGGAAGGCAGGACGAAAGTCTCCAGCCACATCAAGTCGGCCACCTACTTCACCTCGCTGACCGACTTCGAGGATCCCGGCCCGCTCAAGGTCTTCATCGACGAAAGCTTCGTCTCCGGCATCCTGCTGGAAGCGCACAAGAAGGGCTATCTCGACCACAGGATCATGGCGCGCACCTTCTCCTACCTGCGCCCCAACGATCTGGTCTACGGCCCCGCCGTGAAGGCCTACCTGCTCGGCGAACCGCGCCCGAAATTCGACCTGCTGTTCTGGAACGAGGACTCGACCCGCCTGCCCGAGCGCATGGCGCGCGAATACCTCACGCATCTCTATCGCGACAACCAGTTCGCCAAGGGCGAGTTCGAACTCGATGGCGTGAAGGTCGGCCTCACCGACATCAAGATGCCCCACTATGTCGTGGCCTGCGAGAAGGACCACATCGCGCCGTGGCGCGCCTCCTTCAAAGGCCTGTCGAAACTCTCCGGCGGCGGCCGCTTTGTCCTCGCCCAGTCCGGCCACATCGCCGGCATCGTGAACCACCCGGACAAGAAGAAGTACGGCTACTGGGTCTCCAACGACTCGCCGACCGACCTGGACGGCTGGCGCACCGGCTCGATCGCCCATGACGGTTCCTGGTGGCCAGACTGGGCCGCCTGGCTGGCGAAGAAGTCCGGCAAGAAGATCGACGCGGCGGAGTCTTTCCCCCAATCGACCCCCCGCCTCCAGCCCGCCCCCGGCAGTTACGTCCGCGAATAGCAGGCGCGGTGCGATCTCACGGCCGTCTTCCCGCGTTTACGGGGGGCGTTCGCAGAAGGGGGGATGGGGGGACGCTACCTTGACGGACAATCAAGCAGACCCACCCCATTTCTTCGCGTTCGCGGCATTCCATTCGCGCGCCGGACACCTTGAAACCTAACCAAATTATGAATGAATGCGGCTCTGCAGCAAAAACAATTTCGCACCTGCGGCAAAATTAACCTTGCCTTTGCCGCGCTGCGGCATTAGATGGGTCTCAACGCAACAGGAGAATCCCCATGAACCCGATGACCGACATGTTCGACTTCAACAAAAACATGGAATCCTTCCAGAAATTCATGCCCGCCTTCGGCGACATGTCCCCCTTCAAAGCCGCCACCGACATGGCCGCGAAATATCGCGAAATCACCGTCGGCGCGCTCAACAAGAACGTCGAGCTGACCACCGCCTGGATGAAGGACGCCGCGAAAGACGCGACGACCCTCATGACCACCGATGGCCAGCCCGCTGACTACGCGAAGAAAGCCGGCGACGTCGCCACGGCCGCCTTCCAGGACCTGCCCGCCCGCCTGTTCGCCTACGCTGAAGTTGCGAAAAAGGCCCAGGCCGAGCTGCTCGACACCGTGGTTTCGCTGACGCCGAAAGCCGTCGAAGAAGCCGCTGAACGCACCAAGACGGTCGCCAAGACCGCCGCCAAGAAAGCTGCCTGAGCTTTCTTCGCGCGTCGCCGGTCAGGATCTCCCCCCCCGATCCGGCGACCTGACTTTTTGAGTTAGTAGAGTAGCGTAGAGTAGGACAAAGGGGCGCTCATCACTGAGCGCCTCTTTTCTTTTGTCTGCGCCGCCTACTGGCTCAGGATCGTCTCGCTGCGCGCGTGGCATTCCCAGCCGTCGGCGCGCGTATCCACGTCGAACTGTCGGCAGCGGAAAACGCCTTCAGCTTGCCGTCCATCGTCACCTTCTGCTTGACCGTGTAGGCGATGATCGCAACGTCAGGGGCTGGCGTTGAAATTTCCACCTCGTCGAACGCGCAGGACGCGAGCGTCCAGTTTCCATCCTCGGTCATTTTTCCCATCCTGGCCCTGGGAATGCTCATGACGCCGTTCATGCCCGTCACCAGGCTGGTCTTGCCAAAGAGAGCGGCCGTGCGGCTTCCATCTTTCTGCTTCATCGCGTCCCAGCAGGACGTTTCAAGCGCGATGATTTCATCCTTGGTCAGCTTCCCATCGCTCGCCATATCGCTCTCCTTTTCCTGCACAGGGCAAACCCGTGGAGCCAACACGGGTTCCCGCCCGACACAGCGCGCGGGTTCCATCACACTTTTTTCAAGCCCGAAAATTCTGGTCGCAGGTCTTCTGCGTTCAGGCTCTTGCGATACCAATCTTCACTGTCATTCCGGGCGCAGGCGCGGAGCGCCTTCGACCCGCAACCCAGGGGCCGCGCGGCGAATGTTTTCCCCATCACACCTGGGCTCCGGACAACGCCTTCGGCGTTTCGGGAATGACAGACGGGAGACGTGTCGTCTCCCGGGCCAGCTCGCTGACGAGCGCCTGTCGAACTGACGCCCGTCGAACGACGAGGGCGCAGCTCATCCCCGTGCTGATATCTAACCTGCCACAAAATCCCCGCTCGCGCCGCCGGACTTCGCCAGCAGCCGCACATCCTCGATGCGCATCGTGCGGTCCACCGCCTTCAGCATGTCGTAGATGGTGAGGCACGCGACCGACACGGCCGTCAGCGCTTCCATCTCGACGCCCGTCGGCCCCGTGGTGGCGACTTCGGCCACCACGCTCAGGCCCGATCCGTCCGCCGTTTCATCAACGCGCACCTTCGCGTTGGACAAAGCGAGGGGATGACACATCGGGATCAGGTCGGATGTCCGCTTGGCCGCCATCACGCCGGCGATCTCGGCCGTCGCCCGCACATCGCCCTTGCCGCCCTTGGAGCGCGCCAGATCCAGCGCCTCGGCGCTCATGATCACGCGGCCCGTCGCCCGCGCGATGCGCTTGGTGTCCCGCTTGCCCGAGACGTCGACCATCCGCGCCCGGCCATCGGCATCGATATGGGTCAGTTTTCCGGCCACGCGCTCACCTCGGCTCTTGCGGGCGCGGATAAACTTCCGCACCCCTCGGCAACCGGGCTATTGTGCCCGGACTATAGCGCCAGCGCCAGCTTGCCCGTCGCGGGCCAGACAAGAGAGTCCTGATGATCCGAATGGCCACCGTCGAGCAGGCCCTGGCCCTGATCGCCAGCACAGCCGCCCCGCGCGCCATGGCCATCGAGACCGTCCGCCTGCCCGAAGCTTCCGGCCGCCGTCTTGCGGCGCCCGTGATCGCCGCCGTATCCCAGCCGCCCGCTGATGTCTCGGCCATGGATGGCTATGCCGTCCGCTTCGCCGACATGAAGCTGGGCGCCGCCCTGCGCGTCACCGCCGAATCCCGCGCCGGCCAGCCTTCGGGCGCCAGCATTGCGCCGGGCGAAGCCGTCCGCATTTTTACCGGCGCCCATGTGCCAACCGGCGCCGACCACATCCTCATCCAGGAAGACACAAAACGCGAAGGCGACGCGGTCACCGTCACGTTCGAACAATCAGCGCCCTCCTCCATCCGCCGCACCGGCCTCGACTTCGCCAAAGGCGCCCAGCTCATCCCCGCCGGCCAGATCATGACCAGCGGCGCGATCTCGCTGGCCGCCGCCGGCAACGTTCCCACAGTCAGTGTTCGCAAGCGCCCGCGCATCGGCGTCCTCGCCAATGGCGACGAACTGAAAGAACCGGGCTCCGATCTTGGCCCCGGCCAGGTGGTCAACTCTATCGCGCCCGCGCTCATCGATCTCATCCGCCGCTGGGGCGGCGAACCGATCAATCTCGGCGTCGCCCGCGATGACGAGGCCGACGTCCGCGCCCGCATCTCGGTCAAGCCGTGCGATGTCATCCTTTCGATCGGCGGCGCCTCGGTCGGCGATTACGATGTCGTGCGCCCGGCCTTCGCCGCCGCAGGCTTCGAGGGCGTGTTCGAGAAGATCGCCGTGAAGCCCGGCAAGCCCACCTGGTTCTCGGCCAGCGCCACGCAGATCGTCCTCGGCCTGCCCGGCAATCCGGCCGCCGCCATGGTCACCGCCCGCCTGTTCCTGAAGCCGCTGCTCGACGCCCTGCAGGGTGCAGCGCCTGCTCCGGCCCAAACGATCCGCGCCCACGCAACCCGCGCTCTGCCCAAGACCGGCAACCGCGAGGAATACCTCCGCGCCGTCCTCACGGTAGGCCCGGATGGCCGGGCCAGCGTCCGCCCCGCCGAGGATCAGGATAGCTCCCTCCTCAGCCCGTTCCTGACGGCCAACGCCCTGATTCGCCGACCGGCCAACGCCCCGGCCGAACTGGAGGGCGGTCTGGCGGAAGTCATTTGGCTGGATTGAGGTGGTGCGGGCGGCCGGGCTTGAACCGGCACTTCCTTACGGAAAACGGATTTTAAGTCCGTTGCGTCTACCAGTTTCGCCACGCCCGCACGGAACCGATTCACAGGGGATCGGCGTTGAAGGCAAGCGCGGCAATTCTCGCCTTTGCCGTCATCAGCGCCCGGGGGTAACATTCGGCATGATCCGCCCAGCGCTGTGCGCCCTCTCCCTCGCGATTCTGCCCGCCCTGCCGGCCGAGGCGCAGACCGGCCCATCGCTGGAAACGCTGGTCGAACTCGCCGAAACCCTCGGCCAGGCCCACGCCATCCGCGCCGTCTGCAATGGCGATGGCGACCAGACGTGGCGCAACTACATGATGAGCATGCTGGCCATGGAGGCCCCCTCAGGCCCCCGCCGCTCGCCTCTGACCAGCGCGTTCAACCGGGGGTACCGGGCCCAGAGCAGCCAGATGAAGACCTGCACCGCCTCCGCCCCCGCCCAGGAAGCCGCCATCGCCGCCCGCGGCCGCGCCCTCGCTGAGGTCGTCGCCCAGAGCTATCTCAACTAGCCAGACGGTAACTCCCTGTAGACTGCCGGGATTTTGGACTGCAAACGACCCGCGACTGCGGCAACGAAACCCTTACGTTTCGGGCGCAGGTTGAAAAAAGCAATTTCAGGGGCCCGCGTCATCGACCTACAGGCCACGCTTCCACAGGGATCCCCCCCTGCGTCTGTCCGGTCGCGCAACGACCGGTTCGGTCGCGCGTCCTCGATTCTCCGCGCCTTGTTCACCGGCCGTCTCCGTAAACAATTCTACGCCGATGTCCGCGCCTTCGGTGACGCCGCCGACGCTGCGCATCAAGTCGCCGCCGGCTATACCTGTCTGGCCGGAGCTATCGGCTGGATGGCAGGCATCGTCCTGATCCTGGTTTTCGACTTTGGCGCCAAGACACCTGCGCTGATCGTCGTCGGCGCAAACATCGTCGGCAACCTCCATGGCTTTTTGCAGATTCGCCGAGGCAAGGATCCGCGCGACATCATCGGCTGGCTCGTGTTGCTCTTCTTGCTCATGATCGGCATCGCGAGCTTTCGTTCGTCCGGCGTTATGCCGCCCATTCTGATGACGCTGCCCGGGTTGGTCACCGTGATCGGTCTCATCCTTCGGGGCAGAATGCTTGTCTCGGCCATCCTTCTGACGTTTGGAGTCCTTGCATTCTGTGCGCTCGCCATCGCGGGCGTTGTCGGCTTGCCGACACTGATGTCTGCACAAGACCGCGAACTGCTGACACTGCTCTGTCTTTTGTTCTCGACACTCTGCCTTGGCGGCATTGCGTGGATAACCACTGTCTCGCGCGACTACACAGTCGACAAGCTGAACAACGCCAGCGACCAATTGCTCGAAAGCTCCGCCCGCAGTCGCATGGCGCTGGAAGCCGCCAAGGTAGGTCTGTGGGATGTGCCCAACGCGGACGTGCGAAAATTCCACGTCTCGGAAAGTTTCCGGACCATCACTGGCTACACTGCCGAAGAGTTCGACAACTGCTTCGGCAACCTGCAGGATTTCATCCACGCGGACGACATCACGCCGTTGCGTGAAGCGTTCGCCATAGGCCGCACGCGCCTGTCGCCCATCCGCGTCGATTTCCGCCTGAACACCAAGTTGCGGGGCTATCGCTGGTTCTCCGCCCGCGCCCGCTATTCTTCGAATGTCGACGGCACGGTTCGCATTTCCGGTTCGCTGCAGGACATCAACTTCATCAAGGCCGCCGAAGAGGCCCTGCGCGCCGGCCGCGACAGCGCCCGCGAAGCCAACAAGGCCAAGTCTGACTTTATCGCCATGATGAGCCATGAAGTCCGCACGCCGCTGAACGCCATTCTCGGATCCGTCGAAGTGATGAAGCGCGGCGATCACGATCTTGAAACCACCGAACTCGTCACGCTGATCGACGACGCCGGGCGCGGACTCCTGGCTATCGTCAACGATCTTCTCGATGTCTCGAAAATCGAGGCAGGCAAGATCGATATCGCACTCGCCGCCACCGACCTTCCCGCGCTCGTGACGCGCACTGTCGATTTCTGGCGCTCGCAGGCCAGCGCCAAGGGCTTGCGGCTCACCGTTGACTGTTCACAAGCAGAATCGACCCCGATGCTGATGGACAGCGGCCGGGTTCGCCAGATCATCGGCAATCTTGTCTCCAACGCCATCAAGTTCACGGATGCAGGCGAGATCACGACAACACTGTCGATGCACGAGGCGCGCAACCATCGCACCGAAATCCTGATCAGCGTCGTCGATACCGGCCCTGGCGTTCCTGATGCGATCGCCGAAACCATCTTCGCGCCATTCGAACAGGCGCCGTCGAAGGCCGACCGCGGCGGCACAGGCCTTGGCCTGTTCATCTCGCGCCGCCTTGCGCGCCTGATGGGCGGCGACCTCACGCTTGAACCGGCGCGCCGCACCGGCTCGCATTTTCGTCTCTCGCTGGTCGCGGACCAGTGCCCGATGGAAAGCCCGGCCAGCATCGACGCCGGCGAAGAGCCGATGTGGGCGGGCAAGCACGTTCTTTGCGTCGATGACAACGACAACAATCGCCGCATCGCTGGCCTGTTGCTGTCAAAGTTCGGCATCACGGTGACGCCATGCGCTTCCGGCGCCGAAGCGCTGGATCTCTGCGCCCTCACGCCGTTCGACGTGATCTTGATGGATATCGTGATGCCGGATATGGACGGCATCGAAACGCTCACCCACTTGCGCAACGATCAGGCCTGCCTCAATCGCCAGACGCCGGTCATCGCACTTACGGCAAAGCTTTCGGCGAACGATCTGACGACTTACGCCGCCGCAGGCTTTGATGGCGTCGCGGGCAAGCCAATCAACGTGCGCGAGCTGATCCAGGCCGTCGCGCCGTTCATGGCCGGCCAAACCTGCGATCATTCGCTCGATGCCGACGCCGCCTAGCCCGGCAACATCGCAGCGATCAGACGCGGCCCGCGCACCGCCATCGCCCGCGCCAGAGCATCGTTGAACTCATCCAGCGTGCTCGCAGCTTCCGCGCTGACGCCAAGGCTCTCCGACAGCTTCACCCAGTCAATCTCGGGATTGCCGAGGCTCAGCATGCCGTTGGCGGCGGGTCCGGGATTGCCGGCGCCTGTTCGCGCCAGTTCGATCTTCAGGATGCGATAGGCGTGGTTCACGAACACGATGGTGACGACGTCGAGATTCTCGCGCGCCATCGTCCACAGCGATTGAACCGTGTACATGCCGGCCCCATCGCCAGACAGGCACACCGCCTTGCGATCCGGCCGCGCCACCGCTGCGCCAACTGCAACCGGCATCCCCTGCCCGATAGCGCCGCCCGTATGGCCCAGCCAGTCATGCGGCGCAGCATTGGTCAGCGTCATGTAGATGGGCAGGCCGGACGTCACGCCGTCATCCGACACCATCGCGCCTTCGGGCATGTGCGCGGCAAGGCTGAGACCGATAGTGTGCGGATTGAATTTGTCGCCCGTTGGCGGCGCGGGCCACGACCAGCTTGCTCGCGGCGGCGCGGACGGAGCCTCCAGCGCATCGGCCAGCCTGGACAACGTGCTCGCGCTGTCGCTTTCCGGTCCGCCCAGGCTGAACACGTTCGCGCCGTCCGGCGACAGCGACCCCGGCGTATTGGGATAGGCGAAGAACGCGACTGGCGGCTTGGTTCCCGCAATCAGCAACAGGTCGACGCCAGCCAGCGATTCAATGGCCAGCTCCGCAAAATACGGCAGCCGCTCGGGCGCAAAACGCGAGGCGCCGCGCGCGTGCCGGGCCACGAACGTATCGGTGATCACCTTTACGCCTGCGGCCTGCAATCGCCCGCAGCTTTCCATCCCCGCTTCGCTCAGCCCCGTTCCGTTGACCAGCACGGCTGGTTTCTTGGCGCGCCACACCGCACGCGCCGCATCTTCGACTAGCCCATCTTCCGACTGCCGCAGTCCTGGTGTCGATTCTGTCTTGAAGATCGATCCGCCTTTGGTCCACGCGGTGTCAGCAGGCATGATCAGCGACACTGGCCCCGGAGGCGGCCCATAGCTCGCAGCGAACGCTTCGGCTGCACGCCGTCCGGCGTCCTGCACCCGGTCGACAGATCGCAGCCACCGCGAATTCGGCGCAGCCAGTCCGGCGATATCGGACGCCAGTGGCGCGTCCAGATTGCGATGCGACACGGCGTGATCGCCGATCAGGTTGATCACCGGCGAATAGGCGCGCCGCGCATTGTGGATGTTGGCGCCGCCATTCAGATACCCGGGTCCAAGGTGCAACAGCGTCAGCGCCGGCACTCCGGCCATACGCGCAAAGCCATCGGCAGCGCCGGTTGCAACACCTTCGAACAGGCACAGGATCGAACGGATGCGCGGCTCG
>Ga0075163_10008259_pt1 | contig 13742 bp, 20 predicted proteins | sample JI1023141ADNA_FD_71478 | JGI IMG/M metagenome (GOLD analysis project Ga0075163, IMG submission 71478) | Wastewater effluent complex algal communities from Wisconsin, to seasonally profile nutrient transformation and Carbon sequestration -... | ecosystem: Engineered > WWTP > Effluent > Algae...
CCCGACATTCGGGGCCATCGGTGACAGCATCATATCGTCAAACGGCGAAACGTCCGATGGCGATGGCGGCGCGGTCGGCGTCGAGGGCCGCACCGTGCAGGGCGGCGCTTGGATGCGGCGCGCGCAATATAAGGCGCAAGTGGCCGCTGGACGCACGGTCCCGCTGCGCCTTCTCAGCCGCCCGTCCGCGCAGATGACGGGTATGCGGTCTTCGTCTGGTGCCGGGGGCGCCAAGCGCCGCGCGAGTTACCCATATTTCAACCACCTCATCATACAGATGGGGACCAACGATCTAGGCAATAGCCGCACCGCTGCGCAGCTTAAGGCAGACATTGAGGCGGAGATCGTCGCCTATCGCGCCGCATGGGCAGCAGCCAATCCTACGCTGCCCTGCTATGTCATTGTCTGCACCGTCACCCCGCGCGGATCGACCGCCTATAACGTGCCGGTTGGCTTCGCGGCTCAAATCGTTGAGCACAATTACAACGTTCGTCATGGCCTCATCGCCGGGTCTGACGGCTATCTTGACCCGAATATAGCGGTCTCCGATCCGGCAGACGAAACGATATGGGCCAGCGCCAGCTATTGCGGGGCATCGGACTTCCTGCACCCTGTCGCGGCGGGATATGCACTGATTGCGATGGAAACAGCGCCCTATCTCGCCCTCAACAGCTCCCCTTGGCACACGTTCCTGTGACCGCCTCCAGCCACGATTGCAGATAGCGCCTCATCGACGTATATCATCGGCATGGGCGATCATCCGAACAAAGACGACGCGCGCGGCGCACCCAAGGGAAGCCTGGGCAACGTGGCGCATGAGCGGAGCGAGGAGGCGGCCACGCTGATCCGCGAGCTCTCCGGCTATGGGATGCCTCAAGAGGAAATCTCGCGCGTGCTCAACGCCACCTATGGCGGCGGCTATTCGGTGGACACACTGGATCGCCACTATCGCGTGGATCTGGATGCGGCCTTGGCACAACGCAAGGGCGAGCTCCTCCGCCGGGCGCACAAGATCGCGATGGGCGAGGATGTGCTCACCAAGATGGGCGAGGATGGCAAGGTGGTGCCCTCCGGCGTCTCACCGGATGCCGCGCTCCGCGAGAGCTCGGCCACGATCCGGTGGCTACTTGGCGCGGTGCATCGCGTGCGCGACGGCATGGAGCATGATTTCGGAGCGGGCACCATCAATGTGAGCATCTCCGCCGATGATGCGGAGCTCTAGGCTCTCCCATGGCCGTGGTGCTCACCAAGGCGCAGCGCCGGGCAAATAAGCTCATCGCCCGGCACCGCATGGCTCTCCTCCGTGGGGGCTCGCGATCCGGCAAGACGTTCCTCCTTTGCCGCGCCGTGGCCACCCGCGCGATCCGCGCGCCGGGCACAAATCATTGCATCTTTCGTCTCCGCCGGAACGCCATCAAGGGCACCGTGTGGAAAACGCTCAAGGATGTGATGGCCAAGTGCTTCCCCGGCGTGCCGTTCAAGGAGAGCATCTCCGATCTCACCATCACCTTGCCCAATGGCTCCGTGATCATGGCCGCCGGGCTGGATGATGCGGATCGCGTGGATAAGATTTTGGGCATGGAGTTCTCCACCGTCTATTTCAACGAGTGCACTCAAATCCCTTGGAGCTCCGTGGAAACCGCGCTCTCGCGCCTGGCTGAAAAGAGCCCGCTCCGGCTCCGCGCCTATTTCGATTGCAACCCCACCACCAAGCTCCATTGGACGTTTCACCTATTCGTGAAGAAGCTCAAGCCGGGCACCCGCGAGCCGTGGGATGATCCCGATGAGCTCGCGGAGATGAAGATCAATCCCGATGACAACCGGGAGAATATCTCCAGCGATTACTTTGACGTGCTCAACCGCATGAGCGCGGCCAAGCGCAAGCGTTTCCGCGATGGCGAGTGGAGCGAGGACACGGAGGGCGCTCTTTGGACGCTGGAGGGCCTTGATGCTCACCGGATCGCCATGGGCCGGGTGCCTGACCTTATGCGCGTGGTGGTGGCGGTGGACCCCTCCGGCACCTCCGGCGGATCGGACAGCACGGCCGATGATGTGGGGATCGTGGTGGCTGGCCTTGGCGTGGATGGCCGGTGGTATGTGCTCGCGGATCATTCGTGCAACCTCTCGCCCGCCGGGTGGGGCCGCCGCGCGGTGGACGCCTATCGCGAGTGGAACGCGGATCGCATCGTGGCGGAGGTGAATTTCGGCGGCGCGATGGTGCGCCACGTGATCAAGAGCGTGGATGCCTCCGTGCCCTTCAAGGAGGTGCGGGCGAGCCGTGGCAAGATCGCTCGCGCGGAGCCGATCTCCGCCCTCTATGAGGAGGGCAAGATCAGCCACGTGGGCACGCATCCGGACCTTGAGGATCAAATGTGCGCCATGACCTCCAAGGGCTTCATCGGAGAGGGCTCACCGGATAGGGCGGATGCTTTGGTGTGGGCGATCACGGAGCTTTCCGGTAAGAGCAAGCGCGAGCCTGGCGTTAGGAGACTTTGAGCATGGGATGGATGGATCGCGTTGGCCGGGCAATTCTTGGCCGCAAGGATAGCGCGGTGGGGCCGATGATCGCGATGCGCCGGGTGGGGCAACCCGTCTGGAGCTCGCGCAATTATCGGGCCTTTGCCAAGGAGGGTTACACCAAAAACGTGATCGCCTATCGGTGCATCCGCATGATCGCGGAAAGCGCGGCGGCCGTGAAGCTCCTCGCCTATGAGGGCGATGCGGAGCTATCGGAGCATCCCTTCCTCAAGGTGCTCTCGCGGCCCAATCCGTGGCAATCCGGGCCGGAGCTGGTGGATGCCCTGATCTCCTATTTCAAGCTCGCGGGCGATGGCTTCTTGGAGGCGGTGGAGCTGGATGGCGACATTCGCGAGCTCTACGCCCTCCGGCCGGATCGCATGAAGGCCATCGCCGGGCGGCGCGGCTATCCCATGGCGTGGGAGTATTCGGTGGACGGCACCACCAAGCACCGCTTTGATGTGGACCTCCTCCCGGATCAGCAAATGCCGATCCTCCACATCAAGGAATTTCACCCGCTGGATGATTGGAGCGGCATGAGCCCGGTGGAGGCGGCCGCCTTTGCCATTGACGTGCACAACGCGGCCGGTGGTTACAACAAGGCGCTCTTGGACAACTCCGCCGCACCCTCCGGCGCGCTGGTGTTTGAGGGCGGCGAGGATAGCGATGGCGCGCTCTCCGATGAGCAATTTGCCCGGCTGAAATCGCAGTTTGAGGAAAAGCACACCGGCACCGCCAACGCGGGCAAGCCGCTCCTCTTGGAGGGTGGGCTCAAGTGGCAGCAAATGGGCATGAGCCCCAAGGATTTGGAATTTGTGAGCGGCAAGCGCGAGGCCGCGCGGGAAATCGCTCTCGCCTTCGGTGTGCCGCCAATGCTCTTGGGCATCCCCGGCGATAACACATATTCCAACTATCAGGAGGCGCGCGCCGCGCTCTATGAGGAGACGGTGCTCCCGCTGCTGGACAAGGTATGCGAGGCGATCTCCAATTGGGTGCAACCTACCTATGCCGGGCTCCGGATCGGCTATGATGCCGATGCGATTGATGCCCTCTCGCCGCGCCGCTCCGCCATTTGGGATCGCGTGCAAAAGGCTGATTTCATCACCACCGATGAGAAGCGCGAGGCAGTCGGTTATGGCCCTTACAAGGCAGCCTCAACGCCCGGCGGCACCATCTTGGTGGGCGGCGCGATGATGCCCTTGGAGGAGGCCGGTTTTCAGCCGGGCGGCCCGGAGCCGGTTGATCCCAATGCGTGATGAGGTGCGCCTCCACGGTGTGACGGTGGGCCGGGTGAGCGTGGAGATGGGCGGCCATCGCTCTGGCAAGACTGTGCGCGCCTCGCTCAAGTTCAAGCCGGATCACATCGGGATCATGCACGCGGCCTCGCGCTCTCTCGACAAGGGAGAGGTTCGGTGAGCACCCGGCGGCAACGCGAGCTCCTCAAGCAAAACCGGCTCCTTGTGCGGCAAGAGGCTCTCGCGGAGCGCGAGATTAAGGCGCACCTCTTGACGTGCTATCTGGCCGTTGCCGATCGCTACACCATCGCATCACCGGATACGGCTCTGGAGGTTTTTCGCGAGAAATCTGGAGAGCTTGAGGTGATACTCAAGAAAAGGCTCCATCAAACCGCGCTGATCTTTGGCGGCCGCACGCTGGATCGCATCACGGCAAACCTCCCCAAGAGTTACTACGCCGGGCTTGCGCCTGGCACCGGGCCAGTGCGCGGGCGGGATGAGGTGGACATGGAGGCAAAACTAGAGGGGGATCGCTTCTATCAGGAAATTGGCAGGTGGATTGCCTACTGGGGCGTTGAGAAAGCGGTGACGATCTCGGCATCTCAAATTCTGCAAGTGCGCCAGCTGATCCTTGACACCCTTCCCGCCGGATTAAGCGAGGCTATGCTTCGAGATATGATCAAGGCGAAAGCCAATCACCTTGCGCCATGGCAAGCCGCCCGCATCGCTCGCACGGAGGTGCACACCGCATCGGTGATTGGTGCCGACACCGCCGCGCGATCTACCGGCCTCACCATGGTCAAGGAGTGGCTCGCGGCGGAGGATCACCGCACGCGCGAAAGTCACGCGGAGGCAGATGGCCAAGAAGTAGGGCTGAATGAGAGCTTTGAGGTGGGTGGCGTGTTGCTGGAGTTTCCGGGCGATCCCAAGGGGCCGCCGCGTGAAATCATTAACTGCCGATGCGCCATTTTGCACCATCCAGTCATTGGCGGCGAGGTGATTAAATAGGCTTGCGCGCCACATAATAATGTGGCAATGATGCTCCATCAAAGGAGCTGAACCGATGAAAGCATATCACTTCCACGTTGACGGGTTCTTCGGGATTGTTGACAGCCTCCCGGCTCTCACCGCGCGGATCGCAGAGCTAAAGGGCCGCTATCCCGACCTGATCGGCAAGCCTTGCCAGATCGCGGCGGGCACTCGCATGAGCGATGGGAGCGGCTTCTACTTCCCCGGCGGCGATGCCAACCGCGTCACGCGCATTATCTCCGCCTAACTCCACAAGGGAGCTGACACATGATCACCATCGCAGAAATCAACAAGCGCCTTTCCAATCTCGGACTTGGCCTTGAGGTTCTCCGCCACGCTGGAGGCGGCTTGTTCTATATCGTTTCCCTTCGTGATGGCGGTGAGCGGATCATCAACTCCGCAATGGGCCTTGATTGGGTGATCCGGTGGGCGGCGGAGCGAGTGCGCGATTTCTACCGCGTGCACGTGGTCAACGGCTCCGCGTTCTATCCTGCCACCGGCTCGGAACCGATTTTCCACGGATAATCACACCGGGAGGCTATGCCTCCCACCACCTCAAATGGAGCTGACACCATGACATTCCCTTACGAGCTTTCGCTCGCTCAAGTCGTCGCGACAAAGCCATGTGATGACGCTATGGAGCGCCTCGCAGGCGTTTTACCTAAACGCGGGAAAATCAGCGCGGCCAAGGCTCGCGATCTCGGATGCACTTACGATGATGTTATCTGGATCGCTTCCGCTATCGCGATGGATGATGAGAGCCTCGCCAAGCGACTCACCGGATACCTGAACGACAACGCCAAGCGTGTGCTCCACATTTTCGAGGAAGCGGCACCGGATGATAGTCGTGTGCGTGATTGCATCATGGCCACAGACAAATGGCTTGTCGGGCTGAACACAGAGGAAGAATGGCAGGCGGCCGCGATGGCCGCGTGGGCCGCGTGGGCCGCGAGGGCCGCGAGGGCCGCGTGGGCCGCGAGGGCCGCGAGGGCCGCGTGGGCCGCGAGGGACGCGAGGGACGCGAGGGCCGCGTGGGCCGCGTGGGACGCGAGGGCCGCGAGGGCCGCGTGGGCCGCGAGGGCCGCGTGGGACGCGAGGGCCGCGAGGGACGCCGAATTTCATGCTTGGCAGTTTGATCGCCTGATCTACTGGCTTTGCGAGGCGGAGCCGGTGTGCCTGGCTATGCCGGAGCGCGTGGCATGAGCGAGAAATCATGCGGCACGTGCCACTTTTGGGCTCCGTGGTTCCATCGCGCGCTCCCTGCCTCATACCGTGGAACCGGATGTTGCGTTGATGCCAAGATGGATTTGCCGGAGAGCTGGAGCACAAACACACCCATGCAAGCGGGCGACGGCGCAACCTGTTTTGCGTGGGAACCAAAGGAGGAAAAGGGCGGGAGGTTTTCCAACTTCATCTCCGTGGCAGAGGAGAGCTATCAACCATGAAGCCGCTCGCAATTGACCTGTTCTGTGGGCTTGGTGGTTGGACGGATGGCTTGTGCTCAGAGGGCTATCCGAAAGGCACCCGGCCTTTCTCACGGATGGAAGCATCCTGACGATCTCCGCCACACACCGGGGCTGGATTTTACGCGCTTGGCCGGGCGTCATGCGGCGGAAGGCATCAAGCAGCCGGGCCTCGGAGGGAAGCGCGATAACGGTAAGGGTGATGCATGGTTCCAAGATGGAGCCGCTCGGAGTGGCTCCAAATCATCCGCCCGCAAAGCAGCCAGCGCGATGATTGCCAAAATCCCCCTTACGCTATCCCGCCATATCGCCGCAGTTTATCGGCCATGAGCACGCGCTTGCCGATGAGTGCCAATTAAAGCTATATCCCGCTCCACAATTTCCATCGTGAGGCGGGCGAATGAACGGCACCAAATTCCAGCTCAAGAGCGATCCGGCGGTGGACACCAAGGCCGGAGCGGTGCCGCTTGATCTCAAGGCGGTGGCGGAAGATGGCGAATTTGAGGGCTATCTCTCCACCTTCGGCAACGTGGATCGCGGCATGGATATGGTGATGCCCGGTGCGTTCCGCCGCACGCTCAAGGAGCGCAAGCTCTCCTCCATCAAGCTCCTCCGCGATCACGACACCCGCAAGGTGATCGGCAAGTGGCTCTCCATGGATGAGGATGATCGCGGCCTCAAGGTGCGCGGCAAGCTCTTTGCGGGCACCGTCCAGCTCGCCACCGAAACCCTCGCCCTCATGCGCGAGGGCGCGCTTGATGCCATGAGCATCGGCTATCGCACGATCAAGGCCCAATGGGATGAGGAGCAAGGGGTGCGAAAGCTCCTTGATCTTGATCTTTGGGAAGGCTCTATCGTCACCTTTCCGATGAATGAGATGGCCACCGTTGACGCGGTGAAGAACGATCTCACCATCACCGATGTTGAGCGCATACTCCGTGAGGGAGGTGCGCCTGGCGCGTTCGCAAAGCTTGTGGCAATCCACGGCTTTGAGGGCGCAACAAAGCGGCTCGGATCACGCCGGGAGGGCGGTGAGAGTGGCAAAACGATTGCGGAAATGATCCGCGAAGCATCCGCCAATATGAAGGGAATGGCAAAATGAAGCATTCGATTGACGCCCTCCGCGCCCACGGCATCACCGGCCCGGCACTGGAGCGCAAGGATGGCGGCGGGGATAATCCCGGCGCTGGCACCGCCGAAATCAAGGCGGCTCTCACGGAGCTCCAGACCACAGCCAAGGAGCATCGCGAGGCGGTTGATGCGGAGCTCAAGGCCCTCAAGGAAAAGGGCGCGTCCGATCCCGTTCTCACCGAACGGGTGGGCAAGCTGGATACCGCGCTCACCGATATGGACAAGAAGCTGGATGCGCTCCGCCTCAAGGATCGCCGTCCGGAAACCACCGGCGCGGATGGCATCAAGCGCGAGATGACGGAGGCGGAGCTCAAGCACCGCGAGGCCGCCCTCAAGTTCATCCGCAAGGGCGATGCCACCGGCTATGAGGTGGATGAGCTCAAGGCTCTTTCGGCCGGGACCGATCCGGATGGCGGCTACATGATCACGCCGGAGATGGATCGCAATATCTCGCGCGTGGTGAGCGAGGTGAGCCCGATCCGGGCCATCGCCAACGTGATCACCACCTCCAGCTCCGCCGTGAAACGCCTCATCAACGTGGGCGGCACCGGCTCCGGGTGGGTGGGTGAAACGGAGGCGCGGCCGCAGACTGACACCGCGAGCCTCCGTGAGCGCACCTATCCGGTGATGGAGCTCTATGCCATGCCGGCCGCCACGCAAACCTTGCTGGATGATGCCGCGTTTGACGTGGAAGCCTGGCTCGCGGATGAGGTGCAAATCGAGTTCGCGGAGCAGGAAGGCGCGGCCTTCGTCATGGGCGATGGCGTGGCCAAGCCTCGCGGCTTCATCGGCGGCTATACGCCGGTGATCAATTCCGGTTTCACGGAGGCCGGTGGTGCGCCGGGCTATGTGAAAACCGGGGCGGCGGCCGATTTCCTTTCGGTTGCCGATGGCGATGAGGAAAACAACCTCATTGACCTGATCACCGCGCTCAAGACGGCCTATCGCTCCAACGCGCGGTTTGTCATGAACCGCTCCACGGTGGGCAAGGTGCGCAAGTTCCGCGATGCGGATGGCCGGGCGTTCTGGCAGCAATCGACGGTGGCGGGCCAGCCTTCCACCCTCCTTGGCTATCCGGTGGTGGAGGCGGAGGATATGCCCGATGTGGCCGCCAACGCCTTCCCGGTGGCGTTCGGTGATTTCAATCGCGGCTATCAGATCGTGGATCGCTTCGGCACCCGCATCCTCCGCGATCCCTTCACCGCCAAGCCGTTCATCCTGTTTTACACCACCAAGCGCGTGGGCGGCGGCATCCGGATGGCGGAGGCGATCAAGCTCCTCAAGATGGAAGCCTAAGCGGAGCCGGGGGAGGGGTGATCTCCTCCCCCACCTTTAGGGGGCGCGCTCCAGCTCCCACAATTCTGGCCACGAAAGGGCAAGACTATGATGTTTGATCTCATGAACCGGCTCGCCATCAAGCGCGCGATCTCTCCGGTTTCGATTGCCGACAACACGGCGGCGGTTTCGCAAATTCTGGATATGCAAGGCCAGATGGCCGCGTGCCTGGTGATCGCCACCGGCTCCATCGCGGATGCGGATGCCACCTTCACCGTGCTGCTGGAGGAAAGCGATGCCTCCAATATGGCCGGTGCAACGGCCGTAGCGGATGCCGATCTCATCGGCACGGAGGCTCTCGCGGGCTTCCAGTTCGATGATGATAACGAGTGCCGCAAGCTCGGTTACAAGGGCTCCTCGCGCTACATCCGCGCGACGATCACGCCCGCGAATAACGCGAGCGCGGCCCTCCTTGCGGCGGTGTGGCTCACCACTCCGCAGGATCAGCCCGCACCCAATCCTCCGGCGTAACGTGATCGGGGCGGCTCGCTCCTCCCGCGTTGCCCGGCCTGGGTAAAGGGAAGGTGGGCTCGCCCTGATTGCCACGGCTCTAATTCGGGGAGCCGCTCCGTGGGCATGGAAACCGAAAAGGGCGAGAGACGGCAGGGGCCGGGGGTGAAAGCTCCCGGCCCTTTTCTTTGCCCGGTTTCCGGCTTTGGGATATGAACGCGCGAGCAAGGAGGCGCGCGATGGGTGATGTGATGATTACGGGACCGGCGGAGGAGCCGGTGGGCGTGGCGGAGCTCCGCTCCTATCTCCGCGATCCGGCCGATGCCGATAGCGTGCTCACGCGGCTGATTAAGGCCGCGCGCGAGTATGTGGAGGAGGCCACCGGGCTCATCATGGTGAGCCAAGTGCGCGAGCTCACGCTTGATGCTTGGCCGGGCGGAGGTGATGGCCTTGGATGGTGGGATGGCGTGCAAGAGGGCGCGCTCATCGGCCGGGCTCCGCGCTATGTGGAGCTCCCTCGCGGCCCGCTGATCTCCATCACCTCCGTGAAAACCTATGACACCGGCAACAATGCCAGCACGTGGGAGGCCGGGAATTACTTTGCTGACACCGGCACCCGGCCGGGCCGCCTCGCGCTCCTTGATGGCGCGGTGTGGCCGGTGCCCACGCGCGCGGCCTCCGGCATCGCGATCCGCTACGTGGCCGGGCACGCCAACGCGGCGGCCGTGCCCAATGCCTTGTGCATGGCGATCCTCCAGATTGCCGCGCATTGGTATGAAAACCGCGAGCTCGCGAGCCTGGATGCCGTCAACAAGGTGCCGATGCAAGCCGGCCGCATCCTCTCCAAATTCAGGATCGCCAAGCTATGAGCGCGCGGCGGAACCTTGGCCGGATGCGCCACCGGCTCACGATCTTTGGTGTGGTGCGCGTGCCCGATGAAGGCGGCGGCTATGAGCGCGCGGATGCGGTGATCGGCACGGTGTGGGGCCGGATCGCGACGGTGGGCGCGCTGGAGGCAAACACCTATTCGCAGCTCCAAGAGCGAGTGACCCACAAGGCGCTCATCCGCCACCGCGCCGATGTGGATCAAGGCTCCACCGTCTATTGGCTCAACGCCGGCGCGGCGGAGCCGGAGGTGGCCAGCACGGCCGCGCCGGATGGGATTGCGCTCTATGTGGTGACGGCCGTGGATGCCGATCCGGATGGGCGGCCGGGCGAGTTCATGGAGCTCACCCTCCGGCAAGGCGGCAACAAGTGAAAAACCCCATCACCGTGCGCGTGCGGCGCGAGGAGATTGATGGAGGCTTCTCCGCGATTGAGCCCAAGGTGCGCGCCGGTGCCATTGATGGCCTCAACGCGGTGGGCCTGGCCATGCTCAACGCGGCCAAGCGGCGCATCCAGCGAGGCCCGGCGAGCGGCACCGTTTATGAGAAATATGGGCCGCGCCGCACTCACCAAGCATCGGCACCCGGCGAGAGCCCGGCAACCGACACCGGCGGCCTGGTTAACTCCGGTTTCCATGAGCTGGATGAGCCGGCCTTGGAGGTGAGCGTGGGCTTTGGGAAATTCTATGCCGCCATGCTGGAGTATGGCACACGGATGATGGCCAAGCGGCCTTTCCTCCTCCCCACGGTTGAGGAGTGGCGGAGCAAGATCGCGCGGGTGATCAAGGCCGCGATCCAAGCGAGGTTGAGCAAATGAGCGATCCGGGATTTGAGCTTCAAAAGGCGATGCGCGCCGCGATCCTCTCCGATGCCACGCTCAAGGCATTGATGGGCGATCCGGTGGCGCTCTATGACCTTGTGCCGGAAAACGCGGCCATGCCCTACATCGCCCACGATGAGCCCGGCACGGCGGAGTGGGATGTGACGCCCACGGAAACGGATGCCGGCTTTGGCCATGAGCACACGCTCATGCTCCACGTTTGGAGCGCCTATGAGGGCAAGAAAGAGGTGGGCGCGATCCTCTATCGGCTGGAGCAGATTTTCCGCGATTGGAGCGTTTCGTTGACCGGGCATCGCCTTGTGAATATACGCTACCAATTCAGTGACAGGCTCCGCGATCCCGATGGCCAAGCCTTTCACGGTGTGATCCAGTTTCGGGCGGTGACGGAGGAAATTTGAGATGGCGGCACAAAAGGGCAAGGCGATCCTCATCAAGGTGGACACCAACGGTGTGGGCACCTTTGGCACCATCGGCGGGATGCGGAGCAAGAGCATCTCGCTCAACAAGGAAACGGTGGACGTTACCGACAGCGATAGCGTGGATCAGTGGCGCGAGCTTCTCTCCGGCGCTGGCGTGAAATCGTGCTCCATCTCCGGCTCCGGCGTTTTCAAAGACAGCACCAATGAGGCGCTGATCAAGACCAATTTCATGACGGATGTGATCGCGGATTATCAATTCGTGGTCCCGGATTTCGGCACCTTTGAAGGGCCTTTCGACATCACCTCGCTGGAGTATTCCGGCGAGTATAATGGCGAAGCCCAATTCTCCATGAGCTTTGAGAGCGCGGGCGTGCTCACCTTCACCGCCGCGTAACAGGGGAGCGCACCAATGGCCGATCTCACCATCACCGCCGCAAATGTCCTGGCCTTGGCTGGATCGGCCGTCTCGCGCGGCGTGGCCGGTGCCACCGTCACCGCCGGGCAAACCGTCTATCTCGACACCTCCGATGGCAAGTGGAAGCTCGCGGACAATAACAGCGCCACGGCCGCCGTTCGCTCGCCGGGCGGCATCGCGCTCAACGGTGCATCCAACGGCCAACCTCTCTCCGTGCTCACGGCCGGGCCTATCACCATCGGCGCGGCCGTCACCGCCGGCGTGGCCTATTACCTCTCCGACACTCCCGGCGGCATTTGCCCGGTGGCGGATTTGGGCTCCGGCGAATATCCCACCGTGATCGGGATCGCGACAAGCACCACCGCGCTCAACGTGCAAATCAACTCATCGGGCGTGGCGCTCTAGCCGCTCACGATCTCAAGAGCTATGACAGGGGCGCGGGGCAATTGGGCCTCGCGCCCTTTTCTTTTGTGGAGCTCTAACAATGGCAAATCGTGCACGTGGCGAAACGGTGATCAATGTCCCGGATGTGGGAGAGGTGACGCTCTGCCTCACCATGGCGGGAATGGCGGCGCTGGAGGATGCCTTCTCCGTTGAAAACCTCCAAGAGGCGGTGATGAAGGTGGGCGAAAATCCCTCCTCCAAGAACATGGCCACGGTGATCCACGCGCTCATGATGGGCGGCGCGCAAGATGGCCAATATGGCATTGACGAAATCCGCCGGTGGAAGGTGACGCCCGGCGCGATCCGCGAGGCCATGGCCGCCATGAACGCCTCCAATGAGGACGGGGAGGGAAACGCATCCGCCGGAAACCGCGCGGAGCGGCGAGCGGCGGCCAAGAAGGCATAGACCCTCCCACACCCTGGCGGAGGTGGATGGAGCTCGCGCTCGGCCACCTCCGGATGGCTCCCGCCACCTTTTGGCGATATAGCGTCAAGGAGTGGCTCGCGGCCGTTGATGGATACATGGAGAGCATCGGTGCCGATGAGGCGGCGGAGCCCTTCACCAAAGACGATCTCGCGGCCTTGATGGAGGAGCATCCAGACCAATGATCGGCACCCTACTTGAAAAGCTCTTTGTGTCGGTGGGTGTGGACCTCTCCGGCTTTGGCTCGGAGCTGGATCGCGCCACCCAAGAGGTGGACAGCACCGCCAATGATATGAAGCGTTCCTTTGCGGACGTGGGCAAGAGCTGGCAGCAAACCGGCACCAACATGATGAAGGCCGGAGCGGTGATGACGGGTGCCGTCACCGCTCCGCTTGTGCTTTTCGGGAAGCACGCGGCTCAAGCGGCCATTGACGCGGAGGAGATGCAATCCGCGTTCAATGTGGTGTTTGGCGATATGGCCGCCGATATGAACAAATGGAGCGAGGCCACCGGCAACGCCATGGGCCGCTCCACCCAAGAGATGCAGCGCGGCGCGCTCGCGTTTCAGGAGCTCTTTGGCAAGGCCCTTGATCCTCGCCAAGCGGCGGAGATGAGCAAGCAATTTGCCGTGCTCACGCAAGACCTCGCGAGCTTCAAAAACCTCTCCAATGAGGTGGCTCAACAAAAGCTCTTTTCCGGCCTCACCGGCGAGGCGGAGCCGCTCCGCGCCGTGGGCGTGTTTCTCAATGATGCCGCCGTTGAGGCCAAGCTCCTTGAGATGGGCATCGCCAAGGTAAATGGGAAATTCACGGATCAGCAAAAGATTTTGGGCCGCGCGGCCCTGATCCGCGAGCAACTCGCTCAAGCGGATGGCGACGTGATGCGCACCGCCGACAGCACGGCCAACCGCATCCGCGCGAGCCAATCGGCCTATGAGGAGCTCTCCATCACGGTGGGCACGATGCTCATCCCGGCGCTCACGCCATTGATCGGAATGGTGAGCGATCTCCTCACCGGCTTCAATCAACTTGATCCGGGGGTGCAAACCTTCATCGTGGGCTCCATGGCGGCGGCCGCCGCGCTTGGGCCGATCATCACCGTGATTGGCGGGCTGGTGACGGCCGCCGGGGCGCTCATCCCGCTCTTGGGCACCGC
>Ga0075163_10008261_pt1 | contig 13740 bp, 11 predicted proteins | sample JI1023141ADNA_FD_71478 | JGI IMG/M metagenome (GOLD analysis project Ga0075163, IMG submission 71478) | Wastewater effluent complex algal communities from Wisconsin, to seasonally profile nutrient transformation and Carbon sequestration -... | ecosystem: Engineered > WWTP > Effluent > Algae...
GCCGGAGCGGAGCCCGGCCTCGACGTGGATGATCACCGGTCGCTTGCGCGGTGCACCGCGAAACTGAAACTCGTCGGTGCGGAACATCTTGGCCGCGACCATCGCGCAGCCGATCGTGGAGTTGACGTCGCCGACGACGAGCACGGCGTGCGGCTGCTCCTTCTCCACCACCGGCTCGAACCGGGTCATGATCTCGGCGGTCTGCCGCGCGTGCGATCCGGAGCCGACCTCGAGCTCGATGTCGGGCCGCGGGATCGCGAGCTCGTCGAAGAACACCTTCGACAGCTTGTCGTCGTAGTGCTGACCGGTGTGCACCAGCTTCGCCTCGAACCGCGGATCGCCACGGAAGGCGCGGAGCAGCGGTGCGATCTTCATGAAGTTCGGTCGCGCACCCGCAACGCAGAGAATTCGCCAGGACATCGGCGGCACCATACTACGCGAGGGTCATCACGATCTTGCCGCGCGCGTGTCCTCGCTCGAGCTCGGCGAACGCCTCGCGAAACTGCGCGAGCGTGAACGTCGCGTGCAGGATCGGGCGCAGCGTCCCGGCGTCGATCCACGCGCCGAGCTCGGCGAGCTGGGCGCCATCGGGCCGCATGAACAGGTAGCGGAACGTCACCCCGGCCTTCGCCGCCGCGCGCCGCCGCCCAAAGGTGCCGAGCCAGATCACCGGGCGCGCGAACGCCGGCAGCCAGTGGCGCGCGAACTCCCCGTCGGGCAACCCAGCCACGCCGACGACGGTGCCGCCGCGCTTGGTGGCCTTGATCGAGGCCTTCTCCGTCGTCCCGAGCGTGTCGAACACCGCGTCCACCTCGGGGAGTGGCTCGCCCTTCGTGTAGTCGACGATCGCGTCCGCACCGAGGCCGCGCACGAAGGCGGCGTTCTTGGTGCTGGTGGTGGCCGTGACGTGCAGCCCGAGCTGCTTGGCGATCTGGACCGCGAGGCTCCCGACCCCACCGGCGCCGGCATGGATCAACACGTGCTGTCCCGGCTTCAGCTCCGCGAGCTCGCGCAGCGCCTGGATCGACGTCAAGCCCGCGAGCGGAATCGCCGCTGCCTCGGCGAACGTGATCTTGGACGGCTTCTTCGCGACGACATCTTCATGCGCGCAGGCCTGCTCCGCGAACGCGCCCATGCGATTTTTCTCGAGCCGGACGAACACCTCGTCGTCGACCTTGAACTTGGTGACCGCAGGTCCGACGGCCTCGACGATCCCCGCCGCGTCGCAGCCGAGCGCGATCGGCGGCTTGACGTCGAGCACGAGCTTCGTCTTGCCCTGGCGGATCTTGTAGTCGAGCGGGTTGAGGCTCGCGGCCTTGACCCGGATGCGCACGTCGTGAGCGCCGACCTCGGGGGCCTCACGCTCGACAAGCGCGAGGACGTCTGGACCACCGTAGCGCGTTGCGACAACCGCCTGCATGCGGCGGCAGCATACCGGGTATGCTGCGGCGTGTTTCGAGCGCTGCTGGTTGTTGTCGTTTTGTTGGGTGGGCGCGTCGCCGTCGCGCAAGCCCCGGAGCCCACCGGCAAGCACCCGCGCATCCTGCTCGACGACACGCTGCGGGCGACCTGGAAACAGCAGGCGCAGGCGAAGGACGTCGCGATCACCCGCGCGATCGATCGCTGCGAGGACACGCGCACCCGCCCCGGCGAGTACCAGATCGATTCCTACATGGGCTTCGACTGGAACGCGGCCCTCCAGGCGTGCTTGATCGCGTGGGTCGCCCGCGGCAGCGACGAGGACGCGAAGTCCGCGGTGGTGTTCGCGAAGGCGCTGCTCGACGACATCCGCACGATCGGCGACGGCAAGGGCGGGTTCGAGACGATCAAGCGCGACACCGGGTACTCGGTGCGCAGCGTGCCGCCGTACGTCGCCCTCGCCTACGACTGGCTCTACGACCACCCGGCGATGACCGCCTCGCTCAAGCAGCGGATCCGCGAGCGGCTGCTGGAGTGGCTCGCCTGGTACAAGAAGAGCGGCTACCACGCGCACATCGCCGGCAACAACTACAACGCCGGGTACGTGTTCGCGGCCACCCTCGCCGCCGTCGCGATCAGTGGTGAGAACGATGCCGGCGCGTCGGAGCTGTGGAAGCACGTGCGCGACGACATCTGGGACAAGGACATGGCGAAGGCCCTGGCCGCCGGGGGCATCCTCGACGGTGGCGACTGGTGGGAGGGCTGGCAGTACGCGCCGCTGTCGATCGCCGAGTACGCGACCACGGCCGTGGTGGCCGCGAAGCATGGCCTCAAGATCGACGGTGTCGACAAGTGGCTCACCGCGACGCTGCTGCGCGCGGTCCACGCTCGCTCCGGTGCGCGCGACACGATCGCGCCGCTCGGTGATGTCGAGGACAAGACGCCGCCGTCGATGCCGCACGATCCGTTGACGTTCCTCGGCATCATGATCGGCCCCGCGCCCGATGCCGCGAAGAGCCAGGCCGCGTCCGAGTACAACCGGCTGAAGCTGACGGTGAAGAACAACTTCCTGTACGTCGCGCTCGCGCAGGCGAACAAGATCAAGCCGGCACCCGTCGCGCTCGACAAGTGGCCTACCGCCTACTACGCGCCCGGCACGCGCGCATTCTACGCCCGCACGACGTGGGCGAAGGACGGCGTGTGGCTGATGACCACGTGCGCCGCCACGCCGCACGACGACGCCGATCACCAGGCGCCGATGGCCGGCAACCTGACCGTCACGCGCGGCGTCGACGAGGTGATCGTCGATCCGTCGCCGTACGGCTCGATGTCGACGCTGACCACCAACGCACCGACGGTGGAGTCCAAGCACCTGCCACCGAACTATCACCCGAGCCAGGCGTTCTGGAGCGAGACCACGCACTTCGTGTGGGCGTCGCAGACCGCGAGCGGCGTGATCGCCACGCGCTGTGACTACGCCGATCAGTACAAGTTCCAGAGCCGCGCGAGCGACGTGCCGGTCGCGCTGCGCGACCTCGTCGTGATCCCGTGGGGCAAGAAGGACAGCGCCTCGATCGTGGTGATCGATCGCGCCGAGACTCCCGGTGCCGAGTTCCCGCTGCACCTGCGGTTTCGCTCGCCCGTCGGGTTGACGATCGCCGGCAACATCGCGCAGGCGAAGGTCGGGGCGAGCACGCTGGCGATCCACAAGGTGGTCGGCACCGGTGCGCCCGAGGTGCGCGCGATCCAGCCCGGCGATTGCTGGAAGGGCGATCGCGGCAAGTGCGACTCCGCGCGGTTCCCGATCGGCGAGTACCGGGTCCAGATCCCGGGCGCCACGCCGCAGGCGCTCCACGTGATCGACGTCGCCGGGGGTGATGCGGTGACGATCGCGGCGCTGTCTCCGACCACCACGCATCTCCGCCGCGGCACGCAGGACGCGTACGTCAGCACGAAGGGTGGCTACGCGGTCGCGCCGTCGGCCGGAGCGATCCACGTCGTGCTCGCCGAGGCCGCGAATCAGAAGGTCTCGGTCTCGAAGGACGGCGCGACCTGCAAGGTCGAGGTCGGCGATGGCGGCACCCGCGAGCCCGGGCCGATCGTCGTCGTGGTCGATGCCGCCTGCACCGCCGTCGACGATGTCCGCACGGGCCCGGCGACGCCGGATCTGGCCGGCGGCTCGGCGGCGATGATCCCGATCCCCGGCCCACCGCAGCGGAACAAGGCGCGCGGTGGGTGCTGTGACGGTGGCGCGAGCGGTGCGTCGGTCGCGCTGGGGCTCGTCGTGCTCGCCCGAGTGCGACGCCGGCGCCGGGCGTAGAGTAACGTCGCGGCTGCATGGGCCAGCTTCCGATCATCGCCTTCTCCAAAGATTGGACGGGCGATCACACGTCGAACCACCACGTCCTGCGGGAGCTCGCGAAGACGCGCCGCGTGCTGTGGATCAACAGCATCGGGACCCGGGCACCGAGCCTCGCGAGTGGCCGCGATCTCGGCACCATCCGCCGCAAGCTGACCGAGGTGGCGAAGGCCGCGCAGAACGTCGAGAACGATCTGTGGGTCGTCACGCCGCTGGTGCTGCCGATGGCGAAGTCGCCGGCGATGCGGAAGCTCAACCGGCTGCTGATCAAGACCCTGATCGGCGCCGCCCGCCGCCGGCTCGGCATCGAGGCGTTCGAGCTGTGGACGTTCCTGCCGAACGTCGCCGACTACGTCGACCTCGGGCAGGCGATCACCGTCTACTACTGCGTCGACGAGTGGTCGCTGTTCGAGTACCTCGACAAGGATGCGACGGTGAGCGCCGAGCGCGAGCTGTTGAAGCGCACCGACGTGGTGTTCGCGATCAACCGCTCGCTCGCCGAGGCGAAGCGCCCGTTCGTGCCGTCGACGTTCGTGTCGCCGCACGGCGTCGACCACGCGTTGTTCTCGCGCGCGCTCGATCCCTCGACCGCGATCCCCGAGGCGCTCGCCGCCATCCCGCGGCCGCGGATCGGCTTCGTCGGCACGCTGCGCGACTGGGTGGATCTCGAGCTGGTCGCGCACATCGCCCGCTCGCGCCCGCAGTGGCAGGTCGTGCTCGTCGGCCGCAAGCTGATGGACACGTCGGTGCTCGACGGGATCCCGAACATCCACCTGATCGACGCGGTGCCGCACAAGGAGCTGCCGCACTACTTCGCCGGCTACGACGTCGGCATCATCCCGTACCGTCGCCAGACGCGGATGACGTTCGTCAATCCGCTCAAGCTGCGCGAGTACCTCGCCGGTGGGTTGCCCGTGGTGTCGACGCCGCTCGACGAGGCGGAGAAGTATCCCGAGATCTGCGCGGTGGCCGAGGATCGAGATGACTTCGTCGCGGCGATCGAGCTCGCGCTCCGCAACGATTCGCCGGCCGCGCGACGTGCGCGCTCCGAGGCGATGCGCGCGGAGACCTGGCACGCACGTGTCGTGCGCCTCGAGAAGCACATCGACGACTTCCTCGAACATGGCTCGCAGCAGTCCCTCTCCGAGCGCGTGCCCTACCTCGTCACCGGTGCCGCGGGCAGGCTCGGCCGCGCCGTCGTCACGCGGCTACGCGCCGAGGGCAACCTGGTGCGGATCTTCGTCCGCCACATCCCCAGGGTCCCGCTGGATGGCATCGAGTACGTCGTCGGAGATCTCGCCGATGCCGACGCGGTCGACCGCGCGGTGAGAGGCGCCGAGGTGGTGATCCACGCCGCCGCGACGATGAAGGGCGACTGGGCGGCGCACGAGAGCGGCACGATCGCGGGCACGCGCAACGTGATCGCGGCCTGCACCGCGCATCGCACCAAGCAGCTGGTCTACATCTCGTCGCTGTCCGTCGTCGATTTCGCCGGCTCGTCGGTGATCGACGAGAGCGTCGCCCTCGAACCGCACCCCGAGGCGCGCGGCTTCTACACCCAGGCGAAGCTCGCCGCCGAGCAGCTGGTCACCGCCGCGGCGAAGCGAGGCCTGCCGTGCGTGATCCTGCGGCCCGGTCAGATCTTCGGCGGTGGCATCGCCCCGATCAATGGCGCCGTCGCGCGCAACGCCGGTGGCCGCTGGCTGATCCTCGGCGACGGCTCGCTCGAGCTGCCGCTGGTCTACATCGACGATGTCGTCGACGGGATCACGGCGGCGATCACCAAGAGGCTCGTCGACGGCCAGATCATCCAGCTCGTCGATCCGGTGCACCTGACGCAGACCGAGCTCCTCGACGCGACAGGCGGCCAGCGCGGCAGGGTCGCGATCCCGCGCAGCGTGGTGTTCGCGCTCGGAGGGCTCAGCGAGCTGCCGCTCAAGCTGCTCGGCAAGACCAGCCCGATCGCGAAGTACCGCCTCGAGTCCGCGATGGCGCAGGTCGAGTACCGCAGCGAGCGCGCGCGTCAGCTGCTCGGCTGGGAGCCGCGCGTCGGCGTGCGCGCCGGCCTGCTCAATTGGGGCTCGGGCCCCAAACCCTAAATGAGGACGGTGCCGACGACCTTCGCCGACCCGATCTGATCGATCGCGCGGCGGAGATCGCGGGTCGTGGTCTGGCGGGTCTTGACCACCATCATCACGGCGTCGGCGGCGTCGGACAGCAAGTTGACGTCGGCCGAGCCAAGCACGGGTGGAGCGTCGACCACGATGTGCTCGTAGCCGGCGAGCCGCAGGCGCTCGATCGCGATCGCGAACGCCGGACCGTCGAGGAGCTGCGCCTTGGGGTTGTCGTTGCGCGGGTTGATCGCGGCGACGTGCAGCCACAGCTGCGGGATCTCGACGAGGCTCCACGGCAGCATCGGCTGCTGGCGGTGCGCGGCGAGCTGCTCCGCGAAGCACCACGGCGGCACGAACTTGAACGCGGTGGCGAGCTGCGGGCGACGCACGTGGGTCTCGACGAGCAGCACCTTCGCGCGACCGCACTCGGCGAGCGCGAGCGCGAGGTTGATCGCGACCGTGGTCTTGCCTTCGCCCTCGTTCGGGCTCGACACCACCACGCACTGCGGGCGACCGACCTCGAGCAGGTGGTGGCGCAGCACGCGGAACGCGGCCGAGCGCTCGGAGTCGGGATCGATCACGAGCGACATCCGCGCGTCCGGTTCTTCGTCGGGCAGGTGGTGCTGCGTCAGGCCGACCTCGGGGGGCGAGGCGCCCGGCACGAGCGCCTTGGACTGCGCCTGCAGCCCGGTCATCATCGTCGGCGACTGCTGGATCGTCTGCGTGCGGCCGAACAGCGCCGCGGCACTCTCGGGCTTGATCGCCTGCAAGGGGTTGTCGACGCGCGTCGCGCCGGGGTCCTGATCGCCGGACACCGGGATCATCGGCTGGGTGACGAGCGGAAGCGGAGCACGCGGACGATCGCCCGTGGTGGGTGGCAGCTCGCCGAACTTGCCCTTCGTACTCACGCCGCTTTCGCCTTTCGTTTTCTCGCGACCGCCGGCGGGATCACGCCGAGCACCGCGATGTCGAGCTGATCGAGATCCGCACGACGATACAGCCGGTCATCGATCACCGCGAGTCCCACGGCGAGCGCGAAGCCCAGCCCGAGGAACAGGACCATACCGGCGATCATGAAGATCGACTTGCCGGGCCCCGACGGGCGCACCGGCTTGAACGCCGGATCGACGACCGACAGGCGACCACCGGCCTCGGCGGCCTTCTGGTTGGCGTCGAGCTGCGCGCGGAACGAGCTCTCGGCGAGGGCGTTGACGCGCTCGCGCTGCTGGTTGACCGCGCGGCGAAGGTTGGCGTGATCGGTCTCGAGCTGGACGATCCAGTTGGTGGCGTCGTTCGCGGGCGCGGGCGTGGCCGACCCGGCGTTGGAGCTGCGCTGGAGATCGGCGATCTGGTCGTTGAGCTTCGCGAGCTCCTTCTGGAGCTTCACGCGATCCTCGGCGGATGCCGGCGCGACCACGGTCTCGGCGTCGGGCGGCAGCGACGCCTGCGCGTGGCGCAACCGCTGCTGGGCCGCGGCGACGCGCTCCTGCGCCTTGATCACCGACGGGTGCCGATCGGTGAACTTCGACAGCGCGTCCTCGAGCTCGCGATTCGCCGACGCCAGCTCGCGCTGCGCCTCGGAGACCACGGCCTCGGCCGCGATCCGCTCGGCGGTGGGCGGGGCGGTGACGCGAACGGGCGCGGCATCGGGCGGCGCGTCGAGGCGGGCCTGGATCCGCTGGCGCTGGCGCTCGAGGGCATAGAGCCGCGGGTTACCGGTGGGCACGACCTTCTTGGCATCGCGGATCGCACGCACCGCGGCGCCCTCGGACTGGCCCGGCTGGGACTCCTGCGCGAACTCGGGGTGCTTCGCGAGGAACGTCGACAACGCGAACTCGCTGCTCTTGAGCTCCTTCTGCGCGGCCTCCTTCTGGGCGACCACGAACTCGACGGTGCGCTGCGCCTGCTCGTTGCGCAGCGACTCGTCCTTGTCCTGCAGGAGCTTGGTCAGCTTCTCGACGACGGCCTTCGCGCGATCGGGATCGGCGTGGGCGAACACGATGCGGAACGAGCTGCCGCCGCGGCCCTCAAGCTTCACCGCGGTGCGCAGCTTGTCCATCTTGAGCTCGGGGTCGGTGATCAGCGGGTACGGATCGAGCTTCGGATCCGCGAGCACCTGCTCGAGCTGCGGCCTGGCGACGAGGAGCTCGCCGTACTTCTCGGCGATGTTGCGCTGGGCGATCTCTTCGCGTTGCTGCGACAGCAGCGGCGAGGTGATGCGCTCCTGATAGAACAGCGTCGACCACGACTGGTAGCTACGGTCCTTCATCATCACGAACGCGAACGACAGCCCCGCGCCGAGCACCGCGAAGACCGCGACGAGCCACCAGTAGCGCAGCGTCTTCCGGCCGAGATCGACCAGACGCTGCAACCGATCGCGTGGAGTTACCGCTGAGATCGCCATCGGAGGAACGATGGTACACGACGCCGAGCAGCGCCACGTGCCTGCAAAGAACCAACCTGGTCGCCTGGGAATCTCGGTACATGGCCGAGGACCGGGAGCCCGAGACGGGTGACGTCCTCGGTCTCGTGGACGCGCGAATCGAACGCGCCGAGGACCAGGGCCGACCCGAGGAAGGCGCCGGTGCCGACCACCGCGATGATCATCGCGAGGATCATGCCGGATTGCTCGACCTTCTCCGGCCGCACCTGGTCGACGACGCTGATCGTGATGTCGAGCTTGGCATCGGTGAGCTGGTCGGCGAACAGCTCGGGGCTGAGGTCGACCGCCTTGAACTCCTTCTCGTACTCCTTGCGCTGGTAGATCAGGTTGTTGGTCTCGACGATCAAGGTGGCGGCCAGCTGGTTATCGCCGGCGAGCCGAGCCTTGCCGAGCGCGTCCTCCTTCTGCGTCAGCTCGGCGGCGGTCTCGTCCACCTTGCGCAGCAGCTGCTCGCGAAACGCGTCGAGCTCGGCGGTGAGCTGCCCGGTGACGAGGCGGCGCTGGGCATCGTGGGTGGCGATCGCGATCGAGGCGAGGTCGCGGGCGATCTCGAACGCGGTGTCGGGATCGAGGTCGGTGACCTCGATGCCGATGCGCGCCGACTTGTGGGCGTCGGGATCGGCCTCGTCGTAGTACGCGAACGAGTTCTTCCAGATCAGGATCTCGATCTTGTCGCGGAAGCTCTCGAGGGCGAACGCCTTGCCGAACTTGTCGGCGCGCCCGGGCGTGCGCTTCTCGATCAGCGCGAGTAGCGCGGTATCGGGAAGGAGCACGTTCGAGACGTACTCCTTGAGCTGCTGGAACGGGATCGAGGTATCGCGCTCGTTCCCGAGGGCGCCCTCGTTCATCGCGAGCACGACATCCGCGGTGTACAGGCGCGGCTTCATCCCGAACTTGTAGGTGACGACGCCGGTGATCAGCAGCGAGAGCGCGATCACGCGGAGGATGCGCACGCGCGTGCGGCGACGGATGCGCTGGAGCTCGGCGACCATGCCGAAGCGGGTCGGCGCCTCCGACTCGAACCAATCGATCGGCTTGTCGCGCCGCTTGTTCACGCAGCTCCCACGCTAGCACCGGCGGCCTCGCCGAGCACCGCATGGAGTGCCGCCGCGCTCGCGTCCCAGCCGCCGCGGGCACCGAGCGCCGCGACCACACCCGGGTCATAGGAGGTGCGCAGGGCCGTGGCGAGCGCCGCGCCGAACCGGTCTGGATCGCGCGGCGGGGCCAGCGCACCGAGCTCGGCGCTGGCGAGCACGTCCGGGACGCCGCCGACGGTCGTCCCGACGACGCGGCGACCACACGCGAGCGCCTCGAGCACCACGTTCGGGGTGCCCTCGTTGTGGCTCGGCAGCACGAGCACGTCGGCGGCCGCCATGAACAGCGGCACGCGGGGCAGCGGTTGCGCCTCGATCATCCGTGCGCGCTCGCCGAACGGCGCGAGGCCGGCGGCGAGCTGGGCTTGCAGGGGGCCGCTACCGACGACGATCAGCGTAGCGTCGGGGACGTCCTTCAACGTTCGTTCCCAGATCGCGGCGAGGTCGAGCACGCCTTTGACCTCCTTGAGGTTGCCGATGTAGACGGCGAGCGGGCCCGCGGGGAGGCCGAGCTCGGCGCGGGCAGCCGCGCGATCCCGCGGATGGAAGATCGCCTCGTCGACACCGTTCATCACGACGCGCACGCGGTCGCGGGGGGCGCCCAGCTCCACGGCCTCGTCGGCGAGCGCCCGTGACACGGCGACCACGCGCTTCGCCTGGCCGAACGCCCAGCTGGTGAGGCGCCGCGGCCCGGGGAGCTTCGCGATCACGTTGACGTCGGAGCCGTGCAGCTTGATCACCGCCGGCACGCCGAGCAGCTTCGCGGCGACCACCGCGGCGAACCCGTCGGGATACGCCCACGCCCCGAGGACGACATCGACGTGGCCGCGATGCTGGAGCAGTAGAGGCGCGATCGACGCGGCGTAGAGCGGCCCCCAGGTGACGTGCGCGAGGCGCGGCACGAACAGCGTGCGCGGATGCGTGACGTCGATGCCGGCGATCCGCTCGGCCTTTGGAACACTCGTGAGCTTGCTCGCGCTCGACCACTTCGCCATCAGCCCCGCGCCCGGATACCAGGGCAGCGTGGCCATGACATCGAGCTTGCAGAGCTTCGCCAGCGCAGCGAACTGCTGGCGGTTGAACGGCGCGGCGAGCGGCTCTGCTGCGTTCGGGAAGATCTTGGTGATCGCGAGGACGCGCAGCACGCTAGAGGTTGAACACCTTGTCCATGCGGAGGAGCTTGAAGATCGCGAGCGGCTGATCGCGGGCGTTGATGATGCGGACGTTCCCGCTGGCTCCTCGCACGCCCTTGTAGAGCTTGACCAGCGCGGCGACGCCCGAGCTATCGATCAGATCGAGCTGCGCGAGGTCGACTTCGACCTTTGCTGGCTTCGACGCGAGGATCTTGTCGATCTCCTCGGCGAGCGTGGGTGCGGTGTTGATGTCGAGCGAGCCCCGGATGGCGAGCTTGGTCTCGGTAGCGGTCTTGGTCACTTCGAAGGGCTGCAAACCTTCAACTCCTCCCTACGGAAGACCCGGCTGCCAAGTGCTTGCGAAGTCGCCAGCGATTGGGTGGACCGGGCTCGTAGGTCATCTCGTCGAGCATCGTCTTGGCAATGTGAATGCCCATGCCGCCTTCGGGCAGGCTGTGCTCGTCGAGGTCGAGTGGCAAGGGCGCCACCTCCTCGATGTCGAACGCCTGCCCGTGATCGCGGACCTCGATCAACAAATCGCGCTCGCTCGGTGTCAGCACGATATCGATCGCTCCCCCGCCCTTACGTTCGTAGGCGTGGATCGCGATGTTGTTGAAGATCTCCATGAACGCCGACACCACCGCCGTATCGAACGGGTGCTTGACGTCATTGGCGAGGGGGTCATCTGGATCACGTAACGCGCTGCCCGACACCAGACGTGCTGCCTCTGCCACTACGCGCACAGCAATAGCGCGGTAGTGCAGCGTGCCAGGCACGGTCAGGCGGATCGTCGCCGTCACGAGGAGCAGGATATCTCAGATCGATGATAGGCTGCCTTCGTGTTGCGCACCGTTCGCCTCGCCAAGCGGGCGATCGACATCGCGGGCTCGGCCTTGGGCTTGGCAATCACTGCCCCGTTGATGCCGATCATCGCGGCGGCTATCTATCTCGACTCGCCGGGCCCGGTGTTCTACCGGCAGCGTCGCGCCGGCAGCCTACGAGATGCCCGTACCGAGAACGGCGTCCGCAAGCTCAAGTTCGACGAGTTCATGATGCACAAGTTCCGCACCATGGCCGTCAACGCCGAGGCGAAGACCGGGGTGGTGGTGGCCGGTGCCGACGATCCGAGAATCACCCGGGTCGGCAAGTTCCTCCGCAAGTCGCGGCTCGACGAGCTGCCGCAGTTCTGGGACGTGCTGCGCGGGCAGATGAGCCTCGTCGGTCCGCGCCCCGAGCGGCCCGAGCTGCTGCAGGATCTCGCGTACGCGATCCCGCTGTTCGAGGAGCGCATGCGCGACGTCAAGCCGGGCATCACCGGGCTCGCGCAGATCTCGCTCGGCTACACCGGCTCGATCCCCGAGGGCAGCGAGATCGGCAAGCTCGCCAGCACGCTGCAGAACCCGTTTCAGCTCGAAGAAACCAAGGGCTCGCTCGCCGACGACATGCGGATCAAGCTGCTCTACGACCTCGCGTACACCGCGTCGCTCGAGCGGTTCGATACGTTCCTGCGCACCGAGCTCGGCATCATCTTCAAGACGCCGCTGGTGATGCTGAAGATGACGCAGGGTCGCTGAGCATCCGAGAATTCCCGAGTCGGGTCACTCGCGAGGTGGGATCAGCGCCTCGATCGCGGCGCGATACCTCGCGGCCTTGACGCGCGCGAGCTCGTTGGCGAGGCGACGATCGGGGTACGCCGAGACGTCGGCGGCGAGCGCGGCGTCGAGGTGGCGCGTGAACAGGGCGCGATCCTGACGCGCGACCGCGACGCCGCGCGCGTACATCACGTCGACCAGCACCGCGCCGGGTCCGAGCAGGCGACGCGCGGCGGTGAACTGGGCCTCGCCGTTGGGACCACCGAAGAACCGCGCGCGACCGGCGAGCAGCGAGCCGAGCATGATCTCGCCCTCGGCATCGCGGAAGCCCGGCGCGACCTCCGTGCAGCGCGCGAGGGTCGCGAGCACGCGATCGAGCCGCGAGATGCCGGCGATCGGATCGAGCGCGATCCGTGCGGCCTCGGCGGACGCGATCGAGAGCAGCGCCGGCACGTGCTCGCGCGTCACCGACGGGAGGAGCGGCTTCCAGTCGGCCGCGCGCCACGCCTTCGGCAACAGCTCGAGGTTGAGCTCGATGCACGAGGCGAGCAGGCCCTCGACGCGCTTCGCGATCGCGCGCGCTTCGTCCTCGCGACCGGCGAGGCTGGCGGCCTCCCAGTCGTCGAACACGAACCCCAGCGCGTACCCGCACGTGGCCTCGGCGTGGAGGACGCGAAAGCCGCGGTGCTTCGGGTAGGTGGCCGAGAACGCGGCGAGCTGGACGACACCACCAGGTGCCGCCTCGCGCGCGAGCTGGACATCGGCCAGGCGACGCGCGGCGACGGTGCTCTGCTGCAAGATCTTGAGCGTCGACTTCGCGGCCTGATTCTCGAAGAACGAGGAGCAGCCGGCGAGCAGGAGTACGAGGAGGAGTTTCACGGGCGTCCTTTATTCGAAGCGTCGCAGGGCCTGCCACCGCGCCGCGAGGCCGGGGCGTTCGCCACGCGCGATCCAGATCGCGGTGCCGTCGACGAGACAGCCGGTGCAGTGCACCGTACCTGCCCGCCGCACATCGGAGTAGAGGTCGTTCCAGTACGCGGCGTCGTGACCGACGGCGAGCACCGTGGTGGCGGAGCCGGGCCCCCACGCCCAGAACTCGTTGTGCGTCGAGATCACCGGCATCGGCAACCCCGCGGCGGGACCGTAGAGCTCGAGAGCTCCCGCGGCGCCGTAGCTCGCACCGAACACGACGACGCTCGGGTCGTCGAGCGTGCGATAGGCCGCTGCCGTTGCGGAGGCGAGCTCCGGCCAGCCGCGCCGGTCGCCCAGCCACTGCGGCATCTCGCCTCGCTTCGCGACCTCGAGCTCCGGCGTCACGCCGAGCGCGACCGAATACTGGATGACGAGCTCGGGCGGCAGGATCGGGAGCACGAGCGGCAACGGCGGCAGCGCACCGATCGCGAGCGACACGACGACGATCGCGCGGCGCCGGAATGCGAGCCGCTCGATCACGCAGGCGCCCGCGGCGAACATCAGCGGGTAGACCGCGAGGATCCGATCCGCGCGGCTGATCCCGCTCGCCATCATGACGATCAGCGCGATCGCGAACATCGCCGCGAAGCCGCGCAGCGCGCGCTGCCGCGCCA
>Ga0075163_10008265_pt1 | contig 13735 bp, 12 predicted proteins | sample JI1023141ADNA_FD_71478 | JGI IMG/M metagenome (GOLD analysis project Ga0075163, IMG submission 71478) | Wastewater effluent complex algal communities from Wisconsin, to seasonally profile nutrient transformation and Carbon sequestration -... | ecosystem: Engineered > WWTP > Effluent > Algae...
GGCGCTGCGACGGTGCGACGATGGCCACGCTACGACAGACAACCCGCGACGGCCGCGGTTTCGTCCCGGTCATGACCCGGGCCGCGCGCGCCCCGGCGGGCTCGCTAGAGCTGGAACACCGCCAGCGTGAACTTGTTGCTGGTGGTGTCGAGGACCTTGATGGTCTGGCGGGCGGTCTCGGTCGGCGCGATCGTGCTGATGCTGCCGGCCCGGCCGGCCTCGGTGACGATGAAGTACCGTCGGCCCTCGGGCGCGAGGGCGCGGTCGCCCAGGTAGCGCTTGACCGCGACGTTGTCGGTCTCCTTGAGCGCGGTCTGCATCTCGGGCAGCACGCCCCAGATCTCGTCGCCGCTCCAGAAGTTCTCGCCGCGCCAGTAGAGCTGCCAGGCGATCAGCCGATCGGCGTCGACCACCTTGGTCGGCCGTCGACCGCCGCGTCGGCCGGGCTTGACCGCCGCGGCCTCGGCCCACACCCGGGCCAGATCGCCGGGAGACAGATCAATCCGCAGCGTGTGCGGGCCGACCGCGCGGCTGCGGCCGCGGACGGCGAGCTTGATCTCGCGCGCGCCGCCCTGGACCTCGATCTGCACCACCATCGGCTGGCCGTCCTGGTAGGCGTCGGGGACGAAGGTGTCGAAGCTCCAGCCGGTGCGGAGCCGCTGCCAGTCGGCGGCGAAGTCGCGGGGCGCGTAGTAGACCAGCTTCTGGCCGTAGATCTGCCGGTCCTGGTAGTAGCGCCGCACCGCCTCGCGCATGCCCCAGTGGGTGCCGGCGATCGGCATGTAGACGTGCATCGACCACAGCGCGCAGCCGACCGCGGTGGTCACGACCGCGGCCACCGCCAGCCGGCGCAGCCGGGTGCCGAGCAAGAGCATCGCCGCCGCGCCGGCCAGGCCCATGACCAGGAACGCGTCGGAGGTGTCGATCGACCACGGCGGCATCGACGGCCACGGCCGGTCGTAGCGGTAGATGAACATCTCGATCCACTGCTTCTCCTCGTGCATCATGTCGCGGGCGAGGAGCAGGATCATGCCGGCGGCGAGCGCGCCGTAGACCAGCGACGGGCGGATCCGGCGGGCCAGCAGATCGTCGAGCCAGAAGGCGACCAGGATCGCCATCGCCGGCACCGCCGGCAGGATGTAGTGGTGGAACTTGGTCTGCGACAGCGAGAACAGCGCGGTCGCGACGATCGCCCACAGCGCGATGAAGAAGCGGACCCGGCCGATCCGGGCGGTGGTCGGCTTGACCAGCGCGGCGGCGGCCAGGGCCAGCGGCACCAGCGCCGCCCAGATGAACATGCCGTAGCCGGCCTGGCCGAGGACGTAGTCGAACGTGCCGCGCTCGCCGTGGACGCCGACGCCGGCGCGGTTGAAGTTGTGGAAGTAGATCCACTCGGAGATGAACTTGCGGCCGTCGCGCTCCCACATCGCGACGTGCCAGGGCAGGACGGTGATGACCAGCAGCACCAGGCCGCGCTGGATCTCGAACACGCCGTCGAGTAGCTGGCGCCAGCGGAACTGGAACGCCACCCACAGGGCGCAGACCACGCCGGCGATGCCGATGCCGGGCAGGCCCTTGCCGAGGACGCTGATGCCGACCAGGGCCCAGAACCACAGCACGTAGACCGAGCCGCGGCGGTCGCGCAGCGGGCGGAGGTCGGCGATGGCGCGGGCGCGGGCGTGGGCCCGCGGCCAGTCGGGCTCGGCGAGCAGCATCAGCCCGCCGAGCGGGTACGACAGCAGGCCCGGCGAGCCGAGGGCCAGCGCGCGGTCCCAGCGGCCGACGAACGGCCAGATCAGGAGCGCGCGACCGTAGGCGAACACCCGCGGCGCGAAGACGTACAGGATGCCGAACGTCATCCCGATGAACAGGATCAGGCCGGGCTGGGGCCAACCGCCGCGGATGGTGGGGAACCGGGCGATCTGGAAGTACGACAGGTAGTAGACCGCCTGCACGGCGAGGAATCCGCCGATGATGATCACCAGCGGCCAGCGCGCGTCCCAGGTCAGCCAGCGTCGGCGCCACAGGGTGAGGCCGGCGAGGCGGCGGGCCGGGCCGATCGACACCGCCGACGGCACCAGGGCCTCGAGCAGGTGGCCGAGGCCGGGGCCGAGCGGGACCCGGCCCAGACCGCGCGCCGGTTCGGCGCCGTCCTCGGCGGCGAGCAGGAACATGGCCAGCGCCGCCATGATCGTCCCGATCAGGGTCATGTCGGTGATGCCCTGGCGGGCGACCAGGAAGAAGAACGGACAGGTCCCGACCGTGAGTAACGACAGCCACGCCAGTCGGCGATTGACCAGCCGGGCCAGCGCCCACCACATCACGGTCAGGCCCATGATCGCGAGCAGCACGAACGGCAGCCGGATCGCGAGCAGGACCTTGGGCGAGTCGGCCATCTCGCCCGAGTAGCCGCCATCGTCGGCGATGCCGAGCGCGGTGAACGAGCTGGCCATCAACCAGAAGGTCAGCACCGGCTTGGAGCGGAAGCCCTCGTTCTGCCAGTTGAGGTGGACCCAGTCGTGGTCCTGCTTCATCCGGCGCGCGACCTCGCCGTAGTGGGTCTCCCACGGGTCGACCAGCGAGTAACGCCAGATGCCGGGCAGGAGCAGCGCGGTCGCGACCAGGACGACGATCAGGACCTCGAAGGCCCGGGGCGGCGCGGCGCGACTCGGCGGCGGGGGCGGCGGCTCGTCGGGCTCGGCCATGGTCGAAGGGCGAACCTAAACCAGCCGGCCCGAGGGGTAAAGCCGTGGACCGTCGCACGGGGGCGCTCGGGGTAGCGTCGCCGGGGCCTGGCTGGCTGGCCGCACGGGTGCGGGCTACGGTCGCCATGGTGCAATCGCCGGTTCCACGCCGCGAGCTCGAGGTCGCGCGCCCCGCCGCGCCGACGCTGCTGGCGGCGGTGTACGCGGCGGCGGTCGCGGCCTGCGATCCGGCGCCGGCGGTGGTCGAGGCGCTGGCCGAGCCGGCGGTGGCGACGCTGCGCGGTGGCCGGCGGGTGTGGATCGCCGCGGTCGGCAAGGCGGCCGGGGCGATGGCGGCGGGGGCGGTGCGGGCGCTGGCCGACGAGGGCGCGCGGCCGGCCGGCGGGCTGGTGATCGTGCCCGACGGCTGCGCGGTCGACGAGCCCGGCCTGGCCGCGGCCGGGCTGACGGTGCGGCGCGCGGCCCACCCCGAGCCCGACGAGCGCAGCCTGCACGCCGGCTACGAGCTGATGGCCCTGGCCCGGGCCTGCGGCAAGGACGAGCTGCTGCTGGTGCTGGTGTCGGGCGGGGCGTCGGCGCTCGCCAGCGTGCCAGCGCCCGGCCTCACCCTCGAGGGCAAGCGGGCGCGGGTGCGGGCGTTGACCGCCGGCGGCGCGGCGATCGGCGAGCTCAACGCCGCGCGGCGCAGCATGTCGGCGATCAAGGGCGGGCGGCTGGCGGCGGCGTGCCCGGCGCCGGTGGTGACGCTGGTGGTCAGCGACGTCCCCGGCGACGATCCGTCGGTGGTGGGCTCGGGCCCGACGGTGCCGGCGCGGCCGGGCGACGTGGTCCGGGTGGTCGCTGGCCTGGCCCGGCTGCGGCGCGAGGCGGCGGTGGCGGCGCGGGCGTGCGGCCTGCGTCCCCAGGTCGCCGACGAGGATCTGGTCGGCGACGTCGAGGACGCGGCGGCGCGGGTGATCGCGGCGACGGCGGCGCTGCCGGCCGGCGCGGTCTGGATCGCCGGCGGCGAGTGGACCCTGACCCTGGGGGCCGCGCCGGGGTGCGGCGGCCGGGCCCGGCACCTGGCGCTGGTGGTGGCGCGCGCGCTGGCCGGCGATCCGGGCCGGGTCGTGCTGTGCGCCAGCTCCGACGGCGTCGACGGCACCGGGCCCGAGGCCGGCGCGATCGTCGACGGCCAGACCTGGGCGCGGGTGACCGCGGCCGGGATCGATCCCGCGGCCGCGCTGGCCGCGCGCGACGCCGGCACCGCGCTGGCCGCGATCGGCGCCGCGATCGGCGGCGGCGCGACCGGGGTCAACCACGCCGACCTCGTCCTCGTCATGTCGCGCTGATCACACCGCCGCGCTGGCGGCGCGGCTCGTGCGCGGCGCCGCCTGCGGCTCGCGCCCCCGACGGCGACGGTATACTGCCGGCATGCGCACCTCGCGATGGATGCTCGCGACCGGGATCGTGATCGCGCTGATCGGCTGTGGCGGCGGCGACGACGCGGCCACGGTCGACGCGGCGGTCGACGCGCCGCTGCCCGGCAGCCTGACCTTCCGGCTGGCCTACGACAGCGACGTCCCCGACTCGATCTTCGTCCAGTCGGCGACCGGGTTCGGCGGCCAGGGCTGGTTGACGGTGCGCCCGGTCGGCGGCGCCGAGCTCGCCATCCTCGACGACTGTGGCCGCTGCAACTGCGATAGCTGCGATCCGTGCGCGGTGTGCGGCGTCGGGCTGACCGAGGTCACCGAGATCCCGCGCGGCGGTCACCTCGACTGGACCTGGGACACCTCGGTGTTCGGCGCCGGCACCTGCGCCGGCACCGGCGGGAGCTGCGAGCGGGCCGCGCCGCTGGCGCCCGGCGCCTACCTGGCGCGCTTCTGCTGGTCGTTCACCAGCGACGGCGTCGGCGTCGGCCATCAGATCGGGCCGGTCACCTGCGCCGACGAGAGCTTCACCTTCCCGCCGGCGGCGTCACCGCCGCCGCCGATCGAGCACGCCGAGTGCGCGTGCGGCTGACGGCGCGCCGATCGCGCCGACGTCAGTTGCCGTAGGTCGCGCCGCCGTAGGCCGCGCCGCCGAACGCCTTCGCTGCGATCGTCGCCAGCTCCTGGCCGACGGCGTCCTTCTGCTGCTGGGTCATCATCGAGTCGCAGGCGTCCACGCCCTGGGGATCGGCCGCGCTGGCGATGCAGGCCTGGGCCTCGGCGGTCCAGCCGTCGGCGCGACAGTGGCGCTCGACCGCGGCGGCGATGTCGGGGCCCATGGTCGCCGGGATGGTCTGGCCGGCGGTGACCACGCTGGCGGCGGCCTCCATGATCATGCGGCCGGTGTTCTGGCCGGCGGCGCCGCACTGATCGGCGGGCGCGGTCGGCTTCTTCTGGGCGCCGCCACAGGCGGCGAGGCTGAGGGGGACGAGGAGGATGAGGGTACGCACGAGCGACATCGGCCGACGATATGTCAACCGGCCCCGGTCAGTGGTCCGCGGCCGACGGATTTCGCGCGTCGGTCATCGGTAGCCAGCGGACCAGCACCAGCGCCGGCACCACCGCGACGGTGGTCGTCAGCCACAGCGCGCTCCAGCCGGCGCCGGCGACGACCGCGGCGCCGACGAAGCCGAGCAGCCGGCCGCCGAGCGACGACAGGCTGGTGAGCAGCGCGTACTGGGTCGCGCTGACCGCCGGTGCGCAGCGCGACAGCAGGTAGGCGACGAACGCGGTCGCGGCCGCCGCGCTGGCCACATTGTCGACGATGACCGCGGCGCCCAGCGCCGGCCACGACGGCCCGGCCGTGGCCAGCGCCGCCCAGGCCAGGTTGGTCAGCGCGCCGGCGGCGCCGAACCACAGCAGCGTCCGCCGCAGCCCCAGCCGCGGCATCAGCCAGCCGCCCAGGCCGCCGCCGACCACGGTGCCGGCGAAGCCGAGGAGCTGGTAGTAGAGCGCGATCTCGCCGAACGTGAAGCCGACGCCCTGCTTGAGGAACGGCACCAGCAGGAGCAGGACGAGGTGCTCGCCGAAGCGGAAGGTGGCGACGAAGCCGAGCACGATCGCGATCCGCGGCTGACGCAGCAGGCGGGCGAGCGGGGTGACGATCGCCGCCGCCAGGGTCGGCGGTCGGTGCCCGGCCTCGGCCGGCTCGTCGGCCAGCAGCGTCCCGACCACGCCGACCAGCATCAGCGCCGCGCAGCCGCCGTAGATGATCGGCCACGGCACCGCCCCGGCCAGCCGCAGCGACGCCGCGCCGGTGACCAGCATCGCGGCGCGGTAGCTGCCGACCGACAGCGCGGCGCCGGCCGCGCGCTCGTCGGGCCGCAGGGTGTCGGCCGCGAACGCGTCGACCACGATGTCCTGGGTCGCCGACAGGAACGCGACCAGCACCGCCAGGGTCGCCAGCGTCGCCGGGCTGGTCCGCGGGTCGATCGCGCCCATGGTCGCGATCGCCGCCGCCAGGGCGAGCTGCAGCGTCAACAGCCAGCCGCGCCGGCGGCCGAGGAAGGGCAGGCGGTAGCGATCGACCAGCGGCGCCCACGCCCACTTGAACGTGTAGGGCAGCCCGACCAGCGAGAAGGCGCCGATGGTGGCGAGGTCGACGTCGGTCGCGGTCATCCACGCGGCCAGGGTCTGGCCGGTGAGCAAGAGCGGCACGCCCGACGAGAAGCCGAGCAGCGCGAGGACGCGGACCCGCCGGGCCCGGTACGGGTGGGGCGCGGCCGGCGCCGGCGCGCTCATTCGTCCGACGCGGCGAGGTCGACCATCAGCTCGCCGCCGAGCGCCTCGAGGTCGGCCTGCAGCGCCGCGAGGCCGTGCTCGGCCGGGACCCGCAACACCGCGCGGGCGGTGAACAGGGCCTCGCCCGACATCGGCGCGCTGTGGACCTCGGACTCGAGCTCCTCGACGTTGACGCCGCGGCCGGCGAGCACCCGGGCGACGTCGCGGACCAGGCCGACCCGGTCGTCGCCGGTCAACTCGAGGAACGCGAGCTGGGTCGCGGCCGGCGTGGCGGCGTCGCCGGCCGGGCGGACGGTGACGACCAGGCCGTGGGCGTCCATCGCCCGCAGCGCCGCGAGCAGGCCGTCGGTGGCCTCGGGCGCGATCGTCACCAGCAAGATGCCGGCGAACTGGCCGGCCAGTCGGGCCATGTGGCTGGCCTCCCAGTTGCCACCGGCGCTCGAGATCTGGTCGGCCAGGGCCTCGACCAGCCCGGTGCGATCGGGACCGACGACGGTGAGGACGAGCGCGTCTCGCATGGCGCGATCGTCGCACGATCGGGGCGGGCAGACGAGGTCAGGGCGCGAGATGCGCGGGCGCGATCGCGGACACGAGCGGTGATCGGCCGCGGTCGGTGGTCAACCGAGCCAGCCGTGCGCGACCCGGGCGAGGGTGAGCGCGCCGACCACGACCAGGAGGCGGCTGACGATGGCGCCGAGGTCGGCGGCGCGGCCGCCGGCGACGCCGATGCGGGCGACCACGGCGTAGGAGGCCAACGAGCCGAGGCCGACGCCGGCGATCAGCGCGGCGGCGTCGGCGCCCGGCGCGCCGCCGCGCAGGCCGCCGATCAGGACCACCCAGGTGATCAGCGCGCCGGGATTGAGCAGCACGGTGGCCAGCCCGCGGGCGAACCCGTGGAGCGCCTCGCGCCGGCTGGCGCCCGGGACCGCGGCGCGGCCCGCGACCGGCGCGCGGTCCGGTCGGCGCAGGTGCCGCAGGCCGAAGCCGATCAGGGCGACGCCGCCGCACCCGCGCAGCGCCGCCGGCGCCCACGGATGGCGGGCGAGGAGCAGGCCGAGCCCGACGACGCCGAGCGTGGCGCAGGTGGCGTCGCCGGTGGCGGCGCCGACGCCGGTGCCGAGCGCGCGTGGCCATCCGCGCCGGCCCGCGGCCAGCACCGCGAGGTAGCACGGGCCGGGTAACAGGCTGCTGCCGGCGCCCAGCGCGAGCCCGAGGAGCGCGTCGCCCACCACGTCAATACTCGCCGGCCGCGAGCGCGCTCGCCGGCGCCACCCGGCGCTCGAGCCAGGCGCGGTTGCTCCACACGCTCCACCCCGGGCGTGGGTGGCCCGGGCGTGGCGCGTCCTGGGCGACCCGGGCGAACATCCGTTCGTGATCGAAGATCGCGTCGGCGAACGGCGGCTGCACCGACGGATGGCCGTACAGGATCGCGACCGGCCGCGGCGCGGCCTCGAGCGACGCGCGCAGCCGCGCCATCACCTGCGCGGCGATCGGCGCGCGGAACGGGTGATAGAGGAAGACGATCAGCGGACCGGCCGGCGGCTCGAAGCCGACCGCGTCATCGTGGACCAGTCGGACCGGCGACAGCGCCGCGCCCGCCGCGCGCATCCGGGCGAGGTTGCTTACCGCGGTGGCGTGCAGCACCGGCGACAGCTCGACGCCCACGACCTCGCGGAAGTGACCGAGCGCGGCCAGCAGCACGACCCGGCCCTTGCCGCTGCCGAGATCGACGAAGGTGGCGCGCCGCCGCCGCGCTGCCGGCCACGGCAGCGCGGCCAGCATCGCCGCCAGGTCGTGGTCATTGGTCGGCAGGTACATCGTCGCGGTCGCGCGCCGCGCCGCGGGGATGTCGACCTCGCCCGGCGCCAGCCGGCCGCCGGTGTCGGTGCCGTAGACATCGTCGACGGCGCTGCCGCTCGCGCGCGCCGCCGACTCGGCGAGCCAGGCGCGGGCGCCGCGCACCATCGGCACCAGGCCGAGCGCGCGCCACGAGTAGGTGAACAGAGCCAGACGGTGACGGAGCCAGTGGAGCACGGCGACCTCCTCTTCGCGTCCACCGTCGCGCCGGTGGCCGTGAGATCGCGAGTGCGCGCCGGTGATGGGCCCGGCGTGCCGGCGTGACGCGCGCGTGACGTCGGCCCGGGCGCGGTCCTCGGTCATTGGCACCGCTCGGCGGCTGTGGTGGGATCGACGGGTGAGGACCTGCCCCCGCTGCGCCGGCCCGTCGGAGGTCGGTGTGCTGTGCCGCGCGTGCGCCGACGCGATCGCGCCGGCTGGCGATCTGCTCTCGGATCACCTGTTGTCGCAGCCCGCGTCGGCCGCCGACGCCTGGCTGGTCGATGGCTACGGCCAGGCCCACCCGGTGTCCGCGACCGGCCAGCGGATCGGCCGCCGGCTCGACTCCGACCTGGCGATCCTCCACGGCTCGGTCTCGCGCGAGCACGCCGAGCTGCGGCGGGTGAGCGGCGGCTGGCAGATCCGTGACCTCGGCAGCCGCAACGCGACGCGGCTCGATCAGCGGCGGGTCGAGGGCCGGGCCGCGCTCGCCGATCGCGCCATCGTCGAGATCGGCGTGGTGAAGCTGCTGTTCGTCGCCCGCCCGGGCGCGCTCACCCGCACCACCACCGCCGCCAGCACCCGTTCGGCCGCCGGCGGCGAGTTCCGCGCGGTCGTGCACGGCCCGACGATCGACCTGTGCGTGCTCGGCGGCGTCGACGGCGAGGTCGGCGGCGTGTTGCTCTACCGCGCGACCGGGGACGCGGCGTGGACCGAGCTCGGCCTGCCTCCGCTCGAGTACCACCTGCTGCGGATCCTGTGCGGCGCCGCGCTCGCCGACGGGGCCTCGCCGCAGCGCAGCCGCGGCGCGGTGTTGACCCGGGCCCTGGCGCGCGCGCTGCCCTTCAAGACCCGGTTCCCCAGCGACGAGAACGTCCGCCAGCTCGTCCGTCGCTTGCGCGCGACCCTCGCGCAGATCGGCGTGACCGATGTCGTCGAGACCGTCCCCGGTCGCGGCTACTTCGTCGGCTGGCCGGTGGCCGCGACCTGAGGACCCGAACGAAGTGAGGGTCCGAAGAAACAAGGAGCGCTGCTGAGGCGGCGTGAGGGCCCGCCGACCTCGCCGCCGATTCCTTCACAGTCTCTGAAGGACCCCGAGCGCAGCGAGGGTCCGAAGGAGCTGACCGGCGTCGGCGGCCCGCCGCTCCGAGCGCGGCGTCGCTAGTCGTCGGTCGGGTCGGTGTCGGCCTGCGCGGTGCGGTCGCGCATGTCGACGGTGATCGTGCCGGGGTCGCTGCCCGGGCTCGCGGCCGCCGCCGTCGCGCGGGGCACGGGGTGTTCCTGCCACCACGCGCGCGCCCGGTCGTCGTCCCAGGCTTCCACGCCGGCCGTCGCGGCCAGGCCGGCGAGGGCGGCGGCCAGCGACCGCGCGTCGGCGGGCCGGTCGGCCGGGTCCTTGGCCAGGCATTGCAGGACGAGGGCCTCGAGCGCGGGCGGGATCGGTCGATCGGTCCGCTGCGACAGCGGCACCGGCGTCGCGGTGACGTGCTGCACGCACAGGTCGAGCGAGGTCTTGCCGGCGAACATGCGCTGGCCGGTGAGCAGGAGGTAGGCCACCGCGCCGACGCCGTAGATGTCGGTGCGCGGGCCGACCCGATCGGGATCGGTGACCGCCTCGGGCGCGATGTACGCCGGGGTCCCGGCGACCGCCGGCTGGGTCTGATCGCCGTCGCGGCGCTGCTCCTTGACCATGCCGAAGTCGACGATCTTGGCGACGTCGGGCGTGCGGCCGCGCAGGCAGAGGAGGATGTTGGCGGGCTTCACGTCGCGGTGGATCAGCCCCAGGGCGTGGGCCTCGTCGAGGGCCTCGCACACCTGCCGCAGGATGTGGATCACCCGGGCCGGCGGCTGCGGGCCGTCGCGGCCGACCAGGGTCTCGAGATCGATGCCGTCGAGGTACTCCATGGCGTAGTAGAAGACGCCGTCGGGGCTGCGGCCGTAGTCGAAGATCGCGACCGTGTTGGGGTGGGTGAGCTGGCTGGTGAGCTGGACCTCGCGCTCGAAGCGGGCGAGGTTGGCGTCGCCGATCTTGTCGGGCCGCAGCAGCTTGATCGCGGTCGGGCGGCGCAGCATCGCGTGGCGCGCGCGGTAGACGGTGCCCATCCCGCCCCCGCCGATCTTGGCTACCAGGGTGTACTGGCCGAGCTGCATGGCGTCGCTCACCGCCCGGCGCAGGCCGTAGATGACCTTCGAGCCGTGGGCGGCGATGGTCACCGCCCACGTCACCAGCCACCACACCGCGAGGACGAACGCCACCGGCGGCATCTCGAGGTACGAGGCCTGGAAGATCGCCGACAGCACCGCCGCGATCGCGAGCGGCAAGAACGAGATCGTGGTGATCACCGCGGTCCGCCGCACCGTCGAGGGCACGATCAGCACGCGGCTGAACACCATGAACGACTCCCAGATGAAGGCGCCGTACACCGCCTGCCGCTGGTCGGGCGAGAAGTAGGCCGAGACGCCGAGCATCCCGCCGAGGGCGGCGAGGTAGAAGGCGTCGATCGCGTACAGCGCGCCCAGGGACAGCGCGCGCCGGCGGAGCAGCCCGAGCCAGATCGCGAGCAGGATCGCGACGCCGATGATCGCGCTGCCGTGGACCAGCGCGGCGCGCGCGGGACGCAGCCGGGGGTAGACCTGGTACATGCCGAGGACGCTGAGCAGGAAGGCGCCGCTCGAGAACGCGGTGATCTTGGAGAACAGGTCGAGGCGGTTCTGGACGTAGGCGCGCGCCTCCTCGCGGGTGGCGGTCGGCCCCCACGGCGCGTCGCGCACCCCGACGGACCGCCGACCCAGACGCGGCCCGCGGCGAACGTCCTTCATGCCGCCATTGTCACCCGGCTGGCGTGATCAGAAAAGTACTTCAGCGTGACGCGCGCGTGAACCGCATACCCGGCCTTGCCAGGGGCGGGCGCGGTCAGCGGGCGGTGAGGTAGCCGTCGGCGGTCAGGAGCTCGGCGGTGAGCACCGCGCCGCCGGCGGCGCCGCGGACGGTGTTGTGCGACAGGCCGACGAAGCGCCAGTCGAAGATCGCGTCGGGGCGGAGGCGGCCGAGGGTGATCGCCATGCCGCCACCGGCGTCGCGATCGAGGCGGGTCTGCGGCCGGTCGTCGTGCTCGTCGTAGCGGAGGAACGGCGTCGGCGCCGACGGCAGGCCGAGCTGCTGCGGCCGGGTGGTGTAGTCGCGCCAGGCGGCGAGGATCTCGTCGCGACCGGGCTTGCGCTCGAACGCCACCGACACCGCGGCGAGGTGGCCGTCGGCGACCGGGACCCGGATGCACTGGGCGCTGATCGTGGGCGCGGCGGCGTTGACGATCCGGCCGTCGACGATCGAGCCCCAGATCTTGAGGGGCTCCTGCTCGCTCTTCTCCTCCTCGCCCTTGATGAACGGGATGACGTTGTCGGTCATCTCCGGCCACGACGCGAAGGTCTTGCCGGCGCCCGACAGCGCCTGGTAGGTGCACACCGAGATCCGGGTCGGGCCGAAGCCGCGCAGCGGGTGGATCGCCGGGGCGTAGCTCTGCAGCGAGCAGTTGGGCTTGGCGGTGATGAAGCCGCGGGTGGTGCCGAGGCGGCGGCGCTGGGCCTCGATCACGCCGGCGTGCTCGGGGTTGAGCTCGGGCACGATCATCGGCGCGTCGGGCGTCCAGCGGTGGGCCGAGTTGTTGGACACCACCGGGGTCTCGGCCCGGGCGTAGTCCTCCTCGAGCTTGGCGGTGACGTCCTTGGGCATGTCGACCGCGCAGCAGACGAAGTCGACGGCGCCGGCGATCCGCGCCACCGCCGACGCGTCGTCGACGATGAGGGCGCTGGTCGCCGCCGGGATCGGCGTCGGCAGGGTCCACCGCCCGGCGACGGCGTCGGCGTACGTCTTGCCGGCCGAGCCCGGGCTGGCCGCGACCACCACGACCTCGAACCAGGGATGGTCGGCGAGGAGCGAGACGAAGCGCTGGCCGACCATACCGGTCGCGCCGAGCACACCCACCTTGAGCTTCTTCCTGTTCATGGCCGCGCGAATCTAGCTCGGAACGATCGCCGGGGCCACGGCGCGCCCCGCGACCCCGCGTCGCCGTCGGGCGCGGGCTCGGGTTCGGGCTCGGGGTCGGGTTCGGGTTCGGGTTCGGGTTCGGGTTCGGGTTCAGGTTCGGGTTCGGGCGCGGGTTCGGGCGCGGGGTCGGGGTCGGGCTCGGGCTCGGCGACGTCAGCTGGGGACCGTGCGCGACGCGGGGCGGCGCCGGCCGGCGTCGGCGTCCGGATCGGGGCCGGGAACCTCGCGCGGGTTGATGAGCGGGTGACGGCGCCAGCCGACGGTGAGCAGCCACGAGCGCGGCAGGGCGACCGGTAGCGGTTCGTACGAGGCGGGCAGGGCGACCGATGGTGGCGTGGCCCAGCCGTCGAAGCGGACGCCGCTGGCGTAGGGATCGACGGTGGCGCGGCGGGCGGCGGCTCCAGCCTTGTGCTCGTGGTGGCGGCGCCAGTTGTTGAGCACGTACGCGATCGCGTTGCGGGCCTGGCGCGGCGAGCCGACGACGGTGGCGTGGTAACGGCCGGCGAAGACGCGGCCGCGGCGGCCGAGGTGAGCGTTGATGCGGCGGGCGCACGCGGTGGTGAACGCGCGGAGGCCGCGGCTCAGCGCGCGCTTGTCGTCGGCCTCGATGATCAGGTGGATGTGGTTGGCCTGGATGCTGACGTGGACGATGCGGAAGTCGGTGCGGCCGATGCAGGCGGCGACACCGCGGCGGACGGCGTCGTAGCCGGCGGCGCGGCGCATGCGGCCGACGACCTGCTCGATCGGCAGCGAGACGTGGACCGGCCGGTGCCGGCTGATCTCGACGCGGGTGCGGTGGAGCGCGCCGCGGCGGGTGCCGGTCGGCTTGCGACCCGCGCCGGGCCGCGCGCCGCCGCGCTGGCGTGGCGCGGGCAGCGCGAGGTCGAGCTGCGGCGCCGACCGGGGCGAGGCGGCGCGGGTCGGCGTGGCGCGGGTCGACGTCGCGCGCGTCGACGTCGCGCGGGGAGCTGTGGAGGCTGTCGGGCGAGGCCGCATATGAACAGGGCTGATATAGTCACAAAGCACGAATCGTCCTTGACTCGTCAGGGGGGCAGTGACGAGGTGGCGGGCTGGCGCGGCGGTGGCGCCGGGGCGGGCGGTGGCGCGGGCGGCGGACCTGTGGACATGACGGGCTGTGGATCGCCGCGCCGTGGGCGCGCGCGGCGAGCGCACAGGGAGCGCCGGCGCGGCGGATCCACAGCCCTTGGAGAACGCGCCGG
>Ga0075163_10008266_pt1 | contig 13733 bp, 6 predicted proteins | sample JI1023141ADNA_FD_71478 | JGI IMG/M metagenome (GOLD analysis project Ga0075163, IMG submission 71478) | Wastewater effluent complex algal communities from Wisconsin, to seasonally profile nutrient transformation and Carbon sequestration -... | ecosystem: Engineered > WWTP > Effluent > Algae...
CCGCCTAATCCTGTATTCAGAATATTGGCTTCGAGATTATAATTAACGGCTGCATCACTACAAATGAGTGGTGTTGCATCATTATGGCCGCGTGGCTCAGGACGTACTGTTACGGCTACCGTAAATGGAATTCCTGCGCAACCCAGCGCACTGGTTGGCGTAACCGTGTAGGTTACAACCTGATTACTGTTGGTGATGTTATTAAGTGCATCTGTGATGATTGATCCTGCCTGAGCAGTAGTGCTTTCGCCAGCTACGCTTACGTTCGATGCAGCAATCCAGCTATAGGTTGTACCAGTAACCAGGTTATTACCTCCGGCACCAGTATTACCAATATTGGCAGCCAGGTTGTAATTAACGGTTGCATCACTACAAATTATTGGCGTATTGTCGTTAAACCCTCTTGGCTCTGGCCGAACAGTTACCCCAACAGTAAAGGGTGTGCCCACACAACCTGCACTGCTTGTTGGTGTTACTGTATATTGAACTACCTGATCAGCATTGGTGATATTGGTTACTACATCCGTAATAACTGACCCTGTTTGTGGAGCTGTGCTCTCGCCTGTTACAAATCCATTAGCAAGCGCAACCCAACTATAGGTTGTACCTGCAACCAGGTTATTACCTCCGGCTCCGGTATTGGCAATGTTTGCTTGAAGATTGTAGCCTATTGCTATGCCACTACATGCGATCGGGGTATTATCGGTATGACCAACGGGTTGAGGATTAACAGTAATCACTATAGTTTCAGCTGCGCCCACACATCCGGCCCCACTGGTCGGTGTAATAACATAGTTCACAATGATTGGTGCATTGGTTAAGTTAACCAGCACATCGTTGATGTGTGAAGTACCTGCAACACCCATTGGAATGTTTATACCAGCACTAGCCGGGCCAGCTCCATCCGGATCTGGCCAATTGAACAACGTTCCTCCCGGAAGATTAGCCGGAGTTAATAATATCTCTCTTGCAACGGATGCACCACTACAGATTGTCTTAGCCTGATTGGCCTGAATAACCGGCTGCGGGTTAACTGTAACTGTAAAGTTTTGTGGAGTACCAGGGCAATTATCTGGTGCTGGGCCAATAGGAGTGATCCGATATGTTACGGTTGCGTTTACACCCGAAGTATTGAATAGCGTTTGATTAATGGTAGTTACCCCATTAGCCAGGTCTCCAAAAATTGAACCTATAACTGATCCGGTAATGTTAATCACTTCCCAGTTGTAGGTGGTACTTGCTATGTTAGAGGTAAGGGTATGCGCCACTGCTACGTTGGTCCCGCTGCAAACCGTTCTCGATGCAACTGAGGTAATCGTTGGTCTGTTTACCACCGTAACCGGGAATGGTGCTGCCGCTGGTGATGTACAACCTGTACCCGAAGCATGGGTTACGGTAACACTACCGCTGGAGGTACTCATCTGTACTGTAATGCTGCTTGCCGTTACCGGAAGAGAGGTAATAGTTGCACCTGCTGGCAGCGACCAGCTATAGGTACCCGCCACCGGATTACTTACACTAAACACTACACCATTATCGTTCGAACAAACGGAACTTGGGCCCGTAATGATTGGCTGTGGAGGTGAACCCTCCACAATAATTCTGGTATTGATTGTATTACCATCGCAAAGAGCGGTGCCTAATGTTTCTCTTACCGAGATCGGAACACCGGTTGGGTATAATGTTCCTCCACCAGGAACTGGATTCGGGAATCTAAGGATAATAAAGAAGCCTGTTGTTCCTGATAATAATTCGAACTCACCAGCATAAGATGCAGGTGGTACCGTCCACGTGTACGTTGAACCCGGATTAAGTCCTGGATCTATTTGCAATAAAACCAGATTGCTGCTTGCGCAAACTGTGTACGTTGCACCAAGCACCTGACCAATACCATCTGAAATCTGGTTGTTATTGGGTCTGGCTTGATAATCCAATGCCAGGGTTGCAGCGCGGAAACATCCGGGTGTTGCTGGTGTTGTGTCAATAACCTTTGCATGTAAGGTTACATCTGCACTAACGGTATAATTTTGTTCGGCACCTATTGCTGCACCGGGAGCTATTAAAAATCCTGCACCAAGACTAGCATCGGTGTACCACTCCACATCTCTGTTAGCAGCACCGCCTGTAATGGCATTCTCAAAAGTCTGTAGATTTAAACCCGTGCGTTGATTTGATCCAGGAGGAAAATCTTCGCATATCTGAACTGATTGGTTATTAACAACTGGTAAGGTTCTTACTGTGAAGGTAACAGTACCATCATTTATACAACCCGTAACCGTATTTCTTACGCGAACAAATCGCACCATACCATTGGTTACGGTTATAGGTGCTACTATTTGATTGGTATTTGCAATTCTATCGGGTGCAGTTGGATAATATTGAACAACAGTATTAGGAGGTGTACCCCCCATTACGGTTGCATCAAAAGTTGTCAGGTTCACATTAGCTGTCGAAGCACCACCAAACACATCTTCGCAAAGAATAGGGGTAAGATTGTTAACAATCGGGCGCGGGTTTACCGTAAGGATTACATCATCCGTTGAAGGTGCACAAACTCCCAAAGCACTATTAGCAGTCCAACGAAGCGTGGTTGCTATAGGAGCACCTCCATCCACATCGCGGGGTAAGCCTGTAACTGTAGAGGTGGGGCTGGTTGGATTGGTGATCACTATCGTTCCAACAGGACCAACAACCGACCAAACTCCATTTCCACCATTGTTTACTGCTGTTGCTGCGAGCGTTGCGTTAGTAGCGCAAAGTAAAGGCTGATCCGGACCGGCTGCTGCTGCTGCCGGAATTAAGTCACGCGTATGAACAACTGAAAGCGAAGCACTTAAACAGTTTGTTGGAGCTACATCAGATCGTGTAAATGCATGGTAAGTAGCGGTAAGATTACTGGTTGGGGTAAATGTATTTCCACGGGTTCCACCAGTAGTTCCTGCTGCTGCTGTAAAGGTAGGAGAAGCTGTTGATGACCAAACTACAGTAAAGCCAACAGCAGGGATTGCTACACTTATTGGAGCACCAGTTGCATCTGTGCTACATGCTGTATTTGGAACCGGAACAGTGGGTGCTGCTGGTCTGGGGTTAATTATTAAAGTCGGGCCATTAATAGGAACTGCACCTGCGCAAAGAGTTGTTGTGTTTTGAATTGCTGTAATTACAACTTGATAACCTTGAGGATCTGCAGGTACACCACCAAATTGAGCATAAGTTGGTGAAAGATTTACGATACCGGCAGCAGTTGAAGGGCCTGCGAAATTTATAGGTGCGCCTACAAATAAACCTGTACTAATCCTTCTTAGGCGATATGTAATTGCATAATTCTGTGTAGAGTTTGGCAACAAATCAAGAATAGCATCCGGTGGATTAGTTGCCCCACCATCATCACAGACAGGGGCTTGCGCTGTAAAACTTTCTACTGTCGGGGGGGGCGTGGCTTGAACCGTTACGACTGCGCTACCAGTTATATTTGGGCTAGGTGCCGTTACAACGCAATTGGGCGTATTGCTATCTGTTACGGATACGATGGCATAGGTACCTGCAGCAGGGTTAACAATAGTAAATGGTGATGTGGTATTATTTACCACCGGTTGGTTTGCACCGTTAATTGAGTAAACTAAATCCCAAGGACCTGCACCGGTAAAAGTAAAGTTTATATCAGGTGCAGGGACCCCAGAACAAATTGAACCACCGCCAGCCACATTAGCAGTGGGTAACGCGTTTACCGTTACCTGAACCTCATTAGAAAAAATAAAAGCACAAGCTCCTGATGAAACCCGTCTTCTATAAAACCTGGTTGCAGTTAGGACTGGAGGATCGTATGTTGCGCCTGTATTTGCACCTGAGGCCGATGCAAATCCAGCCCCCCCGCCAGTTGCAGATTCTTGCCATAAAAACGCATAAGTCGAACCATTGCCTCCACTTGGAGCAGTTACTTCCGTAAGTATGCCAGGGTCTTGCCCACTACAAATTGTTTGGGGGTTTCCTATTGAGCCTGGCACCACATCTTGATCAACAGTAACCGTAATCACATTTGAATAGGCAATATTATCCGGGTCAGTATTTGCATCTGGACCATCGGCAGAACAAACACCGGAATTAACTCTTCTTCTATAGAAAGTAGTTGTAGTAACACCAGCTGGTGGATTATAGGTATTGGAAGTGGCACCACCAATTGTGTTGAAAGGCCCGGCTGCACTTGTAGTTGATTCTTCCCATTGAAAGTTATAGGTACCGGCATTACTTCCACCTGATGGAGAAGCTACGTTTGTAAGATTTGCCGGATCACCAGGGGTTTCGCAAATGGTTTGATTCGATCCTATGGTACCACCTAACACTGGGGTATCAATTCTAAATTCAATTTCATTTGAGAAAACATCAGCACATTGGCCGGATTGAATTCTTCTTCGGTAAAAGGTTCTGGCCGTAAGCGCAGGTGGATCATACGTTGCTGCATTATTCACGCCTGATGCAGCCACAAAACCTGCTCCACCACCTGTTGGAGATTGCTGCCATTGGTAGGTAATTGTTCCACCCGGACCTCCGCCCGTTCCGTTACCAGGACTTGTAAATGGTGCCGGATCCGTGCCACTGCAAATTGTTCGAGGTGTTCCTCCTAATGGATGGGCTATTGTACCCGGTGTATTCGTATCATCAATCCTAATAGTAATAGTCGTTGCTGCACTTTCGCAATTATTGCTTCCTTGAGTTACCGTTACGTATCTTAAAAAAGTTTGACTTCCTGTAACTGCCTTGTTAATTAAAGGTGCAGGACCTTCTGTTACTGGGTTAAATGTATTATCGGCACTTGGTCCTTGTAATACCTGAGTAAGCGCAGCATCTCTATACCAAGTATAGGTTAGTGCCCCGGTACCCACACCAGTAGCGGTAAAATTAAAAGATCCATTCCCGTCAGTCTCACAAAAAGGCCCGGAAGGATTAACTGATGGTGCATTTGGAGCAGCAATTATTCTAATTATTGCTGTTCGTTCAACGGGCGGATTATCTCCATTTATAAGATTGCCACTAACGGGAGTCAAGTCAAAATCATTGGCATATGGGTTACAAAAATTCCAATACCTGACAGTAACTTCAAATTCATCGCCTACCTGAGGAAAGCCAGCAGTAAAACCGCCAGGGGCTGTAATAATGAGGGCATCCCTTCTTCTTGGATCGTTTAGAATAACAGGGGGAGGATTATAAAAACTTACTCCTCTTGGATCCTGATAGTTTGATCCCGCAGCAGCAGGCATTAAAACTCCATTTACGCTTACGTTAGGGATTCTTGGAGCTCCATTGGGAGTATTATAAACAATCTGTTGCCACCTTACCTGAAGATTCGGGTTATTAATAGGCGCATTAGGTGGATAATTAGCTGGGTAAACTGCATTACAATTAAAAACACTTTGATCGTCAAAAATTACACTGACATTATCACCTCTACAAACTGTGTGAATGTTGTTACCAGTTACTGGCGAGATCAACTGAACATTCCCACCATTAAACTCATCGGTGCGCCAGGTTGTAACTAATTGCGTTTGTCGGGTTACACCGCAAGCCCCGGCACTGTTAACTGCAATGAACATTTGAACCTGGTACTCGCAATCACTATTCGCAGGGTAGTTATGGGGTCTGGTAATTGAGTAGACTGCGGATCCTGGGGTTAATGTAACCTGTGTAAAACTAGCTGGGCCGTCTCCCCAGAAGTAACTCAATACATAATTCGGGCCAGCTGCAAGAGGTGCCGCAAAAGTAATATCATATCGCATGTTAACCGATACCGGTGTACAAAGTCCATTTGGGGTAACGAAGCTACCACTTGATACAACGGGTGGTAGCAAACCGCATTGCGCAAAAGTATTTTTAGAGAAACCTATGAATCCAAGAAAAAAAACAAGGAGGGCTATTTTAAAAGAGAAGGGTAGTAAGCTTTTATTCATAGATATACCTTAATCAATGACTAGATACGAGCAAGCAATAAATTGTAACCTTTTAAACTACCCACACGTAGTTCCAAACCTACCCATAATTTCACCAAAAACGAAATAAAATTGAATTTTGCGGGTTTGATAGAGACTATAATACCCTACCTTTGCGACCAAATTTTTTAAGGGCTTCCGCATCATGTCTTCTGCCAAATACATCTTTGTTACCGGTGGGGTAACGTCTTCATTGGGAAAGGGAATTATCTCTGCTTCGCTGGGTAAACTCCTTCAGGCCAGAGGGTTTTCGGTAACCATTCAAAAGTTTGATCCTTATATTAATATCGATCCGGGAACGCTAAACCCGTACGAGCATGGCGAGTGCTATGTAACAGACGATGGTGCCGAGACCGATCTTGACCTCGGGCATTACGAGCGCTTTCTCAATGTATCTACCAGTCGGGCCAATAATATTACCACCGGCCGCATCTATAATAATGTAATCACCAAAGAACGCAGAGGCGAGTATCTTGGTAAAACGGTACAAGTGGTGCCGCACATTACCGATGAAATAAAGCGAAACATCTTTCAGCTTGGCGATAGCGGTAAGTACGACTTTATAATAACAGAGATTGGTGGGTCGGTTGGCGATATTGAATCATTGCCTTTTGTGGAAGCCGTAAGGCAAGTAAGATGGGATTTGGGCTCGAACAATGCCTTGGTTATCCACCTTACCCTTATCCCATACCTCAGCGCAGCCAAAGAATTAAAGACCAAGCCAACCCAGCATTCCGTAAAGGAATTATTGTCGTACGGAATTCAGCCTGATATACTGGTGTGCCGCACCGAGCACTCGCTTTCTATGGAGATCAGAAAGAAGCTGGCTTTGTTCTGCAACGTAAATCTAAACTCGGTTATTGAAGCCATTGATGCCGAGACTATTTATGATGTTCCGCTTTTGATGCGCAAAGAAAAACTTGATGAGCGCGTGATGTCTAAGCTCAAAGTTACACCCAAACAAGAGCCTGATTTAGAACAGTGGAAAGTATTCCTGGGCAAACTTAAAAACCCGATTAACGAAGTTACCATTGGCTTGGTAGGTAAATATGTTTCGTTACCAGATGCGTACAAATCAATAGCCGAAGCTTTTATCCATGCCGGAGCCCAGAACGATTGCAAGGTTCGGTTAAAATGGATTTCATCGGAAGATATTAATAAAGAGACCGTTGCTGATATCTTAGGAAGTTTAGACGGTGTGCTGGTGGCACCTGGATTTGGTGAACGTGGACTAGAAGGCAAAATTGAAGCTATCCGCTTCGTGCGCGAAAATAAGATTCCGTTTCTCGGAATCTGTTTGGGTATGCAGTGTGCCGTAGTGGAATTTGCCCGCCATGTCTTGCACCTGGAAGCGAGCTCAACAGAGCTCAACCCCAAAACAAAGCATCCGGTTATCGACATGATGGAGGAGCAAAAGAAGATCACCAACAAAGGTGGAACTATGCGTCTGGGTGCTTATACCTGCAAAATCAAAAAGGGTACGCGTGCTTTCCAGATTTATGGTGATACCTCTATTCAAGAACGGCACCGCCATCGCTACGAGTTCAACAACAAATACTTAGAACAAATTGAAGAGGCTGGATTAAAGGCTGCTGGGATTAACCCCGATACCGGGCTTGTTGAAATTGTAGAATTAAAAGATCATCCCTGGTTTGTGGGCGTACAATATCATCCTGAACTGAAAAGCACAGTTTTAAACCCACACCCATTGTTCGTTAAATTTATTGAGGCCGCTCTCAGTAATAGAAACAGTTAAAAAGATACTTATTAGGTTAAAGATTATTAAGAATGGATAGGAACTCAGCTATTGGATTGACACTTATTGCCGTACTGTTACTGGTATATTTTAACTTCCTTGCACCGCAGCCACAAAAACCCGAAGCAACTGCTCCGGCCCAGATTACCAACACGCAACCTAAAGACAGTACAAAGGTTGTTACGGAAACCCGATTAGATAGTGCTGCGCTAACACAATACGGATCGCTCGCTTCATTCATGAATGGAACCGAATCTGAAACCAATATTGAGAATGCTGACCTTCGATTGAAAATTTCCAACAAGGGAAGACTTAACCTGGTAGAATTAAAGAACTTTAAAACCTACTGGCAAAAGCCGCTTTACCTGGCACAAAAAAACGACAACTCCTTCTCTTTGCTCTCAGCTTATCAGGGAAAGGAGATTGATCTCTACAACCTTTACTACACTCCATCAACAACAACCAAAGGGGATACTACTCAACTCACTTTTACAGCAGCACTTGGCCCTGATGCCTTCATCAAACATATTTATTCCATTCCGCCAACCGGTTTTGTAATTGGTTATCAGGTGCAAACCAAAGGTGTTGAGTTAACCGGTAAAGAATTTACCTACAAATGGAACGATAAGATTCCGGTACAAGAAAAAGCAATTGCTGATAGCCGGGCCAAAACCAATATGAACTGGTATTTTGCCAATGGCGATTTCGATTATATCTCCCAAGCTTCTACCGATCTGGAAACAGAAAACTTAACCAGCCCCGTTAAGTGGATTTCCATCCGGCAAAAGTTTTTCATCTCTGCCATCATCGCGCAAGAATCTTTTTCGACTGCGGAGGTTAAAACGTTTGCCAACCCGGCTGATACTTTGGTTGTAAAAGATGCTTCCATTCAAGCTAACTTCCCTACCGAATATACCTCCGCTGGTAAAGCTAAGTTTCAATACTTTTTTGGGCCAAGCGATTATGAAGTTCTACCATCGGTAACCGAAGGCTTCCGCGAAAATCTTGATCTGGGCTGGCCTCCTATGTCGTGGATAAACCGATTTGTGATTATCCCGATCTTCAAATTTCTGGAAGGCTTTATTGGCAACTACGGAATCATCATTGTGTTGCTGGTGCTGTTTGTAAAACTTATTCTGTTGCCACTCTCCTACAAGTCGTACCTCGGTATGGCCAAGATGCGTTTGCTCAAACCTGAGCTTGATCTCATTAAAGAAAAGAATGGCGATAACATGGCGCAAAACCAGCAAGATCAGATGAAGTTGTATCAGCAAGCGGGTGTTAATCCTTTCAGTGGTTGTATTCCATTGCTGCTTCAAATGCCGATTTTGTTTTCTATGTTCTATTTCTTCCCGGTGTCAATTGAATTAAGACAAAAACCATTTCTGTGGGCCGAAGATCTTTCTACATACGATTCAATCATCAACCTGCCTTTCGAAATTCCATTCTATGGAAGTCACGTGAGTTTGTTTGTGCTGTTGATGACAGCCTCTACAATTATTTACACCTGGCAGAACAACCAACTTACCAGTGTGCAAGGCCCTATGAAAACAATGGGGTACATCATGCCGGTAATCTTCATGTTTGTACTTAACACTTTCTCGGCTGGGCTTAGCTTCTACTACTTTGTTTCTAACTTAGTAACGTTTGGTCAGCAGGCTATCATCAAGCGCTTTGTAGATGAAGACAAAATCAAGGCTGTGATGGATGATCATAAAAAGAAAATGCTTGAGTCGGGTGGTACGGGTAAAAAGTCCAGCTTCATGAACAAACTGGAGCAGGCCATGAAGGCCAGTGAAGAAGCCCGCAGGAAATCAGCTAAGAAATAGTTGTTTTCGCTTCGCGCGATTTTGCTTTAGCCACAGATAAACACAGATTCTCTCACGGATGGTTTTCACTAGCTGTGTTTTTCTGTACATCAGCGGATAATCTTTTTTTGCATTGTCCTGTACTCAATCGCACTTGTTTAATTCTTGTTGACAGTACGTGGATAACAAATGTTTCACGGGCGTTCCACGATAGTTCCATTAGCCTATATTTGTCCACTTGAAATTTTGGAAGCGATTTCTTCATAGCGAAGATAAATTTTCAAATTCTCAAATCTGCTAATCCTCAAATTTGAAAAATGGGTAAAATAATCGCGATTGCGAACCAAAAAGGCGGTGTAGGCAAAACCACCACAGCTATTAACCTGGCGGCAAGTTTGGCTGTACTGGAGTGCAAAACCTTGCTGGTTGATGCCGACCCGCAAGCCAATTCTACTTCGGGGCTGGGTATCAATCCTAAAGATGTAACCAAAAGCATTTACGAATGCATGGTAGATGGTGTGCCGCCACAAGAAGCAATTGCAAAAAATGAATTGAAGTATTTGGATATCCTGCCTTCACACATCGATCTGGTAGGTGCTGAAGTAGAGATGGTAAGTATCGCGCAACGCGAAGAAAAAATGAAAACCGCATTGGCTAAAATAAAAGACCAGTACGATTTTATTATAATAGATTGCTCACCATCACTGGGGTTAATTACCATCAACTCGCTTACAGCAGCAGATTCTGTAATCATTCCGGTGCAATGCGAATACTTTGCGTTGGAAGGTTTAGGTAAGTTGTTGAACACCATCAAGATCATTCAAACGCGGCTTAACCCCAAGTTAGAGATTGAAGGCATTCTGCTTACCCTATACGATTCGCGCACCTCGCTGGGCAATCAGGTAGTAGAAGAAGTACGCACACATTTTAAAAACATTGCCTTCCAAACTATTATTCCGCGCAATGTTAAGCTGAGCGAATCGCCAAGTTTTGGATTACCCGCCATTGTGCACGATGCAGAAAGTAAAGGCGCCATCAGTTACCTGAATCTGGCCCACGAAATTTTAGATAAAAACGGATTTGCGAAATGAGTAAGAAGAAAGCATTAGGCCGCGGATTAAGCGCTTTGTTAAGCGATACACCCGAGGATGAAAAGTTAGAAGTTGATGTTCCGCATTCCATTACTGCAACGAAGCCGAACACGGAATCAATCAACGAAATTTCAATTGAGTACATTGAAACCAATCCGTTTCAACCGCGCACGCATTTCGATCAGGAAGCCTTGAATGAATTGGCCGAGTCGATTAAAGTACACGGTATCATTCAACCTATTACGGTACGCAGGCTGGCGCATAATCAATATCAATTAATTTCGGGCGAACGCAGGTATCAGGCTTCTAAACTTGCCGGACTAAAACAGATACCGGCCTATGTGCGCACCGCCAACGACCAGCAGATGCTGGAGATGGCTTTGATTGAAAACATTCAGCGCGAAAATCTTAACCCCATCGAAATTTCACTCAGCTATCAACGCCTGCTTACCGAGTGTAACCTAAAGCAGGAAGAGTTGGGCGAACGCGTAGGAAAAAACCGTACTACGGTAACCAATTACTTAAGACTTTTAAAACTCCCGCCCGATATTCAAATCGCATTACGCGATAACAAAATTTCAATGGGCCACGCACGGGCTATTATTAACATTGACGATACGGGAACACAACTCTTCATCTTTAACAAAATTGTTTCGGAGGACTTATCGGTGCGCAAAGTTGAAGAACTGGCGCGGCAGGTAATGGCGGGTTCCAAACCCATTGCAGTAACTTCTACCCCCACCTCGCAACCCAAAGAAATTGTGCAGGTGCAAGGTCGCTTGTCTTCGCACTTTGGCACGAAAGTTAGTGTAAAGAGCGATGGAAAGAAGGGTGAAATCCGCATTCCGTTTCTTTCTGTTGAAGACCTCAATCGAATTTTAGACATTCTTAAAATCTAATGCGTGCATTTGCACTTTGTGGATTTTTTTTGATCGCTACGGTTTCATTTGCCCAGAAAACCAAAGCCGATACGGTTATTATTAAAACTGATACGGCCACACTCAGCAGCCAGCGGGTTGAAAAAATAGAATCATACGCCAGCCGGTTCGATCCGCGCAAAGCACTTTTATTCTCGGCTATCATGCCCGGTGCCGGCCAGCTTTACAATAAAAAATATTGGAAGATGCCGTTGGTGTATGGCGGCTTTACCGTTACTACCATGGTAGTTGTGTTTTATGATAGAAACCATCGCAAATTCCGAAACGAACTTTTTGAGGTATTGAATAACGGTGGTTCTGGACTTAGCTCGAGTGGTCTAAATGCAACTCAATTACGAAGAGGCATTGATATTAGCCGCAGGCAGCGTGATATTTACATCCTATTTTCAGGTGTTTGGTATATTTTACAAATGGTGGATGCGCATGTAGATGCGCACCTGAAAGAGTTTCAACTCAATCCTAAACTACAGGTAAAGTGGGAACCGCATTTTGAAAACAACCTCTTGTTGGGACGGCAAACCGGGTTTAGTTTAACATTCAGATTTTAACCTTCATGAAGATTTTATTAATCGGGTATGGTAAAATGGGTAAAACCATTGAAGGCATTGCCCTAAATCGTGGAAACGAAATTGCTGGCCGCATTGATGTTGGAAATAACCTGCAAGATTTTAACGGCCCGGTTGATGTAGCCATTGAGTTTACGCAACCTGAAGCGGCTGTAAAAAATTTAAAAACGTGTTTCGATAAAGGCATTCCCGTGGTGTGTGGCACCACGGGTTGGGGCAACCAACAGGCCGAAGTAGAAGCCTATTGCAAAAGCAAAGGCGGCACGTTGTTGTACTCCTCAAACTTTAGTTTGGGTGTAAACATTTTCTTTAAACTGAATGAATATCTGGCCCGCATCATGCAGCATTATCCGCAGTATGACGTGAGTATTGACGAAACGCATCATACCCAAAAGAAAGATGCCCCCAGCGGCACTGCCATTAGCCTGGCCAATGGCGTACTCAAAAACCTTACGCGTAAAACCGAATGGAAGTTGGGCAAAGCCGAAAGTTCGGAACAACTATCTATACATTCATTTCGGGTTGATCCTGCACCCGGTACCCATGTAGTAAAATATCAATCGGCTATTGATGATGTTGAGATTACCCATACCGCACATTCCCGCGAAGGTTTTGCCCTGGGCGCGGTGGTAGTTGCTGAGTGGTTAGCCGGAAAAAAGGGAATTTTTACGATGGATGATTTTCTGAAGTTATAGCCCGCACCGAAAAAATGGTTTTATTTGCCACGTTTTAATTTTACCGGATTGTTATGAATTGGAAGTTTTGGACTAAAAAGGAAAAAGAGCAACCTGAAAAGAAGAAGTCGGCTGTGCGCGAATGGTGGGATGCCATTTTGTTTGCTGTGGTAGCCGCTACCCTTATCCGGTGGTTGATAATGGAAGCGTATACCATCCCTACTCCCTCTATGGAAAACTCCATGCTGGTGGGCGACTTCCTTTTTGTGAGCAAGTTTCATTATGGAACCCGTACTCCGCGCACGCCAATCCAAATGCCGCTTACACATCAAAAAATCTGGTTCACCAACATTCCATCATATGCCGATTGGATTCAACTTCCCTCCTACCGTTTGCCCGGCTTTACGCATGTAAAACGAAATGATGTGGTCGTGTTTAACGTACCGCGCATTGAAGAAAATAATTACGGTAACTACAATCGCAATACATGGATTGATTATCCCGTAGATCTAAAAACCAATTACATCAAACGGTGTGTGGCTGAAGCAGGAGATGTGCTTGAAATCCGTAACCGACAATTAGTTGTAAATGGTAGTCCGTTCGAAAACCCAGAAGGACTTCGCTTTCAATATCTGGTTGAATCAACCAACGACATTAATGTGCGAAATATCGAGAAGCTGGGGTTAGATGGCGATGACTATTCCAATGCAGGGCGATCAAATCCCGATAAGCCCAATGCAGTTTATTACACGATGTTCTTAACAGAGAAGCAAAAAGAACTTGTAAAAGCAGAATCCTATATCAAGTCGGTTGAGTTATATGAAGGTGGTGAAGCACCTCGCTTTCCATTCTCAAAATACACTGCAAGCTGGACGGGCAACAACTACGGCCCGCTCACCATTCCAAAAGAAGGGATGAC
>Ga0075163_10008267_pt1 | contig 13733 bp, 14 predicted proteins | sample JI1023141ADNA_FD_71478 | JGI IMG/M metagenome (GOLD analysis project Ga0075163, IMG submission 71478) | Wastewater effluent complex algal communities from Wisconsin, to seasonally profile nutrient transformation and Carbon sequestration -... | ecosystem: Engineered > WWTP > Effluent > Algae...
GCTGGTGATTGTGTTTGTGCTAGGGTGCTTAGGGACTGGTTTGCTGCGAAAAGATGACATAGGACTTCTCTTAAACGTTGTCAAAGCCTCGTCTTGATAGTATGTTCGTAGTGCGTACTGATTCAAACTCAAACCCGACGTTCGGGACATGATAAAGACACAAAAAAAGCCGCTTCAGTTTTGAAGCGGCTTTTGCCGTAGTTTGTGTGACCCCGGATGGTCTCGAACCATCGGCCCTTTGATTAAAAGTCAAATGCTCTACCGCTGAGCTACGGGGTCTAACCATTGTTTCTTTTGCCTTGAGCAATAGAATTACAAATATAGCAGTTCTGAATGGAAATATCCAAAGAAAATCTTTTTTAATGCGTAAAATTACTCACTTTCGTTTTGTTGCCGTACCGTCAATGTTTGGGGAAGCATACTGTCACAAGCGCATAAAAACAAGCGACAAGAGGGTTTTAACCTCCCTCGAGCATTTCCTGAAATGCTTTTTCGTAGGGTGTCATCTGCCAAGAAAATTGCGCTAGACTGTGGCGGAGTTTTTCGCTGTTTAACGAAACATCGCGCACCCGCGTCGTATAATTCGGTACATCATCCATCGTGCAGGCGATGATTCCACTTGTATCCACACCTGCTACGGCACAATATCTCTGCACAAAACCTGTGCGGTTTATGCGCTCGCTGCCCCCGCAATGATAGATTTCACCGAACCTCTCCGCACGGAGCAAATGCACAATTACCTCGGCAATGTCAGGAATATAGGCGGGTGTACGGAATTGGTCGGTGAAGAGCGTTGTGGGTTTTCCACTTTTCAACAAATCCACAGCAAATTGTGGAAAACCATTCGCCCACGCCACACGCCGACCAAACATAAGCGCAGTGCGCACGATAATCCATTTTCCAAAAAACTGCTCTTGGATACTACGCTCCGCCGCTATCTTTGTTTTGCCATAGACGATGTGTGCGTCCGGCTCATCTGCTTCCGAATAATAACCATCACGAAGAACATTTTTTTCGCCATTAAAAACAAGATCGCTCGAAGTAAATACAAAAGGAATACCATAGTCTGCGGCAAGTGCCATTACATTTTGCGTACCGACAACGTTGACTGAGTATGCAACATCGGGTTCTTTTTCGCACGCAAGCGGAGCAGAGAACGCAGCCGCGTGAAGTATTGCGTCCGGTGCATACTGCTGCAAACAGGCTTCGATAGACGCTCGGTCGAGAATATTGACCTGCGCTATTGTTCTCCTTTGCGGCTCCGGATAACGCTCCGGCGCAGAGGACGACAAAATTGGTGTGATGCCATGCTGCCGAAAGTGTACCGCCGCATTTGACCCGAAAAATCCCATACCGCCAGTTATCAATATCCGTGAAAAAGGTGGTTGATTGTGCGAATTTGGTGTGGTAGTCATCTGTTGAGTATTGGTGTTGTTGTTTGAAATTGTCTTCATCAAAAAAAATCCGTATTTTGTTTTCATCATACTTCTCATCAACACAGCGCTGCCATGAACGCTCACGAAACCATCGAATCATCGTCCCGTGAACAGACTTTGCACGAACAGGAATTTCCTGTGCGCATGGACTTTTATTGGCAAGCCATTGCCTTGTATGCTTTGGCGCTCATTTGCTATGCGCTTGTGCGCGGTACTGTTTGGGATGGGTCGCTTAATCTCACGCTGCGCGACCCCATTGTGATTGTCTTGGGCGCGTTGGTTATCGGTTCGTGCTTCTGGTCGCTGGGGAATTGGTATATGCGGCGCTCTATTGTCATCGGTGATTCGTATATCCGCTTTACCAACCGCTTCCGCTCACGTACCTTTCAGCAACACGATATAGATGTTATTTCTATCGGCAGGCAAAAAATGCTGAAGGTGCGCGGTGTGTATAAACTTGTTAAAATTCGCCTTCGCAGTCGCCGTCGGCTTTTGCGGATTCGCCCTTCGCTCTATGAGCAGGAGCAGGCGCTCGTACAATCACTTATTGTTCTCAAACGACAACTTACCGCACGATAGCGGTAAAGGACGGTTGTGAGAAATTCTATGCGCCTCTTTACCACACCACAACACCGCTCGCTGACTATATTTTTTACGGTCTGCTTCTTTCATTTCCTTAGTATTTCACCGTCTTTCAACCTCCTGGCACAACCCCACACACCGCGTAATCTCGACCTGATAGATTCGCTTATGCGCTCTGCTTCTGAGGGTCTTGCCAAGCAACTCCGTACGCCAATTTTTCCACAGGATACACTTCGTGTTTCTATTGTGCCGCATGAAGGCGCGTGGATGCTGGAAAATGCTCTTTTTGCCAATGTTCGTAAGGTAAAACAATATCGCGCAAGCGATAGCAGCACTTTTCGAGCAAAACTCGTTGTGCGATTGACTGATTGTGCGGTACGCTACTTTACCTGTGCCAATAGCTTTGATTCTCTTCAACGTGAGGCTTCATGCTCTTTAATGGCGCACGTGGAAACGCGCGACGGCGTTGTGCAACCATTGGAGGCGATTACGCTACAAATGCGCGATACCGTTGCCCGCCAATCTGCCCATAATCTGGAGAGCAAACAATATGCTTTTGCTTCGCCGGCAGTGCCGGAGGCTGCGCCAAATTTCTGGAAGCAAGTCGCGGAGCCTGCCATTGTCATTCTCGCCGGAGTGCTCGTTGTTGCGCTCTTCTTTTTTGTCCGAACCCAGTAAAATTTTCTTCAGCTTTGTTCCAAATCTCGTACCAAAATACGACATTCGTTTCTTTTTATTAGTATCAGAGAAGCGAGTGGTTATCTGTGCCGTAGTGTAGCTGTTTTCAAATTTGTTCACAAATCGAAAATTTTTTAATTATTCTTGTAACTCTTTTTCCTTTGAATGCTTTTTATCTATAAGACCGCTTCTGAACCAAAGAATTGTTCACTTGGCACAAGTCTTTGAAAAAACAATCTGCGTAGAAAGAAATTGACCTGAAAGAATTATACCGAATTTTCGTTATTTTTATGGCTACATCAATGTATGCTGTTCCCGATGAGGCACAGCCTCTTTACGCCGCCTTTCGTGCGCCCGCCAAGCCTCTCCGGCAAAGCGCCCGCGCTCTAAAGCGACTTCATTCAGCCGACGACGAACCAATGAGTATAGCCAAATCGCCCTCGCCGCCCGAAATGAGCGATGAGGAATTATTTACGAAAATTCGAGAAGAACGCAGTGAAGCAGCATTCAACACGCTCTACAAACGCTACGACAAACGGCTTTACGCCTATTGTCTCCGCGCTACCGGCTCACACGATGCTGCGAAGGACGCATTTCAAGCCGTGATGAGCGTGGTCTTTGAAAAGCGTGAATCTTTCACAGGCGGGAACTACGCTGCATGGCTCTTCACTATCGCACGGCATCATGTGATGAAAGTGTCCAAGCGCCAGCAGCGCGATATCACACAAAACAAACCCATTGACGAAGAATTTGATGATGTTACGCCAGACAGAGGCGGCGGAGTAAACGAACACCACGATTTTTTGCTCCAACAAGCACTCGACCGAGCGATTGCTCAACTGCCGGAGGATTTGCGCGAGGCGTTTGAACTCAAGCAATACGACGGTTTGCAACATGAGGAAATCGCTCAAACGCTTGGTATTACAGTATCTCTGGCAAAAGTGCGCGTCTTCCGCGCAAAACAACAACTCCGACAACTACTCGCACCCTTTATCAAGGAACTGCAATGAACAACTTCTCTGCACACAACCTCACCTCCACAGGTTTCAGCATGGATGAGCAAATGGAAGACCTTCTGGTGCAGTACGCCGACGGGACACTCTCGGCAAGCGACCATGCGCGATTTGAAGCGCTCTTGCGTGAAAATCCCGCCTTCGCCGAAGAAGTTCGCGCTATCACATCCTTCGACGACCTGATTGGCGACGCACATTTGGAAACGCGCTGGGCAGACCGCGTTGATACGGCTTTTCTGAGCGAAATGCAACAACAGTTTGCACAAGCGGTGACGCTTGGCACTGCTGTGGCAACAGCCGGAGCGGCTGCAAGCACTACTGCCGCCAGCACGTCTGTTGGCACCACGATTACGTCAGGTATTGCCGGAACAAGCACAGGGATAAGCGCCGGAACGATCACCTCCTTCCTCACGGGAACACTTATCGGAAAAACTTTGATTGTCGCTGGCGTGTGTTCAGCTATTGGTTACGGTGCATGGAAATATACGCCAACGACTGCTAATATACCCGCTCCCACAACCGACCGTCTGAGCGCACCCTCAGCACAGATGCAACGAGAAACAGCACAGAACGAGCATAATAGTGCTGCTGATGCTCCGGCAGCGAAAGCATCAAGCACGGCAGCGCCCGTAGGTACAGGTGCTGTGGATGCTCTTGCAAAAGGACAGGGCGTGAATTTGCAACAGCAGTCCACAGCGTCCGGTTCAGAAACAGCGTCATCGCTTGCAAGCGAGCAAGACAACAAACAAGACAACAAAACCAAAGCCAATGCTAATATCGAAAGTAGCGCCGCGCAGGAGCTACGAAGCAAAATAGAGCAACTCGCAGTACAATTACACTTGAAAGAACAAAGTGGCGATAAAGCAGGTGCAGCCTTCGACCTCAAAAAACTAGGTATGCTTGAGCGCACTGCAGGGAAATACGTGGAAAGTAACGAGTTTTTCGACAAGGCATTGAAAAATGCACAAGCACTGAAACTCCGTGAACTGGAAGGGGAAATTCGCGCTGAAATTGCTTTACTCTACCGCGAACAAGGTAGCATGGAAAAAGCGCTCGCCTCACTCAGAGAAGCCGTAAAAATTCTTACTGATGAAGGCTCTGCTAGGGCTACACGGTGGGCGAAAGAATTAGAGCGCTGGGAGAAGCCGTAACAATGACACCGAAAAATTTACACGTTGTTTGCTATTGGGTGCGTGATTGAATAGGCGGGATTGTGTATATTTGCCGTACAAATAAGCGCAACAATACACTTTCCCCTCTTCTCACCGTAAGGACATAATTATGCACGAAACTACTCTTCTTATCCACTCTCTTTTGCGGTGGCTTGTACTCGTAAGCGCAGGCGTAGCGCTTTTCCGTGCCTATTCCGGCTGGTTTGGCAAAAAAGCATGGTCGGACACTGACCGCCGTTGGAATGTCATTTTTGCTCATAGCATGACGACTCAATTTGTCATCGGCTTGGCACTTTATCTCTTTATCAGTCCCATCACGACGGGTGCATTTTCTGATTTTGGTGCCGCCATGAAAGACCGCACAATGCGTTTTTGGGCAGTGGAGCACGTCTTCGCAATGTTTGTCGCACTAGCACTTGCGCACATCGGCAATGCCCGTGCTCGTAAAGGTGCAACCGATGAAGCAAAACACAAGGCAGCAGCTATCTTTTTTACCATCGCTATTGTACTTGTTCTTGCGTCTATTCCTTGGCCCTTCTTGAGCTACGGGCGACCACTATTGCCGTGGTAAAGCCCCCCACTGATAATTCTTCCTTGATAATTTTCGCTTAATGGTTCCATTTTTTTGCCACCATGCACGACCAAACTACCGAGAAAACTCCCGCGCAGTCTCACCATCTTCAGGTACAAAAAACAGCTCGCTATTTCACTCTCGGTACTCTCTCGGCTGAGACACGCGAGATTTGGTTTGTTGTGCATGGTTACGGGCAGCTTGCTGAATACTTCATTCGCCACTTTCGCGGTCTGGACGACGGCACACGTTACATCGTTGCGCCTGAGGGGTTGTCTCGCTTCTACGTCAAAGAATGGACGCGCGTCGGGGCTTCGTGGATTACGAAAGAAGACCGTCCGAGCGAAATGGAAGATTATCTGGGGTATTTGAAAAGTCTCGAAGCACGTATTCTTGAGGAGTTGGAGCAGAGCGGCGGTAAGCGGGAGAATGTACGCATCTGGGCGCTTGGCTTCTCGCAAGGCGTTACGACGCTCACGCGCTGGATTGTGCGCGGCGGTTTTGCTCCCGACAGGTTGATTTGCTGGGCAGGGGGCTTTCCCGCAGAGGTCGATTTGGCAGCGCACAAAGACCTTTTCGAGCGCATGAAAACGACGTTTGTCGTTGGCACAGAAGACGAGTTTATCACACCGGAAGTTCTGGATAAGCAAAAGTCGCATATTGCTGAATCAGGGCTAACGCTTGATTTTATCAGCTTTGAGGGAGCGCACGTCATGAACCCAGAGGTACTGCGGGCTACAGTGGAGCACCTCAGAGAGGGTCTTGCCTAAAAGCTGCTACTGAACACATTCGGCGTAGATGCGTTCCAAAATCTGCATATTTGCTTCAGCCGTATAATGTGTTTCATATTCGATGCGGGCTGCGCGGCGCATTAACTCATATTCCGCAGAAGAGAGTTTGTTCATGCGTTCAATGCGCGAGGCAAGATTTTCCGCGTTGCCTACTGCAAAGTGAAAGCCCGTGCGACCGTCTGCCACCACCTCCCGAAGCGCGCCCAAGCGTGAGGCAATCACAGGTGTCCCGCCCGAAAATGCCTCAATCATCGATTTCCCAAAGGTCTCGTAAAGAAGCGAAGGGAAAATGAGCATTCGCGCGTACTTCATGGCATGAAGTGCTTCGAGCGAAGTTTTTCTTCCTAAAAATTTCACCGAATCAAGATTGTGCCGTCCAACAAAAGCCCGCGCTTCTTCTTCCAACGGACCATCGCCGATGATATGAAACTCTTGTTCTGCTGACGATAAACCAAGCAAACGCCATGCTTGCAATGCGGTCATTAAACCCTTTTCTTCCGAAAGCCGCCCCACGTAGAGCGCATAATTCTTTGTTTCCTGAGTGCTTGCAAAACCAATATCTGTCTCCACAAAGTTTGGCTTCACGACAATTTTCTCCTCCGGCAGTCCGCCTTCAATAAATTTTGCCCGTGCAAATTCCGTGAGCGCGATATACCGACTGACGCGGTTCTCCCATGTACCTGTGAGACGGTGCCATGCCGTCATGCCCGCCACGACAGCACTGGCAGGCATACTCCCACGATAGCATTTATGCCGTAGTGCAGGCAAAGCAAACGTCTTTCCCAAGCAATCTTCGCAGACATGACCGTCGCGGAAAAAGAGTGCGTTCGGGCAGAGCAGACGATAATTGTGCAGAGTCTGCACGACAGGAATGCCCGCGTCGTTGGCGGCTGCGTAGGCAGATGGCGAAATAATCGGCAGTGTATTATGGCAATGCACCACATCAGGCTTTTCGGCGTGAAAGAGCGTCGTGAGTGCTTTGTACGACTCAGGATTCCATACAGTTGCCCGTGCAAGGTGTAATTGCGAATATGTGCTGACGCTGTCGTTATGGACGGCGTAGCGAATGATACGGTGTCCGCGTTCCTCCAGCAAACGCGCTTCCGCCTCGAAAACAGTATCTTCGCCGCCGCGATGCTGGTAGTAGTTGTGAAGAACGGCAATGGTCATAGAGTACGGGTGCAACAAGATTGGAACTGCTTCCAGAAATTCAACATTCAAAACTCACCATTCAAAACTGCATTATGCCTTACATTCTGGGCTGCCACGTTTTGGTGGTGCGGGTTTCGTTGCCGAAGGAGTTTTTGAGAATAATTTCTACTTCTGCCGGACGCGTCCAATCGACACCTTGCACTTGCGCCAAGGTAACAATTGCTTGTGCCACAACGTTACCGTTTTTCTTTTTCACCAGTGCTATATCGCGCTGCGGGACGGAGAAGCGCTGTTTGGTGCCATTTTCGGGTGTAACGACGAGTTCCACACCGCACTTTGCGGGCGGTAAGTAATCCAAAAACTCAATCACTATACGTCCCGCGCTTGCATCGGCGTTGCGGTAAAATTCTGCGCCTTTGAATTCTGTTTTGTCTTCCAGCGAAATGCGCTGAATTTCGGTGCTTTGCTTCAAATGCTCTTCGTGGACGGAGGTGAGCGTGACGGTACGGGAAATTTTCTGGCGCTTCTTGTCCGCTTGGAACCACGGTAGTTCGCTGATGGTCTGGCTTCTTGCACTGACAACGCCGTCGCCCGGCTCAAAAAGCGCATCTACTCCAAAGCCAATAGCACCCAGCACACGGCGCATTACGTCCATTGCGGCTGTTTTTGAGAGATTTTGTGTTTCTTTGAGCAACTCTACCTTTCCGACAACGCTTACATATTGCACATCAAGTGGATGTGGTGCATATCCGACGCGGTTCATAAACTCGCCGCCGTCTTCGGGGCGCATCAAATCTCGTATAGCAGGCGATTGAAGCGGAACGTCATTTTCGACCGATGCTAAAATCTCCAAGCCCTTGTCTAGGAGTGGTTTGGTAACGAAATTTGCATCTTTGGATTGTTCAATGAGCGCCATTTTCCATTTCCATGCGCGAGCGTACGGTGAGCCTTGATGCGGTGAGCCGATAGTGATAAGGCGCTCGGTGCGGTGGTCGGTCAGGTGCTTTGTAAGATAATATCGTGCCGTTACGCCACCCATGCTGTAACCGATGAGAATAACTTTTTCTGCTTTTGTGCGCTCAAAAACAAGCGGCAGAAATTCTTCGAGTTCCCGTTCCCACGCGCCAATTGAATCCACGGGATTACTAAAAGCAACCGTGAAAAAGTCTGCAAATCCCGTTTGCCGAGAAATTTGGGAAACGGCATCCAGACTTGCTTTGCCATTCGTTTTTTTCAAAATGCCGCCGTGAATCAAGCCGATTTCTTGTTCGTAATACTTCACCGCGTAGGCATCCCAAACCGCTGCTTTTTGCCCTAAACCATGCAACAGTAGAATTGGGTAAGGGATATGCGTTGTGGTCATGCGCTCCGCGGGCGGCGCTTCAGGAAGATTTTTAAGATAAGCGGTGCTGGATGAGCAGCCGACTACGACAAGAGCGCCAAGAACTACACTGAGAGCGTAACCAACTACGTCACGACGTAAAAAAATGTATTTCATAGTACAGCAATGGAAGAAATGCAACGCGGGACGAAGACACAGAATCTCCGTCCCGCATATAATCAGGCTTTTGGGGTGAATTATTTTTTTGCAGGTGCTTTTTTTGTCGGTGCTTTTTCAGCTTTGGGTGCTGTTACCGCTTTTGCTGCGGCTTTACCACTGCTTTTGCCGGAAAGGAACTCGCTCCACGTGTAGTCGGTCGGGATTTTTCGACCCTCTTCGGCGAGTTCAATCAAATATTTGGCGGCGTGTTCCAGCACCCACTCAAAATTTTCGGGTTGTACCGACGATGCCTCTGCGTCCGGTGCAGGGTTCAAGAAGTCAATAGCGTAAGGAATACCGTCTTTCACAGCAAACTCAATTGTATCGAAGTCGTAGCCAAGAGCATTCACGATAGTGAGGCAGTGCCCCTCCAGTTGCTTCTTGCGCTCCGGTGTAAGCGAAAAACCTGCCACATAGCGGAGGTGATGCGGGTTACGTGGTTCGTAAGGCATGATGTGAATATATTTTTTGCCGATAGCATAGCAGCGATAATATTCGTCAAATTCAACACCTGCTTGGAGCGTCATACAAATATCAGCGGTTTTGTGGTATGCCTCGAAGAACTCTTGCGCGTTATGGACTTTGTACACGTGTTTCCAACCGCCACCATCGTGTGGTTTCAGGAATGCCGGAAAGCCAACATACTCAAAAATTTCTTCCCAGTTGAGTGGGAACATAAGATTGCGCATGGACTCGCTTGTCGTTGTGGCGGGATGATCCTTCGAGGGCAATAGAACGGTATTCGGAATCGGAACGCCGATTTGCGATGCAAGAGCATAGTTGAAAAATTTATCGTCCGCGCTCCACCAGAAAGGATTATTGACCACGCGCGTCCCGGTCAGCATGGCGTTTTTCAGCATGGAGCGGTAGAATGGAATATCCTGCGAAATACGATCCAGAATGACATCATATTTCATCAGGTCTGCCATCTGGATACCACCGATTTTTACAAATTCAGCACGGATGTTTGCCGGTGCGGTACTGTTGATACGCTCAACAAGTGCTGGGGGGAATGATTGCTCCATACCAAAGAGCAGTCCTATCACTTTCATAGCCATAGTGCAAAATCCTTCAAAAACACAGAATGAAACAAGATTGATTATTAAAGGCACACCTAAAAGTCATGCCGAATGCACGGGAGCGTACACCCGCGTACGATTGAGGTTGAAAATTTGAAAATGTCGTCGCCCTCAGGGGCAAAAATAAAAAACTTGTAGCGAGATGCAACGATATTCTTTGTAAGTTTTGCGAAGTTTTTTTTGTTTCGCTCTATTTTACATTGATGCAATGAAGAACACCATGCTAAGCCGCACAGTCGAAAGCACTCAAACGAGTATTCACGACAATCTTGAATTATTGGTCGTGAAGCACACGCAAAGTGAGTATTTGCGACCTATTCCAGACTTTAGCCGTATTGCGTTTCAGGAGTTTGAGCGTCGGTTTGCTGCCTCCGAGAAGAGCCACATTATTCTGGATTCTTGCTGTGGCACAGGCGAAAGCACATTGCATTTGGCAATGCGGCACCCAGATTGCTTCGTGGTCGGTGTTGATAAATCTGCACATCGTCTGGGGAAACATTCGGCGAACGCAGCGGGAAGCGAGCTTTTCAAAGCAAGTAATTATACTATTCTGCGGGCTGATGTCGAAGATTTTTGGCGGCTTGCCAGTAAGTATTCTTCACAAATAATAAGGCATTGCATTTTCTATCCGAATCCTTATCCAAAATCCCATCACATTATGCGTCGATGGCATGGGCATCCGCTTTTCGCTCCGATGTTGCGGCTTGCTCCTGAGACTGAACTTCGTACTAACTGGCGTATTTATGCAGAGGAATTTGCCTTTGCCTCATCACTTTTGGGCTACACGGTAGGATTACAGGAAATGAGAGATATTGAGCCTGTAAGCGCCTTTGAACGAAAATATCACGCAAGCGGTCATGCGCTCTTTCAAGTTGTTGTCCGGCAGCCATAAACGTTTTCGAGCGCGATAGAAGCATTTTGTCTTCTATCACGCTCGATTTATTTTTTGAAGTATTCTTCTCGAAAGCGCAGGTTCATACTCAAAACTGCTTCACGCAAACGAGGATTGTGAATCTGTGCCACCACCAGAACGACGGCGTAAAAAGCGCATGACGAGCCAAATAACCAGACCAAAAATCGCTAATCCCATAAAGAGGCGGAAAAACGAAAATGTTGGTGGATAAACCTCCATTGCTCCGTTAGCGCCTGGAACATATGTGGGGCGAGAGTAGTAGAAAGCAGGATGAAAAGGAGTGTACCACATCGCTGAGGTGCGTCCCATCAGGTAGCCCATCATCAAGCCGTCTGTATAGCCACCATAGCTATGAACCATGTAGGGGGAGGATGCGCCGGGAACGCTCATTGGAGCGCTTTGGCGAGGAATACCGTATGAACGTTGATAGTTCGCTGCCGCAGGAGCCATTGCCCGCGAACCACCGAAACTGCTGCCGCTACGCTGCATGGAAGACGGTGCCGGCGAGGTCATGCTGCGTGAACCGCCAAAACTGGAGGAAGGAGCTGCGGGGCGGCTTGGTGCGTAGGAGGGGCTGCTTCTGCGGAAGCCGCCAAAGCTGCCGCCGCGCCGCTGCGCATCAGCTTCGGTCATAAAGAACGCGAGTCCCAATACGACGCAGAGCGCAGTCAGAGACCAACGTTTGAGAAGCGAGGATTGTGCTGTTGTTTTCATGGTTGTACAATTAAAAGTAAAAAATTTGACGATGAAAATTGTACCTAATGTGACATTATCGACGTTCTACCAAAAGATGGCACGCTGCTTTTATCCAAAGACTGATTCGGTCGAAACAGAATCATCTTCATTACGGTATTGAATTTCTGCGCGGAATACGGGACTTTCACCCGGTTCGGCTTTTTTGAACATAGAGGTAATACCTCCACGCTGTGCAGGCGAACCTCGCTGAATCTGTACAAGCAAATCCACAATGCCGTCCTGTGGCTCTTCGTTGATATAGACCAACGTGTTTTCCAAGTTGCCATCGCTTGTGACCGTCAAAAGACGTAGAAATTCTGCTTCTTCTTCGGTAAAGGTTGGCGGGACTTTTTTGATATTGTCAAGGTAATCGGCAAAGAGATTCTTTGTGTACATCTGTTTGTCTGTGCCTTCATAGACAAAGATGGTGTCAAAATCTCCGTCTTCGCTAATGTGAAGCATCATCTGATGGATGCCGCCTATTTGCTCGCCGTTAATATAGACAGCTGTTTTTTCAAGACTGCCGTTGCTTTCAATCGAAAGTTCTCTCATTGGTTATTCCTTTGGGGTAATTGTCGTTACTGAATTCAAAAGACGCTTGAGTGTACGAAAAGTTGCAATACTCAAGACAGAGGAGTGTGTTGCTCTACGAACGTGAATTATACGCAAAAGTACGTTTGAAAAATTACGGAAAAAAGCACTTTCCGCAAAACAGTCTTGTCTCTTTCAACGTCCGCTTGGGCGGTATAATTCAAAAATATAAACAAAAAAGGCTTCGGGGAAAGCCCCGAAGCCTTGTAACAGTATTCGACACAAGTTACTTTGCGCCTTCCACGTCTCTGATAAGCCCCGCCGAAATTTCGGCAAGTTTCTTCACGCTCTCTTGAGGAATGGGTTTACCTTTTTCAACATTAACAAGGGTTTTGATTTCGCCGAGTTTGGTGGTAATGGTTTTGACGAGGTCATTACCTTTGGCGGTAGCACTCAGACCATTCACTTCACCAATCAAATACTCCACAAGTTTCGGATTGCGAATAATTCCGGTCGCGTCGGCGGTATAATTGCTTGCAAGTGATTTTGTTACCACATTCAAGCCTTCGAGCCAGCCGCCGATGGTCACCAAAATTGCTGCGTCTTTATCGAGGCGGTTGAGTTTTTCTTTGACGGTTGTTTGTTGGTCGTCAAGCATACTACGCACTTCCGTCCATTTGCCTTGCTTGACAAGAGCAAACATTTTGTCATTAAGCGATTGTTCAATATTCGCATTCAGTTTTCCGCTCAGTCCGGCAACGGTCGTCGCCATGTCTGCAAATTTATTTTGATCTTTGCCTTGAATGGCTACAAATGCGTCGCAAATGCGGGTGCCGAGGTTGAGTGCAGTCGTGTACTTATTTGTGTAGCTGCTTTTCTTATTGAAGGTTGGTAGTGCTTTCCAATTAACTTGTGCTTTCGACAAGCTGTCCAGATTGTGAAAGACCAGCGCCGAAGGCGGCACATAGACTTGGGTTGTCATTTGAGCGCTCATTAGGCTCGTTGCAGAAAGCGTCAGCGCTGAGGCTACGCACACCATCGCAAAGCGGATGCAAGAAAACTTCATACAGTCCTCGTTGAACAATTTATGTTTGAAAAATAAGAATGTTAGAGTGATTTACAGTTGTGTCGTTGTCAGTCGTATCACAAAACCTGAGTCCAAATTAAGACAACCTTTTGTCTGAAAAGGTTTATACTATCAAGGCTACGGCAAATATAGCTAAAGTTTGTGATTTTCCTAGTCCAATCGGTTGCGTGTTTTCGGTTGTGGCAGCCAGACAATTATCATGCCGAAGAACTCCCTCAAAATCGGATGTTTGCGGGCTATCGTGAAAAAATTCCTATCTTTGTGATACCAATGTTTTACCGTTTTTATCATGTTTTTTCGATATGCTCGTCTAAGCTACCAGACAGACTTTTATTACCAAGTATGCCGTAAAGCCCCTGCCTTCAGGCATGGGGATATAAGGCATTTCGTCGCAGCCTGAGCGGTCGCGGTCTGCGCTGCTCTGAGCGCAGGGCGTGGCGCGATATAGCGCGG
>Ga0075163_10008268_pt1 | contig 13733 bp, 11 predicted proteins | sample JI1023141ADNA_FD_71478 | JGI IMG/M metagenome (GOLD analysis project Ga0075163, IMG submission 71478) | Wastewater effluent complex algal communities from Wisconsin, to seasonally profile nutrient transformation and Carbon sequestration -... | ecosystem: Engineered > WWTP > Effluent > Algae...
GAGACCGAGACCGAGGCGGAGACCGAGGCCGAGACCGAGACCGAGACCGAGGCGGAGACCGAGACCGAGGTCGAGAGCGCCGCTAGGGCCGCAGGCGCGCGGTCAAGAAGTCGAGGACGGTGTCGAGGGCGACCCGGGTCGGGTGCCCGGGCCGATCGACCAGATCGTGGGTCAAGACCGAGTGGGCCAGGCGGCGCAGGCCGTGGGGGTTGCCCGGCGACGAGTCGATCTCGACGGCGAGGAAGCGCTCGCCCAGGAGCGCGCGCAGGGCGGCGAAGCGCTCGGCCGGCACCAGCGGATCGCCGGTGAAGCGCAGGCCGAGCACGTCGAGGTCGCGGGCGGCGACCCGGGCGCAGGCGGCGGGATCGAGGCCGAGGTCGGCGCGGTGGCGCGCGGTCACCGGCAGCGGCAAGGACGGCTGCGACAGGACCGGCGCGATCATCCGGTCATCCTGGGCCATCGCCAGCGCGAACCCGCCGGTCAGGCACATTCCGACCGCGCCGACCCCAGGGCCGCCGCCCTCGTCGTGGGCGATCGCGGCCAGGTGGCGCAGCCACGCGACGATCGGGCTGGTGGTGCCGGTGGCCCAGGTGGCGAACTCGCGGGCGACGCAGACCTTGGCCAGGGACGCCGCGGTGTAGTGCCCGGTCATCGGCCGACCGGGCTGGCCGATCAGCGACGGTAGATACGTGGACAGCCCGCGCTGCCGGACGCGCGCCGCGAAGTCGAGGACCCCGGGATGGAGGCCCGGGACCTCGTGCATGATCACGACCGCGGGACCGGCGCCAGCGACGTAGACGTCGCGGGTGAACCCGGCTCCGGTGATGGCGCGGCGGGTGTAGCCGGGCAGCTCGCTCGACCCCATCGCCCGGTGGTACCACGTCGCCGCGGTTGCGCGCCCGGGGGGTCGGGGCTAGGTTCGCGCCCCCTCGCCATGACCGCATCGACCTCGCCTGATCTCGTCGCCGAACTCGCCCGTGAGCTGGCCTTGACGCCGGCCCAGGTGGCCGCCGCCCTGGCCCTGTTCAGCGACGGCGCCACCGTGCCGTTCATCGCTCGCTATCGCAAAGAGCAGACCGGCGGGCTCGACGAGGTCCAGCTCCGCGCGATCGAGGAGCGCCACGCCTACCTGGCCGAGCGCGAGGCTCGGCGCGCCACGATCCGCGCCGAGCTGACCGCCGCCGGCGTCTTGACCGACGCCCTGGCCGCGCGCCTGGAGGCCGCGACCACCAAGGCCGAGCTCGAGGACCTCTACGCGCCGTACCGGCCCAAGCGCAAGACCCGCGCCGGCACCGCCCGCGAGCGTGGCCTCGGGCCCCTGGCCGAGCGCATCCTGGCCCAGCCGAGCGACGGCGATCCGGCCGCTGAGGCCGCGGCGCTGGTCGGGGGCGAGGTCGGCTCGGTCGAGGAGGCCCTGGCCGGCGCCCGCGACATCGTCGCCGAGGTGGTGACCGATCGCGCCGACGTCCGGGCCCTGGCCCGCGCCGCCTTCGCCGCCGGCGCGGTGGTGGCCGAGGGCGTGGCCGACAAGATCACCGAGCCGACCAAGTACGAGGCCTACTACGCCTTCCGCGAGGCGGTCGCGACCATCCCGTCGCACCGCTTCCTCGCGATCCGGCGCGGCGAGGCCGAGGGCGTGCTGCGCGCGACCGTCGAGCCCGACGGCGGCGCCGACGGCGTCATCGCCGGCATGCTCCGCCTGGCCGGCCACGCCCCGGGCTCGCCGTGGGCCGACCTCCTGGCCCGCGCGGTCGGCGAGGGCTACCGTCGCCTGCTGGCGCCGGCGATCGAGAACGACGTGCGCGCGGAGTGCAAGGCGAAGAGCGATCAGGAGGCCGCGGCGGTGTTCGCCGGCAACCTGCGCGCGCTGCTCTTGGCCGCGCCCCTCGGCGCGCGGACCGTGATCGGCATCGACCCCGGCCTGCGCACCGGCTGCAAGTGCGCGGCGGTCGACGCCACCGGCAAGTTCCTCGGCACCGTCACGATCTACCTGACCCAGGGCGAGGCCGCCCTCGAGCGGGCCCGCGCCGAGCTGGTCGAGTTCGTGCGCAAGCACGACCCGATGGCGATCGCGGTCGGCAACGGCACCGGCGGCCGCGAGGCCGAGGTCTTCACCCGTCGGACCCTGGCCGCCGCCGGGCTGGGCGAGCGCGTGGTGGTCGCGGTCAACGAGGCCGGCGCCAGCGTCTACAGCGCGTCGGACCTGGCGCGCGAGGAGTTCCCCGACCTCGACCTCACGATCCGCGGCGCGATCTCGATCGCGCGGCGGTTGCAGGATCCCCTGGCCGAGCTGGTCAAGGTCGAGCCCAAGGCCATCGGCGTCGGCCAGTACCAGCACGACGTCCACGCGCCGCTCTTGGCCAAGAAGCTGGGCGACGTCGTCGAGAGCTGCGTCAACCACGTCGGCGTCGATCTCAACACCGCCAGCCCCAGCCTGCTCAGCTACGTCGCCGGCATCGGCCCGGCCCTGGCCGGCAAGATCGTCGCGCACCGCCACACCCACGGCGGCTTCGCGTCGCGCGCGGCGCTGCGCGAGGTGCCGGGCCTGGGCCCCAAGACCTTCGAGCAGTGCGCCGGGTTCTTGCGGATCCGCGGCGCCGCCCAGCCCCTCGACGCCACCGCGGTCCACCCCGAGCGCTACGCGGTCGTCGAGCAGATGGCCGCCGACCTCGGCGTCGATCTCGTGACCCTGTTCGGCAACCCGACCCTGGTCGAGACGATCGATCGCGCGCGCTACGTGAGCGATCAGGTCGGCGAGGCCACGGTGCGCGATATCTGCGCCGAGCTGGTGCGCCCCGGGCGCGACCCGCGGGCGCTGTTCGAGCCGCCCAAGTTCCGCGACGACGTGTTGGTGCTCGAGGACGTCAAGGAGGGCATGGTCCTCGAAGGCGTGGTCACCAACGTCGCGGCCTTCGGCGCCTTCGTCGATGTCGGCGTGCACCAGGACGGGCTGATCCACGTGTCGCGGCTGGCGTCGCGGTTCGTGAAGGACGCCGCCGAGGTGGTGAAGGTCGGCGACAAGGTCTCGGTGCGGGTCCTCGGCGTCGATCTGGCCCGTCGGCGGATCGCGCTGGCGCTCAAGGAGCCCGGCGGCGACGGCGGCCGCGGCGACGGTGGTCGCGGCGAGCGGGGGCCACGTCCCGAGCGGGGCCCACGCCCCGAGCGTGGCCCGCGCCCCGACGGCGGCCAGGCCCGCGGCCCGCGCCCCGACGGCGGTCAGCCCCGCGGCCCGCGCCCCGACGGTGGCCAGCCCCGCGGCCCGCGCCCCGACGGTGGCCAGCCCCGCGGCCCGCGCCCCGACGGCGGTCAGGCCCGGGGCCCGCGTCCCGACGGTGGCCAGCCCCGCGGCCCGCGTCCCGAGGGCGCTCAGGCCCGCGGCCCACGCCCCGACGGTGGCCCACGCCCCGACGGTGGCCCGCGCCCCGACGGTGGCCCGCGCCCCGACGGTGGCCAGGCCCGCGGCCCGCGCCCCGACGGTCCGCGCCCCGATCGCGGTCCACGCCCCGATCGCGGCCCACGCCCCGACGGTGGTCCACGCTTCGATCGCGGTCCACGCCCCGATCGCGGCCCACGCCCCGACGGTGGCCCCGGCCCCGACGGCGGCGGGGATCGCCCCCCAGCGCGCGACCGCGGCGACGATCGCCGGTCCGAGCGCCGCGAGCCCGGCCCAGGCATGGGAGTATCGGGCTTCGTCAACAACCCCTTCGCCAAGCTTGCCGAGATCAAGAAACCGCGCTGAGGTCTGGATCGCTGCCGCGCTGGCGGTTGGGCTGGCCTGTGGCGGCGGCAAGCGCGCGGCCCCGCCGCCCGACGCCGGGCTCGCCGCCGCGGTCCCGGTCGACGCCGCGCCCGCGCCGACGGCCGTCGACGCCGCGCCCGCCGCGCCACCCCGCGACGAGCGCGCGGTATTCGCGCTCGGCGATAACCTCTTGACCGCCCACCGCGTGGTCGACGGCGATCTCGCGATCGACGCCGGCTCGATCGGCTTCGCGCGCTACACCCGCTTCGACCTGCCGGCGCCGCGGTGGAAGCTGCGGCGGGTCGTGCTCGGCCAGCGGGTGGCGGTGGCCGCCCGCGGCGGCTCGATCGAGGTGCCGTTGACCGAGGCCCAGGCCGCCGCCGCCACCGGCCTCACCGTCCGGCTGGTCGTCGAGCGCCCGACCACGATCCCCATCCGCATCGGCACCCGCACCGTGGCCCGCATCGCCGCCGCGGTCGGCGACGCCTGGTATCCGGTCGCGACCCCACCCGGGACCTGGCGACCGGGCGAGAACGCGATCGTCTTCGATGCGCCGGTGGCCCTGGCCGCGCTGCGGGTCACCGCCGACGCCGCGGTCGCGAGCAAGGACGACGATCCGCTGGCCCGCGCCGCCTGGGACGGCGCCGCGCGCACCCTCACCCTCGACGACGGCGCCGGGCTGGCCTGGTACGTCCACCTGCCGCCCGGGGCCCACCTGGTGGCCGCCGTCGACGGGCCGTGCCGGGTCGAGGTCGACGCCCGCACCGACGACGGCACCCGGGCCGGCGGGCGCCTCGGCGGCGGCCAGGATCGGATCGCCCTCGACGCGGTCGGCGATCGCCCGGTGCGCCTGAGCGTGACCGCCCGCGACTGCCGGCGCGCCACCCTGGCCGAGCCGCGCATCACCATCGCCGGCCCGCCCCTCGACCCGCCGCCGTCCGGGCCGCCGGCTCGCTACGTCGTCCTCTGGATCATGGACGCGCTCCGCGCCGATCGGGTCCGGATCTTTCAGCCCGGGGCCCGCGCCGAGGTGCCGAACTTCGAGAAGCTCGCGCTGTCGTCGGCGGTGTTCCGTCAGTACTACACCCACGGCAACGAGTCGCAGACCTCCCACGCCAGCCTGTGGACCGGGATGGTCCCGGCGATCCACAACGTCCGGCTGGCCGGCGACGGCGGGAGCTGGCGGATCCCGCGCGAGCTGCCGGTCCTGGGCGAGCTGGTCGCGGCCGCCGGGCTCGAGCCGATCGCGGTCACCGGCAACGGGTTCGTCACCGAAGGCGGCGGCTACGCCCGCGGCTTCGTCGAGTTCCGCAACATGATGCGCGAGAAGGGCGTGGTCAACGGCGTCCTGCCCGGCGCCCAGGTGGTCAAGGCGGCGCTGGCGCGGATGGCGGCGCGCAAGGATCGACCGACGCTCCTGTTCCTCGGCACCGTCGACACCCACGGCCCGTGGATCGCGCGGAAGCCATGGATCGATCGCTACTCGTCGCCGTCGTACCGCGGCCCGTTCCAGACCCACGGCACGATGTTCGAGCTCGGGATCAAGAAGGGCGAGATGGGGTGCTCGAAGATCCCGCCGCCGGCCGACATCGAGCGGCTGCGCGCGATCTACGACTCGGCGGTCAGCTATCACGACGAGCGGCTGGGCGAGCTGGTGGCCGAGCTCGAGCGCCTGGGGATCTGGGATGAGACCCTGCTCATCGTCACCGCCGATCATGGCGAGGAGCTGTTCGAGGACGGCCGCTGCGGTCACGGCGGCTCGCTGCGCGACACCCTGGTCCGGGTTCCGCTCTTGGTCCGCTATCCGCCGCGGATCGCGCCGGCGGTGGTCGACGAGGGCGTCGATCAGGTCGACATCCTGCCCACGCTCCTCGAGGCCATCGGCGCGCCGGTGCCGGCGACGCTGCAGGGCCAGCCCTTGGCGCCCCTGGCCGCCGGGGTCGGGCGCGGCTGGGCGCGGCCGTCCTACGCCTCGCAGTTCGAGTACGCCCACGCCATGCGGGTCGGGCGGTGGAAGCTCAAGGTCGGCAAGCGCGGGGTGCCGACCACCCTCGACGTGGTCGGCGATCCCGACGAGCGGATCGACCAGTCGGCCAGCCGGCCGGCGGTGCGGCGGCTCCTGACCGACGCCCTGGGGCTCTTCCTCGCGACCCGGACCCGCTGGCACAAGCGGACGATGGGCGTGGTGACCAACCTCGCGCCCGGCGCCGCTGAGCTCCTCGAGCGCGCGCCGTGATCGCGGCCCGGGTCACCGCGCTGGCCGTCCTGGCCGGCTGCGCGGGAGCGCCGCGTCCGAGCGAGCCGGCGCCGCCGCCGCCGATCGACGCCGGCCCCGACGCCATCGCGATCGCCGCACCGCCGCCGCTGCCGCCCCCGCCGCGCTGGCTGCGCGGCTCGACCCACGTCCACGCCGCGCCGTCGGGCGACTCGACCACCGACCCGGCCGCGGTGATCGCGTGGTACCGCGATCACGGCTACGACTTCTTCGTCCTGACCGATCACAACCGGGTCACCACCGTCGCGCCGGCCGGCCTCGGGCGGCTCGCCACCGACGACGATCCCGCCGCGCCCCTGGTCCTGGCCGGGATCGAGCTGACCTACAACCCCGCGGCCTGCGACGCGCCGCCGCCGCCGCCCGGCGGCAAGTGCCGGATCCACGTCAACGCCCTGGGCGTGACCGGTCGTCCCGACGGCAAGCTGGCCTGGGCCGACCGCGCCGCCACCACCCGACGGGCGATGTACGCCGCCGCGCTGGCCGCCACCGCGACCCTCGGCGGGCTGGCCCAGCTCAACCACCCGGGCTGGCACTGGGGCCTGACGCCGGACCTCCTGGGCGCGCTGGCCGCTGACGGCGTGGTCCTGTTCGAGCTGGCCAACGTCCAGTTCACGCGCTGGAACGTCGGCGACCCCGAGCATCCCGGCCTCGAGGCGCAGTGGGACCTGGCCCTGGGCGCCGGCGCGACCGTGTGGGCGGTGGCCTCCGACGACGCCCACAGCTACGACGGCCATGGCAAGTACCCGGCCGGCGGCGGCTGGGTCATGGTCGACGCCGCGCGCGACGCCGACGCGATCATCGGCGCGCTGGCGGCGGGGCGGTTCTACGCCTCGACCGGCGTGACCCTGGCGCGGGCCGCGGCCTACGGCGACGACCTGGTGGTCGAGGTCGCCGGCGATCCGGCCGGCCATACGATCGACTTCGTCGTCGACGGCGCGGTGGTCGCGCGTCACCCCGGTCCGCTGGCCCGCCACCCGATCCCGCCGGCCGGCAGCTACGTCCGCGCCACGGTCACCCGGGCCGACGGCGCCCAGGCCTGGGTCCAGCCGGTCCGCCGCCCGCGGTGAGCCGCGCCGATCACACCGGCATGAGGCCGTGCTGGATCGCGAACCGGGTGATGTCCGAGTTGTTGCGCAGCCGGAGCTTCTTCAGCACGTGGCCGCGGTGGGTGTCGACGGTCTTCACGCTGATCGACAGCATCTCGGCGATCTCGCGGTTGGTCTTGCCCAGGGCCAGGTGCTCCATCACCTGGAACTCGCGGGACGACAGCACCTGGGCCGGATGGTCGCTGCGCTTCTTGCCCAGCGCGGCCTCGACCTCCTCTGGCACCACCCGCTCGCCGCGGTGGACCTTCTCGATCGCGGCCAGGAGCTCGTCGAGGTTGGCCGACTTCTTGACGTAGCCGGCGGCGCCGCTGCGGATCGCCCGCACGCCGTGGGCTTCGTCCTCGTGCATGGTCAGGATGATGGCCTTGGTCGGCACCGACAGGCCGGCCATCTCGGCCAGGGTCTGCATGCCGTCTTTCTCCGGCATCGTGACGTCGAGGAGGAGGACGTCGGGCTGGAGGCGCGTGACCGCCTCCAGGGCCTCGGTGCCAGTCGCGGCCTGGCCGACCACTTCGATGCGCCGCGAGGCGGTCAGCATCTTGGCCAGGGCTTCTCGGATCAGGGTGTGGTCTTCGGCGAGGACGACGCGGATCATGGGGTACTCCGAAGAACGCTCAATGCGAGGCGCAAGGTACCACGTAGGACGCCCGAGGCCGCCGCCCCACGGTTAGCCATGGGGAAGCCCACGGGGAGCGCCGGACCGTTGATCGCGCCGCGCAGATCGCTACACTCGTCGACGGAAACCGTGACCGGCTCCCCCAGCGCGACCGCTTACCCCGCCGAGCTCGGCGAGTTCACCCTGCTCGGGGTGCTGGGGCAGGGCGGTTCGGCCACGGTTTACGACGCCCGCTGGGGCCACCGCTCGATCGCGCTCAAGGTCGTGCGGTCCGAGCTGGCCGACGGCGAGCGGCGCCGGTTTCTCGACGAGGCCCGGCTGCTCATGGAGATGGCCCACCCCGGGGTGGTCAAGGTCCTGTCAGCCGGCACCCTGCCTGACGGGCGACCGTACCTGGCGATGGAGCAGCTCCCGGGCGTGACCCTGGGCGAGCGCCTGCGCGACGGGCCGCTGCCGCTGCCGCGGGCCACCGCGCTGTTCGCCCAGCTCTGCGACGCGGTCGCCGCCATGCACCGCGCCGGGCTGGTCCACCGGGATCTCAAGCCCGAGAACGTCATGCTGGTCGAGGGCGGCGGCGAGTGGCACGCGGTCTTGCTCGACTTCGGGATCGCCAAGGCCATGACCGACGGCGCGGCGTCGCTGACCGAGACCGGGCAGGTGCGGGGCACGCCGGCGTACATGGCGCCCGAGCGGTTCTTCGGCCAGCCGGCCTCGATCGCCACCGACGTCTACGAGCTGGCGGTGACCTACTACGCGATGGTCGCCGGGCAGCTCCCGTGGGTCGACTCGGTCGATCCCGATGTGCGGCTGAACCCGACCCGCCTGGCCGAGGTGGCCGAGGTGCCGCCGGCCCTCGACGAGGAGATCGCGCGCGCGCTGTCGACCCGGGCGGCCAAGCGCCCGCCCGACGTGGCCGCCCTGCGCGATCGCGTCGTAGCCGCCGCCGCGGCCGACATGGGCGCAGCGCTGCGCATCACCGCCCGCGACAACCCGTCGGCCGCGACGTTTGGCCTGGCGCCGCCGCCGCGGACCACCGGCGGCAAGACCGGGCCGACGCCGTGGCGCGAGCCCGGCGGCGCCGCCACCACCGGCGAGGCGGCCGCCGGCGAGCGCGGACGAACCACCGCGCCGACCCGTCGGCGCCGACGCTGGCCGCTGGTCGCGGCGCTCGGTGGCGTGGCCGCCGCCGGCACCTTGGCGGCGATCGTCTGGACCCAGCGCAGCGACGCCCCGGCCGCGGCCGCCCAGCTCCGCGCCGATCCCTGGGCGGGCGGCGTCGAGGTCGACGCCGGCGTGGCCGCGGTCGAGCCGCGCCTGACCGCGGCCGTCCTGACCCCGGCGCGACGCGACGCCTTGCGCGGCAAGCTGTCGACCGCGCTCCTGCACCACAGCCCCGACGCCACCGTCGCGGTCGGCGTGTCGTTGGCCGAGCTCCGCGCCGAGCCCGATCTCAGCAAGCTGACCAGCACCGACTCGATGCTGTTCGGCGCGCTGCGCGCGATGCTCCTCGGCGCGTGTGCCCTGCCGATCGGGGCGGAGGCCGACTGGTTGACGCTGGCGCTGGTCGAGCGCCCCGAGGCCGACGTCCGCGACTACGAGCTGATCGTGAGCGGGCCGTGGTCGCGCGCCGAGGTCGAGGCTTGCCTGGCCACCGGTCGACCCGGCGCGCCGAGCCAGGTCGGTGGCCCCGGCCTCGACGGCACGCCGCTGACCTCGATCCCGACCGACGGCGACCCGGTGCTGGTGCCGTGGCTCGACGACCGCACCTTCCTGGTCTCGACCCGGGTCCTCGACGTGGCGGCGGCGGCGGCGCGGGTCCGGCCGCGGATCGCCAACCCGAGCGCCCTCGATCAGATCGGCACCCGGATCGATCGCCACGCCACCGGCTGGATGGTCGGCGCCGCGGCCGCGGTCACCGACGTGATCGAGAACCGCGAGCTGGCCCATCCGTTCACGCTGCGCCTGACCTTGGGCGACGACGGCGTCGCTGGCTTGCTGTCGCTGTACCCGCCCGATCGCGCCCGCGCCGATCGCGCCCAGGTCGCGGCCCGCGGCCTGCTCGGCGAGCTGCAGAAGAACCCGCTCCTCGTCCAGGCCTTCCCCGAGCTCGCGGTCGAGCGCGACGGCGACACCGTGCGCCTGCGCGGCCGGCTGCCGGCCCGGTTCACGCCGGTGGTCGCCGCCCAGCTCGTGGCGGCGCTGCCGTGATGGTCGCCGGGACCGCGACCGGTGGCACCGGGCCGGCGTTCGTGCGAGAACCCCGGCGGTGACGACGCGCCCTCTCACGATCGGCATCGCCGGCGGCACCGGCTCCGGCAAGTCGACGGTCGCCGCCAAGCTGGCCGCCGCGATCCCGCCCGGTCGCTGCGCGGTCGTCGATCATGACGCGTACTACAAGGACCAGGGCCACCTGACGCCGGCCGCCCGCGCCGAGATCAACTACGACCATCCGTCGTCCCTCGACAGCGCGCTCCTCGCCGAGCACCTGGCCGAGCTCAAGGCCGGCCACGCAGTCGACGTGCCGATCTACGACTTCGTCACCCACACCCGCCGGGCCGAGACCCGCCACGTCGAGCCGGCGCCGCTGATCCTGGTCGAGGGCATCCTGGTCTTCGTCGAGGCCGCGGTCCGCGATCAGCTCGACATCAAGGTCTTCGTCGACACCGACGCCGACATCCGGTTGATGCGCCGCATCCGCCGCGACCTCGAGCAGCGCGGCCGCAGCTTCGCCTCGGTGCGCGATCAGTACTACGCCACGGTCCGGCCGATGCACCTCGAGTACGTCGAGCCGTCCAAGCGGTGGGCCGATCTGATCGTGCCCGAGGGCGGCGACAACAAGGTCGCCCTCGACGTCTTGCTCGGCGCCCTGGGTCGGGTCGCCTACGGGACCTGAGCCGCGGGCGCGCCGGTCGCGCGCCGCGGTCCGAACACCGCGAGCAGGCGGCGATGGGAGTTCTGCGTCGGGCCGGCGCCGGCCGCGCAGTCGCGCGGCTTGTGCTCGCCGCACCGGGCGTCGCGATCGACGAAGCCGCGCTTGCCGCACGGCTTCAGGTAGCTCATCACGTCGCTGCACAGGTACGCGTGGTCGAGACCGAAGGCGTGCGCGACCTCCATGCCGATGGTCTCGCACACCGCCTGCGGCTGATGCCGCTGGGTCGCGGCGAAGGCGAACACCACCGCCCGCGGGATGACGCCGCCGGAGAAGGGCGCGAGCCCGGCGACCCGGCTGTCCTTGACCCCGAGGTCCTTGGGCCGCCCACCGACCACCACCAGGACGTGATCGGCGGAGCTCGGCGGCTGATCGGTGACCACGACGTCGAAGGGCGCGAAGAGCTTCTGCACACAGGTCACGAGCTGGCCCCAGGCCTTGTCCGAGCCCTTCCAGCCCGGCAGCGCGCGCGTCGCGGTGCCCTGGTGGGCGACCACGCTCGACCGTCCCGCGGCCGCGTCGTCGGTGCCCGGCCCGATCGTGCGCGGTCGGCGGTCGAGGAAGATCACCCGCGCCACCGGCGGTGGGCTGCCGACGCCCAGGCGATCGGCCACCCGGTCGCCGACCTGGACGAAGTCGGCGGCCGACGGCGCCTGCCAGGTGCCGGTGGTCAGGCGCTTGTCGACGATCACCGCGATCACCACGGCCAGCGCGAGCACGGCGACGGTCGCGAGCGCCGCGAGCGCGATCACGGCCAACCGCGAGCGCCGGGGGCGAGGGGCGGCCGCCGAGGGGCGTTCGCCGGCGCGCGAGGGGGAGTCGGCCATGCGCCATCGTGCACCGAGCCCCGGGGTCGTGGTAGCACCGCTCGGTGAGTTCCGCGGTAGCCGCTCGTCCCTTGGTCCTGGTCACCGGCGGTGCCGGGTTCATCGGTTCGCACACCGTCGATCGCCTGGTCGGCGAAGGCCACCGGGTGGTGGTCCTCGACGATCTGCGCACCGGCAAGCGCGCCAACCTCGCGCACCACGGGTCGCTCCGCTTCGCCGACGGTTGCCCGGTCGAGCTGGTGGTCGCCGACGTGAGCTGTGGCATCTTCGCGCCGCTGGCGCCGATCACCAGGGCGCACGGGCCCATCGCGCGCATCATCCACCTGGCGGCGCAGGTGTCGGTCGTGCACTCGCTGGCCAACCCGCTGGTCGACGTCGCGGTCAACTACGTCGGCACGGTTCAGGTCCTCGAGTACGCGCGCGCGGTCGGCGTCGCCAAGGTGGTGTTCGCGTCGTCGGCCGCGGTCTACGGCGAGACCGCCGCGATCCCGGTGGTCGAGGACGTGCCGTGTCGACCGCTGTCGCCCTACGGCGTCGACAAGCTGGCCAGCGAGCTGATGCTCCGCGCCTACGCCTCGACCCACGGCCTGGCGTCGACGCCGCTGCGGTTCTTCAACGTCTACGGCCCGCGCCAGGACCCATCGAGCCCGTACTCCGGGGTGATCTCGATCTTCGCCGATCGCGCGCGCGCCGGCCGGCCGATCACGATCTTCGGCGACGGCCAGCAGACCCGCGACTTCGTCTACGTCGGTGACGTCGCCCGGGCGGTGGTGACCGCGGCCCTGACCGACGGCGGCGACGGCACCGCGATGAACGTCGGCACCGGCCGCGAGACCACGGTGCGCGAGCTGGCCGAGGTGGTCGTGGCCCTGGCCGGCACCGACGTGGCGATCACCCACGCGCCGGCCCGCGCCGGCGAGATCGTGCGGTCGTGCGCCGAGGTCGGCCGGGCTCGCGAGGCCCTGGGCTTCACCGCCGCGACCTCCCTGGCCGACGGTCTGGCCCGGACCCTGGCGTGACCGCGGCGCGACCGCGGCCGGGCTTGCGCGCGGTCGACGGCTGGGTAGGCTAGCCGCCATGCGCCTGACCCGGGTCGTCGTCCTGTCCCTCGCCACCCTCGCCGCCGGCGCCGCCGGCTGCGAGAAGAAGGCCCCGGCCGCCAAGGCCGAGGCCACCGCGGTCAAGGAGATCTCCGTCGACGAGCTGGCCGGCCAGCTCGCCAAGGCCGCGGTCAAGCCGGTCGACGCCAACGGCGACAAGACCCGGCGCGACGTCGGGTTCATCCCCGGCGCGGTGCTCTTGACCGACTACGAGACCTTCGGCGCCGCCGAGCTGCCGACCGACAAGCGCCAGCCGCTGGTGTTCTACTGCGCCAACGAGCAGTGCAGCGCGTCTCACGAGGCGGCCAAGCGGGCGATCGCGCTGGGCCACGCCGACGTCAAGGTCCTGCCGGCCGGCATCATGGGCTGGGCCAAGGCCGGACAGCGCACCGAGAAGCTGTGAACCTGGTCCTGGTCGACGACCACGAGGTCGTCGGCGATCGGGTCGCGCTCGCCGATCGGCGAGCGGCCCACCTGCGCGAGGTCGTCGGGGTCGCGGTCGGTCAGCGCGTCCGCGTCGGGATCGTCGGCGGTGGCCTCGGCGCGGCCGAGGTCACCGCGGTCGACGGCGATCGCGTCGAGCTGGCCCTGGGCCCGCTGGCGCCGGCGCCCGCGCCGATGCCGGTGGTGCTGGTGCTCGCGGTGCCGCGGCCCAAGGTGCTGGCGCGGACGATCGAGATCGCCGCTGCCTACGGCGTGCTCGGCATCGAGCTGGTCAACGCCTGGCGCGTCGACAAGGCCTACCTCGGGTCGCCGCGCCTGGCGCCCGGCGAGCTGGCGGCGTGCGCGCGCCTGGGCGCCGAGCAGGGCGTCACCACCCACGTCGCGCCGGTCCGGGTCCACCCGCGCTTCATGGGCTACCTCGACGCCCACCACCCGGTCGGCGCCGAGGCCGGCTGCCGGCTGTGTCTGCACCCGCGCGATGCCGCGCCGATCGAACGCGCGGTCACCGCCGCGCCGGCGGTCGGCCCGACGGTCGTGGCGATCGGCCCCGAGCGCGGCTGGATCGAGCGCGAGGTCGAGACCTTCGCCGCCCGCGGCTTCGCGATCGTCACGATCGCCGCCCCGATCTTGCGGGTCGAGGCCGCGGTCAGCGGCGCTCTGGCCCAGCTCGCGCTCTTGGCGCGGCGGTGATGCGCGG
>Ga0075163_10008269_pt1 | contig 13731 bp, 9 predicted proteins | sample JI1023141ADNA_FD_71478 | JGI IMG/M metagenome (GOLD analysis project Ga0075163, IMG submission 71478) | Wastewater effluent complex algal communities from Wisconsin, to seasonally profile nutrient transformation and Carbon sequestration -... | ecosystem: Engineered > WWTP > Effluent > Algae...
CGGCGAGCCGTGCATCCCGTGGATCGGCGAGAGCCGCATCATCGACCGCGTGTACAAGATCTGTGCGCGTGGGCTCATCGCCCTCAACCGCCAGGGCCTCGCGCTCCTGCAGCGGCTGCCGGGCGAAGAGGAGGCCGCCGCACTCCTGCGGATCCTCCATCGGACCCGCACGCCGACCGGGCGAGAGCTCCAGGCAATCCAGTTGACCATGCCACAGCTCGTCGCACACGCGGGCGAGGTGGCAGGCCCCGGCGGGCAGCTCAACCTCGCTACCCCAACCTCGACCCGCAGCGGGGAGACCACGTCCCATGGCCTCGCCGCGCCGCTGGCCTCGCCGGGCAACATTTTCGCCAGCAACCCCGAGGCCACGCTCCGGGCCTGCAGTTCGCACTCGACATCGAAGCTCAACCTCCTCGGCCGTGTCGAGACCTGGGGGATCACGACGGGCTCGCAGCTCCGCGACATCTCGATCAAGGTCGACGCCCTCACCGGCGCGCAGCTCACCGAGCTGCTTCGCAAGCTCCCGGACGGACTCACGTACGAGCTCAGCTTGCAGAAGGAGGAGACCTGATGACGCTCCCGCTGGCTCTCCTGCGCGAGCTGACCCGCGCCGGTCCGGCCGACGCCTGGTCGGCCCTGTTCAGCCATGCCTGGAACATCTGCGCCGCCCCACTGACCGCCGGCAAGAGCGTCATGTCTGAGGTCCCGCGCCGCGATCGTGAGCTCGCCGCCGCCGACCTATTCCTCTCAACCGCGGCCTGGGAGCTGTGGGCTGCCTATCTCGACAGCGTGCCGCGCACGGCCGACACGCTTGCCAAGTGGTGGGCTGCGACGCCGCCCGGTCGCGCTGTGCTGATCCTCGACAGCCTGTCCCTGCGTGAGGTCCCGTGGTTCCTCAAGGAGGCGCCCGCGCGCGGCTACACGGTCCAAGCGCGCCCCACCGGCGCCGAACTGCCCGCCGACACGACCACGTTCGCCCGCGCCCTCGGTCTCAGCCACCGGGGCGTGCTCGTCAACAACGGCGCCCCGCGGATTCATCGACTGCAGGGTGCCGTCACCGATACCAACGACCTCCCGTGGGACGACTGCGCCTCAGCCGTCAAGGCCCAGCCGGACTGGCTCCTCTGGCACCGTTGGCCCGACAACCGCCTGCACGAGCTCGCCGAACCCGGTCACAGCGTCGCCGCTCTCGCCGACGAGGCAGCCCGCCAGCTCAGCAGCGAGGCGTTCTGGGCGCTCGTCCGCAGCCTCACCACCGGCCGACGACTCGTCATCACGTCCGACCATGGCTACGCGGCGAGCGGGTTGTTCCCCGACACCCTCGACACCGCGATGACTCAGGCCCTCCGCGACCGCTACAAGAGCCAACGTTTCGCTGCTCTCGAGCAAGCCTGGCAGGCGCCCGAGTGCGGCCACTGGGTCCCGCCGATCGACATCATCCTGCCGACCACGCACGGCGACGAGCACGCCTTCGTCCTCGGCCGCCGGAAGTGGAAGGTCCCCGGTGGCTATCCGACCCTCACCCACGGGGGTCTCTCGTTGCTAGAACTCGCCGTCCCGTTCATCGAGCTGTCCCGCACCTGATCCCATGCCACCCCGCAAGAATATCCGCGCCGTCAAGCAGAACAAGGCAGAGCGCCTCGCCGACACCGTCGCGGACGCCGTGGACGCTGGCGCAGCAGCCGCGGTCGAGACCGTCGACTTCTCCGACCCGGCTCGCCCGAAGACCTGCCTCGAGATCGACTTCCCGATCTTGCCGGTGAACCAGGTCGCCGTCATCGAGGGCAACGCCAGCAAGCCGATCTACCAGCTCTCCAAGTGGTGGGCGCGGCGTCGCTCGAGCGTGTTTCGCTCGATCCTCCTCGCCGCCGCCACGCGCGCCCCGGACGACCCCACCGAGGCCGCCAAGGCCGTCTGGGAGTCCTATTATAAAAATCACCAAAAGCTCGGCGCCCTCAAACACCTGAAGGTCGCCGACATCTTCATGGGCGGCGGCACCACCCTCGTCGAGGGCTCGCGCCTCGGCATGCAGATGTTCGGCAACGACCTCAACCCCGTCGCGTGGTTCGTGGTCAAAGCGGAGCTCGCCCAGGTCAAGCGCGAGGAGGTCGAGGCCCTACTCATCGACATCGAGGCTGAGGTCAAGCCGCAAATCATGCCCTTCTACGCCTGCGACGGACCCGGGGGCGAGCGCGGCAGTTGGACTCGCATCGCCGACGGCAAGGTCATGGGCAAGACCTTCGACTCGCTCGCCCTCAAGCCCGATGAGCGCAAGGACTACCGCTACGAAGGCCCGGAGATCATCTACGTGTTCTGGGCCAAGCACGGCCCCTGCCAGCGCACCGCCTGCGGCCACCGGACCCCCATCTTCTCCTCGCCGGTCATCGCCGTGAAGACCATCAGCGTCAAGGCGTGGCCCTGCGCCTGCGAGGCGTGCGGCGCCGAGTACGACGTCGAGGAGGTCGACGCGCGCATGGCTCCGGACGTACCGCTCGTGATAGCCAAGTCCGAGAAGATATTCACACCGAGGGAGATCAACAAACCGCAGACATGCCCCTCGTGCGGCCACAAGCAGCGGATCAACCTCGGCGACAAGAAGGGCACCAAGAAGAAAGTCGAGCTCACCCTGCTCGTCCACCCGGAGTGGCTCGCAGGCGAAGCCTCGACCTCCCGCAAGGGCGAGTCCTACGGCGGCAGCGTGACCGACTCGGCCGTCGATACCCAGCGGTGGAACCAGACGCGGGCGAAGAAGATGCGGATGCTTGAGGTGCGCGGCCCGCTACCCAGGGTTGTCGAGTGCCCCGAGACCGGCGTCGAGATCGACACCGAGGAGGGAACCGTCCCCAAGAAGTCGCACTACGAATGCCGGGCCCCCACGTGCGGCACCGTCCAGGACATCCTCGACACGGTGAAAGCCTCCGGTAAGAGCGGACCGGTCGCGGCCTACGCCGTCCAGGCGTACAGCCCCAAGCGCGACCGCGACGGCGCGGCGTATGGCGGGCGCTTCTTCGCACCGGTCGAAGACACGTCCAGCTTCGATGCTGCACATCGAGAATGGGAGGAGAGGAAGAATACGGACCTCGCGGCCTATTGGCCGCGCAGCGAGCTACCGTACGGGTTCATGACTCATTCGAATAATGGAGGCCTTCCAAATCACGGTTACACGCATTGGTGGACGATGTTCAACCCCCGGCAACTTTTGACCCATGCCTTGTTGCTGAGGTCCATTCAGAACGTCGGCGGAGAAAAACATCGATGGGAAACACGGGAGTACGTCTTGGGAGCGTTTCAGCAATCGCTTCGAAATCAATGCATGTTCTCTTTCTGGCACTTGAAGCTTGATAAGCTCGCGCCGGCCCTCTCAAATAGTAACTTCCACCCAAAATCGAACGTCATTGAGGTAGGTGTTTTTTGCCCCATGGGGTACGGCCCATGGTCTTCAACCGTCGAGCCGCTTCGCAAGACTCTGACATGGCGCGAGAATCCATGGGAACTCGTGAGCAATAAGCATCTCGCGGCCAAACTCGGTAAAGAGGCCCAACTTTCGGGAATGAGCCAGAAAACTCGGCCGGGCGATCCCGTGCTTGCCGGAATCGAATTGGCGTGTGGGTCATCGACTGATCTGTCGCATGTTGCCGATGAATCGATGGACCTCGTAATCACGGATCCACCCTTCGGTGGCTTGCTTCACTACTCAGAACTCTCCGATTTCTTCTACGTCTGGCTGCGCCTCGTCCTGAAAACGCACTACCCTGACTACTTCACGGCAGAGTATACCCCCAAGATCCTCGAAGTCGTTTCCAATAGAGCACGCCAGCCAGAGAACCCCGACGCGTATTACGAGAAGTTGCTCACCCTTGCATGGAAGCAAGCCCATCGAATCCTCAAGCCCGGTGGCATCTTGGCATTCACATTCCACCACGGTGAGGACTCTCCATGGGTCACGGTTCTGGAGAGTCTTTTCGAGGCGGATTTTTATCTGGAAGCCACCTATCCCATCCGAAGCGACGAGACCAAGGGCGAGGGGTCGAAACCGGGAACCTTTGGCTCCCAGCAGATCGAGTTCGACATCATCCATGTCTGTCGTAAACGTCGCGAGTTACCCGAGCCGGTGAGCTGGGCCAAGATGCGCCGCCAGGTCGTCGACGACATCCGCAGCCTCAAGCAGATGCTCGAGCATCACCAGCGCGCGGGCCTGCAGGATGCCGACCTCCAGGTCATCCGTCGCGGCAAGGCCCTCGAGTACTACTCGCGTCATTACGGCCAGGTCCGCAAGGCCAGCGGCGAGATCATGACAGTACGTGAGGCTATGGCCGGCATCAACGTGTTGCTCGACGAAGAGAGCGGGGGCGTCAAGCAGCCACCGCCGGGTAACTGCGACCCGATGACCCGACAGTTCCTCCGCATCTTCCACGGAGTTGACCAGGTCCCCCGCGATCAGATGCAAAAGTATCTCCGGGGCACCAGCGTCGCCCCCTCCCAGTTCGAGGAGCTCGGCTGGTGCTTCGAGAAGTCCAAGGTCTTTCACATGACCTCTCCGCTTGAGGTGGCTCGCGCATGGGTTGGCAAGCCGCGTCAGCAACTCACCAGCGACTACGACCAGGCCGCCCTGCTGATCGGCGCCAGCTTTGACGACAGCGGCATCAACGTGCAGGACACGCTCAACAACAAGCGCTTCCAGGCCCACCCGGCCCTCGACGAGCTCGTGCAGTGGTTCGTGGAGCGTGGGCCCACGCCGCAGATCCGCACCGCCGCCCAGCGCGCCGCGACCATCCTCCGCACCTGGCACAGCCAGCACACCCCGCGCCCCGAGCAGCAGCTCGGCCTCAACCTCCCGGAGACCGTCTCGTGAATCTGCACCGACAGGACGGCTGGAAGCGCCGCGGCCTGACCCTCCTTTGGGATCCCCGGGCGCTGCGCGAACTCATCGACCCGGCGAAGGTTCTCTCCATGCGCGCCTGCCTCGGCCTCCACACGAGCTGGCCCGACGACCTCCCAGGCCACGGCGGCAACGCCCTCGTGGTCGCCGGCCTCGAGGGCTGCCTCGACGTGCTGACCCCGGACGACGCGATCGAGTTCCTCGAACGCGACGTCCGCGGCATGGTCCTGGACTTTCAGGGGCACTACGACGGTCAGGCGGCCCTGATCCTGTGGCTCCCGGGCAGTAAGCGGCTGACCATGGACCGCGCGACCGGGGCCTACCTGTGGCGGCTTCAGCCCGGCAAGGACGACACCATCCCGCTCGGCCGTGCCCTCTGGGCCGGCGCCGAGGCGGCCGCCGCCCGGGTCATCCGCCCCGGCGACCCCGATCCCGACGTCGACGGCGACGCCTGGATCGGCCTGCACCACCCCCGGATCTCCTGATGGCCCCGACCACCGAATCGCACACCGGCCTCGAGTTCACCCCCGGCCAGCGCGTCGGGCACCCCGAGTTCGGCGCTGGCGTCGTCGTCGCGCCCGCGCGTAACGGCTACGTCCGCGCCTTCTTCAGCGCTGGCGAGAAGCTGGTCGCCGCCGCTGTCCTGCGCAACCTGCAGACCCACAGCGACCGCGTTCTCGCCGGCGTGGCCAGCACCCCCGCGCGTCTGCGGAGCGCCTGGCTCGCCCATGAGGCCCATACGCTGCCGCTAATGGAGAGCGCCGCCGCGCTGACGGCCGCGCCGATCGACCTACTCCCGCACCAGGTCGTCCTGACCCATCGTGTGGCCACCGCGTCACCGCGCCGCTTCCTCGTCGCCGACGAGGTCGGCCTCGGCAAGACCATCGAGACCGCGCTGCTGCTCCGCGAGCTGGCGAGCCGCGGCGAGCTGCGCCGCGCGCTCATGATCGTACCCGCGGGCCTCGTCAACAACTGGCACCGCGAGATGAACGAGGTCTTCCGCCTCGACTTCGAGGTCTTCGGCAGCGAGGGCGATGTCACCGACCGCAAGTCCAACGCCTTCATCAAGCACGACCGCCTGATCGCCAGCGTCGACACCCTCAAGCGACCGGCCCGCATCAAGCGCATCCTCGACGCTCCGCCGTGGGATCTTGTCGTCTTCGACGAGGCCCACCACCTGACGGCATTTCGTAGCGGGGCCAAGATCACCAAGACCGAGAACTACAAGCTCGCCGAGGCCCTCAAGGGCCATACACGCGACCTGCTGCTGCTCTCGGCGACACCACACCAGGGCGATCACTTCCGCTTCTGGATGCTGATTCAGCTCCTTCACCCGACCCTGTTCCAATCCGCGGACGACATGGTGAAGAACCGTCACCGCCTCAACGCCGTGGTGTTTCGTCGCACCAAGGCCGACGCCTGCAAGCCTGACGGCTCGCCGTTGTTCGCCCGCCGCGGCGTCCACACCGAGTCCTTCACGATGGTCGACGAGGAACGGACGTTCTACGCCGCCCTGCGCGCATACCTCGAGGACGGCTTCGCGCTCGCCAAACGCCAGGGCAACCAGGGGCGGGCCCTCGGCTTCGTGATGACGATCTTCCAGAAGATCGCCGCCTCGAGCTTCGCTGCCGTCCGCCGGACGCTCCGCCGCCGCATGATGGCCCTGACGCTCCACGAGGCGATTCTCAAGGACCAGGAGCTCGACGTGGAGGGCCGCCAGCGGCTCCTCGACGAGACCCGCACGATGATCCACGAGGAATACGAAATTCCTCATGACAGTGTGGGCCGCGGCGAGGTCGAGCGTATTCTGGCCGACCTCCGCGTCAAGCTGCTGCGCAAGCTGAACGAGGAGGAGCTCGAGCTCGCGTCGGACTCGGCAGCCGGCGAGCACACGGCAGCGGCCGCCGAGGAGGCCGCCGTGATGGCGATTAGCCTGGCGCTCCCGGAGGAACGGCTGCGCATCCAGGACCTCCTCCGCGCCTTCCCCGAGCAGCGCGAGACCAAGGCCGACAAGCTCCTCCGCGGCCTCGGAAGCCTGTGGCAGCAGAACCCGCAGGAGAAGATCGTTATCTTCGCCACCTACCTTGGCACCGTCGAGCTACTCGAGCGGGAGATCGAACGCACCTACCCAGGACAGGGGGTCGTCATCCTCCGCGGCGGCGATCACGGCGCCAAGCTGGCCGCCGAGCGTCGCTTCCGTAAGCCCGACGGCCCCCGCGTCCTCGTCTGCACCGCCGCCGGTCGGGAAGGCATCAACCTGCAGTTCGCGCGGATCCTCTTCAACTTCGATCTCCCGTGGAACCCGATGGACCTCGAGCAGCGGATCGGACGGATCCACCGCTATGGCCAGCGACACACCGCGCAGGTCTACAACCTCGTCCTGTCCGATACGATCGAGGGCGAGATCTTCTTGTTGCTCGACGACAAGCTGCGGGAGATCGCCAAGGCGCTCGGCAAGGTCGACGAGCACGGCAACGTCGCCGAGGATCTGCGCGGCCAGATCCTCGGACAGCTCTCCGAGCGCCTCACTTACGACAAGCTCTACCGCGAGGCCCTCTCCGACCCGGAACTGCGCCGCACCAAGGAGGAGCTCGAGGCGGCCCTCTCGAACGCCACCGAGGCGCGCAAGGTCGTCTTCGAACTTTTCCAGGACCTCGAGGGCTTCTCGCTGGACGACTACAGGCCCTTCGCCGACGTCAAGCCCGGCCTCGAGCGACTGGTCGAATTCCTGCGCGCCTCCCTCGAGACCGAGAGCCGCAAGCTCGTGCGCCTCGACCCGTCCACCCTCACCGTCGTCGAGGCGGACGGCACGACCTCGCTCCGCTTGACGACGGACCGTGATGCCGCCCGTGAGCGCAACGACGTCGAGCTGCTGGGCCTCGACCACCCCCTCCTAACCGCTGCGCTTCACCGCTGGCAGGAGCTGCCGCCCGAGGAGCTCGGCGTGGTCGTGGAGGGCGAGGATGACGCGGGCGCACTCGCGTGGTGGCGCGTCGAGATCCGCGGACCCTCGGGTGAACACCGTGTGCACGTGGTGCCGATCGGGGTGGACCTCGAGGGCCGCCGGTCCCCCCGCCTCGAGCGGCTGGCGACCACACTTTTTCGCCGCAGCCCGGCCTTGGCGGGGATGACCGAGGTCCAGCGTCAGGGCCTCCTGCACGACCACGTCGAGCCGATGCTTGAGCGCGACCTCCAGCACCGTGGCCTCGTCCCCGAAGACGGCAGCTATTCGACCACGCTCATCGGCTGGACCGAGGTGCGCCCGCGGTGAGTCGGCCGTCGACCTCGCGGACGATGATCCCGAAGCTCTCGAACGCGATCGCGTTCTTGTGGCAGACGACGGGGCCCGGCTTGAGCGGCTGCGTGGCGTGGAGCGGCTGCTGACTGGCCGCTCGTGAACGTTCCGCGTTCCGCGGTCCGGGACTGATGCCCTTAAGTCCCATGGCACCCCACTGAACGCCGCGGAGACGCATCTGGACACGCGAGCGACGCTTGCGTTAAATTTGGGTGCGTCACGCGCATGGAGTTCGAGGCCCTCGTTGAGCTGCTCATCAGTCTGTTCTCACCGGAGGAGCTGCAGATGTTTCTCCACATGGGGCCGCAGGGCGATCGGATCGTTGGCGCGATCGAACTCGGAAACTCGAGGCAGAGGATCGCCTATGACGCGATCGTTGCGCTGCGTGAGGCGAGGGCCCTCGATCGTGAATTCTTCCGACGGCTCCGGGAGCAGCGACCGCATCGGGGTGACGAGATCGCGGCGCTCGAGGCGCGTTGGCCCGGCGACGCGGTCGCAGGCGTACGCGCGACCCACGTGATCACGCTGGTGGCGGAGGTCGCGGGCCAGGCGGCGGCGATCGATGACGAGCAGATCCGCGACGCGCTCGGGGCTTGCGATGAGAGGAGCCGGCTGCAGCTAGACCTGCACGACTGCGGGGGCGCGGCGCCGGCGTGGTCGGCGGGCCAGGACAAGATTCGGACGGCGGTGCAACGCTACTTGCGAGAAGTCGTGCTCCCGTCGGGTGTCCGGCATGTGTCGCTGTTCGGGTTGGCTCCGATCCCGTGGCTGATGACGCTCGGTCACGCGATTTCCGAGACGGTGGAGGCGCGGGTGTTCCAGCGGCTCCGGACGCCGTCGACATGGACCTGGCAGACGGAGGACACGAAGGAGGGCTGCTGGCTTACGCGGCAAGTGTCGGCGGCTCCGGACGCGCGTGCCGTCGCGGTGCTCATCTCGGCGAGCGCGCGGGTTCAATTTCCACGTGTCGATGCCGCGTTGCCGCCGTCCTCGCGGGCGGTCTACGAGATCTCGCTGGCCAGGCCGCGGATCGATGCGGTCCGCAGCGAGGCGCAGTTCGAAGAGTTCGGTCGCTGTTACCGCGGGTTGCTCGACCAGATCGCCGAACAGCACCCCACGATCGAACATGTCCATGTCTTCGCCGCCGTACCAGTCGCGGTGGCGATCGACTGCGGCCGGCGCATCCTGCACAGCGGAGATCCGGTGGTGATCGCGTATTGGCTGGTCGAACGCCAATACGTGCTGGCTCTCGAGCTGCGGGCGTGAGGCTTCATGGGTTGCCGCAGACCGGGCAGCGTTCGGCGACGAGGTCGATGCAGAGGCGCTCGAGGTCCTCGACGGCGAGGTCGTAGCGATCCGAGGTGCGATAGTTGGCCGCGTCGAAGGCGGCGCGGCTGCCCTTCCACGATCGCAGCGCGGGGCCGGTGACCTCGCCGCACAGGACCTCGATGGCCAAGCGGACGGCGAGCTCGGCGGTGCGGAGCGCGTCGAGCGAGCTGTACGGTGTGAAGGCGTTGCCGCAGCCAGCGAGCTCGCGCGTGAAGTCCTGGCCGGGCGCAGCGAAGGCGGCGCGGTTGGCGAGGGCGGGCGCGGGGTCGCAGGCGTGCGGGGTGAACAGGCAATCCAGGCATCCGTGTGCGTTCGCGGGTGAACGCGGGCTGGTGAAGGCGTGGCCGCCGATGCCCAGCGGCTCGAGCCAGGTGAACAGGAGCGACGGTCGGCGTGCACGGGGATGCAGCCGCTGGTTGAGCGAGCGATCAACGTTGGGGTCGCCGGTCGCGGAGACGACGAGATCGAAGCTCACCGGGTCGACCGCGCCGCGGGCGATCGCCCGGTCGATCGTGTCGGTGAAGCCTTTCGCGTGGACGCCGGGGTAGCGCCGCTGGATCTCGGCCGCGAGCAGTTCCGCCTTGCTCGGCAGCAGCATCATCGGCGGCGCACCGAGCACGTGGCGGTGCTGGTTCTCGGGGCGAAGGAAGTCGGGGTCGACGAGCGTCAGGTGGCCGACGCCGCACCGGATCAGCTCGAGCGCGAGGTATCCGCCGATCGCGCCGCAACCGGCGAGCAGGACCCGCCGGTCGCGCAGCCCCGCGGCTGCGCCGCCGCGCTGGAGGAGATAGCCGGGGTCGCGGCGCTCCACCCGGAACTGGCTGATGCTCGCGGCGCCGGGCGTGCGCGCGAGCGGGTGGGCATCGCGGACGTTGTCGTAGCGGATGCCGACGAGGTGATGGTCGCCGCGCGGACGCGGCACCCGCAGGAGGACGAATGTGTCCCGCTTGATCGATCGGGTGAACCCGTCGAGGGTCCGACGATCCTCGTCGGACAGGTTCTCGCGGATGAGCCGGGCGAGCTGAGTCGGGGACCAGGTGCCCAGCGGGAACGGGACGAGCGGCTGGGGGACTGTGCGCAGCGGGATGTAGAGGCCGCGACACCAGGACTCCTCGATCGCCGAGTCGACGGCCTCCGCGACCTTCGGGATCTTCGCCAGCGGCGCGAGGGTGTCCGAGAGGATCAGCGCGCGCGCCTGGACGCGATCGCGGACGAATCCGTGGGTCATAGCGAACGGAAGGATGACCCGGAAGACCTCCTCGATATGGTCACCGGCGGTGAAGAACGTGAGCCCATCGGTATCGCCGGGCCAGTAGAGGGCCAGCTCCTCGATGAAGTCGGCGTGGTTCTCACCGGCGAGCCCGCGGCGGAGCGTCTCTAGCGCGCGCGCCAGGGCCTCGCGGGCGACCTCGACGGGGCGATGGCGGTCGAGGAGCACGCCCTCCTGCTCCTGGTAGCAGACGTACCCGTGGGGAAACACGTGGGGGATGCGCCCGGGCAGCTCCGGATCGCGGACGAAGACCTTCGGCAGGCAGTCCGGGAACTCGATCGGGAGGCCGAGGCACAGCGCCAGGTCGCGGCCGTCGACGCGGGCGGTCCCGTCGATCGCCTGGACGATACGATGGAACTGGGCCCACTCGGCGGTCAGGGCGTCCGCCGGCAGGACGCGGGCGTCGGTCAAGAGACCCGCAGAGCAGAGGTGCTCCGCGAGCCGGGCGAGGTCCTGCGTCATCCCGCGGCCCCTGATGAGACGATCGCGCGCGGCGAGGTGTGCTTCGCTGCGGGGAAGTCGTCGCCGAGCAGGCGGCGGAGCGTATCGCTGGTCGAAGCGTCGTCGGCATCGGCCAGCGCGGCCCGCAAGGCGTCGGCGAGGCGGCCCAACTTGTCGCGGAAGACCTGCATCTGCTCGTCGTTCATCCGCCGGAACAGGTCGTCGTGGGGCGGCACGGGCAGGTGCACGGCGAGCCGCGGGCGGGCGTGGGCCGTCATCCTGGCCACGAGGTCGGCCAGCGCGGCGAGGTCACGGTAGTGGGTCCTGTTGGCGACGGCGTCGCGTTGCATGGTCGCGGCGAACCACTGCAGCGCGGACGCGGTGAGGGCGATGCCCGTCGGAGCGGCGGTGCCCTCGTGGGGGAACGACAGGTCCTTCCAGCGCTTGAGGTAGCGGACGACCCGTCGGAATTGTTCGCGGTCGTCGGGCGTGAATTTCTGCTCGATCGCTACGCCGAGCGCGAGCGGGTCGGTGTAACGCCACTCCTTGAGAGAGGCAGCGTCGCCGTGCTTGCCGACGGCGAGGTAGAGCATCGTGTCGCTCCCGGGCGCGGGGACGTAGACGTTGAGGTCGACGTGGTAGAGTGGCTCGCCGCGGCGCTGGTACTGGACCGTCACGCACGGGCGGCGGATCTCGACGTTGTAGCCGGACAGGGCGGCGCAGACCCGGCGCTTGAGCTCGACGGGATCCCAGGTCTCGCGCGTGGTGCGGAAGCAGAGGCCGACATCGATATCGTAGTCGCCGTCGACCGGCTTGACCCCGGTTCTGAGGGCGTAGCTACCCTGGTTGAACACGTCGAAGCCGGGCGCATCGATCCGCCGACGGATCTGGTCGATCACGGCATCTCGTCGCTCGCGAAGGATCGCCTGTTCGTCGTCCCATCCGAGACGGATGACGTCATTGAACCGGGTGAACTCGGACTGTAACGAGGTCATGGGTTCCAGTAGTGCCGCGCTCCGCTGCGGACGATCAGGGGGCTGTCGCCGTGGGTCCGTGTTTTTTCGCATGCGACGCCGCGCGGAGTACCGTCGCTCCACGCTGACGAACTCGCCGCCCTGCACCGCGGCGATAGGATGTGGTCGTAGATCGTGGTGACCCTCGAGTTGCTGGGTAATCGGCCGAGGACGGCCGCATCGCCGCCCCTACCTGGCATTCGGCGAGAATGGCCTCCTGGGACTGAAAACCCTCCAGTCCCCGCCATGCCCCCACTTGGGGCTCACTCTGTCACCAGTCTGCACGAACTGGTGAGCAACTCGGCGACAACCCGCGAGGCGGAAACGCTTGCAGCCGCCCGTGCTCCGTGTCCAAGATCGCCCATGCACGTCGTCAACTTCGACCGCTATCGCCTGCGTCTCAGCCTCGAGGCCCCGCTCCTTGGGGTCCACGAGCGGCGTCAGCGACGGGCGTTCGACGTGTACTCGGCGGGGTTGGTGCGCGACGACGGGACGATCTGCGCAGCGACCGACGTGTACTTCGTCCGCATCGACGATCCCCTCGCCGACCATGCCCACGCAGCGTCCGCGATCGGCTGCGAGTTTCTTTTGAGGGTCTGCCGCGAGGCGCTCGACCGGCGCGGCGCCGTGCGCGAGCACATCGAGCAGATATTCATGGACGCGATGACCGACGTCTTCGTCCTCGAGCGGATCCAGGTGCTCGACCCCGACGCCGACAAGCCTGTCCTTCGAGGCATGTTCGTCCAGGCGATCTTCAGCACCCTCTCGCGCGGTATGGACATCCTGTTTGTCGACGCCGATCCGGATGAGCTGCCGTTCTGGCGAGACTCCATCGGCGCGCGCCAGGTCGGCGACTTCATCGCCGCCTCGGGTGCTCGCTGCCTGCCCGTGTACCCCAAGCCACCCCGACCGATGCCGGCGAGGGCTGGTCGTCCATCCTCACCACTCCTCCGCGTCGTCGGAAAACCGCGACAGTCCAACTGACGGAATGCAAGGTCCACGTGGTAAAGCAACCTGTCCCTTTCGACATGTATCAGACCGTGCGGAGGGGCGATCCCACGCAGTCCTCCAGGGTGCTGACGGGGATTCACGGGGCGTTGCCTGTCTGGGGGCCGAAGGTCCAGCCCAGTCTCACCGGCCGCCGACGTCAGCCCGGGTCGCCGCACCATGCCGGGGCTTGCGCGGAGACGCGATCTCCCTCCGCGGGTCAAAATTGGTTCGGTTCAGGTTCATTTTTCGGGGCTCGAGGATCAAGGTGCCGTATTTGCGTGAATTGAGGCCGATAGCGTTGCCCCTAGCCGTTATCGACAATGACGGCGATCTGGAGATCGTGACGCACCGCGCGAGCTCCGGCGTGATCGCGTTCCGGTGGAACGAGAACCTCAAAAAGTACGGGACATACTGGGTCGCGCTCGACACCGGCGTCGCCAACCTGATCCGCTGGGACGGGCCGTCGATCCACGACCTCGACAATGACTCGCTCCCGGAGGTCATCTCCGGGTCG
>Ga0075163_10008270_pt1 | contig 13729 bp, 11 predicted proteins | sample JI1023141ADNA_FD_71478 | JGI IMG/M metagenome (GOLD analysis project Ga0075163, IMG submission 71478) | Wastewater effluent complex algal communities from Wisconsin, to seasonally profile nutrient transformation and Carbon sequestration -... | ecosystem: Engineered > WWTP > Effluent > Algae...
TTATGCCGGAGCCTTGGTTGTATTCTTATTTGTATTGGGATTGTTTATCGTGAAAAGCAACTTACGCTGGTGGTTACTTGCCGCTACTGTTTTTTCAATATTGCTAGGTTGGGGAAAAAATTTCATGCCATTAACCGAATTTTTCTTGGAGCACTTTCCGGGCTACAATAAATTCCGTGCGGTTTCGATGATATTGGTGATTGCTGAATTATGTATTCCATTATTGGCAATACTTGCTGTGAAAGAAATTTATACGCAACCTCAAATTTTAAAAGAAAAACGAAATCAGTTTTATATAGCCTTTGGATTAACCGGTGGTTTGTGCTTGTTATTTTATATGCTACCCAACCTATTTATTGATTTTTACAAAGTAGGTGAATACGAGGACATAACAGCCCAATTAAAGAAAAGCCAGTTGAGTCAGGATCAAATAAATGTATTTTTAGCAGGTGTAGAAGAAGCACGAAGAAGCATTTTTACTGCGGATGCATTGCGCAGCTTTTTCTTTATTCTATTGGGTGCAGGTGTTGTATTTGCATATTCTATCAAGAAGTTTAATAAGAATATTTTAATTGGAGCTTTAGGCTTTTTAATTTTGGTTGATATGTGGGTAGTAGATAAGCGCTATTTAAACAAAGATAATTTCGTTTCGAAAAGCTTTGTTGATTCTCCTTTTGATTTGACGCAAGCCAATCAACAAATTTTAAGTGACAAGGATCCTAATTTTAGAGTATTTAATACTACTGTGAGTACATTTAATGATGCCAGTACATCTTATTTTCATAAATCAATTGGAGGTTACCATGGTGCTAAATTGAAGCGTTATCAAGAATTAATTGAAATGCAAATCAGTAAAAACAATATGGAAGTGTTAAACATGTTGAACACAAAATATTTTATTGTGAGCGACGAGCAAAAACAGCCCATAGCTCAACGTAATCCGGTTGCCTGTGGAAACGCATGGTTTGTTCCGAATTACAAAATTGTAGCAAATGCCGATTCTGAAATGGCTGCATTAAGCAAAATAAAACCTAAGGAGTATTTGGTAGTTGACAAAAAATACGAAGCTAATCTTTCAGGATTTACTGCTGCTTTTGACTCAAGTGCTACCATTGGATTAACCAGTTATCAGCCTAATAACTTGGTGTATAAAAGTAATTCGTCGAAGGAACAGTTGGCTGTATTTTCAGAAATTTATTATCCCGATGGATGGAATGCCTATATTGATGGTAAGCAACACGATTATTTTGGATGTAATTATGTATTACGTGCAATGCGTATTCCCGCTGGAGCTCATACAATTGAATTTAAGTTTGAACCTAAAACCTATAAAACAGGCGAACAGATTGCCCTAGCTAGTTCAATACTGTTATATCTGGTTTTAGGAGGAGCATTGTACATGGAGTGGAAAAGGAAAAATTCTCAAGCTTAAATCATTCAGCAAGCTTATTCTAACAACATTTTTGATTAGGACTTCGCTTTGATTGAACATACACAAAACACATTTTGAAAAAGGTTCTAGTTATTAGTTATTATTGGCCGCCAAGCGGTGGTGCAGGCGTACAGCGTTGGCTGAAATATTCGAAATACCTTCCTGAATTTGGTATAGAACCTGTTGTTGTTACTGTAAATCCTGGTGAAGCTGCATATCCTGTTATTGATAATTCATTATTGTATGAAGTACCAAAATCAATAAAAGTACATACTACTCGCACCTTCGAACCTTTTGAATTTTACAAATTACTTTCACGAAAAAAACAAATTCCTTTCGCAGGATTTGCTAACGAAGGAAAAGTTACTTTATTTAAAAAACTGATGCGTTTTATTAGAGGCAATTTTTTTATTCCTGACGGAAGAATAGGTTGGAATAATTACGCTTTTGAAAAATGCTGTGAGTTAATTGAATCGCAAAATATCGATACTTTTCTAATTACCAGTCCTCCTCAATCATCACAACTAATTGGACTAAAACTTAAAAAGAAATACAAGCTTAAATGGATTGCCGATATACGAGACCCTTGGACCGATATTTATTACTACAACAAGCTATACCACACAAGCTGGGCGAAAAAGAAAGATGCCCGTTATGAGCGTGAGGTGATTGAACAAGCCGATCATTTGATTGTAGTAAGTGAAGCGATTAAAAATAGTTTTGCCGGTAAAACCACTAAAGTTGATCTTTCAAAAATTCATGTTATTCCCAATGGTTTTGATGAAAATGATTTTGCGAATAAACAAGCCGATAATCCACCGGAGTTTGTGATTACCTATACCGGTACTATTACAGCAGATTATAAAATTGACGCATTTATTGATGGATTTAAAGAATTGATAAATGAACACAAAGACGTAAAGTTTAAACTTCGTTTTGTAGGTAGTGTTGCCGGAGTTCAAAAAGGTCAATTTGAGAAAAAGTTATACCATGCTGTTGAGTTTGTAAACCATGTTTCACATGTTGAATCAATCAACTATTTGATGCGGAGTACCTTGGTTTTGCTAGCCATTCCGGATGTAAAAGGCAATGAAGGTATTTTAACCGGTAAATTATTTGAATACCTTGCCTCTCAAAAATTTATTTTTTGTTTAGGTCCAGTAAACGGTGAAGCTGCCCAAATAATTGAAGAGTGCGAAGCAGGAATTAGTTTTGAACACAGCGATGCAAGAGGAATAAAAGAAGGTTTGTTAGGCTTACTAAATAAATGGAAAGCGCAAGAAGTACTGAGAAAAAATTCTAGTCAGTATAAAAAATACTCACGCCAGATTCAAGCAAAAAACATTGCTGAAATTATTTTGTAGTTATTCTATTTCTCAGCAAGTATGGAAATAAAAGGTGCCAAAAAGGTGGCATTTTTACCCAATAATTTAATCTTAAAATTTATAATCGGACTAATCCAATTAAGCGGTTTTTGCGGATAGTGGGTGTTGTAGAAACCATTGATATAGCTGAAATTGAAATTGTTTTTTTCAATCATCCTTTGGTATTCAGTTAATGGAACTAAATGTTCAACCCAGCTACCTGATTCGGGTGAACAAGTATTAGTTGGATGACTCAATTCTTCAGGAATAACACCGTTTGTAAGATAGTTTTGAACAGCACTAATTATATCGGCTTTGTGTTTTCCTCTAGTGGCTTTAGTTAGCTTATTAACCTCAATCTCACTTATGTTTGGAAAAGCAAGCTGAATAATTTTTTTACGTTGATTCCAACCGGAATTTTCAGGATCCAGTTTTTTTTCACCCCAAGCTACAGGATTTCCTTTGAGTTCAAAAGTAACCTGTAATTTTTTGGTGTACCAATTTACCAATGGATTGCGCATGTTGGCGGTAGTGCTTAAAAAAAGTAACAATTTATCGCTTTTAATGCGCGAAGTTTCTTTAAAAAACAAATCTAAATCGTACACATGCTCAATTACATTTCTAGAGCCAAGTATGTTTAAATTTAGCTGATTCGTATTAACAAAATCAACAAATTCTTTGGTATCGCCATTTATAAAGTAGTCAATTTTAATTCCCAGTTCATTGGCAATTAATTTAGCATCGGCAGATATTATCGGATTTAAATCCTGATGAATTACTGTTTTAACACCTGCCAACTTAGCCAATAAAGAAAGCATGCCAATTCCACCACCGTGATCGAGCAAGGTTATTTCAGTAAACTCCTTTTTCACCTTACTTTGCGCCCACATCAACATAAACACATAGGATTGCAACATGTAGGTTAGTTTGCGCAAATCGTACGCATAATAACGCTTTCCATAATCTGAAAGTGCTAAGGACTTATAATTTAAATTGAGGAGTTTATTCTCGAGTAATGTTGCTGCATCATTAAGCAATTTAGCTTTTGATGTATCTGAAGGAAGCAGCGCGAGTGGAATAAATTTCAAGTTGAGAACTATTTTTTACAAGTGTATTCGAGTTGACTATGACTATAAAATTCCAGGTTCTTTGTTTAACAATCAATTCCGGCACATGTAAGAATCAATCTTTTGCGCGAATTGTTTTAACTAGTAAAATTACATGGGAGTGTTTTTGTTGAAAATATCAATTGTATCCTTACAATACATTTTCGCATCCAAAATGCAATGAATAATTAAGTTGTGAAGTACCTCAACAAATCCATACGAGTAAGCAGGAACATAAAAATTAATGTGTCCCAATTTTTTCAAAGGATTGTCTGTTTTAAATCCTGAAAAAGTAATTACTGAACAACCCGATTTCTGTGCTTCTTCGGCTGCGTTTAAAATATTTTTCGAACTTCCTGAGCTACTGATGCACATGGCGATATCACCTGATTCAGCAAACATTTGTATTGGAGCTGAAAAAACGTGTTCGAAACTAATATCGTTTGCCAAACAAGTTAAAAGCGATGAATCGTTAAAAGCAGTGGCTTTTACTTTTCCATTTTTCCAAAAATCAATTGCCATGTGACTGGTAATACCTGCGCTGCCTCCATTTCCGGCGAACATAATTTTTTTGTTTGCAGCTTGTGCTTTCAGCACCAGTTCTACACACTTATTAATTGCTTCGCTATACGAAATTTGTGTAGTGCCTTCAAAAGCTTCAATACCGGCAAATGCCTTCGAAAATGCGGCAGTATAGTTATCTGTAAAATCAGAAATTGTCATGATTATTTTAATAAGTGTTTAATAAATTTAGTGAGGTCTTTTTTGTAAACCGGATGTTCATTTCCGATTATTTCAACAGCTAAAGAACCAACACAATTTCCTACAAAGATAATTATTTCGGGAGCAACTCCCATTTGTGCGCACAAAGCTGTTACCGATAGTACTGCATCACCGGCTCCAACCGAATCTTTTACAGCAGATGCTAATGCAGGAGCTTTGGCAAATGTTTTATCGTAATAAATTACACTGCCCTCCTGCCCTAACGTAATTTGAATTAACTCAGCATGGGAAATAGCTTTTAGTTTTTCAATCAAGGGCTCTACTGCACCATAATTATCGCCAAAAGGCAGGCGCAATTCCTTTTCGTCAATTGAAATATAATTGGCGCGCGAATATTTGGTAATGTAATTAAACCCATAGTTATTGCTATTGGTTTGGGCATTTACGGCAAGGTATTTCCCACTCTCTTCTAAAAACTTAATAATTGCCGGAGAAATTAATCCATGCCCAAAATCGGCAATCATCACCATGTCGTAATTAGCGAGCACGCTCTTCAAATATGTAATCATCTGCTCCTCCAATTCCTTTTCAATGTAGGAGTCGTTCATAAAAGTTACTTCAAACAACTTTATGTTTAAGTACTTATCGAGATACCTTCTCTTTGTAGGCGTAGGAGCATTTTTACGGTAAAAAAACTTTCGATCAACTGATGGAGACAATTTTTGTTCAATCAATTCCTGTTGTGTATTTTCTTCTCCCAAGCAGGTCATCATCTCAACTTTACCTGCAAACTGAGCCAAGTGATTGGCAATTGCAAGTACACCGCCGGCATAACTTTCGCCACGTAAATAAACACTCGAAATGGTAGGCGATTTTGACGATTTACCTAATGGTTTACAATAATGGTATTCATCAATAATAGTATCACCAATGACCAAAATTTTAGCGTCTTTTAATTTTTCAATTTCGGCAATTACGCTTTCGGCACTGTGACGTGATTTAAAATCAGCTAGAAAACTTTGCACCGAATCGCTCAATGGAGAAAAGTGCGCATTTATAAGTTTTGAGGAAGAGAACTGAACTTCTTCGGTGATATAAAATTTACCACCAACCGCTTTTACTGCTTCTTCTTCAAATCCAATATTACCGGTAATATCGTCTTTGGCATTTTTATAATCCTGCCCTTTTACATAAAAATCGGGCTTTACAATTTTTATGGTTTCAACTGCAGTTTCCCACTTGTTTAAGGCAACATAATCCACACATTGCAAGGCAGCTATTGCTTCCATGCGGTGCATTTCGTTGAATACCGGTCGACCCGGACCTTTATTAACGAAACGGTCGGGTGTTAGCGTTACAATTAATACATCGGAAGTATTTTTTGCAGCTTCAAAATGCTTAATGTGTCCCAGGTGCATCAAATCGAAGCAACCGTGACAATGTGCAATTTTTTTACCCTCACTTTTTAAACTTGTGGTAATGCTTGCAAGAGCATCCAGCGCAATTATTTTTGAATTCATTATTTACCTAAATATTTAAACCAATCCTTTGTAGCTTCTTCAATACTGGCTGGTTCCCAAATTGGGGCTTCACGCCAGTAATCAATGTTCTCGAGCATTATTTTTACACCTTCTTCCAAACTAACTTTTGGCTTCCAACCTAAAATAGTATTGATGCGAGTAGTATCAGCAAAAGTACAATCCGGCTCTCCCGGACGCTTTGGAATATGCACTTTTTCGCCTCCCAACAATTCTATTAAACGATTTACACTGTAGGTATTTCCACTTCCCACATTAAAAATTTGGCCACTTACATCTTCTCGCTTTGCCGCGGTGTAGCAGGCATCCACAATATCCGTAACAAAAGTAAAATCGCGGGTTTGAGTTCCATCTCCAACTATAGTAAAAGGCTTGTTGTTGAGTTTCTGAGCTAAAAACACACCGAATACCGCTCCGTAAGTTCCGCTGGTTCGTGCACGTGGGCCGTACACATTGAAAAAGCGCATACTTGTGATGTTCATTTTATATACTTGCTCCCAATACAAGCAATATTCTTCACCAAGGTATTTTGTAACTGCATAAGGATATTGACAGCGAATTTCGGCACTCTCGGGAGTTGGGAAATTATCGGGAATACCATAACACGATGATGAAGCTGCATAAATTACACGTTTCACTTCATTGTGCCTGCAAGCTTCCAACACATTGATGGTTCCATTTACGTTGGAGTTATGGTACTTTAAAGGACGTTCAATGGAAGGAACAATATCTGCCAAAGCAGCCACATGAAAAACCCAATCGATTCCTTTAAAGAGTGGTAGTATTTTTTCATAATCGGCAATACTTACAATATTTACCGTCAAGTTCTTATTGCTTTGGTGATGCTCTAAATTTTTAGCGTTACCCGATGATAAATCATCTATCACGGTTACTTTGTGCCCTTCCGATAAAAGTCGATCAACCATGTGACTGCCAATAAATCCGCAGCCTCCTGTTACTAATATGTTCATGTTATCCAATTTCGTTATTTGCGTGAAACCAAACTATGTTTCGTTCGCTGATTTATGTTTATTTTAATTTTGCTGTTACTTTTTTCAATAATCCACCAGTCATTGCATCTGCATTATTGTAAATCAATTTTGCTTTTGCTTTAATATCCATGGTTTGTGCTTTTTTCACTTCTTCATCTGCGTTGCGCCAAATACGAGGAATTCCGTGTAAATCTGTGTCGTTAATGATATGGGCTTTAAACTCCAAATTAAATCCAAGTTCAACTAAAAATTTCTCAACGTTTATTTGACCTGCAGGTTTCCATGTGTAAGCATGATCACGAATATAGAGCATTCCACCGGGTTTCAAAACACGTTTAAATTGCTCCATAATAAAGCGAATTAATTTTGAATTTAGTTCGGGTAATACTTGCACACACATTACCAAATCCATGGATTGATCAGGAATCAAATCAAATCTCCAAGTTGGAACGTGCACAATACCTTGGAAATTTTTATCGAATTTAAAACCTTCGGGATTTTCAATGTAATCGTTTACTTTATCAGAAATACTATGGTAATAAAGGTTTTGCAAACAGTAAGAAGATTCTATTGCATCTACACCGACGTAAATTCCTTCGTTACGATTACTGCTCCATAAATTTGATTGACGACCATAACCTGCACCAAAATCGAGCACATTCTTAATTTTATAACGAGCTGCAACCGGATATGATTGAGGTAAAAAGAAATCGTGTGCATTGTGCAATCCTACTCGTTTCAAGTAATTCGTTTCATCGAAAGGCAGTTCGAGTTGTTTGAAAATTTTTCGTTCATTTTCTAAACTCTTCAAACTTAGTTTTTCAATTTCAGGCGATTGAGTATAATCAGGGTAATCCTTTTCAAACCAATTCATCCAACGAGGTAAATCTTCCTTGCCCGAAAATGTAAAAAAATCATCTAATAAATTATCGTAAGCGTATTTTCTTTTTTTCAATTGTTTCTGATAATCCCAGGAAACAAGCCAATTGTGCATGTAGCTCTTATCCTTTTCAAATGCAGAAATAAATTTATCTCTAATTGTGTTTGGCATTGCTTATTTATGGTATGCTATTTTTTGAACGCTGATTTATTAGGATGATTATGATTAAATATGATTAAGAGGAAGATTTTATAATCAACAAAACGTATTTTATTTTTTGTAAAATAAATTAATTTTTTCAATTACGTAATTTACTTCTTCGTCGCTTAATTGCGGATATACCGGTAAACTTAAAATAGTTTCGCATTGCTTTTCAGTCATTGGAAAGTCGCCTTTTTTGTAACCCAAATAAGCTGCAGCTTTTTGTAAATGAATAGGAACCGGATAATGTATTTTGGTATCCACTCCTTGCTCTGCCAAAAATTTCATCAAATCGTTTCTTTGTTCCGATTGTATAATGAAGGTATGGTATACTGCGTATTCCTTATCGGTGTCAGTAGGTAAATACAAAGGTAAATTTTTAAGTCCTTCGCGGTACATAGCAGCGATGCTTCTTCTGCGTGCGTTCCATTTTTCGAGCTCATTAAATTTTACATTTAATATAGCCGATTGCAAATTATCGATACGTGTATTAAAACTCCAAAAATCAACTTCATCTCTACTGCTGTGACCGTGAGTACGGGCTTTTGTAAGGTATGCATGAAGTTGCTCGTCGTTAGTTGTTATTACACCACCATCGCCACATGCTCCTAGGTTTTTTAAAGGATGTAAACTAAACGAGCCGGTTGTTCCAAAAGAGCCCACTGATTGGTTATTGTAGGTTGCTCCAACCGCTTGTGCTGCGTCTTCAATAACATGTAAATTATATGTTTTAGCGAGCGCCATTATTGCATCCATATCGGCGGGACGACCGGTTAAATGAACAGGAATAATAGCTTTTGTTTTTTTGGTGATTCGTTTTTCAATTTCTTTGGGATCGATATTGTAATCTTGACGAACATCAGCGAATACCGGAGTTGCACCTGCTAGAGCAATGCTTGATGCAGAAGCGAGGTATGAGTTCGGAGCGGTAATAACTTCATCGCCGGCTCCAATACCTAGAGCGCGCATGGTTAAAATCATGGTATCGGTACCATTACCTACTCCTATTGCAAATTTAGTTTGACAAAGCTCGGCAAATCGTTTTTCAAATTTTTGAGTTTCTTCTCCTAAAATAAATTGGCCATTGTCTAATAAGTTACCAATAGCATCAAGAATATTTTGTTTAATTTCTTTGTGTTGAATTCCCAGATGGATGTAGTTTACTTTCATTTTCTCTATGGATGGAACGCTGATAATTTATGATGATTATGAGTTTTTAAGATTATTTTGTGATTTATATTCACTACTGAAAACTTTTCTTTTGAATTCGGGTTTCTTACCAAAATTAAGCAAAATTCCCACTTCAATTTGGGTTGCTTTTAAATAATTTACCAATTGATTTTCATGTTCTTCACACAATGCTTCAGCGGCCTTTATTTCTACTATTACTGCATCATTCACTAGGATATCAGCGTAATATTTTCCAACTTTTGTTTCATTATAAAATACTTCAATAGGAAACTGAGCTGAACAAAATATTCCATTTTTCCTTAGTTCAATCAACATTGCGTTTTCATATACCTTTTCTAAAAAACCATAACCCAACTTATTATAAACAGCATAATAACATTTAATAATTGCATCGGTAATTTCAGAATGTTTATAATTATTACTCATCACACCCAAACTCAATCCTAAATAATCATAATCATCTTAATTCATCTGCGTTCTATAAAAATTTTACTCCAAATGAATGTGCTGCATTAGTTTTACGTTGAAGTATTTATCGTCGCTCAAGGAGTTGGGTATTAATCCTTGTTCGAATGCTTTTTTTAAATCGCTGGCGGCGTCTTCAATAGTATGCTTTGCTACGAAGCCAATGTCGTTTTTAATTTTTTCGGAGGAGATGTGATAAGAACGTAAATCGTTAGTTGGTGTTGTAACAATGTTTACATTTTGTCCCACTACATTTTTTACCATTCTGGCAATCTCACTAATAGTGTGATTTTCGAAACCTGCATTCCAAATTTTACCGGCTATTTTTTCTTTTGGCAATTCGAGCAACATGCAATACAAATCTGTCATGTCTTCAATGTGTATGTTCGGACGTTTTTGAGTCCCACCAAATACAGTAATTTCACCTTTGTTGATTGCTAAATTGGTTAAAATATTCACCGATAAATCGAGGCGTAATCGTTTACCATAGCCACACACAGTAGCCGGACGAATAGTGCAAGTTGTAAAATCGTCAGATTGAAACGGAGCCAATAATTCTTCGCACATGGCTTTAAATTTCGAATAATCAGTAAGTGGTTCTAACTCCATTCCTTCGTGCACATTAGGCTCTTCTTTGATTCCATATACACTTGAAGAAGAAGCATAAATAAAGCGCTTCACACCCGACTCCTTTGAAATGCGCACCAAAGGTTCAAAAGCATCCAAGTTAATTGATTTGCCTAATGATGGATTTAGCTCAAAGCTTGGATCATTGCTTATACAAGCCAAGTGAATAACTGCATCTTGATTTTGCAGTATTTTTTTAAGTAAGTCTTGATCGCGTATATCTCCCTTTACAGCGCTTAAATTAGGGTGAACGGGTAATACATCACGACCATAAATCATTAAATCAAGTACGGTTACGTTGTATCCTTTGTTTAGCAATTTAGGCACTAATACAGAGCCCACATATCCGGCGCCACCGGTAATAAAAATATTTTTCATGTACAGGTTATTTTTATAGTTGTTTTTGATTTCAGATAATTTACTCTGCCAACTAGGTATAAGGAGTAGCAAAGCAACCAGCAAAAATCGGAGTGCAAATATAATTTAAAAAACGAAAGGAAACACAGGTTAGCTAAGTATTTTACACTTGCAACAGCCCGTAAATACATGGTGTATTTTGAATCAATATCAAGCGTTAAAACGAGCAGCTTTTACAGTAACTTCGAATGTTTTATTAGGGAAATATTTGGTTGGATAGCTGGCATTGAAACTTCCATTGATATAAATGGCGCAGAGTGTATTCGAAATGCGGTAAATTTTTTTGCGGTGTTCATCACTTGGAGCACCGTCCATAATTCCTGCAAACACCGGCCAATTAATATTTTCGGTACTTTTTCCATAGTCGTGCCACACAATGATGGAGTTTTCGTTTTTGAGTAATTTAAAGGCATTTTGGGTATCAATCTTCACACCTTCGTATTCATGATCAGCATCTACAAAAATCAAATCAAACTGTTTTTCTAGTTTTGTGAAATCGTAGGTTTGGGTATTGTGTTCAATGAAATTAATGTTCTTGGCATTTTTCAAAAAAACACGTGAAGTATTAATTACTTCAGCTGGTAAACCAATAGCTCTCATTTCGGCATTTGAAAAGCTTAAAGAAGTAGTGTTATTAGTTACTTGACTAATGTTGGCAATACTTTCACCTCTCCACGAGCCAAATTCAATATACTGGCAATTATCATATCGAAGGGCGAGTTTTTTGAGCAGCGCAATATCACTGATTAAGGAAGTTCCTTCGAGAAAGCTGTAACTGCTAATTTTTTCTTCAAAATCGGGAAACAATTCTAATAAATCGATGGTTTTTAAACCTTGTGGAAGCTGGTAGGTTTGTATTACTTTATTTTTAGCAACCAGTTCACGCGTAACATTAAACAAAGCCTTGCTTAGTTCGCCGGTATTGGTGATGCAGAGTTTAATAAAGGTAAACAACAAACGAATATATCGAATCATTCGGAGTATTTTAAAAATTAGTCGGCAAATATACTATTAATGACGCATTATGATTGAGGGTAATTTTTGAATATTTTATGGTTACTTTTGAAAATATATGGTTAAAAAAATGTGCATCAAAGTAGAGGACTTAACTACCAAATACAGTTTTGTTTATTCAAAAAAAATAAAAAATTAGTGCTCTATAATTTCAATTAAACAACACTACAAGTATAACTATTAGTTAAAATAAACATGCTTGGCCAAAACAGAAATACCTATTACGCAGCTCGCTTACGAGAAGTTTATTTAAACGGTAAATGGATTGCCAATACAAATTACCAAGAACAAATACTTACAATTGGTTGGAAAGAAGCAACTAAAAAAATTGGTGAACTGAATAGTATTGCTTTGCTCTTATTTCACATTAGTTATTACTTAAAAGGAATACAGCAAGTGTTGAATGGTGGACCGCTTGAAATTAAAGACAAATACAGTTTTACTATGCCCGAAATTAAATCATCGGAAGACTGGGAAAAACTAGTTAACGATTTTTTAAGATGTGCTGCAAGCTTTGCTGATTCAGTAGAACAACTAAGTGATGAAATTTTTGACCAAGACTTTGTTGAAGTAAAATATGGTAATTATGGACGAAATATTGAAGCTGTAATTGAGCACAGCTATTACCATTTGGGGCAAATTTGCTTGATCAATAAAATGATTCAGCAAGGTTATTAATCTTGAGAAGATTAGCGAAACAAGGTTATTGAACCTATTTTTTCAGTGTCGTTGAAGTTAACAACATATACATAAACTCCGACCGGAACTTGGAATCCATTTAACCTTCCATTCCAACTAACTTGATAGCCTTGAGTTTGAAAAATTAATACTCCCCAACGGTCATAAATTTCAAGTTTCAACAACTTGCAATTATGAAAAGAATTGATGGTAAATACATCATTAAGCCCATCACCATCGGGTGTAAAGGCATTCGGAATAAAAAGATAACCTTCGGGATTATGTTCATACTTTATTTCATCGATAAGTGTGTCGGAACAACTCTTTCCGGGGTTGGTTATTAGCATTGTTTGAAAGGTTCCAGACTCAGAATAAGTATGAACCGGATGCATTAAACTACTTTCATAACTGTCGCCAAAAATCCATTTATAAGAATTTGCTAAACTGGATTTATTAAGAAATAAAATTTCGCCAGAACAGGTATCTAACGAATAGCTATAATCGGCATGACTTATATTAGAAACTGTAACCTTAAAAAAGCTAGTATCGCTTAAGCAAGCACCAAAGGCACCTACAACCGAATAAGTAGAATTAACATTAGGCGCTACTTGAATTGTATCTACACTGGTTCCAGAAGCGCCATTCCAAAAGTAGGTACTAGCACCTGTAGCTGTTAAGGTAATTAATTCAGAATTACACACAGTATCAATACCGCTAACTAAAACAATTGGTTTATCAATAGGATTTACTACAATAGTGTCGGGAATACCGAAACATGTTCCGTTAGAAGCTTTTACAATATAAGTGCTGGTTACCAAAGGAGCCACTAAAACTGAAGAGGCATTAGAGCTTATTGCGCCAGCCCAAACATAATTCGTTCCACCCGCTGCAATTAAATTTACACTTTGTCCTTTACATATTGTTGTATCGTTTGGCACTTGCACTTGAGGACCAACTTGGACTGTTATGGGTGAAGCATAGCTTGTACTTCCACAATAATTTTGAGCAACTAAATTAATAGTAAAATTACCTGCACTGGTATAAATGTGGCTTGGATTTGAAAGGTTAGACGTATTGGAAGCTCCAGATGCTGTATGGCCA
>Ga0075163_10008274_pt1 | contig 13719 bp, 16 predicted proteins | sample JI1023141ADNA_FD_71478 | JGI IMG/M metagenome (GOLD analysis project Ga0075163, IMG submission 71478) | Wastewater effluent complex algal communities from Wisconsin, to seasonally profile nutrient transformation and Carbon sequestration -... | ecosystem: Engineered > WWTP > Effluent > Algae...
ACTCTTCCAAGAACACCTGACCCACACATCCGTCGCTGCGCTCCGATCGGTGCTCAGATGCTGCCGGAACGGCTGCTCAAGTCGAAGCGGAACGGGTGCTCAAGTTGGTCGGAATGCGCAATCCGGCTCACCCATGCGCTCTTGCCGGCGCTTCGGGAATCTCAGGCCGGCGCCATCGTGAACATCTCGTCAGGCGCAGCGACCATGTCCGTCGGGGCGATCGCGCACTACGCCGCCGCCAAGGCCGCGCTCAACAGCTATTCACGCGCGCTCGCCATCGATCTCGCGCCGCACAAGGTCCGCGTGAACGTCGTATCGCCGGGGCCGGTGAGCACGCCCGGCAGCCGCGAGTTCAGCGAAGCGCTGGGCGCCCCGCCGGACCTCTTCGCCAAGGAGATTCCGCTCGGTCGCTACGGCGCCCCGGAGGACGTGGCGGAGATGGTCGCGCTGCTCACGTCGGACCGCGGCAAGTGGATGACCGGCGGGATTCTCAACGTCGACGGCGGAATGAGCGCGCGCTGAACTTGGATGTTCTCGATTCCCATTCAACGAAAGATGCATGACATGAAACGACTCAATGGAAAGACCGCCGTGATCACCGGGGGCGCCACCGGCATCGGCCGCGCTGCAGCCAAGCGCTTCATCGAAGAGGGCGCCTTCGTCTTCATCTTCGGGCGCCGGCAAGAAGCGCTCGACGCCGCCGTGGCCGAGCTCGGGCCCAATGCCCGCGCGGTGAAGGGCTCTGTCGCCAGTGAGGCCGACCTCGACCGACTCTACGCCGCGGTGAAGGCCGAGCGCGGAACCCTCGATATCGTCTTTGCCAATGCCGGGGTGGGCAGCCAGCTCGCGCTGGGCAAGATCACCGCCGCGCACATCGACGAGACCTTCGACGTCAATGTGAAAGGCACCATCTTTACGGTGCAAAAGGCACTACCGCTCATGGGCAGAGGTGGCTCGATCATCCTCACCGGCTCGAGCGCCGGCACCACCGGCGCCCCGGCATTCACCGCCTACAGCGCGAGCAAAGCAGCCGTGCGCAACCTCGCGCGAACCTGGGCGGAAGACCTCAAGGGCACCGGCATCCGCGTGAACGTGCTCTCGCCCGGCGCAACGGCCACCGAGCTCGCGAAGGAAGCGCTGGGCGAGGCGGGCCTTGCGGCCTACGGCGCGATGACCGCGCTCCAGCGCATGGGCGATCCGGCGGAGATCGGGGCCGCAGCCGCGTTTCTCGCGTCGTCCGATAGCAGCTTCATGACCGCCAGCGAGCTCGCCGTCGACGGCGGCCTGGCCCAGCTCTGAGGCGCCCATGAGCACCATCAGCATCATCGGCTCCGGCGGCATGGCCGCAGCCATCGGCGCCCGAGCAGCCAAGGCCGGGCACACCGTCGAAGTACTCAGTCGCGATCCCGCCAAGGCACGCGCGCTCGCCGAAAAGCTGCCATCCGGCGCCATCGCGGGCACGTACGGCGCCGTCCCCACAGGCGACCTCGTCATCCTCGCCGTGCCGTACCCCAGTGCGGCCGCGGTGGTGACGGCGTACGCAAGCGCGCTCGCCGGCAAGGTGATCATCGACGTCACCAACCCCATGTCCCCCGACCTCACGGGCCTCGTCACGCCCCCCGGCAGCTCCGGCGCGCAGGAGCTCGCCAAGCACCTCCCCGCCGGCGCGCACGTCGTGAAGGCGTTCAACACCCTCTTCGGTCACGTACTTGCCAAACGCGAACGCCTCGACGCGTTCCTCGCAGCCGACGATGCCGCAGCGAAGGCGCGCGTCTCGACCTTCCTCGAGAGCCTCGGCCTGCGACCGCTCGATGTGGGCGGCTTACACATGGCCCACTCGCTCGAGGCGCTCGGGCTCATGATGGTCGGCCTCGCCAAGAACGGCGCCCGCACCTGGGACCTCGCCGTGAAGGTCGATCTCGGACCGTAGACGAATCTGCGACGACGCTGTGAACCGCGGAGATCGTGGCGGGTCGGATTGCTTCTGCTAGCGTCGTCGCGTTGCTGTCCCGAACCGACGCCATCGCTTTGCTCGACGCCGTCTCCGATCCTCGGTTCGCGGAGGCGGCCGGGCTCCTGAGGGCGGCGCTCGAAGCGGGAGCGAAGTTCGGTTTCTCCGGCCGCGAGGTGCCGACGCGCGAGCTGAGGGATATCTGGCTCATGCGTCGCGAGCTCTGCAGGGACTTGGGGGTCGAGGTCCTCGGTCTCGAAGGCCTCGCCGATGCGGTGGCCGCGAGCGAGTACGACACGCTGCGGATCGCTACCGTGGCGGGGACGCACTCCGGCGGCATCTTCCTGGACCCGCTGGGGAGGTTCGTAGGGTGCGTCGTCTCGGGTTCGACCGAGCCTGAATGAGTGGTACCGTGCTGGGGCGCCGCGCAGAGCGAGGGAGAGCGCGCCCATGGGAGACTACAACACCGTCAATGCAGACCTGGCGTGTCCGAGCTGCGGCGTCACCGTGCACGCGGAAGTTCAGTTCAAGTACGCGCGCGTCAATCAGCTTCACTATGCGCTCGGCGATGCGCTTTCGTGGAGCGGAGAGGTGAACCCCAGCCCGCACGGCAAGGTCATCCTGGACGGAGAGGCGGAGCGCTGCGCCTCGTGTGGCTACGACGGTGACTGGCAGGTCTACGTGGTCGTGGTGCGCGGCGCCCTGGTGAGCGCGGCCACAGGCGACGGCAGCATCGACTTCGGCGAAGATACCTTCGTGCACGAACCGCTACACTACCGCGTGGGCGATGCGGATGAGATGACGCGGGCATTCGTGGAGGCGGGGATAGCGAAGGCCGTGTTGGCCCAGCACTCCTTCGATTTGCTCGAGACCTCGTTCCCCGTCCGGTTCAAGCGAATCCGGTGGGACATGGTGGAGCAGCACAGGCTCGTGGAGGTCTTGCCCGAGCCCCGAAGCATCGCGCCGGACGAGCTGCGCGCGGTGCTGGAGAAGTTCGTTCCCTTGGTTCGAACGTGGGTCCGCGAGAGCGGAACCGGTGACCACGAGCGCGTGACGTGGATTGGGGATTCCACCGACACGGGCTTGGATATGCCGGTTGAAGTGGGCATTTCCGCCCTTCCCGAGCTCATGGCGATGGCACAGCACACGTACATCCTCTGCCCGGCGCGGCAGTGGTGCCTCAACTACGTCACGGAGGGAACGCTGTACTTTGGCATCCGCGGTGGCGTTCGATTCGGGTCGCCGCGGGCCTAACGTAGGGCGGGCGCGCAGGATGCCGTAAGCGAATCGGTTTCCCCGAAGCGTGACGCGCGTGTGACTTCGTCGTCCGAGATGACTTTCACGAGGACGTTTCCGCGTGGTCCGCTACCCTTCAAAGAACATGGTGGGTCGAATTGCTTCAGCTTGCGTCGTCGCGTTGCTTCTCGGATGCAGCTCCACGCAAGGCGCGCCTTCCACGGACGCCGGCACGTTCGACGCATCCGCGGCGGCGAAGGTGTGCGCCGACGGGTGCAAGACCCAGGGAACGTGCTTCGCGTCCTCGACCGGCGGGCAGACGCCGAGACAGATCGACCAGCCGGCCTGCGAGAAGCAGTGCGCACTCGAGGTCGCGGGCCAGGGCTACCTTCGGGCGGAGGTAGCCAGCAAGGCCTTCGGGTTGCTCGCCTCACGCGTCTCCACGGGAGACCCGGAGTGCAAGCTCGGCGGCGGCCTCTTCCAGTTTGTGGATGCAGATTACACCGGACTCGAGGACCAAGGCAGTCAGGACAAGTGCGTTGCTCAGTACCGAACGGTTTGCTCCGACCTCGCGGAGACCGTCGCCAAGTCCGAATGCTTCGACAAGGTCTATCAGTTCAACGCCCAGCTCGGCGCGCGCATGAGCGAGTGCTTGGGTTCCGCGGACTGCACGACGGCGACCCAATGCCTCGGTGAGCGTACGTTGTCCGTACTCCCGCGCTGCCAGCCCTGGTTCGGCCCCACGGGCCGATGTCCGTAGGTCGGCTTCACCGGCTCCTCTGCATCGTCTTCCCGCTCACCGCCACCTCATGCGTGAGCGGAAACCACTACCTCACCGGTCGCACGCAAGACCCAGGACGCATCCAAGCCGGGGCGGCCGTCGAGGTGGTCCAGTTCGGCGACCGGCTTGCCCCGACACCGCGGCTCGACGCGCGGGTGGGCCTCGTTCCGAGGCTCGATATGGGCGTGTTCTACTCCGGAGCCTTCGGTGCAGACGTACGTGTGCAGCCAATTCGCAGCACCTGGTTCGACGTGGCTTTGGCCACGCGGCTCCACGTCTGGCCGATGTTGCCGGGCGCGGGCGTAGCGTGGGACGGGTTCGCGATCCTCTCTCCCAACCTCGGCATCGTCACCCCCACCGTGTCGCCGGGCTTCGCGTGGCGCCTCACGGACCCGTCGAAGCTCGTTCCGCGAGTGGGGCTGGGTCTTCAGCTACGCGTGACCGACCGCATCGCGCTCGCGGCAGAAGTCACTTACGTCAACGAGCTCTCCAACGCCGACGCGCCCCGAGGCCTACGCTTCGGGCTCGGCATCCGCAGCCGCGACGGCGACGGGTACCCCTAGTTCTTCGGGTACTCGATGGCCGTCCAGCCCACTGGACAATTTCGTCCAGTGACTGGACTGGGTCCACGACCGTCACTCACACAGCCAGAGTCTGATTCCACGGCCACTCGATGTGGACGAGATCGTCGGGATCGCCAACGATGAGATCCGGCAGCGTGCGCGGCCTGCTGCGCTTCTTCCGCGCGGGTTCGGCCCGCACGACGCTCGGCTCCCTCGCCCGTCGCTTCATTCAGCGAACGCTAGCAGCGCGCCCCGCTGCGTCAAACCAAGCCGCCCCCTACAAGGCTAACCAAGGCTGCCGCACGAGCGTCTCGGTACGGTGCCGCACCTAGACGGAGCCCGGCGCAGACGACACCGATGTCACGCTTGACATATTTGTCATGCTGGCTACGACCAAGGGGTGAGCGCCGCCAAGAGCCGAAGCCCCATGATCCGCAACGAGGCAGAGTACAAGGAGGCGGCGCAGCGCCTGGAGGACGAGCGAAAGCGGCTGTCCGACCACCGAGTCGCCCTCGCCAAGGCGGGGCTGAACAAGACCGAGATCAAGCGGGCGATGGACCCGCTCCGTTCCTTTCATCTTCAGCTCGAAGAGGAGGTGGCGGCGTACGAGCGCCTGAAGCGCGGCGATCTGGGGGAGCTCGAAAACCTGCACGGACTCGGTCGCACGTTGGTCGCACTCCGCATCGCCATGGGCCTGACCCAGCGACAGCTCGCCGAGCGGCTCGACGTGAACGAGTCCCAGGTCTCGCGCGACGAGCGCAACAAGTACCACGGCGTCACCGTCGACCGTGCCAGCCGAATCCTCGATGCGCTGGGCGTGAATCTCAAGAGCGCGTTCGAGGGACCGGTCCTCGAGAAGTCGCGGTAGCCGCCCCCCTACAAACCCAACCAGGGCTGCGGCACGATCGTCTCGGTCCGGTGCCGCACTTCGAAGTACAGCATGGCGCCGCCGTGTCCCTCGTCGCCCACGGTACCGATGCGCTCACCGGCCGTGACCTCGGCGCCGACCTTCACGTCGATCGAAGCCAGGTCGCCCGACACGGTATAGTAGTGATCGCCGTGGTCGACGATGACCAACCGGCCGTACGGTCCGTATCGGTCTGCGAACGCCACGCGACCGCCGTAGACCGCGCGCACCGAGGAGCCCAGCGGCGCGCGAATCTCGAGGCCCGGACCATCGGTGCCTTCACGGCGCGCAGGTCGGGCTTCGGCACGCCCTGCGACGGGGAACAACAACCGCCCTCTTGATGCCGCGAAGCCGCCATTCTGCGGTTCCGCGGCACCGTTGCCGCCGTAGATTGCCACGTAGTCGCCGCCACCGTTGGAGGTCGAAAAGGCACTATCGAAAGCTTGTTGTCGGCGTGATTCGTCGGCCATGGCCAGGCGCGCGGCATCCATCGCAGTGCGCTGGTTGCCGAGGGCCGTGCGATCTTTGGCCAGGCGCTCGAGGCTGCGGGCGAGCTCGCCGCCGCGTTCCCGGAGCTTGCGCTCGGTCTCGAGATCGCTGTCGAGGAGCCTGCGGGCGCGCTCGACGCGCATGGCGTGGGTCACGAGGGAGTCGAAGCCGGCACCGACCGGGAGCATGCCGGCGCGGGTGAGCTTGTAATACGAGCGGCCGCGCACGAGGGTGCGGGCGTGGGCGCTGGCGAGCTTGCCGCCGAGCTCCGAGAGCTCTTTGCGGGAGGCGCCTTCCTCGGAGTCCAGATCGGCGATCTTGCGGTCCAGGGCAGCGAGCGCCAGGGACGAGGACGTATCGCGGATCGGGACCGTGTTCATGGGCGGGCCGCCGGGAGGTCCTTCTTGGGCGAAGGCGCTCCCGAGAATCATGGGCACCGCCGCAACACAGAGGAGAGCGCGCAGCTTCTTCATACCGCCACCAGGCGACGGAGACCGAGGAGCGCCGCGAGCGCACCGAGCACTGCGCCGACGCCGACCATCCCGAGGGCGATGGGCCAGGGCAAGAACGAGGGCTCGACGCCGATGAGCGAGGAGAGCTCACCATCGAGGCGTCCCTTCACCAGGAAAAACAGCGTGGCCAGCAGCGCGAGCGCACCCATGGCACCCATCGCACCTTGGGCGCTGCCTTCCACCAGGAACGGTCCCTTGATGAAGCGATCGGTGGCGCCCACCAGCTTGAGCACTTCCACCTCGGTGCGCCGACGCTGGAGCGCCAGGCGAATGGTGGAACCGACAACCGCGAGCACCGAGGCGAACACCACCAGAGCGAGAATGCCCGAGGCGGCAACACCGCCGCGCACCAGGCGCGCAAGGCGATCGGTCCAGGCCTGGTAGGTCTCGATCTCGTCGACACCCGGCAATTTCTCGAGCTTGGTGACCATCTCGGTGAGCTCGGCGTCGGCCATGTCGGGCTGCACCTCGACCTCGATCGAAGAAGGGAACGCCTCCTGCGAGAGGCCGGCGAGGTTCTTCTTCTCGGTCTGCGCGAAGTCTTGGCGCGCCTGACCGCTGGAGATGTAGCGCACGCTCTTCACGCCCGCGGTAGCCGTGAGGGCGCTCTTGAGCGCCTCGACGTCCGGGGTGGAGATGCTGTCTTTCAGGTACACCGAGACCCGGCCGGCGTGGGCCCAGCGGTCTTCGACGGCGCGGAGGTTGGTCACGACCAGCAGCGCCGCACCGAGGCACACGAAGGCCACCGCAAGAGAGAACACCGAGAGCGCGTGAAGGCGCCACTCGCGAAGCATGCCGCGCTGTGCGCGCCGGGTCGTACCGATGGAAAGCATCTAGTTCCTCTCGTCCAATGCGTCAGAGCGGGAGCTCGTTGTCGTAGCCTTCTTCGGCCGGCGCGATGCCCATGGCCACGTCCATCGCCTTGCCTTCGTCGAGGACGATGAGGCGGCGCGAACGCACGTCGAGCAGCGAGCGATCGTGGGTCGCGAACAGCACCGTGGTGCCGGATTCGTGAATCTCCTCGAAGAGCCCGAGAATATCGATGGCGAGCTGCGGGTCGAGGTTGCCGGTGGGCTCGTCGGCGAGAATGAGCGCCGGCTCACCGACGATGGCCCGGGCCACCGCCACACGCTGCTGCTCGCCGCCGGAGAGCACGCCCGCCGCATCGCTGCCGCGGCCTGCGAGACCCACGCGCTCGAGCGCCTCGCCCACCCGGGCCTTGATGAGCCGCTGGGGCAAACCGAGGACCTCGAGGGTGATGGCCACGTTCTCGAAGACGCTCCAGGTCTTCACCAGCTTGAAGTCCTGGAAGATGACGCCGATGTTGCGGCGCAGGAAGGGCACCGAGTCGTCCTTCAGGCGCGCGATGTCGCGTCCCATGAAGAGGATGCGGCCTTCGTCGACGGTCTCGCTGCGATAGAGCAGCCGCAGGAGCGTGCTCTTGCCGGATCCGCTGGGCCCGGTGATGAACACGAACTCGCCGCGCTCGATGACCAGGTTCATGCCGCGCAGCACCGGTGCGCCGGGGCGGTAGGACTTGTACACGTCCTCGAACATGAGGATCGGCCGCGCAGCGGCATCCCTCGCGAACCGGGGTCCCTGGCGGAGCAGGGGCCGGAACGGTCGGCTCTCCTGCGCGTCGTCTTGGTCGTCGAATCGCGGCATATTCCAGGCGGTACCAGGACGCGAAGCGCAGCTACAACTTTTCGGCGCAGATGTGTGGCGCCCTTGCACACTCGCGACGAAACGCCCAGCTGCGTTCCCGCATGCGGGAGGGGAGGAGAACCCCGCGCACGTGCCCGTGCCCGTGCGCCCGTGCCCGTGCCCGGCTTGCGTCGAAAGGCCCAGCTGCGTTCCCTCCCCCTGCCCCTCCCGCATGCGGGAGGGGAGGAGAAGCCCGTGCCCGGCTTGCGTCGAAAAGGCCCAGCTCCGTTCCCTGCCCCTTGCCCCTCCGGGGAGGAGAGCTGAAATCATTCACGATTTTGGCTGCGCTGGCGTATCGGTGGGGCGGGGTCGCACTGCGTTTGGGGCAGGATGCATCACTTTTTCGTCGCGTCCGTCCAACCACCTGTCCCCGCTTGCTTCCGCCTTGATATCGTCGCTGGCTCACGTTCGTTCGGAGGAGATTCCATGAGGTTTTGGCGGGCTCTCGGTTTGAGTGCGATTGCGACTCTTCTCCCTTTGTCTGCCTCGGCGCAGGTGAAGCTCGGCGGAGGCGCTGGGGCTACGGCTCCCGCGGCGAGTGGCAATGGCGCGAGTGGCTCCTCGGCTCCCGTCTCCTATGCGAACCGCTTTGCGCACCTGGCGCCGGTCGCACAGTCGGTTCCCGATGCGGTGAACGTCCAGCGGCTGCAGGCGAAGGCCGGCGTGAAGGGCTGCGGCGTCTCGGAAGTCGCCCCCGGCGTGTTCGTGCGCATCGACTGCCAGGGCTACACCAAGATTTCCAAGGTCACGCTGCACATGGGCGCGGCGAAGTTCCGCCTGCTCCAGCAGCACAAGCTCATCACCCGCCCGATGGCCTCCATGAAGGCCGGCCTCCTCAAGGGCTACAGCGGCGCCACCCAGAAGATCGGCACCAAGCCCGCGCCCACGCCGGTTCCCATCGTGCCCCCCACCCCCTCGCCCGCTCCCGGTGACATCAAGGCCGGTGGCGCGCCCGACTCCGCAGGCGGCGGCACCGTGGCCGAGGCCTTCCCGGACGTGGTCGATCACCGCGCGCTGGGCCTCTCCGGTCCCATCAAGAACCAGGGCTCCGTCGGCTCCTGTACGTCGTTCGCGCTCTCGAGCGCCGTCGACAACGCGCTTCGCCGGGCCGGCAAGGAAGAGACGATCTCGCCCACCCACGTCTGGGCCGCCTACGGCGTGCCGAACATGCAGGATGCAGGCGATTACAACATCGGCCGCGGCCTCGCGACCTTCGAGACCTGGCCGTACAGCGCGAAGGAAGCCTGCCGCCTGGCGCGCCACCCACGCGAAGAGTGCAACGAGTACCTGGGCGTGCCCAAGAACTCGTGGACCAAGGACCCGGTGCTCATGGCATCCATGGCCAAGGCCGACAGCACCGGCAAGGTGAAGATCGCCAGCTTCGAGGAGCTCACCCCCAAGCCCAGCAGCACCGACGAGATTCTCCAGGTGCTCGCCAGCGGCAGCGACGTGTGGGCAGCCATGCTCATCGACGGCGGCAAGTGGAGCAACAAGGCGATGAAGAACGCCGTCATCCCCGACTGGACCACGCCCAACGGCGGCCACGCGGTGACCATCTCGGGCTACCGGCAGACCCCGCGCGGTCGTGAGTTCATGATTCACAACAGCTGGGGCGAGAGCTGGGGCGACAAAGGCTACGCCTGGATCTCCGAGTCGATGGTCAAGAAGCACCTCATGTACGGCTACCGCGTGAAGCTCGAGGGCGACCAGGTGAAGCCGCTCGAGCTCACCGACGACGACTGCGCGTGGGACGAGCTGGTCGACGCCGGCACCGGCAAGTGCGGGAAGATCTGCTCCGACGACTCGCGCCCCACCAACGGTGTGTGCCCCAACACCGACACCGAGATGGGCAACAAGCCGAAGAAGAAGTAGTCGAACGCGCGACGAAACAAGAAAGGCTCCGGAGGTACGCTCCGGAGCCTTTTTTCTTGGCCGTTGCGACGACGGATCAGAACGGCGGATTGCCGATGGCCGACCATGCGCCGTCGGGCTGGCAGATGAGAACGAGATCGCCGTATCGGCAGGTTGTCTTGCGCGGGGCGCAACCGGAGCCGACCATCGGTCGCGGCCAAGGACAGGTGGGCTCCGGCGTGCAGCTCCATCCGTTTCCGGTAGCGGGGCCGCTATCGACGGTGCCGAACTGTCGCTTCAGGCAGTAGCAAGCGCCATCGGGATACACGCACATCTGCGGCGACGGGCACTCGCTGTTGTTCGCCACCGCCGTGGGGCCCGACGGACAGTTCGCACCCTGCACCGAAGGACAGCGCGGCGAAGGAAGTGGACCCGCCAGCGACCAAACCCCCGCGTCCACGGCGATCTGCCCGCAGGTCGCCGTGCGATTGCAATACGTGTCGGGGTTGCCGCCGTACTCGCACTGCCGCCCGAGATCGCTGCACGCCGTCTTCTCCTCCGGCACCGCGACCGGACACCGGTTCACCCCCACCGCACCGTCGCCGCCGCCCCCGCCGCCATCGCCCCCGTTCACGCCTCCATCGGCCGAGGAGCCGCCGTCGTCACCTCCGGTGCCATTGAGCATGACCGGCGGGTGCTGGGCATCCGAGCACGCAACCACGATGGAGGCAGAGACCGCGCCGGCGAAAGCGAGCGCAACCAAGACACGAGGGGTAAGCATACTCCGATACTACCGTGCGAAGCTCTGCCGCGCAGTCGCTTTGGGCGCCGTTTCCCGGCGTTTTGTGGGCTTTTGTGCGCGATATGCGAGCCACATGAAAGGCAGCGCGAGGAGATCGGTGGGGTCGGTGACGGCGCTGAAGCGGTGCGTCGGGACGAGATACGAGAGCAACGCGAGGTGGGCGTGCGTGGCCGGGACGTACGTCTTCACGAGCACGAAGTAGGTCGCGGCGAGGAGGCACGCGAAGGTGGCGTGCGGCGCGAGGGGACGACGCAGGAGCGCTTGCGTCCACTCGATGGCGGCGGCGATGACCAGCGGCAAGAGGATGCAGAGGCCGACGTCCGAGAGCTTGCCGCTGACGAAGCCGGGGTGCTGGCGCTTGAGCCACAGATCGTTGCCGACGATGAGCGCGATGCTGCCGAGGGCCAGCGGCGAGAGGAGCACGGCGCCCGGGGTTTCGCGGGGCATCAGAGCGATCTCGCGGAGGGTGCGATCATGCGCTGGAGCTCGTGAACGATGACGCGATTGGTGAGCCACTCCACCGGCGCGCGATCGTCGGTGAGCACCGTGCGCTGGTCCGGCGGGACCTCCCAGCGGTGCAGGCGATCGAGCTGCTGCAAGTGGTCGATCTCCACCTGGGGAAGGCCCGCCGCAGCGAGGCCGCATCCCTGCTCGAGTGGATGGTCGCTGGCGACGAGCATGCTGTTGGTGGTGCCCGAGACGTCGGTGCCGTACACCCGCGGGAACACCGTCTCGAGGGTCGCGGCCACCGCGTGCACCACGCCGAGCTCGCGGTTCTTGCGGCCCACGTTCATCATGAGCGCCGCGCCGGGGTTCATGTGGCGCTCGATCTCCCGGAAGAAGTCCTGGGTGGTGAGCTGGAACGGCACGTAGGGAAACTGAAACGCGTCGACCACCACCAGATCGTAGCGGCTCTCGTCGGCGAGAAGCTGCGTGCGGGCGTCGCCCACGCGTACGTCGACCCGCGCCGGGACGTCGAAATAGGTGCGGGCTACATCGACCACGCCGCGGTCGAGCTCGATGGCCACCACCTCGGCGCCCGGCAGCCGTCGCGCGTAGTAGCTGGCGGAAGCGCCGCCGCCCAGACCGACCACCAGGATGCGCGAGGGCGGTTTGGTGGGAAGGCCCACCGCCGAGGCGTAGTGGCCCCACACGCCCTCCAGGTACGGGCGGTGATCCTGGTACATGATGGTCTGCGTGGCGAAGCCCTCGTTGAGGTAGAGCATCCGGCGATCGCCGCGGTCTTCCACGCGCAGGTAGTTGTAGGGCGTCTCGCGCTCGTGCACGGCGGTGCCGGAGCGCACCGCTTGCGAAGGCAGACCCAGCGCGGCGCCGAGAACGAAGAGCACCGCCGCGGCCGCCGTGACCCACGCGCGCGTGACCGGTGCGCCCTCGCGCCTTCGCAAGAGCACCCAACCCACGGCGCCGAGAACCAGCGCCACCGCGCCGCACACGCGGAAGGTGAAGTCGGTGCCCAGGCAGGGCACCAGCACGATGCCGCAGGCGAAGGTGCCGGCCAGGCTCCCGATGGTGCCGTAGGCGCCCAGCTTGCCGGCCACGGTGCCCACCTGCTTCACGTCGGTGGATGCATACTGCACCAATGCCGGGCTGAGCATGCCGAGGAGCACCACCGGCGTGGCGATGGCGGCGAACACCACCAGCGCGCCCAGCACCAAGGGACCCATGGCGCCGCTCATGAACCACCCCATGGTGCCGCGCATGATGGGCCGGGTGGCCGCGGGCAGCGCGAACAGGAGCGCGCCGGCGATTCCGATGGCCAGGAACACCTTGGGCGCGAAGTCCTTGCGCTGCGAGAGCCTACCACCCAGGTGCGCGCCGAGGGCCAGCGCGCCCAGCACGGTACCGATGAGCGCCGACCACACCGGCGTGCTGGTGCCGAAGTACGGCGCCAGGAGACGCCCGGCGGCGACCTCGCTGCCCATGACGCAGAAGCCGCCCCCGAAGGAAGCGAGCAAGAGGGCACGCGGGATGGTCTTCATTTCGCGATGGGCTTGAAGTGGATGGAGCAAGTGCCGCTGCCGCTGCCGCCATCGGTGGCGATTCCCGCGTCACCGCCGTCGGCGTACTTGCAGGTTGCGGTCTGCTCGATGGCGTCGAGCGTGATCTTGCACTTGTCGTCGGTGGTGTCTTGGCCGGGGAAGCGCATGTCGACCGCAGCGAAGTCGCACTTGTCCTTGCCGACCGTCTGCGGATACGCGCTCACCACCTTGATGCCCGCGGCTTCGAGGTTCTTGGCGACGGACTCACCGCCGGTGAGGGTCAGCCGCAGTGTGCCCGCGGGAGCCACGAGCGTCGCCGGGCAGTCGGAGTCGTACGTCGCGGCGAAGCTCTTGTTGTTGTACCCATCGGGGCACTCCGCGGAGTCGCCCACGAGCACCGCAGTCGAGCCCACCAGCGCTCCGAAGCTCATCACGGCGAGAGCCGGACGCAGGGCCCGGCGAGAAGGAAGAGAGATGCTCATGGCCGCCCTTCAGCAAGTGACGTGCCGCCGCATTTCCCCGCATTTCGAGGCCCGCGCTCGCCCCCGCGCACCGATCCGCGTGTCATGGTGACCGCCAACGCCAAGCGCCGCAGAGCCTCCGGCCCAAGGCCGCGAAAGCCTCCGGTCCAAGGCCGCGAAAGCCTCCGGCCCAAGGCCGCGGAAGCCTCCGGCGCAAGGCCGCGGAAGCCTCCGGCCCCCCTCTCGCGGAAGCCCGCGGAGCCTCCGGCCCAAGGCCGCGGAAGCCTCCGGCCCCCCTCTCGCGGAAGCCCGCGGAGCCTCTGGCCCCCCTCTCGCGAAGCGGGAGGGGTTAGGGGGAGTCAGCTGTAGCAGAGTGACCGGCATGGTGGCCCGGAGCGAAATAGTCCGGGGTGCCTCAGAGCAGAGCGAAGCTCTACTTGAAGGAGGTCACCCCGGATGAAG
>Ga0075163_10008275_pt1 | contig 13717 bp, 8 predicted proteins | sample JI1023141ADNA_FD_71478 | JGI IMG/M metagenome (GOLD analysis project Ga0075163, IMG submission 71478) | Wastewater effluent complex algal communities from Wisconsin, to seasonally profile nutrient transformation and Carbon sequestration -... | ecosystem: Engineered > WWTP > Effluent > Algae...
GGCGTGACGACCACGACCGCCGGCACCGGGGGCAAAAAGATCGCGATGATGGCCAGCAACCACCCCGACGTGGCGATCCTGGCGAACTGCACCCAGAACTTCCCGAAATCGTCCTATCCCGGTCCGCTTCAGACGGAAATGCAGGATCTGATCTCGGTCTGCTGGTGGAAGACGATGTCGGATCAGATGCTGGCCAACCCGACGAACAATCCCGACCCGAATCAGATTCGGGCAGACTGTGAAGCCAGGTGGAACAACCCCTCTCCTGGCGACAAGCACACATTGTGCAAGCTGGCCGTCCAGGACTACGTGCCGGTCACCTACGATCCCGCCGCAAATCCCACCACGACTCCCCATTACGATTGGCGCTGCACCAGCGATGCAGAGGCCTCCGCCTTCTGCCACATGCTCGACAACAGACCTTGTCTGAACTTCAGGGGTCCCAATTATTTTGGGACGAACTTGAACTGCAAGATCGCGGATGTATCTGGCAGCTGGGAAAAGACCTGCAACGATGGCCTGGACAATGACGGCGACGGCCAGGTCGACTGCGCCGACAGCGACTGCGGCAATGCCGCGAACTGCGACGCTGGCGACGGCGAGTGCTGCGTGGCCAACGGCGGCAAGGGCTGCCGGGACGAGGAGGGCGAGAACTACGTCTGCGCCTGCGATCCGTCGTGCTGCACAACCTCGTGGGATGCCAAGTGCGCGGCCGAGTACAGAACCGCCAGGGGAACGGACCCCCGCTACGGGGCCTGCACGAGCGGCTTCGGCGGCACCTGCACCGAGACCAGCTGCACCAACGGCCTTGATGATGATGGCAACGGCAAGACCGACTGCGCTGATCAGACCTGCGCTTCCATGTCCGCTTGCGAGCCCAGCGGCGCCGGCGATGGCGCCTGCTGCACGACCCACAGCGACCCCGGCTGCAAGGACGACTTCGGGCAGTACGCGGTGTGCAATACGTCGGGCTATGCCTACTGCTGCACCACGCAGTGGGATGCCGCCTGCGTCACCCAGTACAAGGCCCTGAACGCCGGCGCCTGCTTCGAGTTCACGAACGAGCTCGCCTGCCGCGACGGCGTGGACAACGACGGCAACGGCCTGACCGATGCCGCGGATCCAGTCTGTAGCATCGTCCCCGATGGCTATCCCCAGACCTCGTGCTGCGCGGCCAGCTCCTCGCCCAGGTGCATCATGGCCGAGGTCGTGGACGCGGTCTGCGCAACCATCCCCTCCTGCTGCACCACCGCGTGGAGCTCGACCTGCGTCAACGCGTACATGAACATGTCCAAGTACGACTACGACGGCGACGGCGTCGCCGATGACTGCGAGCTCACCGGCACGCCGGGATTCCTGGCCTGGGGCCACTTCTGGGACTACCGCAGCGACAAGTCCACCACCGGCGTCGATCCGAAGTTCCCCACCCGCACCGGGGAGGTCGGCGGCGCCTTCCAGCTGACCCCCGACAGCAGCACCGCGGGCTACGGCACCACGCTCATCCGCTCCAAGAATCAGTCTGCCGCGAGCAACCCCTTTACCGTCTACTTCGAGTACCGGACCAAGAACGTGTCCGGCCAGAGCGGCCATGGCATCTCGTTCTTCTGGAACAAGAGCGGCGACAACCTGGCGAACAACCCCGCTCCGAGCGGCGACGGCCTCGGCTTCTATACCGGCGACAACACCGGCTTTGCCATCCTGCTCAACGCCAAGCTCGGCCAGATCCGCCTGATGGGCGGCAGCACGCTGCTCGCCTCGACCAGCGTCTCGGATCTGCTGACCGGCGGCAGCTGGAAGCGGGTCGCCATCAAGGTCCTGGCCAACAGCGTCACCGTCTACACCTGGAGCGGCACCGACTGGGTCTCTCGCTTCAGCTACAACCACACGGTCAGCGGCGTCGCGACCAACTGGGACGTGGACTCGCGCGGCCTGAACCGCCGCATGGGCTTCGGCGCCGGCACCAGCACGGGCAATGCGTCCGAGATCTCGCTGCGCAACGTCAGCTTCTCGGAGAATGCGCGCGCCTTTGTGACCAGCGAGCTCGGAAACGGCGACCTCGGGGGCGTGGGCTACGCCGATGCCAAGTGTCAGCGCCTCGCCAATGCCGCGAGCCTCGGGGGCGTCTACAAGGCGTGGCTCAGCTCCACCAACGGCGATGCCGCGACGCGCATGGCTCACTCGCTCATGCCCTACAAGCGGGTGAGCGGCACCCAGCTCGCCTCCGCCTGGGGCGATCTCACCGACGGTCTGCTCGCCGCCACCCTGTCGACCACCGAGCTTGGCTCGACCCTCAGCGGCTACCAGGTCTGGACCGGCAGCGCCTACGATGGCAGCCTCAGCACTCCGAACTGCCAGAACTGGACGAGCAGCCTCGCCACGGACAGCGGCCTGGTCGGTCTGAACTCCTCCGCGTCGCAGTGGACGTCCAACGCATCCATCGCCTGCTCGAACACCAACATCGCGCTTTACTGCCTGGAGCAGCCGTACGAGGCCGACTATCCGCTCGTCTGGACGCAGGTGAGCGGCTCCCTCAGCGACGTTGCCAGCTGGCAGACAGACGTGCTCTGGGGCGTCAACAGCTCGGATGCGATCTGGACGCTGGCAAATGGCAGCTGGCAGTCTGTGGCGGGTACGCTGCGGCGCATGTCGGTGCAGAGCGACGGCAATGCCTGGGGCCGCAACGCCGGCGGAACGGTCTACGAGCGGGTCGGCACCACCTGGACAACCCGGCGGAGCCTCGGCGACGCCACGGACGTCGGCGCCGGCGGCGGCCAGGTCTGGATCTCGACCTCCGGAACCTCTGGCAACGATATCTATCGCCACACCGGCAGCGGCACGTGGAGCCAGCTGCAGGGCTGGGCCTCGGCCATCGATGTGGACGATGAGGGGAATGCCTGGACCGTTGGATCGAGCGGCTCGGTGTGGGGCTGGGTTCCGAACGGCAGCTGCACCACCAACTGCTGGGTCTCCTACGGCTCGCCCAGCGCCATGGACATCGGCGTCGGCGCCGGCCGGGTCTACATCATCGACTCCTCCAACTCGCTTAGTTACCTGGTCAAGCACAACAGCAGCTGGAGCTACGAGCCGAGCTTCCGCAACCAGTCGGGCAACAAGAACGCGGCGAAGGTCGCCGTGGACCAGTCCGGAATCGTCTGGATCACTGCTACCGACGGAACCATCTGGCGCGGCAGCCGCCAGGGCTAGCTTTTCCCTCCCCTCTTCTGCCTGACCCACTGCTCGACCCGACCGGTCGAGGCGACCCGCTTCACCGCGGGCCTGCCCGCGTTTTGTCAGAGTGCCCCGTCTTTATTTCTTCAGCAAGACGACGGTGTAGGAGCTTCGATTGGACGAATCGCCTGCGGACGTGTGATGCGTTGCGTAATTCGCCAAGGGATCCGCGATGGCGTCGTTCGGATGCTCCTCGATGAATTCTCCTATAAGAGGGTCGAAGAACAGACCCGGTTCGGAGGATGCGCTTCGGTAGTAGGCCTTCACATGTCCCGCCAGGGATCCGCTTGTGTTCCAATCGCAGGTCAGTAGCCCATAGGGGAACTGGGACTGCTTTTTGATGACCTTGGGCATGGTGCTATCGCTATGGGATTTCACCAGTAAGTTTTGATACTTTGGTTTATTGAGCCACTTCGTCAAGAACTCGACGAACTTCTCGTTGGCCGCGCCGACCGCCTGCTTCGGTTCGAGATCGGCGATCGCGCTGCTGAGCGCTGTCAGCCATGCGTGGGTCTTCATCCCGGCCTTGAGGGGATTTAGCACCAGATCCTCTGGGTCCAGCCCGGTCTCCTGGTATTTAGTCTGGTTCTTCCCTTGGTTGGCATAGAAATCTACGTTGAGCATCTGGCAGATCAGCCACTTGAACGACGCTCGGTAGCAGTTGCCCCAGCCGAAATCGGGACTGGACAGCAATTTGAACGGTCCGAGTGCGTAGGAACTCGTCGGATTCGTTATGGCGTCCAGCATCTGTTGTGTAAACTTGGATCGGTCGGTTTTCTTAAGTCCCATAGTCTGCCTCCGTCGCAGTGTGAATCCAAATGCATGCGACAGGATATCACGATTATGGTTCCTAAAGCGATAACCTTGCCTACAACGATAACTCGCATACCCCGATGGTGAAGTAAGGGTTAATAACAATGCCAGCGACTTAGCCTAGTTTCCGTCGCTGATAAAGATTCTCCGCAGGCGGAGAGGCGGCCGAGCGCAGCGAGGCGGTGAGGTGGAGTCCCGTCGCCTGCCGCGCACCTCACCCGCGACTATCGCCGCGCCCCCTCCACCAAGTGGAACCAAGTGGAGAGGCGTGCTCCGTCGAAGAACGTCCTTAATTCACTGGCATTGATACTAGCCCCCCATCCACGGCATCCTTCGCGACAATTCTCGGGAACCCCGGCACAGCGAGTAGGTTCGTACAGGGGTCAGCGGGAATCCCTTCGTGCGACCGGTGCTCCTGAAAAGACCCAACTTGGGAAGGGGAGCCCACCCGCTTCCTGGTCGTCTCTGGCCCACGACTCTGTCTGGAGAGCTGGAAAAAGGCAGGATGCCGTGAGGCGCGTGTATGCCGGTCAACCGGCGCCCAAGCGCTCGCGCGCGGATTGGCACAGAGCGGCCACGGCTGGGTTCCGAATGCGGCGCTCTCCGGTGATGGCGTAGAAGCGTTCCTGTATTCCCTCGAGCTCTCCGATTAACTCGCAGCCGTACTTCGCAGACAGATCTTCCCGGACGATGATGGGCGCTGCAAACAGACCGACGCCAGAGCCGGCAAAGACCTTGAGGAGCGAACTGTCTTCAAACTCGCCCACCACTTCGGGTCGAATATCGCGCACGGACAGCCACGCATCCAGCGAACGCCGCAGCGTGGTGTGCTCAAACGGCATGAGCATGGGCGCACGGTGCAAGGAGCTGGGAAATCCTTGACAATACTTCCGTGCGAGTTTTGCCGTGGCGAAGACACCAATCGGACTCTCACCGAGCAGGTGGTTGAATGCGCGCAACTTGGTGCCCGTCGGGATCGGCGTATCGGCGAGCACCACATCGAGCTCGTGCAAGGCGAGCTCGGTGATGAGTCGATCCTGCCGGTCTTGCCGGCAGATCAGGCGGATTGGTTCGCCCAGGCTGTACGCCGGCAACAGCAGCTGATACGCGATCAGCTTGGGCATGACGTCGACGATCCCAGCAACAAGCCGCAGCCGGCGCAGGCTCCGCTCCTTGAGTGTCTGCCGCAGGTCACGCCCGATCGAGAAGATCTCATCCGCATACTGAAACGCCAGTCGCCCTGATTCCGTGAGCGCCACGTTCCGGCCAGCTTTTTCTAACAGAGGTTCACCCAGGCTGTCCTGCAGCAAGCGCAGCTGCGTGCTGATTGTCGGCTGCGTAAGATGCAGCTTCTTCGCAGCCGCGGTGACACTTCCTTCGCTCGCGACGCACCAAAAGTAGAAGAGGTGCTGGTAGTTCAGGTCGTTCATTCTTCATGTATAGGTCATCTCTATAGATCGCATCAATTTTATTCATTTGAACTTGAATCAGTCAGCCCTTAGCCATGGATCATAGCCTCGCTCGCAGCACTTTTCCCTGAAGGATTGGGGGGTCTTGAATCACCTCCCTATTTGAAGAAGGCGCCCATCTCGAACACGAGCGCTTGTTCGCTGGTCGTCCAGAGCCGGTCCTTGGTGGGAATCTTGTAGCCGAGGACGAAGATCACCTTCGGGTTCGGGTGGTAGGCAGCGCCGAAGATCAGATTCGACAGATCGTGAGAGCCGGAGAACCACTCCGCCGTCAAGGTCAACCCGTGCAGCCAGGGGATCGGCTGCTCGATCGCGGTGATGAAGCTGGTGGCATTTTCTTTGAAGAACAGGACCTCCGACCCTTGGCTGATTCCAGCGCTGAGGCGCGTCTCTAGCTTCGGGATCCGGAAGCTGAGGTGCGTGTAGATCCAGTGGCCTATGCCGCGTGAATCGAGAGAGACGATCCCCAGCACGCCTGCCGTGATCTTGAGATCGAGCCAAGGCAGCTTGTCTGCAAACAGCGGCAGCGCTGACTTGGAGCCAACCGCCATGGAAGCATGACCGGTCGACGGAACACCGATGTTAAAGAAGGTGGCGGCAAGCTCGGTGTGATAGCCGATTCCGTAGGTAACAAAGAACGTCGCATTCCACATGGGCTGATCCCCCCAGACGCGGAGCTGCGACTCATTCATCATGAACAGCGTTCCTTTTTCGGTGATGTCCGCTGACGGAAGCGTAACGATTGCCTGCTGTCCGTAGGCGTGCTCTACGGCGCCGAACAGAACTCCGGCCGCCAGCCAGTTCTTCATCCACGAACCAGCCTTCGCTCTGGGTTCCATGAGATCTCCTTGATCTGCCGGAATCTGCGTTACAGATGTGCAGCTGCCTGCCCCGCGTGCGATCAGCTGTGCTCGATCACGATGCGCTCGATGACGTGCGGACGCAGCAGCTCGCCGGCCGCGGGCACGACGCACGGCGCTCGCTCACGAAAGCGCTCGACGACCTCCCAGCGATCACCCTGCGGCAGTCGAAACGGTCGCCGATGAGGCTGGAGACCGCGATGTCGCGCAGCGTTCCAGCGAGCATGTTGAGATTGAACCAGCACGTCATCTGGGAGGTGCGAATCTTCTCGGAAAGCAGCTCTCTCGTCAGCAGCGGATGCATGGTGAACCGTCCCTTCGGTCAACGTGCATTCTCATCGAACTTAGCGACTCCCTAGGGAGATCCTAAGGACTGCTATTGATTCTTCCATTCGATAATTTTTATGAGTTCCATTGATCAGATCAATGTATTCGTCGCGACGATGTCCCCCCATCCGTCGCACAGCGCAGCCAATGGCGACACATAGATAGAATCAATTGATTAGGAATTAATTATAGAATGGATCAGATTCATTCGAGATCGCAGACTGAGCACGTCAGCGATAGGCAGGGCTCTGGCGATGCCGCTCGCTCCTCACCGACCGGAGGAATCGATGAACCGTGTTTTCCGACCAATGGTACTTTGCGCCGGGCTGGTGCTTGGACTCATGCTCCTGACGGAGCTGCCCGCGCAAGCCTGCAGCGAGCCTCATGCTGCGGCGCCGCACGGCCGACTCATACGTCAGCCGCTGCGTGCCTGTGATGAGATGCAGCTACTCCAGCCGGATGGCCAGCCTTCGCTCTACGCAATGGCCGCGCCGGACGGCAGCTTCCAACCAGAACGCAAGGCGGCGCTGCTCGTCCACGGACTGAACGGACACCCGGCCGACCTCAGCGATTTGGCAGAGCTCCTTTCTTCTGCCGACCATCAGGTCTACGTTCTCTTTTTCGACGACATGGGGCGTCGGGTTCGGGACAACGGTGCGGGCTTGGCCCGCCAGATCGGCGCGCTCTCGGCCAGAATCGGAGAGGGACGGAACCTTACGGTCATTGCGCACAGCGCGGGTGGGCTCATCGCCCGCCACGCGCTGAACCTGCTCTCGCACCATGGCATGCTGGCGCGGTTTGGCGAGGTGCAGTTCTACGCAATCGATACTCCCTGGCACGGCTACATGGGGCCATCCGATGGGACGCTGCTCGGTCAGCTGCGCATGGCCATCGCGCAGCCGTTTCTGCCCGATGGGATGGAGGATCTACGCGCGGAGTCGGAGCTGTTCATTGGCGAGCCAGGCAGCGGCCATGCTGTGCTGCGACTCGGACTGCTGCGCTACCCGCTTGCCGCCAACGTCCGCGTCCATTTCTACTTCGCTCAGGATGGCGACGAAGTCCACGACTACACCGAAGGAGTGCTCGCTGAGTTGAACGAACGGGTCGCAGCGTATTACAATTTCCATACTCCGCTGCGCGGCGATCCGCGCCTGCGAAACTTCTGGCACGCGCTGATCAGCACACAAAGCTACTACGCCTTTCAAGAAGAGCTGCGCGGTATGGCGGACATAGGACGCCTCAATCCGGAGGCCGTGCGCCACGCGCTCCTGCGCTACTTTCCGAAGTTCTCGGGCGACCATTCGAGCATCCTGAGCGCGCGGCAAGACAGCCGTCAGCCCACGCTTTTCTCTCAGCTTTTGCCCACCCTGTCGGCCTCGCGCCGTCAGTAAACGTCGTTCGGAGACCATTCCGAACGTTTTGCATACCAGCCGCTGACCGAAACGGACTGGCCCTTCTTTCTTGCCATGAACCGGGACCCCGGGGTGGTGCGCTACGTCGCAGACGCCCGAAGTGAAGACGCCATCCGCCACGCATAAGGGCTCCCTTCTGTGGTGAGACCTACCGCTACGGGGAGCTGCTGGCCTCCCTGCAGGACCGTCCGGTTCCGAACCCGTAGCGTCCGGGGATCAGCCCTTCGCATCGGCATCCGGGGCGGGCGGAGGGGCGACGAGGGCGGGCATCAGGTATTCGCCCGTCGCGCCGCGGAGGTGCACGGGTTTCTGCTTCTTGCGGAAGCGCATGTTGAGGACCTCGACGAGGAGCGAGAAGGCCATGGCGAAGTAGATATAGCCTTTGCTGACATGCTGCCCGGCGCCCTCCGCGATGAGCATGACGCCGATCAGCAGCAGGAAACTGAGCGCCAAGATCTTCATGCTGGGGTGCCGGTTCACGAAATCCCCCACGGCGCCCGCGAAGGCGAGCATCACGCCGACCGCCACGACCATCGCGGTGGCCATGACGGCGAATTGCTGGGCCATGCCAACCGCGGTGATCACGGAGTCCAGGGAAAAGACGATGTCGAGGAGGAGAATCTGGGCGAGGATCAGGCCGAACTTGCCGGTGCCGCCGGGGCCGTCGGCATGGGCTTCCTCGCCTTCGAGCTTCTCGTAGATCTCGTGGGTGGACTTCCCGACCAGGAAGAGGCCGCCGCCCAGGAGGATGAGCTTCTGTCCGGTGACATCCTGGCCGGCGACGGTGAACAGGGTGGCGGTGAGGCCCATGATCCACTTGATGGCGCCGAGCAGGCCCAGCCGGAGGATCAGGGCGAGCGAGAGGCCCAGGGTCCGCCCCTTCTTCTGCTGGTCGGCGGGAAGCTTGCCGACCAGGATCGAGATGAAGACGATATTGTCGATGCCGAGCACGATCTCCATCAGGCTGAGCGTTAGCAGGCTGAGGAGGGCCTCGGGTCTCAGAAGCGCGTCCATCCGGGCATCCTTTCTTCTGACGATGGAAGTATAGACTTCGGGGCTCGGCGAAGGCAACCGGGGGGAGGGGCCGGGTCTTGCTCCGCCAAGGTCTGTACTACTTTGCCGCCATGGCCACCTGGCCCGAGGAGCGCAGCGCCCGCCGCTTCGCCCTCCACCTATCCCTCCAGCCCTTCTGCTCTCAGGTCTTTGCCATTGTCTGATCCCCGCAGCTTCGTCGCACAGATCAGGGAATCTATCATCAAGTATAAGTATAGCCCGAACAAACGTTGAGATCGGCAAGGTCCTGAGCCATCGCAGCGAGGGCGGCGGGCGTTTGAATGTAAGCAGGGGATGGCCGCTCGAACAGGCGTCGCCCACAAGGGTCCCTGGCGACAGCAGCGTGTTCGGGGAGGAACAGCGCTGAGTCTTGAGCACGGGGCGACTGCTCAACGGAAGGCAGGATCGAAACTTCCAGAGTCCACGCGCGGCTCTCTGACCAGATCACAGTGGGGGAGCGGACGGCAGCTCAGTGGAGCTCCTGCGACACACTGTGCGCTCTAGGGTAAGGCGCATTGCCACGCCGCCTGCGCGAGTTCGAACTCGACCGCGAGCTCTCTGTGCGACGGGCAGCCGCCACTGCGCCGGCAGCTCGCAGAGCACTCTTCGCTCTCCGCTTCAAGCGGTACGGAAGTTGTTATTCGATCGCACTTGAACGGAGAAGCGCATGCACACGAGTCAATTCGGATCGCAACTGGGACCGCAGCCTGCTCAGCATCAAGCCGCGTGGCGGCGTCTGCGCAAGAGCTGCTTGCTGGTCTCTTTTCTGTCCTTGGGCGCGCTGGCCGGATGCGGAATCGCAGATCCCGAGCAGGTCGAGCCGACGACTCAAGAGCTGAAGCGATTCCCAGCTCCGACTCTTCTTGCGCCGGCAGATGGCGCAGCGTTGACCGAGGCTCGTCCGAGCTTCAGCTGGCAGCCCGGGCGCGGACCTGCCCAGGCCATTCTCGAGCTCTGCGCGGACTCGCGATGTGCGGTCTCGATCTTTCAGCTCGCGTCCAAAACTTCCGAGGAGACACGACTCGAACAGGACCTCGCAGCAGGCACGTACTATTGGCGCGTGGCGCACGTTGCCGGCCGCAGCAAGGTCTCGGAGTGGAGCGCGATTCGTCGCTTCGAGATCGTCCCCATTCAGCCTGTCATCACCGCGGATTTGTTTGGGGTCTATAGCGCCAGCGTCCAGGACGTATGGACCGTCGGGGCAGCGGGAACCATCCTTCACTATGACGGCTCCTGGCACGTCGAGACCAGCCCAACCAGCGTCGATCTCCGCTCCGTCTGGGCTGCGACCAGCGGACACGCCTGGGCAGTGGGAGCGGGTGGAACGATCCTGCACCGCAATGGCAGCGGCTGGGCTCTTGCGGCCAGCCCCACGACCGAGAACCTGTGGGGCGTCTGGGGCAGCAGCAGCAGCGACGTGTGGGCAGCGGGCGATACGGGTCTCATCCTGCATTTTGATGGCACAAGCTGGACCGTCTCGCACAACCGCATGGCGGGCTCTCTCAGGGCCGTCTGGGGCAGCGGGCCGGGCGACGTCTGGGTGGTGGGCAGCGGCCGGGAACCCGATGGCGACTACGCAGCGCTGACCCTGCACTGGAACGGTTCGATGTGGTCCGAGTCCTACCTCTGCAATCCCGAAGGAACTCGCTTTGCTTCAGGGGGTTGGGTGGCGGGCCTGTCCGACGTCTGGGGTCAGCCTGGGGCAACGCGCTGGGCGGCCGGACAATGTCAATCCGGTGCCAGCTTCATCCCATACGGATTCGTCGCGCAGAATTCCGGAACAGGCTGGAGCGACACTCCGGGCTTCGGGTTCGGGGAGCCCCTGGGCAAGTACCGACCCCTTCAGACCATCTGGAGTAGCAGCGACAGCGACGTCTGGGCCGCATCGGCCGTCGAGACAGTGGCCGGCACGACTAGCCCGCCGACGATGCTGCACTTTGATGGCAACAGCTGGACGCCCTCGCCGCAGTCCATCACCGCGGGCATCAGAGATCTCGGGGGAACCGCATCGAGCGACGTGTGGGCGGTCGGCAAAGCGGGCAAGCGACTGCACTATGACGGAACGCTCTGGTCTGCGAGCCTCTGAACTGCTCGCGCTGTCTCTTGATCGATCCTCGATCCGCCCCTTCCAAGCACCTGTTTGCAAACGGCAATTTCTCCGCCAGCTATCAAGCCCTGGGAGCGGGGAATAGCTCTGTCGCGGTCGCCATGTCCGATTGGCAAAAACGAGCCGCGCTGTCGGATCTGGCAACGCGGCTTAGGCAATGGAAACGAAACTGCGAGCCAAAAATGAGGAGAGGCAGGGGCTGTGCCGGCACTTCGTGAGCTAATTCCGACTGAACGAAGTAGGGTAATGCCCGCGACGGGCGAACAGGCATGTCCAGTGTGCGCAGGTAGGGAGACTCGGGGGATGCGGTTGTGGGGAAGCGGGCTTCAGACTGCTCACCAGAATCGCCTTCATCACCCCGGTTGAAGTCTCTTGTTAGGAAAGTGCTGGAACGCGGGATCACGGTCCTCGGCAACACCAAGATCGTCGGCAACAACACGGTGATGTACCGCTGCATCATCGTCGGAAACGTCGCCATTCCATCGAACGACAACATCCTGTCGGGCTGCGACATCTACGGCAACGTGACCGTCACTGAAAATAACAATCAGCTCTTGGCTCTGCGGATCCAGGGCACGCTCACCAACAGCGGCGGCGGCACTGTTTGCAACTCTAACTTCCTTTTCACGGACGCAAACCAGAGCAAGACGATCGAGCCGGGTGAAGTTGGGGCTGCCATCACCTGTAAATAGGTATCGCTCTGCTGCTGATACAGCGGGGCTGGCGAGAGCTTGGATGCGGTTGGGATCCCGTAAGATAAGGGAGATGTCCGCGGTCCTCCACGAGCGCACGCTAACCGCCAAGGCGCTTGCTGATGGCATCCATCGTCGCCTTGAGCGCCGTCCCCCTCCGCAGGCAGCCCCAGCAGTCGCTCTGCCCATTGGCGCCGCAGCCGGTCATCATCTGCTGTAGGCCCTGTAGATAGGCCAGAGTTCGGCCGTCGCCCTGCTGGCCTGCCCGGCGCAGCAGGCCGCGCTTGTCCTCACAGCGCTGCGCGGCTCGCAGATCCAGAAGGATCAGCGTCGCCTCCGATGCCAGGCTGCGTGTCGTGCCCTTTTGCAGGCTGGCGCTGAGTTTGCTCTTCCACGGCTCGGTCGCGGTGCGCTCGGCCAGATCAGACAGGGCTGCGACGCCCTTATCGCCGAGCTGCGATTCCAGCAGCGAGATTGCGGAGTCCGAGGTCTCGGGCAGGAGCGCCGCCGAGGTGGCAATCTGAAGCATCTCATCATCGCTGGCCATCGTTGGGTCGAGACGGGCCAGGGATGCCAGAGCACGCAACGCGCCACCATGGTCTTTGCGCGCGACATGTGCCCGAGCCAAGATCCGAAAGACGCGGGAGTCGCTCGGGTACTTGGCGGCCAGCTTCGCAAGATCGCGCACGTCACCGTTGACCGCCTTCTCCATCTCGCGGTCCGAGGCGAAGCCAGGGAGTGCGCCCTTAGCCGATGAGGATGAACCGTCTCCCGAACCTGCGAAGATCAGAATCAGAACCAGGACCGGCAGGCTCAGCGCGGCCCCCACGATCACGCCAAGGGTGCGCTGCGAGATCACACGATACCGCTCGGGCAGCCGAGCGCGCACGGCATCGAGGAGCTTCACATAGCGCTCCGCCACCTGGGTGCCCAGCACTGTCAGAGGCGAGGGTCCTGCCACCGTTGGCGCTGGCGCTGGCGCTGGGGTCGGCGCGGCATCTGCGGTGCCATTGGAAGGGATCACCTCGATGTCCAGACTGCTTGGCCCCTTGCTCTTCGGCTCATCGGCCTTTGCTGCCGCAGCAGAGGTCATCTCCCTGCTCGCCTTTTCGTCGGATCGCTCCTTCAATCGCTTGAGCGCCCGCGCCAGCTCCGGGTCCTGTTCTCCGGGAGGCAGCGCTTCGAACAAACGGGCAGCCAGATCCGGCGGAGCCAGCGCCGTCACAAGCTCACTCGGCGATTTGGCGGTGTTCGACGTCGGATTGGGATATTGGAGGCTCTCCGCCGTCACCAACTGGTCGATGGAATCTAGTAGCGCCTTCGCGCTCTGGTACCGATGTTCCGGACTCTTCTCAAGGAGCTTGAGCACCATTGCATCGAGGGTGGGCGGCAATCGGAGCTCAGGCACGCGCGACGCGAGTGAAGGGACCGGTGCCGAGATATGCTGGCGCAGCTGCTCGGCCGGCTCATCACCTTTAAAGGGCAAGACGCTGGTCAGCATTTCGTAGAGCAGTACACCGAGCGAATAGAGGTCGGTGCGAGCGTCCACTTCGCCGCCAGTGCTCTGCTCAGGCGACATATAGGCGGGTGTGCCGAAGATGGAGCCAAAGCGGGTCAGTGCCTGGCCCGGTCTGGAGCCGTCGCCTGCTTCGGTGAGCAGCTCCGTCGAGAGCTTGGCCAGACCGAAGTCGAGCACTTTGACGACGACGGGCTCGCCATCGCGCGACACGAGCATGATGTTCTCTGCTTTGAGGTC
>Ga0075163_10008276_pt1 | contig 13717 bp, 15 predicted proteins | sample JI1023141ADNA_FD_71478 | JGI IMG/M metagenome (GOLD analysis project Ga0075163, IMG submission 71478) | Wastewater effluent complex algal communities from Wisconsin, to seasonally profile nutrient transformation and Carbon sequestration -... | ecosystem: Engineered > WWTP > Effluent > Algae...
CGCATTTCACCTCGCCGATCCGCCGCTACGCCGACCTCGTCGTGCATCGCGCGCTCTTCGACAAAGTCCACATGCAGACCAGCGATGCGAAACAGATCGCCGATCACATCACGACCACCGAGCGCAATTCCTCCGATGCCGAGCGCGATAGCAAGGAGGTCAAGCTCTACGCCTATCTCAAGGCCCAGCTCACCGCTAAGAAACCGCAGCCCTATTCCGGTCTCGTCACCGACGTGCGGAACTTCGGCTTCTTCGTCGATGTCTCCGAGCTAGGCATGAGCGGCCTCGTCCCGCTCTCCGCCATTAAAGACGATTTCTTCATCTTCGATCCCGCCCGCAACCACCTCTCCGGCCGTCGCACCCGCCGCATCATCCGCCTCGGCGACAATGTCGTCGTGCATGTCTGCAAAGTGGACAGCTTCAAGAAGCAGGTCGATTTCACACTCGCGAGCAGCGGCCCGGAAACCAACGACCGCCCACAGCAAAGATCCGCCAACCCACGAGGCAGACAGCCTTCAAGGCCACCCGCAAAACCAGACGCTCCATCCCGCCCCGAGCACAAGCGAGGTGAAGGACCCAAAAGGCGTCGTCGGTAGGGGCGCTGGCTTCTCACTTCGCCCAGATCAACACTGGCCTCGTACCGGCGCTCACGGTGGCGGCACCTGGCTTAACGCCCGTTTCCGGCACATCGCCGGGAATCAGCGGCATTTTCTCGGAGCGCGTAATGGTTGTCTCTGGCAATGGGAGCATGACGCCGTCCTTCGAGGCGTGCCATGCGGCGAGGATTTTTTGCGCGCCGGGTTTCTCGGGTGTGAACTCGAAGAGGGAGCCGTCCTTCTCGGATTTCATGAGCGCGCGGCTAAAACGGTAGTCGGCGAGATGCCGCAGCATCCAGGCGATGGCGTGGTAGGCGGGCTTGGGCTGGAAATTGCGCGTGATGCCGGAGCAGGCGTGGAAGCTGGGCTTGTCGTCGTCGTTGAAGAAATAGACAAAGGCTTTGTCGATGCCCATTTCAGAGAAAAGCAGGTAGCTGCGTACGAGCCACATGGCCTGCTCTTCATCCGAGCAGGTGATGAACTTTGCCATGTCGCCCTTCGGATCAGGCATTTTCGTGCTGCAATCCCAGCCGAACTCGCTGACCCAGATCTCGCGGCCCGGAGCGTTGGCGTTCCGCCAGTCGATCATGCCCTGAATGTGGCTGAGATAGGGCACGCTGGAGTCCTCGGGGTAGCTACGTCGCCACGTCGGCCAGCCGTCTTTGATGGCGTAGCGATGGATGCGCAGCACGTCGATCAGCGGCAGATGCGGCGTGAAGATGGCCGCGCCTTTCCAATAGCGATCGCTGCCGCCGGCCTCGGTGTTGCAGGTGGCGATCTTGAGCCGCGCATCGCCTTCGCGAATGCCCTCCGCCATCGCCTTGAAGAGACGCAGGTAGGTCGCGTCGTCGATGTGACCGGGTTCATTGCCGATCTCGACGCAGTCAACGAAGGGATATTTGCCACCGGGCCCGAAGTTTTCCGCGAAGCCTTTTGCATAAGCGCGCGCATCGCGCTCGATGTCCTTCCAGTCCGCGGCCTTCATGTCGTCAAACTGGAGGCACACACTGATGCTCAGACCCTTCTCGTGCCACGAGCGATAGACTTTCTCCCACGAGACGCGGTTCTTTGCGAAGGGCCATTCGGGCATGACGGAGGTGTCTTTGCCGAGATCCCATTTCACGGGATGATAATCGCGTACCACACGGCAGACCGGTTGATACAGCTCCGGCTTGAACTGCACGGTGTGACCGCACAGCCCAACGAAATCGCGGAAGAGCGGATGTTTGTCGGCCTGCGCGGAGGCAACCGTGGCAGCAAGACAGATCAGGACTGTGAGGAGTTGTTTCATGTCGCGGATACTTCGCTCAGGCACTCAGCTTTTGCCAGCACGGCGCATCATCACGTTCGGCGACAATGTCGTCGTGCATGTCTGCAAAGCGGGCCATCACTCGCGAGGTCCGATGCCGAGTGCAACTCCTCCGATGCCGAGCGCGACAGCAAGGATAATCCGCCTCGGCGACCCATGTCCGCAAAGTGGACAGCTTCAAGAAACAGGTCGATTTCACACTCGCAAGCAGCAGCCCGGAAACGCCCGAACGTCCGCAGCAAAGGCTGGCTCACCCACGAGGCGGACAGCCTGCAAAGCCAGAGGCTCCATCTCAACAAGCACCCAAGCGTGGTGAAGGAACAAAAAGGCGGCGAAGGTAGGAGCGCCGTCTTCTCTCTCTCTCCGTTCCTTTTAACAAAGGCGCCGAACGGCGGAATCATCAGCTTCCTCGACCTTGGGAATAGGGGGCGTTCGTTGACCGATATTCGAGCGGACAAAGCTCCACGGCATCTGAATAGCGCGCCTCACTTCTGCCGCTCGATGACCGCCCACGCATTGTGATTGTGGATCGACTCAAAGTTCTCCGCCTCGACGCGGAACCACTTGATGCGCGGGTGCTCGTTGGCTTTCACTGCGACATTACGCACAAGGTCTTCGACGAAGACGGGATTGTCGTAGGCGGCCTCGGTGACGAATTTTTCATCTGGGCGCTTCAGCAACGAGTAGAGCGCAGAACTGGCGCTACTCTCAATGAGTTCAATGAGATCCTCGAGCCAGACGGGCTCGGTGAAGCGCACGGCAAAGGTCACCGTGCCACGCTGATTGTGCGCACCACGCGCGCTGATGGCCTTTGAGCATGGGCACAGCGTCGTCACTGGAACCTCAACGGTGACGACGAAGTCCACATTAGCGCCATCCGCGTTCACTTCAAAGATGACGCCGTAATCGACCAACCCCTCGTGTTTGGTCACGGGTGCCTTCTTCGAGCGGAAGTACGGGAAACGGAATTCAACGTGCGCCTTCTGCGCGTTCAACCGCTTGAGCAAAGCCTTCGGCATCCCGGCGATGTCACGCACGGTCAACTCCGAGCCGTGCGCGTGGAGCACCTCCACAAAGCGGCTCATGTGCGTGCCCTTGTATTGATGCGGGAGATCGACGGCGAGCGACACCATCGCGATCGTGTGCTGCACCTCGTTGTCCCGATCCCGAATCTTGAGCGGGAAACGCAATCCACGGACGCCGACACGATCAATGGCCAGCTTGCGGTCGTCGCTCTCGTTCTGGGTGTCCTTCAGGGATGACATGATGTCTTCGACTGAATCTTTCTACGAATGCCCGTCTCGGGAAAAACAAACCCACAGCCGCTGGTGCAGCCGTGGGTTTGCGTCTGAAAACGTTCGTCCTTCAGCCCGATCAGGGCATCAGGTTAATGGCACGCGCGCGCTTGATCTCACGCACGATCTTGCGGTGCAGCCAAGCTGGCACTCCGGTCACGCGGCGAGGCAGGATCTTGCCAGTCTCGGTCGTGAACTTGCCAATGATCTCGGGGTGGCGATAGCTCACCTTCTCGGCGGGAACGTCGAGGCGGCGGCGGGGCATCTTCCGGTTGTTTTTGCGGAAGCTGATGAGGCGTTCTTCGGTCTTCGGTGTCATGAGCGTGGATTAGCGGGTTTCGCGATGAAGAGTGCGCTTCTTCATGAAGTGATTGAACTTCACCTTCTCAAGACGGCCGGGCGTGAGCAGGCTCTTCTTGTTCCGCTTGGTGACGTAGCGGGACGGGGGCATGCCTGCGGCCTTGGCCTCCGTGCATTCTAGGGTGATAATTTCTCGTGCCATTTTTGGGGCGGCTAAAGTGGGTTACTCCTTTGCGAAGTCAAGCGATTCGCTGTTGTTGTTTCGGGTCGTAGAGCTGGACTCTTCCTCATCGGCATCATCACCGGTCTCGTCGGCGGCCTCGTCCAAGCCGAAGAGGGAGCGCACAGGCACGCGGCCACGGCCACCCATCTGCTGGCGCTCGATACGCTCCTGACACTCCACGGTGAAGCGGGTGAAGGGCAACGCCTCCAGACGGATTTCGGGGATTCGCTTGCCTGACATCTCGCAGATGCCGTAGGAGCCGCCTTCCATACGGGTGAGCGCCTCGTTGATCTCATTGAGTGCGTCCTGCTCCTGGCTCAACAGGCTGAGGGCGAAATCGCGGTCATAGGCATCGCTACCGGCGTCGGCCTGATGCATACCGAAGGCCGAGGCCTCGCCGCCTTCCGCACGCTGGCGCAGACTCTCTTTCGAGACGCCTTCGATCAGATTGAGCAGCGTGTCACGCAGTTCAATGAGGCGCTGCTTCTGCTTTTTCATGAACGGCGTCCACTTCACAGGACCCTTTGCCACTTCGATCGTTGCACCCATCTCCTCGGGCTTGTGGCGCGGGGTCGGCTTGAGGGGGGCAAAGTGGAGCGGCTTGCTGACCATCGGCCCGAGGCGCGGCGTGGCGGCGGCGTTCTTGCGTGGGCGACCGGGCGATCCGGTAACTACCGGAGCTGGAGTCGGCTCTGGCACCGGCGCGGGGGCGGGCTTCTTGGCCTCAGTGACTTTCGATGCTTTGGTGGGCTTTGCCACTTTAGCTGGCTTTGCCGCCTTCGGTGCCTTGGCGGGTTTCACCGCTTTCACGGGCTTGCTTTTGGCTTTCTTGCTGGCTGCTGGTTTCGGAGAGTTTTTCTTCACAGGTGTTGTTGGCTTTTTTCCCTTGGCCACGCTCTTGGCTGGCTTCGGTTTGGAAATGGATTTTGCCTTCACCGCTTTCGCGGGCTTCTTAGCGACCTTGGCTGGTTTCTTGGAACCACCGGACTTGGATGAATTGTCTTTCTTCGCAGGCATGGCTGAGAATGGGGATGAAGGATTGCTTTTTGATGAACAAATGAATCTCTCGAACGGTTCGGGGGCCGAAAAAGAGGGGCGGACTTTGCGTCGTTTTCCATTTCTTGGCAACCTCTAATCTGCCGACTTTCACCGGCTGATTTGGGGCGCAAAAACGATGGGCTATCGACTCTCAGCCGGGTTTGTGGTTCAATGTCCGGTCATGACTCCGCACGATCTCCGCTCGCCCACTCGACCAAAGCTGCTGCCGCTGGCGCTGTTCACCCTTTTTTACATGGTCGCGGCAGTGACTGGCGCGGCGGCGGCAGGCAATCGTGAGTTCGTCTTTTACATCGTCGTCATGCTCGTGCTCATCGCCGTCGTCATGGTGGTGCATCGCCGCATGAGCCTCACGAGCGGACAGCTCTGGGCGCTCTCGATCTGGGGGCTGCTGCACATGGCAGGTGGACTGGTGCCTGTGCCTGAGTCGTTCCAGATCAACGGCCCCATCCGTGTGCTCTACAGCCTGTGGCTTATTCCTGGGCGGCTCAAATACGATCAGCTCGTCCATGCATACGGGTTCGGCGTCACCACATGGATCTGCTGGCACGCCATCCGCACTTCACTGGGAGCAGCCGGAGTCTCGCGACCAAAGCCCACTCTCGGCCTCCTGACACTAGCCGCCGCTGGTGGCATGGGATTTGGCGCTCTGAACGAATTGATCGAGTTCATCGCCGTGCTCACGATTCCGAACACGAACGTCGGGGGCTACGAGAACACGGGCTGGGATCTCGTCGCCAATCTCGTCGGATGCGTGATCGCCACACTGGTCATCCGCATGTCTCATCGCGAGGCTGGCCCCGCGTGACGCCTCACTTCGCCACTGGCTTGCCTGCGGCCTCCCAGCCACCGAAACCGTCGTCGAGATGGTAAATGGTCTCGAAGCCGAGCTTCTTGAAAAGCGCCAGCGACCGACCGCTGCGTCCACCCGCCTGACAATGCACGAGGTAGGGCTTCGTCTTGTCGAGCTTCGCGATGGCCGCCTCAAACTCGGCGCTCTGGAGGAAATCAATGTTTTGCGCGCCGGCGATGTGCCCTTCGCCAAACTCATCCGCCGTGCGGACGTCCAGGACGGTGACTTTTTTCTCCTGCACGAACTTCGCGGCGGCCTCGGCTTTCACATGCACCGCGCCGTCGGCGGCTTTTTCTGCGGCGAAGACCATGTGAGATAGGACGAAGAGGATGGATACGACGAATAGGACGGAGGAATGCTGTTTCATACAGTTGAAGTTCTTCAAACGAACGGACCCTGTGTCCGCGTCTTGCTCAATCCTGCGGGGTGACTCTCACCTCCACCTCCGCAGCGCTCAGCTTTTGGTGGAGACGCTTGAGATTCAGCAGCGGCCACCAGCGATACAAATAGATGTCGAGCGGCTTCCACATCGCCACCCAGCCTCCGATGGTCAGGCCCTCGCGCAGGATTCCCTGCCAATGCTCGTGACCGGTCGCCAGCAGGCGCGCGAGCACATTGCACACAGCGAGGAAGACGAGGCCGATGATGAGACTGGCCCGCCCCTCGCGCATCAATTGCTTCAGCTCGCGCAGCGTCATCTCCGCGCGGTACGCGAAGTAGTGGTGGATCGACTCCGCCACGAGCGCCTGTGGATTGGCGATACCGTCGGGCCGTTTGGCCAGATGAATCACGAGCTTGATGGGCTCCCGCCGGTGCCATTCCTGCGCCCAACTAACGATGAACTGCTCCGCGTCATGATCCAGATCACGCTCGTGGAACGGGGACGGGTCCATCGAATTGAAGAGCTGGTGAACCTCGGTCACCTTCACCTCGATCAAATGCGGCTGCGTGGGATTCATATCTCGTCCATCAGTTTGAAAACAGGCGCATAAACACCCAGGAACATCGAAATGATGCGCCAGGCGACATACAGCATGATGATGGCATACCCGACCTTCGGCAGCCACACGGCCATCCGATGCATGGCCTCGCCCGCGAGATCGGTCTCCGCCGCAGCCCAGCGCTGCATTTCTTTGTCGAGTGACCCGACCTCCTCCGCCGTGGCGACGGAATCGACAAACATTCGAGGGAATGCATCAGTCGCGCGCAGTGATGGAGCAAGCTGCGCGCCGTCGTCGATGCGCGTGGCGGCGGATTCCGCGCCGTGAAACATCACGCCGCTCTGTGATGCCTCGCCCGCGATCCGCGTGACGTGGGAGATGCGCATCGCCGCGAGCAATCCAGCATGGAAAACCTGCGTGAACCGCGCCAGCGCCCAATGCTGCCGCGCCTTGCCAATGAGCGGGAGCCGATTCAACACTCGGTCCATCGCCGCTGACTTCACAGCAGCGGCGGAGACGCTTTTCCAAATCCACCACGCCCCAAACCCGAGCACCCAGAAAATGGCGATCTTTGTGATCATCGGCACGACAGGACTTGCCTGCCCAGAGCCGATGATCAGCGCCGGAAGCTCCGGCAACACAATGCCGAGATGCACGAGAATGAGCGGATAGAGCATCGCGCTCTTTGCGTGTCTCACCCCGGAATCGACGGCGGCAAAGTAGCGAGAGAGATGCTCAAACGGCTGCGCCAGCTTGCCGCTCGTCTCGCCAGCGGACACGAGCGCGATCTCCATGCCGGTGACCAGCGCGCGGTTCTCGTGCTCAAGCGCCTTTGCAATGCCATCACCCCGCGCGAGCCCGCGTTGCAGGCCGACGAGAAACGCCTTCCGCGCTGGCGGCGGATTCTGCCCGACAAGAAGATCGACAGCGCGATCGGCGTGAAAATCCGCGCCGATGAGCTTTGCCAGCTCGCGGTAGAGCGTTGCCTTGTCCGCTGCGGAGAGGTGCATCCCAGCAGCATGACGAGCTTCCGCACGACAGGCGAGCGAAAAACGCCCCGCTTACTTTTTCGGCAGCGCCCGAGTGGCACCGACGGAAATGCCGCCATCCACCAACAGGAGCTGACCCGTCACATAGCGGCTTTCCTCGGCAGCGAGGAAGAGCAGCGGGCCTTCCAGATCATCCATCGACCCCGGGCGGCCCAGCGGGATGCGCTCGCAGAGATACTCGACCCAGCCTTCGTCCTCATACATCACGCGGTTCTGCGCGGTCTTGAACCAGCCGGGCGCGAGCACATTGACCGTGATGCCATGAGCGCCCCAGTCGTGCGCAAGGCTCATCGTCATCTGCCGCACACCACCACGGCTCGCGCCGTAAGGTGCCAGCCCCGCGTAGCCAGCGACGCAGGTGACCGAGCCGATGTTGATGATGCGCCCGTAGCTGGCGGGGATCATCAGTTCCTTCGCCACCTGCTGCGCCAGGAAAAAAGAGCCGCGCAGATTGGTATCGACCACGAGGTTCCAGTCGTCCCAGGTGATCTCCGTGGCTGGCTTCCGCACATTGCACCCCGCGTTGTTCAGCAGGATGTCGATCTTGCCATAGTGCGCCTTTGCCGCCTGCACCGCCGCCGTGATGCTGTCCAGCGAGCGCACATCCATCTCGAGCGCGAGGCACTTGCGCCCCAGCGACTCCACCTCGCTCTTCATCTTCTGCAGGGAGTCGAGCGTGCGGCTGGTGATCACGAGATCGGCACCAGCGCGCGCGAGCGTCCCGGCGAAGCGCTCTCCGAGACCGCGTGAGGTTCCAGACACAAAGGCCACCCGGCCGGTGAGATCGAAAGGTTTGGTGAAGTTCATCCCGGCTTTTTGCGACAGGCCGTCCGCGTCTGCAAGTGGAATAAGGCTACGAATCGACCGCAAAATCCTGGAGCACTTCCAGATCGACAAATTCCAGCACGGAGGTGTGCGTGGCCTTGAGCGAGATCTGCGGCGCGTGACCCTGATTGTGGGCTTCGATCCAGCGGAGCAGGCAGAGGCACCAGCGGTCGCCGGGTTTCAATCCGGGGAAGTCGTACTCGGGCACGGGCGTGGAGAGATCGTTGCCAGCGGCTTTCGAGTACGCAAGAAACTCCTCGGTCATCACCGCACAGATCGTGTGCATGCCTGTGTCCTCGCCGTTCGTGTCGCACTTGCCATTGCGGAAGAATCCCGTCACCGGATCCATGCAGCAGCACTCCAACTCACCACCCAGCACATTTTTTGCCATGCGCGGATTGTGTTCGGGTTCAGAGTGAATGCAAAGGCCGCTTTGGATCGTTCCAATGCTCCAGCCGCCATCGCCATGAAAAAGACCACCCTGCTCATCAGCATCTGCGCAACCCTCGCGTCCACGGACACCGATGCCGCCGACTGGCCTCGCTTTCGCGGACCGAGCTCCGACGGCTCGACGAGCGAGAAAGGCCTGCCCCTCAAATGGAGCGCGCAGGAGAACATGACTTGGCGCACCGAACTGCCGGGGCCAGGCTCATCCAGCCCGATCATTGTCGGCAATGTCGTCTATCTCACCTGCTACAGCGGGTACGGGGCCGACGTGAAATCGCCCGGAGACCCGGCGGGTCTCACGCGCCATGCGCTCTGCCTGAACCGTGCCGATGGAAAAATCCTCTGGAAGAAGGACGTGAAGCTCTCCACGCCAGACAAGGCCTACACAGGCACCTACATCACGCAGCACGGTTACGCATCGAGCACGCCGGTGTCGGACGGCAAGAATGTCTATTTCTTCTTCGGCCCAGCCGGAGTGTGGGCCTACACGGCTCGCGGCGAGGACCTCTGGCATGTGAGCGTCGGCGAAAAGGCGCACGACTGGGGCAATGGCGCGTCACCCATTCTCCACGGCGACCTGCTTATCGTGAATGCGGCCCTGGAGGGCGACAACCTCGTGGCTCTCGACAAGAATACCGGCAAGGAGGTCTGGTCCGTGCGCGGTGGGCTGCCTGCGTCTTGGAACACACCTGTCATCACCACGATCAACGGCCACGACGAACTGATCGTGAACGCAAGCGGCAAGCTGCGCGCCTTTGATCCCGCAACTGGAAAAGAACTTTGGAATTGCCGCAGCATTCGTGGGGCCGAGTTGTGCCCATCAGTCGTCGTGCATGATGGAGTCGTCTTCGTGATCGGCGTGCCGGGCACCGGCAATGCGATGGCGGTGCGCGCGGGCGGCAGCGGTGACGTCTCGGCCACGCATGTCGTGTGGGAGATCAAGAGCGGCTCCAACGTCTCGTCGCCCATCTATCACGAAGGCCATGTCTATTGGGCCAATGATTCACGCGGCACGCTGCACTGCGTGAAGGCTGGCACGGGCGAGATGGTCTTCGAGCAGCCGCTGAGCAAGGAGCGTGGCAATCGCGTCTATGCGTCGCCGATTTTAAGCGAAGGCCGACTCTATTATGTGAGCCGTAACCAAGGAACCTTTGTGGTGTCGGCGCAGCCGAAGTTTGAACTGATCGAGCACAATGTGATCGCCGACGACAGCAGCGTCTTCAATGCCACTCCCGCCGTGGCCGACGGTCAGATTTATCTGCGGTCAGACAAGTTTGCGTACTGCATTGGCAAGCGGCGCTGATCTCATGCACATCCCGAGTCTCATCGAGCGCAAACGCGACGGCGGCACGCTGACTGCCGACGAAATCGGCGCGGTCATCGCCGCATTCACAAGCGGCGAGATGCCGGAATACCAGATGAGCGCGCTGGCGATGGCCATCTTTTTCCGTGGCATGGACGCGGAGGAGACCAGCGCTCTTACGAGCGCGATGCTTCACAGTGGTTCTGTTTTGCAATGGCCCTCCGGCGCGCCGATGCGCGTGGACAAACACAGCACGGGCGGCATAGGTGACAAGACATCACTCGTGCTCGCTCCGCTCCTCGCCTGCGATGGCCTCTGGGTACCGATGATCTCTGGACGCGGCCTCGGCATCACGGGCGGCACGCTCGACAAGCTGGAGTCAATCCCTGGGTTCCGCACCCAGCTTGATGAGGAAGAAATCCGCCGCGTCATCTCTGATGTCGGCTGCGTGATGGTCGGGCAAACCGGCGACATTTGCCCAGCGGACAAAAAACTTTACGCTCTCCGTGACGTGACCGGCACAGTCCCGAGCATCCCGCTCATCACGGCGAGCATCATGAGCAAGAAGCTGGCTGAGGGGCTGGATCGACTGGTGCTCGACGTGAAGTTCGGCAGCGGCGCCTTCATGAAAACGCGCGAGCAGGCAGACGCCCTTGCGCGGTCGATGGTCAGCGTCGGTCGTGCGCTCGGTGTGCGCGCCAGCGTGCGACTCAGCGCCATGGACGAACCGACTGGCGAGGCCGCTGGAAACGCGCTGGAGGTGGCCGAGTGTGTGCGTTGCCTCAAAGGTGGCGGTCCGGCTGACTTGGAGAACATCGTGCTCGACCTGTGCGTCAGCATATCCATTTCCGACCGCGAGACGTTGCGCGGCTGGCTGCACGACGGCACGGCATGGCGGAAGTTTCAGCAGATGGTCGAGGCTCAGGGCGGCGATGTGGGCTCATTGGAGCGCATGGCAGAGATCCATCACTCACCGTGCGTCGGCGAGTTGCGAGCCACTGCGTCCGGCACCATCCGTCGGATGGACGCTGGCGTCATTGGCCATGTGATCCTCGAACTCGGCGGCGGCCGCGCGCGCGCCGATGACGAGATCGACCACGCGGTCGGCTGCGACGAGATGCTGAAGACGGGAGCCGAGGTTTCTTTTGGCGACGCCCTGCTACGAGTCCACGCCCGCACGGATCTGGCGCTGGAAGCGGCGATCTTGCGGCTTCAGGACGCGGTGACGATCGAATCGTGAGGTTGCGCTTTTTGCGTGGGGAGGTAAGAGAAATCGCAGTGAACCCAGCCCTCGAATCTCTCTTTGCCGCCCTTGACCATGAACCCTCTCTCGACACCGGAGGCAAGGTGGCGTTTCTCCGCGCACACGCGCATCCAAGGCTGGAGCGATTCAAAGGCCGGCTGTCGTGCGAACAAGATTTCAAACCTCGTGCCGCAGCGCTGGAGAAGAGCGGCGTTCCGCTGGTTGAGAAGCTCGAAGGGCCTTTCGACCTTGTCATGGTCATGCCGGAGCGTCAGAAGGAAATGACACTCTCCGATCTGGCCCATGCACACGACTTGCTGGCGGATGGAGGCATGTTGCTTTGCTCCCTCCCGAATGACTGGGGAGCCAAGCGCTTTGAACAACGACTCAAGGAAGTGGCGGGCCAGGTGGGTACGCTCTCGAAGCATCACTGCCGTGTATTCTGGGCAAAAAAAAGCAGCGAGTGGAATCAGGAAACCCTCTCCGAGTGGCGCGCGGGTGGGGAGTTTCGCAAGATCGTGGACGATCGTTTCTGGTCGGTGCCAGGCTTGTTTGCGTGGGATCGGATTGATCCAGGATCACAAATGCTGGTCGATCACCTGCCCACCGAGATGGCAGGTCAGGCGGCGGATCTCGGCTGCGGCTGGGGTTTTCTCAGTGATTTCATTCTGCGCAACCGCCCCGAGGTGACCAAACTCGATGTCTATGACGCCGACGGAAAGGCCATCGAAGCCGCCAAGAAGAACCTGTCGGACGCAAACAAGCGCGCACGGGTTCGCTACCTTTGGCACAATGTGACCGGCGGCCTTGATCGGCCCGGCTATTACGACTGGATCGTGACCAATCCGCCTTTCCACGAAACTCGTCAGCCCGATCCGGTGATCGGGATGCGGTTCATCATCGCCGCCGCCCAGGCATTGAAGCCCGATGGCCAACTCTGGTTGGTCGCGAACAAGCATCTGCCGTACGAGAAGCTGATGCGCGAGGGCTTTGCCGAGACGTCCGTCGTCGTGCAAAAGGATGGCTACAAGATCTTGATGGGCAAGGCACCAAACCCCGTCGCGCAAATGCCGGAGCGGAAGAAGCGGTGATCGGCGCCGACGCCGTCACCTCATCAAGCCACGCCTGAATAGCACAATTATCGCGAAGCAAACTGACAATGGCAGAATGACAAACTCCAGAAACTTCCGGAACGTCTGTTCGTCGTCCTTGTCCTTGTAGCCCATGATCTCTTTGAGCTTCGCCTTGTCCACGGCGTCTGGATCAGTTTGTCCCGGCAGTTCGGCGACAGAAGGAATGTCTGAAGAAGGCAGAAGCGCCGAGCACTGAATGCCTGTGTGCACTGTCCCACCAAAGGACTCGAAGGCCTGACTCGCAAGTAGAGGGCAACCCGCACCGCAAATCGCAAACAGACTGACATAGAGCAGTCGAACATTCCGAAGCCAAGCCTGCGGCCAAGACTGATCCGCTTGGGCAAGAATTAGCTCAGTTCGGTTCATGGAAGTGTCAACGTTTAAGGGGGCGATAATCATTCAGATAATATTCAGAGAAGTTTCTAGCACAAACCGTGCCTCTCGCACGCTGCCCACCCTTCTATTTCAAGTCCAATGGTGGTTCGGGGCGAGGGATTAAATGGTTATTGAGGTTTGTTAGCTTTTCGGTAAACTTGATGTTTAATCGCATAATTGCTCGACCATGAACCGCTCCCGCCTGCAACGCGCTCGATCGACCGAAGACACCGCCTCCACTTGGGACGACGTGGTCGGCATACTAATGGTCGGTGTCGCCATTTTGTATTTCCTCGCACTCTTCTCATATGACCCCCGCGATCTTCCTTCGTGGAGCCATCTCAGCCCTTCGGATCAGGCCAATGCCGAGACGCAGAACTTCGTGGGTCGCGTGGGTGCCCTAGCAGCTGGCTACTCGCTGTTCCTGCTCGGAGCAGCCACCTACCTCGTCCCTTTCTGCCTGACTTGGTTTGGCGTGTGCAAGGTTCACTCCAAGCTGCACATCACGACGCGCTCGTGGCTGGGTATGGTCCTCATCGTTCTTAGCGCCGCCGCCTTGCTGGACATCCAGGGCTGGCTCCGCTGGAAGGATGAAATCACTCCACTCGGTGGTGGTGGCGGTGTTGGCTATCTGGTCGGCGGCGTCATTTTTAACAACCTCCTCGGCAAGGTTGGCTCCACTTTTGTGCTCGGGCTTTGCTACTGCATCGGACTCGTTTTCGTCACAGGCCTGCATCCGCTCGACGTGCTGGCGAACATCAAAGAAGCC
>Ga0075163_10008278_pt1 | contig 13715 bp, 10 predicted proteins | sample JI1023141ADNA_FD_71478 | JGI IMG/M metagenome (GOLD analysis project Ga0075163, IMG submission 71478) | Wastewater effluent complex algal communities from Wisconsin, to seasonally profile nutrient transformation and Carbon sequestration -... | ecosystem: Engineered > WWTP > Effluent > Algae...
TCGGGGCCCAGCAGCGCGACGAACTCGTACGCGGCGGAGTCGACGACACCGTGCGCGCGGGCTTGCGCGCTCCACGCACGCGGGTCGAACGACTCGGCGAGCGACGCAGGCGCCCACGTGGCGGCCACGTCGAGTTGCACGTCCTCGACGCGACGACCTTGCGCGCGGACGCTGACCGATCCGTCGTGCACCGAAAGGCGCGCGCTGGCTCGGGGGGCGACGCGACCGTCGAACGCCAACGTGCCCGACGCGTCGAGCTCCAGGAATCCGCGCGGCGCGAGCGCACGCACGCCGTCGAAGTCGGAGTCCGCGGGCAAATAGTCGGTTCCGATCGGCAAGCGGGTCGCCGTCGCGTGCACTTCGAACTGGTCCGACTCGCGCATGCGCCCGTGCAGGAAGATCTCGCCCGAATCGGCGGCCGACGCGGCCAGGGACGGCACCATGCGTCCCCACAACTCCGGTCGATCGAGTTCACCCGCGCGCAGCAGCGCGTCGACGCGTCCGAGCGGCAACGTTCCCAGGCGCGCGGTCTCGAACTCGACGTCGAATCCCTCGACGCGCACGGTCGGGATCCGATCCGGGCGACGCGCCAACGTCGACGGGGCGCCCGGTCGACGTCGATTGCCTTCCAACGCCGTCACCAGGGCGCGCGAGACGCGCAATCGACCGCCGCGGATCTCGGCCGACGTGAGGCGCGGCACGAGCGACGTACTCACCGCGAAGCGCAAGTGCGCGTGATCGACGCGCAACCACTCGCCCTGGCGACCCAACTCGACGCGCTCGAGCTCGATGCCGGGCTCGCACCAGCGCAAACGCACTTCGCCGATCGCGAGATCGTCGCCCACCGAACCCAAGCTCGCCGCGGCGAAGTCCCGCACGATCGTGCGCAGGAAACCGGTCTTCTCGGCCACGAACAGCCCGACCGCCAGGAACAGCGAGAGCCATCCCGCGACGAGGACCGCGCCCAGGAGGATGCGTGCGGCGAGGCGAAGGGGCGCTCGCATGGCGCTCGGCCTAGGCCCGGAGCCGCGGACCGGACTCGTCCGCGTCCGACTCCTCGTCGATCGACAAGCGTCCCGCGCGGGCCGGCTCCGCCTCGTCGAGGCGCGGTCGACGCGGGAACGCGTCCGGCGAGACGGGCTGCGCGGGCAAGATCACGTCGTGACCGCCACGGTACGTGCGACGCACGCGCTTGCCCACGTGACACGTGATCTCGTACGCGATCGTCTCCGACTTGCGCGCGAGTTCCTCGGCCGACAGCGTCTCGTTGCCGTCGGTGCCGATGATCGTCACGTGATCGCCCACGTGCACGCCGGGGATGTGGCCCACGTCGATCGTCGTGTAGTCCATCGACACGCGGCCCACGATCGGGGCGCGCACGCCGCGGATGATCACTTCGCCCTTGTTGCCCAGACGCCACGGAACGCCGTCGTTGTAGCCCACCGGGATCGTGGCGATGCGCGTGGGACGTTCCGCGCGCCACGTCGACGAATAGCCGACCGCGTATCCGGCCGGGATGTCCTTCAGGAACACGACCTGCGAGAGGAGCCTCATCGCCGGGAGGAGTTCGTCCGAACCGGGCATGTCGGCCGGCATGACGCCGTAGGCGCTGATGCCGGGGCGCACGGTGTCGTAGCGCGGCCGCAGATCGGTGAACACCGCCGCGGAGTTGGCCATGTGGATCCAGCCGGAGACGAGGCCCTCTTGCCGACCCGCGCGCAGGACGCCCTCGAAGAGCCGCTGTTGCTCGTGCGTGCTGGCCGCGCGCGCCCCGTCGGCGGCGCTGATGTGCGTCATGATCCCGGCGAGCTCGAGGTTCGGCGACTGCTTGATCTCGCGCAGGAGATCGAGCGCGCGGTGGGGCAGGACACCCAGTCGTCCCATGCCCGTGTCGACGTTCAAGTGCACGCGCGCGCGCAGACGCATCGACTTGGCCAACGCTTGGATCATCTCGCGTCGGTCGCTGGAGTGCAGCGCCAGGTGCACGTCGTTGCGCAAGCAGTCCGCCGCTTCGTCGTCGATGATCGTGCCCAGCACGAGGATCGGCAGGCGGATGCCCGAGTGCCGCAGCTCCAACGCCTCGGCCGAACTGCCCACGCCCAACGCCGCGACCCCGCAGCGCACCGCGTGGTGGGCGATCGCGACGGCGCCGTGACCGTAGGCGTCCGCCTTCACGACCAGCATGACGCGCACGCCGACTCCCGCGCGACGGCGGATGACGGACAGGTTGTGCGTCAACGCGTCGAGATCGATGTCGGCCCAGACTCGATAGGCATTCACGTGCGTGAGACTGCCATCGCGCGCGACCCGATCCAAGAGTGCAGTCGCGCGTCGACGCGCGACGAACACCGCGCGAACGTCACGAGCTGCGTCGTTCGGTGGCCGCGAACGGTCGCAGGTAGAGAGGTTCGATCGTGTCGAGTCGACTCTCGATCCCACGCGCGAGACGGATCGCGCCCAACTCGAGCAACGCGCTCGCGCGAGCCGGCTCGTCGAGCACGCGCGACGCGAAGGCACGCGGGTCGAGCCCGGCCGCCGACACGACGGTGGCGTCGCCGAAGACCGGACCGTCGGGAACCAGTCGCGCGCGCGCCTCGTCCGGGCGCAGGACGCACGGGCTCTCGAGCACCTCGACCTCGCCGCTCGTGCGTCGGTACCGCGCGTAGTAGATCTCGCCCGAACGCGCGTCGAGGAGCAGCGTCATCTCGCCGCCGACCGGGACCGATCCGAAGCACTGCGCTTCCCCCGAGGGGACGCCCAGGATGCGCGCTCCCGAGGCCCGAGCGAGTCCCACGGCGGTCGCGAGCCCCACTCGCAGGCCCGTGTAGCTCCCGGGACCGGTTCCGACCACCACTCCGCGCACGTCGCGCGGTCGCGCGCCCAGCTCGGTCACGAGGGCGGCCAAGGTCGGCAGCAGGTCGCTGGCGTGGGCCCGGTCCGTCTCCAAGGTCGCCGATCGGGAGCGATCTCCGAGTCGCGCGGCCACGCTGGCGCGGCGCGACGAGGTTTCGATCGCCACGACGAGCCCCAGGTCGTCCGCGGGGGTCGGGTGCGGTGTCGAACTCACGGCGACGGGGTCCTCGGGTGGGAGGTCACGAACCCAACTCGGAGGCGATCAAGGAGGCGATCTCCTGCGCCTGGGTGCGGATGCGCTCGAGGTCGGGGCCCTCGACCATCACACGCGCCAACGACTCGGTGCCCGAGTAGCGCAGCAGGACGCGGCCGTCCTCGCCCAGCTCCTCCTCGACGCGCCGGCGCGCTTGCACCACGCTCGGCAGGGCGTCCAAGGACGGCTTGCGGGTGACCGCGACGTTCAAGAGGACCTGGGGGAACGGGCGATAGGCGCCGGCCAGCTCGGACAGCGGCTTCTTCGTGTCGCGCAGCACGCGCAGGACCCGCAGCGCCGTGTACAGCCCGTCGCCGATGTACCCGTTGTCCGGGCCGAACACGATGTGGCCCGACTGCTCGCCGCCCAGGACCAGACCTTCGCGGCGCAATCCTTCGACGACGCGGCGGTCGCCGACGTCGACCGTGACGACGCCCACGCCCACGTCGCGCAGCGCGCGATGGAGACCGCGGTTGCTCATCACCGTGGCCACGATGCGCTTGTCCTTCATTTCGTGCTTGCGCACCGACTCGCGCGCCAGGATCGTCAGGATGCCGTCCCCGTGGACGACCTCGCCCTTCTCGTCCACGAGCATGCAACGGTCGCCGTCGCCGTCGAGCGCGATGCCCAGGTGCGGGCGGTGCGAGCGCACTTCGTTCTGGAGCGCGCCCAGCGACGTCGCGCCGCAGTTGCGGTTGATGTTGTCGCCGTCGGGTTCGGCCGCCAGGGGTAGGACGTGCGCGCCCAAGCGTCCGAACACGCGCGGTCCCACGCGGCTGCCGCCGCCGTTCGCGCAATCGAGCGCGATCGTGAACCCCGACAGGTCGAGACCGGCTCCGACCTTCTCGACCAGGTGATCGAGGTAGCGGGCTTCGTGCTTGGGATCGTGGCGCGGAGGCGGACCGTCGACGTCCAAGGTCGGTCGCGCCCGCAGCCGCGACTCGATCGCCATCTCGACCTCGTCGGACAGCTTGTCGCCCTCGCCCGAGAACACCTTGATGCCGTTGTCCTCGGCCGGATTGTGCGAGGCGCTGATCATCGCGCCGAGTTGGAAGCCCTCGAGTTTCGTGAGCAGCGCCAACCCCGGCGTCGTGATCAGTCCCGTGCTCTCGACGACGAATCCCTGGCTCGCGAGGCCGCGCGCCAAGGCCGCCTCGAGTTCGGGACCGGAGCGACGTCCGTCGTGTCCCAACAGGGCACGCGGCGCGGCGTTCGGCGCCACGCGTGCGCGCGCGGCCGGACCGAGCACCTCGCCCAAGGCGGCGCCCAGCGCGGCGACGGCGCGTGGCGCGAGCCAACCTTCACCGGCGCGGCCGCGGATGCCGTCGGTGCCGAAGATGCGTTCCGATTTCACTCGTGGTGTCCCTCGATGCCGCCCTGTGCCTGATGTCGCAGCGTCCCTGATGTGATCCGACGGCGAAGTGATTCGACGGCGTGCGGTGCGAGCCCGCTCGCGGCGCGTGACACGTGTCACGGAGCTCACGCGCGCTCGGGGGCCGTCGCGCGTGGATTGTGCGCTCTCGCCGCGCGGTCGCAAAGCACCTGTCGCGAAGCTCTCGGTGCACCGGAGTTCCCGCACACCGAAGCTCCGGTGCAGAGAGGCTCCCGCACACCGAGGCTCCCGCGTCGCAGGACTCGACGTGGCCGGACTCGACGTAGCTGCGTCGCCGGTTCGTGGGGTGCTTGGATCGGCGCGCGGTGCGCGCGCCGGCGACTCACTGCGGCCTCGGGCGACTAGCGCAGCGCCGCCGCGACCGAGCGGACCTGGGCCATGATCGCGACGTCGTGGACGCGCAGGATCTCCGCGCCGCCCAGGATGCCGAACGTCACCGCGGCGGCCGTGCCGCCGACGCGCTCGCGATCGGACTCGGACGCCGGATGCAGGCGCGCCAGGAACGACTTGCGCGACACCCCCAGCACGATCGGCAGCCCCAACGACCGCAGTTCGTGCAGTCCGCGCAAGAGCGCCACGTTGTGCGCGGTCGTCTTGCCGAACCCGATGCCGGGATCGATCCACAGGCGTTCGGGAGCGACACCCGCCTCCAAGGCGATCGCGCAGCGCTCGCGCAGGAACGCCAGCACCTCGGCGACCACGTCCTCGTAGGTCGGGGCGTCCTGCATGTCGCGCGGCGTGCCCGACATGTGCATGGCGACGAACGTCGCGCCGCGCGAGGCGACCAAGGGCAGCATCGCGGGATCGATCCGTCCGGAGCTGACGTCGTTGACGATCGTCGCGCCCGCGTCGAGCGCGGCTCGGGCGACACCGCTCTTCGTGGTGTCGACGCTGATCACGGCGCGCGTGCGCGCCGCGAGCGCGGCGATCACCGGCACGACACGGCGCAGTTCCTCGGCCTCGCTCACGGGCTCCGCGCCGGGGCGCGTGGACTCGCCGCCCACGTCGAGGATCGCGGCGCCTTGGCTCTCGAGTCGCAGCGCGTGGTCGACGGCGCGCGCCGCGTCGAAGTGCGCGCCGCCGTCGGAGAAGCTGTCGGGCGTCACGTTGACGATGCCCATCAACCGCGGCTCGGCCGGCGGCGCCACCGCGCGGTCGTGCGCCGCGAGCAGGGCCGCGAGCGCCTCGGAGCGCGGCGCCAAGTCGGCCAGGGCGAACCGCGGACACTCGATCGTGGTCCAGCCGCGTCGCGCGTGAGGCGTCCCGCGCGCGGGGCGGACGTCGGGAGCGCGCGGGGGCGTGGCGTCCGGTCGGTGCTCGGCGTCGTCCGAACGCGTCGGCGCGTCCGGCTTCGCGGGCGCGTTCGCGTCGCGCGGGAACGTCGGAGCCTCGTCGTCGCGACGCAGCACGCGCATGGCCTCGAGGGCGCGGCGGTCCTCGAGCGGGAGCGCGTCGCCGCGGAACGTGACGCCGAGCCAACCGACTTCGCGCACGAGGTCGGGCACGCGTCCGAACGGCGCGCGCGAGCGGGGCTGAAGCGCGCGCGCGACCTCGCCGAAGACGGGGTCGCGCGCCGGATCGCGGTTCATCGAACCTGGGGCCGCGGGCTCACGCGGGCGAGAGCCCCGGTTGACCCGAGACGTCGCCCGGCGCCACCTTGCCCGGCGTGGACACGGTCCGGTCGGCCGTCGGCGTGTTGTTGGTCGTGCGCTTCTCGGACGAGCCCGTACGCAGGCTCTCCACCGAAGCGCCACCGAGGATGCGACGGATGTCGTCGCCCGAGATCGTCTCGAGCTTCAAGAGCGCGTCCGAGATGCGTTCCACGGCCGGGCGTTGGTCGCGCACGATCGCGACGGCGCGTTCGTAGGCTTCGCGCAGGAAACGCTGCACTTCCTGGTCGATCTCGCGCGCGGTCTCCTCCGAGTGCCACTTGGACGACATCAACTCGGTCCCGAGGAACTCGGAGCCTTGCCGTTCGCCGTAGTGAACCGGACCGACCTTCTCGCTCATGCCGAGCTCGGTGACCATCGTGCGCGCCATCTCGGTGGCACGTCGGATGTCGTCGTACGCGCCGGCGGAGATGTCGCCGCAGAATTCGGCTTCGGCCACGCGACCACCGAAGGCGACGGCGAGTTGACCCACCATCTTGCGCTTCTGCATGTGGTAGCTCTCCTTCTCCGGCACCATGAAGGTGACGCCCAGCGCGCGACCGCGCGGGACGATCGTGACCTTGGTCGGATCGTCGACTTCCGCGATCGACGCCGCGACCACCGCGTGGCCGGCCTCGTGGATCGCGGTGATGCGACGATCTTCCTCTTCCATCTGGCGCGAGCGCTTCTGGCGACCGTAGCGGACCTTGTCGCGCGCCTCCTCGAGGTGCTCCATCGAGACCTCGTCGCGCTTCTGCAACGCGGCCATGATCGCGGCCTCGTTGATGATCGCGGCCAGTTGCGCGCCCGACGAACCGGGCGTCGAACGAGCCAGCGCGGCCACGTCGACGTCGCCGCCGACCTTCACCTTTTTCAGGTGCACGCGCAGGATGTCCTCGCGTCCCTTGACGTCGGGCAGGTCGATCGTGACCTCGCGGTCGAAACGGCCGGGGCGCAAGAGAGCCGGGTCGAGCACGTCCGGTCGGTTCGTCGCGGCGATGACGATGATGCCCTCGTCCGTGCCGAAGCCGTCCATCTCGACGAGGATCGCGTTCAGCGTCTGCTCGCGTTCGTCGTGCCCGCCGCCCATGCCCGAACCGCGACGGCGACCGACGGCGTCGATCTCGTCGAGGAAGATGATGCAGGGCGAGTTCTCTCGCGCTTGCTTGAAGAGGTCGCGCACGCGGCTCGCGCCGACGCCCACGAACATCTCGACGAAGTCCGAGCCGCTGATCGAGAAGAAGGGCACCTCCGCCTCGCCGGCGATGGCCTTGGCGAGCAGCGTCTTGCCGCAGCCGGGCGAACCGACCAGCAGCACGCCGCGCGGGATGCGACCACCGACGCGCGTGAAGCGGCCGGGGTTCTTGAGGAACTCGACGATCTCGCGGACCTCGTCCTTGGCCTCGTCGGCGCCGGCCACGTCGTCGAACGTGACGTTCGTGTGGTTTTCCTTGCTGTAGAGCTGCGCGCGCGAGCGACCGAAGTTCATCACGCCGCCGGCCGAGCCCTGATTGCGCATCTGGCGCATGATGATCAGGAACACGACGAAGATGAGCACCCACGGCGCCGCGTAGATCAGCGTCGCGGCGAGCATCGACGTCTCGGGCTTGCCGGTCGTTCCGCGCTCGCGCGAGATGTTGAACGTGAGCCGTTCGAGTTCGACGCCCTTCGACTGCAGGAACTTGAGCGTGGCGCCCAAGTCGGTGATCTCCTGCACTTCGATCCACATCGAGCCGGTCTTCTCGGGCAGATAGAAGGGCGCGGCGACGCCGGCGTTCTTCTCGTTCCAAGCGGCCAACGGACGCGCCGCGATCTCGACCAGGAGGCGGGTCGAGACCGGCGTCGTGGCCACGGTCTGCTTCTGCACGCCGGCCTTGCCGTCGCGCGCTTCCGTGGGCGGCGTCTCGGTCACGGACTCGCCGTTGGCGACCAGGAGTCGCGCGCGCTGCGGCGTGTACCAGTCGCCGTTCACCGCGGCTTCGAATCCGTCGGGCTTGATCGCGTTCGTGGCGCGGATCGCCTGGACCTCGCGGTACTTGGCCGCCATCGAGGGCAGGTCGTTGAAGCGCACGCTGAAGCGCTGACCACCCGCCAGCTGGCCCTCGATCTCGTAGGTGCCCAGGAACTCCTGGTCCACGATCTGGCCCGTGTAGAGCAGGTACTCGTACCGGCTCTGGGTCAGGCTCTCGACCGGCTGCATCCAGCTGCGCTGTCCACCGAAGAACAGGAGCGCCGCCGCCAAGATGAAGAGGAAGAGCGCGAAGGAGCCGAACGAGCGGCTCTTCTTCGACTTGTCGTTTTGGGGCGTCTTGTTTTCGGCCATGAGAGATCTATCGACGGGTCGGGCGCGCTCCTGCACAGGCGCTGGCCCACCTCGGGCCCCTAGGATAGGAATCGGGCAGGCGCTAGGGACGATCCGGCTCCGAAAATGGCACTGGCGCTCGTCGGCTCGGGTCCGCCCGCCCCGAAGCCCCGCGCGGGGGAGTGGGAGCGAGCCGGCTTCGATCCGCGCGGATCGCGCCGCGCTTCTAGTCCACGGGTGCGAAGAGGTCCAGCACGAGCTCGTCGGCGACGTGTCGCAGCACGCGGTCCCGCGCACGCGCCTCGTTCGCCGGATCGTCGAGGACGAACCCGACCCAACGGCCCAAACGCACCGGCGGCCCCAGCGGTCGCCCCGTCGCGCGCTCGATCAAGGAGGAGTGGATCTCGACGTACACGCCGGTCTCGAGCAGCACGTTCTCGGTGTTCCGCACACCGCCCCGGCGTTGGTAGACCTTGACCGTGCCGCGGACGACGACCTCGGCTCGCGAAGGGGACTCGATCGGGGCGTCCGTCAGGTCGCGCACGGCGCGCGTGATCTGCTCGTACAAGGGACGCTCGACGTCGCGCTCCAACGTCTCGTTGCCGAAGAACTCGATCCCGACGCTGCGGTGCTTCTCGCTGACACGCAGCCCGGCCGAATAGCCGCATCCGCCCAGGCACGCGGCGATCGCCACGATCACGAGGCCCGCCAGGGCCCGCGACGCTCGGCGAACCGCTCCCGCGCGCCGAATCGAGGTCACGGCTTCGCTCCCGGCGCCAGCGCGGGCGCCTCGGACTCGGCCGGCGGAGCGGGAGGCAGCTCGGCGAGCCAGCGCTCGGCCTGCGCGACGCGCTCGTCGTCGCCGGCTTCGCGCGCTTCGGCCACCGCGCGTTCCGCGTGGCTGCGCGCGCCAAACACGTTGTCGACGCGGTGGTAGAAGCGCGACACGATCAGGTCGTTGTCCGACAGTCGCCGCAACGCGTCGCCCAGGTCGACGCGCACCGCGGATTCGAGCTCGCTCCGGTTCGCGTACGCGAGCAGCCACACCTGCAGTTCGTCGCGTGCGATCAGGATCTGGGAGCGGTCGTACTCGGGGCTCTTGATGGACGCGAGGCGCATGTGCGGGACCCGCGCCTGCGCCTCGACGCGCAGGGGACTGGCCGGGTGGTTCAACACGAGCTTTTGCGCGCGGTCGATCGCCAGATCCCACTCGCGGTCCTTCTCGTACACGTCGGAGAGCGCGCGGTAGGCTTCGTCGCAGCGCCGCGCCCAGGGCGCGTTCAGGATCACGTACTCGAGGATCTCCTGACCTTCGTCCTGGGTGCTGAACCAGCCCATGAACCCCGGGCCGTCCTGGATCGCGACCAGTCCGATGTCGCACATCATGTCGCCGGCGCGTTGGCGCTCGTAGTGGAGCGGGAACTTCGTGTCGAGTCGCTTCAACACGGCGTACGCGTCCAGGCTCTCGCCGTCCGCGACCATCAACTCCGCGGAGCGCATGCCGGCTTGCACCGCGATCTGACGCGGCAGGTCGAGGTCCACCAGGTCGGCCAGCTCCTCGGCGCCCCCGGGTTCGGTCGCCAGCACTTCGATCCGTCGGTTCGCGGCGCGTTCCAACAGCACCTGGACCCGGTCGCGCTCCTGCGTCGGCAGCTCGCGCGCGGCCGAGGCGGCGCGCATCCACTCGAGCGCGGTCAGCGAGTCGTCCGCCGCGAGCGCCGCCTCGGCCTTGGAGATCGCCCCGGGGACCTCGTCGGCGTCCAAGGTCGACGGTGCGGCCCCGGAGAACGGCATCCAACGCGGCATGGACGAACAACCGCCCAGCCCGAAGGCGAAGAGGACCACGAGCAGAGCGAGCCGCGCGCGCGAAAGTCGAGGAAGGAGGTGGGTCACGATGTGGGCTCGTCCGTCGCGCGTCCGGCGGCCTCGCGCGGCGGTGCGTTGCGATTGGGCGCGGAAAGGAACGCGCGTTGGCTGCGCGGACGCGTCTCGAGGTGGTAATCCAGGAATCGCCCCACGAAGTCGCGCACGCGTTCGACACGTCGTGCGTCGAGGGGTGGGCGCATCCTAGCGTCCGGCGAGGCTAGATCGCGACCGTCCTCGAGCACGCGCACCGGCAGGGTCCCGACGCGGCGTCCCGCCGCGCGCGCTTCGTCGGCGCAGCGACGGCACAAGCGTCCGCCGGCGCCGGCCGAGAAGGCCGCGCGCTCCTCGGGGACACGCGCGATCGGCGGGGCCTCGCCGCCGCACGACGCACAGGCCTCGAGCGCCGGCGTCAGGCCCAGGTGCTGCAGGAACGACAGCTCGGATCGGACCAGCACCTCCTCGGGCGTGCGCGACGTCGTCGTGACCTCGACCAACTCGTCCAGCGCCGTGGACGCCCAGGCGAAGAGACCCGCGTCGTGCGTTTCGTGTCGCGCCGCGATGTCGCACAGTTCGAGGATCGTCCCGCCCGCTTCGAACGCGGCCAGGTTCTCGACCAGGGCCCGCCGTCGCGTGACCATCCGTCCCGCGCGCAGCGTCTGGAGCTCGCGCTTGGGCGAGTGCTCCCACTCCAACTCGAGCTCGTCGAACAGGTCGATCACCGCGAAGAAGCGCGACGTCGTGCGGTAGGCGCCGCGCGCCAACAGGTGCACGCGACCGTGGTGTTGCGTCAGGACGTGCGCCACCAGCGACGACTCGCTGAAGGGGTATCGGTGCAGGCACAGCGCGCGATCGACGAGGAGGACCACGCGTCGAGCGTACGCGTCCGCTCGCGGATGTCACGCGCGGCCTGCTTGCGCCGCGCTCGCGAGTGGGATTCCGCTCTCGAAGGCACGGCCGGTTCTCCCGAGTGACCGCGGAACCCGGACCAGGGCGGTCAGTGAGCCGACGGCGCGTGCGCGCCGGCCTCGTGGACGCGCGCGGGGCGCACGAGGACCTTGAGGACCCGGCGGTCCGTCGCGTCGGCCACGGAGTACTCGTGCGCGCCGGCCACGAACGACTCGCCGCGCTTGGGGAACCGGCCCATCTCCGACAGGACGAAACCGGCCAGCGTCTCGTAGTCCTCCCCCTCGGGGATCGCCAAGTCGAGCTCCTCGTTGACCTCCGACACGTGCAGCGACGCGTCGATCTCGATGGTCCCGTCGGACTGACGGCGGATCGGCTGGATCTCGGGTGCATCGAACTCGTCGCCGATGTCGCCCACGATCTCGCGCAGGATGTCGCCGACCGTGACGAGCCCGGCCGTGCCGCCGTACTCGTCGAGCACGATCGCGAGCTTGATCTTCTCACGCCGCATCTCGCTCAAGAGTTCCGAGATCGGCTTCGTCTCGGGCACGAACGTGGCCGGGCGCAGCCAGGCCTTGATCGGGCCGGACATGCCTTGTTCGGACGCGGCCATCACGACGTCGCGCGCGGTCAGGACGCCGATGATCGTGTCGAGGCTGCCTTCGTACACCGGGATGCGGCTGTGACCGCTCTCGGCCAACACGCGCGCGGCCTCGCTCAAGCCCTCGCCGACCTCGACGCCTTGGATCTGCGTGCGCGGCGTCATGATGGCGGAGACGGCCACGTCGCGGAACTCCATGACGTTGCCGATGATCTCGCGCTCGGTCTCGTCGAGATCGCGCGAGATGTCCGACTCCTCGATCACCTCGCGCAACCCCTCGACGATGCGGCGCGCGTCGGCCGGGTTCTGGCGCAGGCCCACGATGCGCATGAGTGCCTTGCGTGCTCCTTCGAGGCCGCGCACGACGAGTCGCAAGGGCAGTTGGAGGAGGTGGAACCCCGGCAACAATGACCGCACGATGGCGTCGCCGCGGCGCACGGCCAACGCCGTGGCCAGCGCGTCGCAGCCGAGGAGCAGGACCGGCGCCGCGATCGCGACCGTCAGGCCGATCTCGCTCCAACCGAACTCGCCGGTCCAACGCGCCAGGGCGCGGGCCACGAGCGCCGCGAACGCGGCTCGACTCGCGACCTCGAAGACGCCGGCGCTGGTCTGGAGCGTGTCGGCTTCGGCCAGGAGCGGCTCGAGTCGCGCTCGGTCGCGCGAGGAGTGCGTCCCGCTCAGGATCCGCTGCGGGCTGGCGCGCTGGAGCGCCTTGCGCAGCGTGGCGAAGGCCGCGGCCAGGACGAGCCAGGGCAGGGTCTCGAGCCCGGCGGTGAGCCAGGCGGAGAGGACGGGCGCGAGCTCGAGGGTCGGCGGAGACGTTGGAGCGGTCAACACGGCGAGGAACGTCCGGTCGCCGAGGGGCGACCTGGGAGGGGAGTCTATCGCCCGCTTCGGCCGGATGCCTGCGCGCGACCCCCCCGCGGGTGGGCGGGGTGTTACGGCTTCGGAACACAGGGGCACGTGGATTCGACCCCGCGCGGACTCTCCCGGCCCGGTCCTGGGAGGAGACGGGAAGCCCAAGTCCCTGACTGGAAAGGCTTTCCGGCCTGGGCGCCGCCCCTTCCCGCCCGCGGCACGGGGCGTGCACTCGCGGCCCACCATGGAATGCCGCACTCTCCCCCCCGCGCGTCGTCTCCCGCTCCACGCATCCATCGTCCGTCGTCTCCGGGAGCGCGGCGTGAACCTCGAGCTCAACCCCGGTGAGGACTCGGCCGGCTTCGAGGCGCGGATGGAGACCTGCCTGATGGCGCTCTTCCGGGACGAGAACGACGAGGGCGCGTTCCAGGCTCTGTACGACTACGCCCGCGGTCCGCTGCTGCAGTGGATCGGCGGGCTCCTCGGTTCCGGGCGTCGCGGACCCGACCCGCTCGAGGTGCTGCAGGACGCCTTCGTGAACATCTACCGCTACGCGAAGGGGTTCCGGGACACGGAGCCGCGCAGCTTCCGGGTGTGGTCGCGGACGATCGTCGGGAACCTGGTGCGACGCGCCCGGCACGCGGGCTCGACGCGCGTCCTCTCGGCGCTGCCGGAGGGCGGCACGGAGCCGGCCGACCCGCGCGCGAACCCGGCCGAGGAACTCGTGAACGGCGAGGACCTGCGCTCCATCGAGCAGGCCTGGATGATCGTCCTGCTCCAGTACGCGGCGGCTTACGAGCGTCTGTCGGCGCGCGATCGACTGGCGCTCGACATGATCGAGGTGCAGGGCATGTCGTACGCCGAGGCCGGCGCGCGCCTGCGCGTGGGACTCTCGAACATGAAGATGATCATGTTCCGCTCGCGTCGGCGCATCCGCGGTCTGATCTCGCGCCGCTTCGACGAATCGCTCGTCGCGCGCAGCATCCCGGCCTGACCGACGATCGCCGCGGGATCACGTCGTCGCGCGGGTTCCCGTC